>Ga0224508_10004148_pt1 | contig 11882 bp, 13 predicted proteins | sample SF_Jan12_sed_USG_4_FD_170157 | JGI IMG/M metagenome (GOLD analysis project Ga0224508, IMG submission 170157) | Sediment microbial communities from San Francisco Bay, California, United States - SF_Jan12_sed_USGS_21 | ecosystem: Environmental > Aquatic > Marine > Sediment | place: USA...
GCGTGGCAGGTCACTGACGACTATACCCAGGCGAGGGTTGATGAGCGAACCCAAGCCCTTCTCGAGTTTGCGCTCACCGCGCGACCTGATCTCACAAACCAGACCGATGTCGATAAGTTGAAAGCGCTCGGCATAAGCGATCGCGAAATTTTGGAAGCGGTGGTAGTGGCTGGATTTTTTCGGGATTACAACCTACGAGTCAGTATTCTCGGGCTTGAGCTTGAAGATTGGTTCCACGGTGTACCAAGGGGTAAGTAGCAGATGATTAAGCTCTACTATTCGCCGGCGTCTGCCGCAATGGGACCCCATGCAGCGTTGGAGGAAGCTGGCGCCGAGTATGAACTAGTGGAAGTGGATATTGATTGTCCGCTAGAGGAGCGCGATCCTGAATACCTGAAAATAAATCCTCATGCACGCGTTCCCACCTTGGATGACGATGGCGTTATTGTTTACGAAGGTGCGGCCATCATGTTGTACATCGCAGAGCGATTCCCGCATTCCGATTTGGCGCCACCGGTGGGAGATCGAACACGCGGACTTTATCTGCAATGGTTGGTATACATGGCCGATACCTTGCAAGTCGCGTTTCAAATGCATTACTACCCGGAGCGTCACACCACCAATATTGCGGATCTTGATAACGTTAAGGCCAAAGCAGCCGAACGACTGGAGGAAATTTGGCGCGTACTCAATGCCGGGTTGCAGACCGGCCCGTATCTGTTAGGCGAACGTTTTAGCGGCTGCGATCTTTATCTGCACATGTTAACAACTTGGCATCAAGACCCAAGGGCTCTGCTAGACCGATTCTCCAATATCAAATGTTGTGTTGAGTTAGTCGAGAAGCGGCCCGCAGTCCGGCGCATCATGAAAGTCCATGGTCCAAGTTGGGTCACACACCATCCTGATGACATCGGGCCCCTCTGACGCTTCCATGATCGGTCACAATCAATGCGGTCTGGGCTGATGTGAATGCCGTGTGAATCCAAGTGCATCCGCCACAATGCACTCAAGCTTCCAACAAAACTTGGTGTGCCAGGTGGTCTACTACTTGGTCGATGCCTTCGCCTGATAGGCAATTGGTGAATATCACCGGACGTTCGCCGCGCACAGCGGCGATGTCCCTCTTGATCACGTCTAGATCTACCTGAACGTAAGGTGCGAGATCGACTTTGTTGATGATTAGTAAATCGCATTGCATCACGCCTGGGCCACGTTTGCGAGGTATGTCATCACCGGCTGCGACGTCTATGACAAACATCCAGTAGTCGACCAAATCCAGGGAAAAAGTAGAGGCGAGATTATCACCACCGCTTTCGATAAGGATCATGTCAAGCTCTGCGAAGTTTTGCTCGAGCAAATTTGCCGCTTCGATATTCAGAGTCGGGTCTTCCCGTATTGCGGTATGGGGACATGCCCCAGTCTCAACACCAACAACTCGGTCGGGATCGATAATGCCGCTGTGTTTGAGTCGTTCCGCATCTTCGCGGGTGACTAAGTCATTGGTCACAATGGCGGCTTCACAACCTCGTTGTTTGAGTCGGGGAATCAGCGTTTCGATCAACGCTGTTTTCCCTGACCCAACAGGACCGCCGATACCGACCCTGGCGGCACCTAGTTTTTGCGCCGGTGTATTCATCTGAGCATGTAACGTTGGGTCAGGGGAAGTTCTTTGGCCGGCTCACAGGTCGCGAGCTCGCCGTTTACGAAAACCTGAAATGTTTGCGGATTTACCGTTACTTTGGGGCACGTGCTGTTATGCAGCATATGACCCTTGTTGAGCTGTCGCGTTCCTTGGGTTGTAACAACTTGCTTGGCAAGATCAAGTTTACCGGCGATGTCTCGGTCCAATGCCGCCTGATTGACAAAGCTCATGCTCAAAGCCTGTTTTGCCCGGCCAAATGCTCCCCACTGCGGGCGCATAAGTAGCGGTTCGCAGGTCATGAGCGAGGCTGCACTATCGCCCATGGCAGACCAAACAATGAAGCCCCCCTTGATGACGAGTTCAGGTTTGATTCCAAAAAATGCTGGACGCCACAGTACAACGTCCGCGAGCTTTCCATCCTCTAGAGATCCGACGTACCGATCGATTCCAAAGGTGCGCGCCGCGTTAATGGTGTATTTAGCGATGTAACGCTTGATGCGCTCATTGTCGCCCCGTTTGGTGATCTCCTCAGAAAGCCGACCACGTTGATCCTTCATCTTGCTTGCGAGTTGCCAGGTACGGCAAATCACCTCGTTAATGCGACCCATCCCTTGACTGTCGGAGCCCAGCATAGAAATGGCCCCGATGTCATGCAGTACATCTTCTGCCGCAATGGTCTCTGCGCGAACGCGGCTTTCGGCAAACGCCACGTCTTCGGGAACAGCTGGATTGAGATGGTGACATACCATGATCATGTCCAGGTGCTCGTCGAATGTGTTGGCAGTATACGGATTGGTGGGATTGGTGGAAGACGGTAGGCAATTCGGTTCACCGGTAATACGGATGATGTCCGGAGCATGACCTCCGCCTGCTCCCTCGGCGTGATACATATGAATTGTCCGTCCATTTATCGCAGCAAGGGTGTCTTCCAGAAATCCGCTTTCGTTGAGCGTGTCGGTATGCAGTTGGACCTGGAAATCCATCTCATCGGCAACACCTAGACAGGTGTTGATAGCGGCCGGCATGGCGCCCCAATCTTCGTGGATCTTCAGACCAAAACATCCTCCTTCGATCTGATCAATGATGGAGCGCGGTTTTGACGTGTTGCCACGGCCGAGGAATCCGAAATTAATCGGCCAATGCTCCGCTGCTTGTAACATCTTTCCCACATTCCACGCACCACCGCAGTCGATACCCACGGTGATGGGGCCTAGCGAACCACCCAGCATCGTGGTGATGCCACTGCCGATGGCATGCTCACATAGTTGAGCGCTATCGAAGTGCACGTGCACATCGATGCCGCCGGGTGTGGCAATTAGTCCCTCGGCATCTCGCGCTGTTGTCGCGGCACCACAAAGCAAGCGTTTGTCGACACCGTCCATTACCGCTGGATTGCCCGCCTTGCCGACGCCGGCGATTTTCCCGTCTTTGATACCAATATCGGCCTTGATCACTCCAAGCACAGGATCGATGATCACCGCGTTGCTCACCAACATATCCAGTGAGCCCGCACTACTGTCCAATCCGGGAACGAGCCCTAACCCGTCGCGCAGGGTCTTGCCTCCGCCGTGCAGACATTCATCACCGGGTATAGCATGATCGTGCTCGATCTCGGCGAACAAAGAGGTGTCTCCTAGGCGCATTGCATCGCCAGTGGTGGGTCCATACAACGTTGCGTAATGACTGCGTGAGATTTTTGCCATGATTACGCCCCTCTAAAGCCCTGTTCTTTAGCGCGTCGCAGCGCAGCTTCTTTAACAAGCTCTGAGCGGCTTGATCCATCGGTCAAGTTGTTCAAGCCGTAGAGTTCACCGCCACCGCCAAACTCGACCAGGGTGACTTGTTTGTTTTCACCGGGTTCGAAGCGAACGGCCGTCCCTGCAGGTATATCGAGATGCATACCAAACGCTGCCTGACGCTCAAACTCTAGCTCCCGGTTGGTTTCAAAAAAATGATAGTGGCTTCCTACCTGAATCGGGCGATCTCCCTTGTTAACAACTGAAATCGTTGTACTCCTGCGTCCTGCGTTGATTTCAATCTCGCCCTCGGCGGGAATGATTTCTCCTGGAATGATCTGATCCTTCTTTGCCACTTTCTTTTTGCCTGGGCGAATCGGATCGTGAACCGTGACGAGCTTAGTGCCATCTGGAAAAGTGCCTTCTACTTGAATCATCGGCATCATCTCGGCGACCCCAGGCATGACGTCGTCCGTGGTGAGCAAGGTTGCGCCGAAGCTTATAAGATCAGCTACTGTGCGACCGTCGCGAGCTCCTTCCAAGATCTCATCGGAGACGACGGCCACTGCCTCCGGATGATTGAGCTTTAAGCCCCGAGCGCGACGTCGCCGGGCAAGTTCCGCGGCGTTGAAGATCAGCAGCCGTTCGACTTCGGTGGGTGTGAGTAGCATCGACTCCTCCTTTGGCTCTATCGATAATGTTCGTGACTCGCGAATGTATCAAAGTGTCAGTGCAACAGAATAAACACTCGGGATTAATCAATTCGAGAAAAGACGGCTAGATTGGGTCTCATGGCGCATCACTGCGATATCCGCCATCGGTGTATAGCTGCAGATCATCTCGAGACTTGGCGGTGGTGTGGCCAATATCTCGGCCAACGCGTGATGAACACTCCCAAGAATCTCCTGGGCAGATAGGTGACCGATTACACCGAGGCGTATTGCGGCCCCTAAGATACCAGCGCACATGGCGTGTGCACTGACAGCCAACGTATCCTGTAAGGACAAGCCGATGTTTTTCCATAGCAGACCTTGGATTGTTGCCAGGTGACCGTTTGCGGTGCCAGATTTCTGCAAGTTGGAATACTCGGCCGCTGCTTTCGTCCCTAATTTTACGTGTACCGAAAGTAACGCAGTGCCGGCACGGCGAGAACCTTCACGCAGTTCACGAGGCAAGGTAGAGGCTTCAACGAGTTTGTCAGTTTGCAGCACCTCGTCGATATTAGTACTGACATTCCAAACGTGAGCGATAACGGTCCGATCGCAAGTTGCCCACCTCAGGGACAATTGGGTGAATAGAAACACTCGGACATCGTCGGCGTTTCTCACTCTCTGGTCGGCACAGAGAGACTCGAGTCCGAAAGAAAATGCAATGGCGCCACTGGGGAAAAAGCTATCTCCGTGTTGCAGCAGCTTTAATCTTGCGAGGATGTCACTGGTCATCGATGATCCGTACTGCGCCGTCGTTTAGTAGATGAGCAATCCTGACTTCATAAGACTCCGCTGGGCCCTCCAGTGCAACTAACAAATGCACTCCGTCGAATCTTACCCGCCAATGATGATGCCCCGCCAGAAAGCCGAGCTGTAGGGCGGACTCGGGCGTGCTTGCTGCGAGTCTTAGCCATCGTTCTTCCTTGAGACGAACCACAATAGCTCGATCTTCCGAGAAATAAATCACAGAGCCGTTTTGCAGTTGTTCAGAGCGCGCGATGGCGATGGCGCATTCCGTACCCTGATCTGTAAATAGCCTTAACCGTTTGCGAGCGACATCACTAGAGCTAAGAGTGACGTACTCGATCTTCCCCTGGTGTTGGATAAGGTGCAGTTTCTCAGCGAGCTCAGAGTCGGTCGCATTCCCAACGATCCCAGTGATGCGGACAAGCTCGCTTTGCATGTTTCTATTGATCCTCTGGATGCTGGAGTTTCCTTCTACTCACGGTGGGGTTCGACTTTCTCAACACAGGCCGTGACTGACTCGCAAAACCTGTTAGCTCGAAAGCAGTTGCTTCAATGCTTTATCGATGAATGCCAAATCATCTGGACCGCGCCCGCTGCCTGCATAGTGACCCCAATCTGAAGGAATAACTCTGAGTTCAGCGTTGGGCATGTGGCCCACCTCGTAGGCGTTGTCCTCAGGTGGAAAGTACAAATCCGTTTGTCCCGGCATCACAATAGCCTTCGCCTTTATGGCGTTCAGTGCCTTCTCAAACTCGTTATGATAAATCTCATTGGCGCTCAGGTCGCAGTGTTGCCAGGTCCAAATCAACGCCAATATGTTGTTTGCGTCGCGGTGCAAGAACACCGCCTCCCAATAGCCGATCAAGAAGTCCTCGAGAGAGGAGTATCCCATCTGTCGGTACATCTCCCGGCGATAAAACGCTTGAGGTAAGGCCCAGCCAGACCAGACCCTTGCCATCGCCCGGAGTCCGCGCTCAGGGGGTCGATCGTACCAACCTTCGTTCCAGGCAGAGTCTGCCGTCAGTGCTGCCTTGACTCCTTCGAGAAACACATAGGTGTGATTGGTTGTCTTCGCGGCGCCGCAGAAAGGGGCTATACGTTCGACTTGATCGGGATAAAGACAGCCCCATTGATAAGCCTGTTGTGCGGCCATAGACCATCCCACTACCAGGGCGATAGTGTCTATACCGAAGAATTCAGACATCAGTCGATATTGCACACGCACGTTGTCATAAATGGTTACCCCGGGAAAGCGCCCCTTGTTAAACGGCGGCGGTGTATTTGAAGGCGAGGAAGAAAGTCCGGCACCAAGTAAGTTAGGGATCACGATGAAAAACTTCTGCGGATCCAGTGCCATCCCCTTGCCGATGAGATATTCGTTGTCTTCATGGGTTCCGCCATACCGAGTCGGATAGACGATGACGTTGTTCTTGTCTGCATTGAGCGTGCCGTAGGTCTTGTATACGAGCTTGGTGTCCCGCAGGGTGATTCCAGATTGCAGAACGACATCGCCCGCTTCAAAAGTATCGAAATCACTCATTAAGATATCAACTCATTATCGATTTTAGGGTGTGGCGCTCGATTGATCGCTTAGTAAAATCGCAAATATTCGATTCTCTCCCACTCGGTGACGTGTTCGTGAAACCTATTCCACTCTGCGTGTTTATATTGACTGTAGGAATTGTGCATCACTGGTCCGAGGACCTCTTTGGCGAGCTCATCTTCGTCGAACGCGCGCACCGCCTCCAATAGCGTAGACGGTAAGTGTTGCCGGCCAGCTCTCTTTAGTTCGTCGTCAGAGGTGTCATATAACGAGGTGTCGGTCGGTGGACCCGCATCGATGCGTTCTTTAATGCCCTTGAGCGATGCGGCTGTGGTCATAGCGAGTCCCAGGTAAGCATTCATACACATGTCTGATGCACGGTTTTCAATGGCATGACGCGCTTGCGGTAGCCGCAGCATCGCTGAGCGATTGTTGGAACCGTAGGTAATGTGTGTCGGCGCCCAAGTTACGGTACCGCCCTCAAATCCACTGGCTCGCGCGATTAAACCTTTGTACGAGTTCACAGTGGAACAGGTGATGGCGGTTAAGGCGGCGCCGTGCTGGAGCATCCCGCCGAGCACGTTGTAAGTTATGTCGCTCCAGCTACCATCTTCCGCTTTAAACAAGTTTGCCCCAGGCTTATCAATCGACTGGATACTGTGATTGATGTGCGCTCCGCTGCGCCAGTCGCCTTGGGTAGGCTTGGGCATGAAGGTCACAAACAAACCATGTTGCTTGGCAACCTCCTTGAGCATAATTCGCAGAAAGGTTAGACGGTCGGCCATCTGCAGCATGTCGGTATAAGTGAAGTCGAGTTCGATCTGAGAATAAGCGCCCTCTGCCACCGTGTCTTTGAGCCCCCACCCTAGTTCCCCCAAATAATCGATGAGGGCGCCTACGTAGGGCATTGCATCGCAGGAGAATTCTACATCGTAGCCAAATGCTTGGCGCTGCGGTCGAAATCCGTGTCCTGGATCCGGGTCATCGTCGATCGCCTTCACCACTTCGCCTTCATCGTTATAGCGAAGTACGATGAATTCCGGTTCGATGCCGGCGTAGAAGGCGTAACCCGCATCCGCCGCTGCCTTGACTTGGCGTTTCAATGCAAGTCGCGGACACACTGCATACGGTGCGTTGTTCATGAAAAGATCGGCAAAGACTATGGCGACCTCGTTATGCCAGGGACACACTTGCAAGCTGTTCAAATCAGGGATGGGTACTTGGTCTGGGTCGGCGGGACCGAGTTCCGGCACCATCGAGACCGAGTGCACCGCAAACTGCGGGCCTTTGCCGTGGCACAGTTCTTCGAACTCCGCTACTGGCACAGGTTTAGTCTTGGGGATGCCAAGAAGGTCGATCCAGCAAGACATAACATATTTCACCCCCGCCGCTTCGAGCTGCTTCCTTGCTTTGGCGATGTCGCCTGCTTTCGGCATCGCCGCTTCCATGGTGGTTGGATATATTTGAGCCATCAGCATCTCCTCATTGAACGCGAAGTCAAGTAATACACCAAAACACGACGCACCACTCTTGTATCTTTGGCAAGCCTCTGGTTTGCGGGTATGCCGAAGCCCATACGAGCTAAACCCGATTCAGCAATAGTGGAACCCCAGAGACATTTTGTCGTTTGAAGTCAATCCAATTCCGGTTACCCGCACTATGCAGACGGGCACCTATTAAGTGTCCCGCGCCGACCATTGTTGCGAGTCCCACTTGAGTTGATATTTGAACACTTCCAGTCCCATCATAGGTTCTACGCTGGCGATGTCCGGTTGGCTGTAGCACATCTCTAGAATCAGATCTCGCAAATCTTCGTGCGTCTTGCAAAGAACTTCAATCAACAAGTCATAATGGCCTGCGGCGAACAATACGAAAAGCACTTCTTCACGGTCCACAAAAGGTTTTGCTACTACTCTAGGATCTGCTCCGGCGGCCAGAGTCAGTCCAATGAAGGTATAGGCAGCATGGTCTAATGCCATAGGGTCGGCCACAGCGACAATTCTTAGCGCTCCTGCATCAATCATCTGGTTGACCCGGTTGCGAACCGTTCCTTCCGAGGTGTTGAGCTCGCGAGCGATGGTGGAATAGGGCAAGCGACCGTCTTCCTGAAGCCGTTCAATGATGGCCCGATTGAGAGAATCGGAGAGTAATGAACGCGGTACGAGGTTGACCCCGCCCGATTCTTCGTGTCTTTCCTTGCGAGCTGGAGATATAGGTAACGGACGAATGCTGGACCGCGGCTTTTTCATGAACTCCCCGAGTTAGAAACGCGTTACGAAGTTCGTAGTCACTTTATAAGAATATGTTAATCCCTTATTTTTTCGGGATAATATCGATGTGATCCGCAATATTTTAGATTATACTACTTGAAATTCGTAGTGCACACAAATAACATCTGATATTTGAGTGGCGGTCGCACTCTGCCTAGTCTTTTTTCAATAGACGCAGAGCAAGTGCTTTCAGTAGCCGCCGCGCCGCGTTCAAACTACGGATGGAGATGCAGTGATGTGTAACGTATGTGGCTGTGGTCAAGGTGAGATGCGGATCGAAGGTCGCCCTGGGGAACACCACCATCATCATAGTGAGCATGACCACTCTCAGCATCACCCTGGTCACGCTCATCACCACACGCAACACCAGCCCAATCTAAATTTTGGCCAAGGCCCGGCAAGAGCCCATGCCCCGGGCCTGAGCCAGACACAGATGGTGCGGATTGAACAGGACATCTTGTCTAAGAACGATGGATATGCGGAACAAAACAGAGAGTATCTTACAGAGCGCGGTGTGCTCACACTCAATCTAGTGTCAAGCCCGGGATCGGGTAAAACCACTTTGTTGACGGCGACCATTAGACAGCTAAAAGATCTGGTGCCAGTGGCGGTTATCGAAGGCGATCAGGAAACTGCGAACGACGCCGAACGCATTCGCGAAACCGGTGCAACCGCCGTTCAGATCAATACGGGCAGAGGTTGTCATCTGGACGCCCACATGGTGGGGCACGCTCTTGAGCGTCTGCCACTTGAGCAAGGTAGTGTGCTGTTCATCGAAAACGTCGGCAATCTCGTTTGTCCCGCGAGCTTCGCGTTAGGTGAGGACTACAAAGTGGTCATACTGTCCGTCGCCGAGGGTGAAGATAAGCCACTAAAGTATCCGGATATGTTTGCCGTCGCAGATCTGATGATTCTCAACAAGATCGACTTGCTGCCTTACGTCGATTTTGATGTCGAACGTTGTACTGACTATGCACGGCGAGTGAATCCGGGTATTGAGGTGTTCAAACTTTCAGCGCGCAGCGGCGAGGGAATGACAAATTGGATTGACTGGATCAGCGTAGCGTGTAGCCCGATGCTTAGTGTCAGTGTAGAGCGCCCCGAAGGAATGCACGGTGAGATTCCTCAGAACGTTATCGATGCCCCCAGCTAGTCGACAGGCCGCAAACGCACTGGCTCGCGGGATACAACTCAATGCATGAACTTTCCATCGCGCGGAGTCTAATCGAGCTTGCGTGCGAGCACGCTGAGCAGCAAGGCGCCAGTCGCGTACGCAGAATCAAGGTAAGGCTTGGGGTGTTATCGGGGCTGCTACGTCCTCTTTATTTCTGTTTTGCTGCGTCGTGCAAAGGAACGCGTTGCGAAGAGGCGGTCCTTGAGATCGAGGAAGTGCCGTTGACGGTCATGTGTCCACGCTGCGACGAGGTTAAAACGCCAGGTTCGCGTTACAGTTTTTGTTGCCCGACCTGCGGCACATCGACACCCAATGTGATCACGGGTCGCGAGATGCAATTGGTGGCGCTTGAAATTGAGAATAATGGCGCTCGTTCATCTCCGAGTGCGCCTCTTGGCGATCGAGAAAAAGAGCAAGCGTATGGTTGAGCAGGATGCGTGGATAAGCGCGAGCGGAATAGTTCGCGTACAAGCAATCAGGAGAGAGCATGACTAAGAATGGTTCGCCTACGTGGGAATTCGTACCCCACCAACATCAAGGACCGGCCATCCACACCGGCAGTGACGACCACATCTACTCGCCGACGAAGCACAACGGTGCGTTTAAGTCGAGGGGGTTGGCAACCTTTATGGGCGCCCCTTATTGCCCGCCCGATCGTAATGCGATTCAGGAGATGGGGGCGAAGATTTGCTTCCTAGGGGTGCCCTGGGATCAGGGTCAAATTGTTCGTGCCGGAACCTCACAAGGGCCTTCAGGAATTCGAGAGGCATCGACGCAGTATTTTCCTTATATGTTCGAATACGATGTCGACTTGATGAAATTCTTTCATCCTGTGGATTGCGGCGATGTGCCCATTGTGCCGAGCAACAATGAGCGCAGCCATGAATACATCTACCAGTATGTCACCGAATGCCTGGAGGGCGGCGCCAAGGTAATTCTGTGCGGTGGTGACCATTCAGTCCCGATACCCGGGGCGAGGGCGCTGTCGGACTTTCATAAGGATGGCAAGATCGGCTACCTGCATGTGGACTGTCACCTCGATTCAGCGCCAGATTGGGAGGGCAATCCCAATACGAACTGTTCAGGCCCCGCCCGCGCGTTTGATTTGCCCAACTGCAACGGCGGCAACATGGCGCACTTGGGTTCGCGCAACGGCCTCAACCCAAAGGACTGGGTGGACTTCTGGATCGACAATAAGGTGCGGCTGATACCTATGCAAGAGATCGTGGAGCGCGGTATTGAGCCCTGCGCCAGAGAGATATTTGAGATCGCGTGGGACGGCACCGATGGGGTGTACTGGTCTTGGGACACCGACTCGCTGGATGCCAGTTGTATGCCCGGCACCACTGCACCGGAGACATTTGGCATCAAGGCCAGGGAGGCGATTCAGCTGTCACGCGTTGCCGGAACCTATGGCGCGGACATTCTGGAAATATCAGAGCTCTGTCCAATCTTTGACGTCAGCCACATGAGTATCAAGCTCGCTTGCTGCATGGTTTATCACTACCTGGGCAGTCGGGCGAAGACCTTGCGCGATCAGGGTGAGACAGCTTGAGTTTAAGGATTGCTAAAAACTAGAGTCCAGACATTTAAGAGAGCGAACACATGAATCCTGCGAAAAACTATGAACATCTATTTTCTCCGTTAGGTGATCCGGAAAATTTTAAGACCCTTGGGATCATCACTTTCCTGCGTTCGCAACACGTTCCCATGGAGACGGAAGCGCTAAAGAAGAGCGGTGCCCGATTCGCATTTGTCGGCGTTCCTTACGACGAGGGAAATGTTGGTAAGCCGGGCTCGGAAGAAGGTGCGCAAGCGTTTCGTATGGCGACCCATGAGTACTTTCCTTATTGGTTTGAGTATCAAGTGGATTTGCAGGGAAGTTGTGTGGACTGCGGCAATGTCAGGATACCAAAAGTAGTTCCTAAACTTGCCCACGATCGTATTTATCGTGCTGTGCGAGAGGTGCTTGCAGCAGGTGTTGTACCGATTATCTGCGGCGGCGATCATTCAATCTCCATCGCTGCCGCAAAGGCACTGTCCGATCACATCGGCACGGA
>Ga0224508_10004149_pt1 | contig 11882 bp, 9 predicted proteins | sample SF_Jan12_sed_USG_4_FD_170157 | JGI IMG/M metagenome (GOLD analysis project Ga0224508, IMG submission 170157) | Sediment microbial communities from San Francisco Bay, California, United States - SF_Jan12_sed_USGS_21 | ecosystem: Environmental > Aquatic > Marine > Sediment | place: USA: California...
CCACCCCACGCCGCTGATCGGGCGATGCGAGAGCCACCACGGGCGTCGCGGAGACCGCGACCAGGAGCGGACCGGGCACGCCCCGCCTGCGACGGCGCCACACCAGGAGGAACGCCACCGCCGCCACACCGAGCGTCAGCGTGGCCCAGTTGATCGTCGACAGGTTCGAGACGAACTGATCGATGATCTCCGTGAAGCTCTCAGCGCGCTCCGCGTCGACGCCCGTGAGGGCCGAAAGCTGGCTCGCCGCGATGATCACCGCGGCCGCGGCGATGAAGCCGACGAGCACCGGACGCGAGATGTAGTTGACGAGGAATCCGAGCCGGGCGAAGCCGAGCAGCACGTGAGCGGCACCGACCAGCAAGGCGAGAAGCCCCGCCGTCTCGAGCTCCCTGCCGGGTGGCGCGCTGTTGGAGAGCGCCGTGAGGGTCAGCAGCGAGACCAACGCGACCGGCCCGACGCTGAGATGCAGCGAGGTGCCAAGCACCGCATAGACGACGACCGGCAGCGTCGCCGCATAGAGGCCAGCCTCCGGTGGCAGTCCTGCCAGTAGCGCGTAGGCCATCGCCTGCGGCACGACTATCGCCGCCATCGTCAGCCCGGCAAGCAGGTCGGCCCGAAGCTTGCCGGTTGAATACGGTCGCGCCCAACCGAGCAGGCGCACGCCACTCGGCATCAGGCGCATCCGACGACCTCGCAAGTTGCGTGTCGGCCACGACGCATGGTCGGGCAGACTAGCCACCGGGTGCGCCGGGGACGTGCGCCCCAGATTCAGAGCAACGGGAGTGAGGCTCCTTGCTGCTCCGCGGGTGCCTCGTGCAAGCGGCGGCCGACGAGCCGTTCCCGCGCGTGAGCGCAGCGGTACCGGCAACAGGCACGGCGTGGCATGCGTACCGCGGCGGGGACCCCACCCCCGGCGTGCGGCGACTGGCGTCTGTGTCGAGCTGATGCCCCCGGCACGTCGGCGGCGGCGCCAGTCGCCGTGGCAGCGACGGTCAGCCGGCGGTCAGCCCGCGCGCGATGGTTCGCTCGCCTCGTCAGAGGCGGGGACACCGAGCCTGAGGGCCGAACAGAGCGCGGCCTGCAGACCATGGGCGTCGCGCGCCTTCACGAGGCCAGAGAGCTCGTCGATGCCGGTGCGCAGTCCCTCGGGATCAAGAGCGCGCCGAGTCGCCCGCTGTACCTTCGCGTACCGCGTCGTGCTCACATCTTCGTCGACGTTGAAGAGCTCCTCGTGGAGCTTCTCGCCGGGGCGGATTCCCACCACCTCGATTGCGATGTCCACACCGGGCTCGTGGCCGCTCAGCTCGATCATCTTCCGCGCCAGGTCGACGATCTTGACCGGCTCGCCCATGTCGAGCACGAAGATGTCGCCACCATCGGCGATGCCCGTGGCTTCGATGACCAGCTGCACCGCCTCGGGAATGGTCATGAAGAAGCGGGTCATCTCGGGGTGTGTGACCGTGACCGGTCCTCCGTCGGCGATCTGGCGACGGAAGATTGGCAGCACCGAGCCCGAGCTCCCGAGCACGTTGCCGAATCGAACGGCGGCGAAGCGTGTCCGAGACTCCGCCCCGTGCATCTCGATCACGCGCTCTGCGAGAGCCTTGGTGGCCCCCATGACCGTCTTCGGCTCAACGGCCTTGTCGGTGGAGACGAGGCAGAAGCGCTCCACCCCGTGCCGGCTGCTGGTCTCGGCGAGCGTCTGGGTGGCAAGCGCGTTGTTGGCCACCGCCTCGACCGGGTTGAGCTCCATCATCGGCACGTGCTTGTAGGCCGCCGCATGGAAGACGACCTGGGGGCGCTCGCGGGCGAACACCCGCTCCATGGCAATCGCGTCGCGACAATCGGCGATAACCGGCACCAGGCCCGAGTGACCGCGTTCGCGCAACTCCAGATCGATCTCGAAGAGATTGTTCTCGGCGTGGTCGACCATTACCAAGCGGCGGGCGCCCACCCCGACGATCTGGCGGCAGAGCTCGCTGCCGATCGAGCCGCCGGCCCCGGTCACGAGCACCACCTTGCCGTTGAGGAAGCGGGCGGCGCGGGCGAAGTCGATCTCCACCGGGGCGCGACCCAGCACGTCCTCCACCCGGACCTCGCGAAGCTGGCTCACGGTGACCTCGCCGGCGATGAGCTCCGGCAGGCCGGGAAGCGTGGTGCATTTGACCCCTGCCGTGCGGCAGATCGAGACGATCTCCTGCATTACCGCGCCCGGGGCGGTGGGCATGGCGATCATCACCTCGTCGACCCGGCGCTCCTTCAGGACGCGAGGCAGTGCGTTGCGGCCGCCGAGCACCCGGGTGCCCTGCACGCGCAGGCCGAGCTTTCGCGGATCGTCATCGATCAGGCCGATCGGCGTGATGCCGCTGGTCCGGTTGCTGCGCAGCTCACGCAGGAGCGCGTTGCCGGCGTCGCCGGCACCGCAGATCAGCACTTGCTTCGACCGGCTGTTCCCGCCCAGGAAGTCGGTCAGCGGTGGGCGCTCGATGATGCTGCGTACGGCGAAGCGGACTCCGCCGACCATCACCAGCGTGAACAGGAAATCAAAGGCCAGCACACCGCGCGGCACCTCGACCACGCCGTCCGGCCGCCAAACCGAGAAGAGCGCGGTGATCGCGAGGCTCGCGATCACCGTCCCGACGAAGATCGCCTGCAGGTCTCGAACGCTCGTGAAGCGCCACCACTTCGTATAGAAGCGGGCGACCACGAAGATCGAGATCTTCAGCGCCACGACGATGAGGACCGTCTCCTCGAAGAGACGGTCGAAGCGCTTCGGCAGGGCGGCCCCGTCGAAGCGGAAATAGAAGGCCAGCCAGTAGGCGAGGGCCACGATGGTGATGTCGACGGCCAACTGGCCGAGACGGTGGGCAAAGGCCGAGCGGCGAACTGCCCGCAGGGACGCAGAGATCACGGGAAGCGAGTCTACTCGCGCCGACGGGCGGCGGCCAGGATCAGGTCGATGAGGAACTCCGGATCCCGCAGCGGCGGGGGCGCGGCGCGAAGACGCTTCTCGAGCGCGACGTCCTCGGCTCGGTCGAGACGGCGCAAACGACCATCGTCGATCAGGCGAGCGTCCACGGCGCCGAGCTCGCCGGCGAAGGTCGTATAGGCGGGCACGCCGAGCGCCACGGCCTCGCGATTCATGGTCCCGCCGGCGCTGACCACCACGTCGCTCGCGAAAATGAGGCTCGGCCCGTCGACGGGGAGCTCGGGCACGATCACAGGACGCGCGCGCAGGGCCTTGCGCTGCTCGTCGGTTCTCGGGAGCACGACGGTCTGCACGCCGTCGGTCTCGAGTAGGCGATCGAGGGTGGCGCTGAATACTTCCGTCGAGGCGCCGCGGTGGTAGAGGGTCACCTCGGGCGGCGGCCGCAGCACCGCGATGACCCTCTCCGGATCCAGCCCGAGCTCATTGACGACCCCGGCATCGTACTCGTGGTCGGCGAGGTAGTACTCCTCCTTCAGCCCTGGGTAGCGCACCAGCTTGGGCGGGCGGATGCCGTAGCGCTCGAGGGCATGCTCGGGAATGTAGGCCGGCACCAGCACACGTGTCGCCAGCCGGCCGTTGAGATGGTGCATCGCCGCCGCGTGCTCGTAGTCGAACATCGTCACCTGAGGGATGCCCGAGGCCCTGGCGGCAATCGGCTGGTCCGTGCTCCCGTGAGCCACGGCGAGATCGAACGCGTTCTGGCGGGCGAACAGAACCAGCTCCCGCGACCGGGAGGCCATCGCACGGGCCTTGGCCGACCGCGATGCGCCGCCATGCGCTCCGATGACCCGATGCTCAATGCCGAAGCGGTCGAGCAGTCCGGTGGTTTGGGCGTACTCGCGGGACGTTACCGACACCTGATGACCGGCCTGGCGCATGCGCTTGATCAGCGGGCGAAAGATCACCGCGTGAGGCGAGTTTGTGACGTCGATCCAAATGCGCATTCGAGAGGCCGCCAGCCGGCGGCGCGCCCTCAGCCGAGGGCGGCGGCGATGGCCGAGACCACCGTACCGACGTCGTCTCGGGTCAGATTGGGGTGCATCGGCAGCGCGAGGCCGGTCGAGGCGCACTCCTCGGCTATCGGGAGATCGCCCTCGGAGTAGCCGAGACCCGCGAACACAGGCTGAAGGTGCATCGGGATGCCGTAGTAGACGGCCGCGCCGATCCCCTGCTCGCGCAGGGCATCGCGGATGGCCTCGCGGCGGGTGCTGCGGGCCACGTACAGGTGGTAGGTGTGCGTGTACCCCTGCCCCACCGCCGGCAGGACCATGTGGTCACCGAGGCCCTCCTCGGCGTACCAGGCGGCGGCTTCGGCCCGCCGCGCGTTCCAATCGTCGAGGTGCGGGAGGAATACCCGGATCACAGCGGCCTGCAGGTCGTCCAGGCGGGAGTTGTAACCGACCTCGGTGAACACGACCTTGTCCTTGGAGCCGTGGAAGCGCAGTCGCCTGACGCGCTCGGCGAGCTCCTCGGTTGCGCACACGACCATTCCGCCGTCGCCAAACCCCGGGAAGTTCTTGGTGGGGAAGAAGCTGAAGGTCGCGATGTCCCCCAACGTTGCGATCTCGCCTTCCGGGGTGACCGCGCCGAACGACTGCGCGGCGTCTTCGACCACTTTCAGTCCGTGCGCGCCGGCGAGCTCCATGAGCTCGCCCATGGCCGCCGGGTGGCCGAAGATGTGAACGGGCAACAGGGCCTTCGTCGCGGAGGTGATCTTCTTCTGGGCCTCGGCGGGATCCAGGCAGTAGGTGGCCGCGTCGATGTCGGCGAACACCGGCGTGGCGCCGACCCGCGCGATGGCCTCGGCGGTTGCATAGAAGGTGTACGGGGTCGTGATGACCTCGTCGCCAGCGCCGATATCGAGGGCGCGGAGCGCGATCACGAGCGCGTCCGTGCCGTTGGCGACTCCGGCGGCAGGGCGTCCGAGCCGCTCACCGACCTCAGTCTCGAGGGCCTCGCCCTCCGGCCCGAGGATGAAGCGGCCGGTATCGACGACGCTCTTGATGGCGGCGTCCACTCGATCGCGCAGCGGCCCGTACTGGGCCTGGATGTCCATCAGGGGAACGCTCATCGACGGCGCGGGAGGCTACCAGTCGGGCCCGGCGGCCACCGCCCCGTCAGTCGCGCGGTGCGAGCTTGCTCCCGGCGGTGACGCCGGCAAGCGGCAGCCGCACGCGGACCGTGGTGCCGTAGCCCGGCCGTGACGTGGCCGTCGCCTCGCCGCCCGCGCGGTCGGCGATGTGCTTGACGATCGCGAGCCCGAGCCCCGTGCCGCCGACCTGGTTGGAGCGCGACCGGTCAGCCCGATAGAAGCGCTCGAAGACGTGCGGCAGATGCTCCTCGCCGATGCCGACACCGTCATCCGCGACCTCGAGGATCAGATCGTCGTCTGAGCGATAGGTGCGTACCGTGGCCCGAGCGCCGGCGCCGGCGTAGTTGATGGCGTTCGTGAGCAGGTTTCCCACGACCATCTCGGCCATACGAGGAGTGAGCGGGGCCAGCAGCCCCTGCTCGAGGTCGGTCACCAGCTCGACGCCCGACTGCTCGGCCTGCCCGGCGAGGGTGGCGGCCGCGCTCGCCGCGGCCACACCGATCTCGACGGGCTCCTCGGTAAGGGGCGCGGATGAGGTCTCGAGCTCCGAGAGCAGCATGACGTCGTCGATGATCGCCGCAAGGCGGCCCACCTCGTGCTGGGCGCGCCGCGCGAAGCGCAAGCGCGCGTCGCGATCGAGGTCGTCGTGGTCGAGGGCCTCCAGCAGTCCGCGCAGCCCCGTCAGCGGAGTACGCAACTCGTGAGAGACGTTGCTCACGAACTGCATGCGCAGCTCTTGGTAGTCCACGGCTTCCGTGGCATCCGCGATGCAGACGACTGCCGAGTCGTCCGCGATCGGCGCGACCGTCACGCGGTAGGTGCCTCGACGGTCGACGAACAGCCGGGTGTCGAATTGCTGGGGCTCGCCCAGGCGGACGGCCTGGGCGACGCGGCTTGCGAGCTCCAGCTCACCGAATGCGCTCAAAAGGTCGCTGCCCACATCCAAGAAAGGGAACTTGGCGCGGGCGCCCTGACTGAGGCGCCGCACGCGGGCCTCGTCATCGACGACGATTGCCGGAAGGGGCAGGGCCGCGAACGCACCGAGTGCCGGCTCAGCCATGCTCTCGGCCGGCCGCTCATCATCCAAGTGACTTCCCCCGGACGAGGCGCGGCTCCGGCGTCCCATCCAGAGGATGGCCGAGAGCGCCACCAAGATGGTGGCGATCGCGACGAACCACCCCGCCATCTCCATAGTCAGATTCTGGCATGAGTTCTCTGAGAGAGCGCCATTAATGCTTGATCGAGCTGTGACCATTTGCTCGGGTTGAACGCCATGAGCGTCAATCGCAACCTGGTGGCGACCCTCCTCGCGGCCGGTGTCGCCCTGGTCGGTGCCCATGCAGCGCATGGCGCGGTCGCGCTGGAGCCCGCGCCTCGAGGCCCCGAAGGACTCGCCCCGGGAATCTCCTATCAGCGGCAGGTGCGCGACGAGGGCGTCGTACACGTGGTGCGGATGCGACCGGGCCCGCGTCGCACGCTCGCCCCTGTCCTGACCGCCGGTCGCCCGTCGGCGCGCGCCTCGCTGACGAGCGCCGTGCGCAGCCGCTTCGCCACCGGGGCGGTCGGCGGCATCAACGGGGACTTCTTCAACTTCGGCGCCTCGTACCCCAGCGGCCTGCTGCTGCTCGACGGCGCCCTGATCAGCGAGCCCGAGCCCAGCCGCACCGCCCTGCTGCTGTCGCCCAACGGCACGTTGCTCGCCGAGAGGTTGCGCCTCGACGGCGGGTGGCAGGCCGAGGGGCAAGAGAGCTCGCGCGCCATCGACGGCATCAACCGGCCAGCCGAGTCCGGGCGTGAGACCCTCCTCTACACGCCCATCTTCGGCCCGACCACGCCCACGGCCGGCAGTCGCTTCGAGGTCAAGGTGCGACTCGACTCCGGCGCCGCCCTCGCGGCCAACGCGCCCCAGGCTGGGACGGTGATCGCCCGGGGGTCCGGTGGCGGAACGACTATCGGCCCGGGACAGGTCGTGATCACGGCCGTCGGAGCCGACGGGCCCGCGCTGGCGAGCGAGCTGCCGAACGGAGCTCGCGTGACGATCACGCCGACGCTCGCTGGTCTGCCTCCCGATGTGCTTCAGGGAATCGGCGGCGGTCCGCTGTTGGTGCAGGGCGGGGTCGCTGCACCCGACGCCGGGGAGGGCTTCAGCACCGCCCAACTCACCAGCCGTACGGCGCGCAGCGCGGTGGGCCAGCAATCCAGCGGGACGCTGCTGTTCGTGATGGCGGAAGGTCCACGAACGGGCCAACGCGGCATCGACGTCGCCGAGCAGGCCCAGTTGATGCGCACGCTCGGAGCCGTCACGGCGGTGGCGATGGATGCCGGCGGCAGTGCGACGCTAGCCCTCGGAGATCAGCTTGCGGCAGCGGGTTCGTCAGAGCGCTCGATCACCGACGCCCTGGTCTTGAGCTACTCGGGCGTTCACTTTCCTCGGCTTGACACCGGGCGGATGACCCCCAATAGCGATGGCGTGAACGACGTCATCCGCACCTCGGTGAGAGTCCCCACGAGGGGCGTCCTCACGGTGACCCTCACCCGCCGCCGCGGCAGGGCCATCCGCATCACGCGGCGCCTCACAGGACCCACCACCCGCCGGGTGATCCTGAACGCACGCAGGCTGCGGATGAGCGACGGGCTCTACACACTGAGCGCGAAGCTGAAACCTGCCAGCGGAGGCGCCGCCTCGAGCCATTCACGTCGGCTGATCGTCGATCGTACGCTGGCCGCGCTGAGCACCCGCCGCTACGTCAGGCGCCGGGGCGGGAAACCGCGGCCCAAGCTCGACATCCGCCTCCGCCTCTTCCGGGCGGCCCACGTGAGCGTGACAATCCGCGACGCCGCCGGCAACCGTCTGCGCACCCTCGCGAGCGGCAAGCGCCTTCGCGCCGGCAGCCATACGGTCACCTGGGATCGCACCATCCGCCGCCAGGCGGCTGAAGGCACCTTTCTGATCGACGTCGAGGCTCGATCGAGTCTCGGCCGCAGCGGACTGCGCGAGACGGTCCGGCTGACCGACCCGCGTACCGAGGATCCGGTGCCCTAGGCGCGGATCACGACGGCCGCGAGCACCAGCACGCCAAGCCCGCAGCGGTAGACGACGAACGGCAGGAAGCTGTGGGTGCGCACGTAGCGCAGGAGAAAGGCGATGGCGAGGTAGCCGGTGATCGCGGAGCTGATGATGCCGATGACGAAAGCGCTCGTCGCACCGTCCGGCAGGCCGTCGCCGGCCACGAAGGTCTCGTAGCCTTTGAACACGCCGGCGCCGAAGATGATCGGCACCGACATCAGGAAGGCGAACCGGGTCGCGGATTCCCGGTTGAAGCCACGGGAGAGCCCGGCGCTGATCGTGATGCCCGACCGCGATACGCCGGGCATCAGCGCGAGGGTCTGAGCGACGCCGATGAACGCCGCGTCGTTGACCACCATCTGGTCCATCAGCTTATGGTGGGCCAGCAGCCGGTCGGCCGCGTAGAGCACGAGGCCGAATGCGATCAGCTGCACGCCGATGATCCAGGGCTCGCTGAGCGGCCCCTCGAAGAGGTCCGTCAACAGCGCCCCGGCGACAGCCGCCGGCACCGCGCTGAGGGCGATGTACCACGGCAGCTTCCTCTCGAAGTCGTCGACCTTCCGCTCGGCAAGACCCCGCCACGCGGATTTCGTGATCTTCACCAGGTCGCGCCGGAAGTAGATGACGACCGCCAGCAGCGTGCCCATGTGCAAAGCCACGTCGAACGTCTTGTTGAAGCTGCTGTCCTCACCCACGCTCGGCCAACCGAACAGCCACGGCACGATCGCGAGATGGCCGGACGACGAGATGGGGAGAGGCTCGGTGATGCCCTGGACGATGCCCAGGATCAGCGCCTGCCAGTCGGCAAGGGTGCTCACGAGCGCAACAGGCTAGTGACCGGGGAGATCAACCAGGAACGGGCAGGGGTAGCCATTCGTCCAGTTGAGAGCCGGGCGGCTCAGCTCTCGTCACGGTAGAGCCAGAGGGTCAGGATCGCAGCGGCGAGAGAGAAGATCAGCGCCAGGAACAGACCAAACTTGCGGTCGGCCCCCCCTGAGCCCTCCAGGAAGATCGCGAGCGTGATCACGAATGGGAAGAGAACCAACAGCGCGGCCTGCTTGACCGGCTTTACGGCCTCGTGGATCTCGATGTCGAAGGCCTCGGCCGCGAGCATTCCCCCTGCCGCCAGAGCCATGACGAGGAAGATCCAGAACGAGGGCACCCCCTCGTCGCCGCTCACGTCGAATCCGCCTGCCCCGTACCACGGCAAGAAGAGGGAGATCACGAACAGTCCGCAGGCCGCGGCGGCGCCGAGCATCTTCTGCTCACGGGTCAACTCTCGAAGGTTCACGGGCTCAGTTCTCCTTGCTGGGGTACGACGGCTCGTCGGGCATTCAATCGCAAGCCTCGGACCGGTCCAGCGGGAAACCACTCGCGGCGGCCCCCTTCACATTCTGAGCCTCCCTTGAGCAGCTCCTTTACGAAGCCCACGAATCGCTCACGGGCGGCCCATCGGGAGCGAAGGCGCGCTTCTTAGGTTCGGCTGCATGAGATTCACCACGGTCTTCGCAGCGGCGCTCACGGCCAGCGCCGCCCTGGCGACGACGGCGGCAGCAGCCGAGCAGGTCGTCAATGACAGCCGAGGCCGCCCGATCACCTTCGACGTCCAGGCTGCGGGAGTCGACGTCAACGGCTACGCGGCGATCCTCGACCGCTCCCTCCACGGCAACGAGATTAGCGATGTCGTCGTGCGGGTCATCCCTGAGAACCAGATTGCCCGCGAGTGCGGCTCCGGGGCGCTCGCCTGCTATCAGTGGTCGAATCGTGGCGGCGCGCTGATCACCGTGCCGAGCATGCCGCCCGCCCAGGTGACCTCGCCGCTGGTGCACGAATACGGCCACCACGTGGACGCCACATACGCCCACCTGGATAGCGCACGCGGACTGGACGGCACCGCCCGCTGGTGGAGCGCCCGAGGCATGGCCGCGCTGCTCTCGTCCGGCCAGGTCGCCTTCAGCTACGGCCTTGGATGGCCGCGGTCGGTCGCCGAGATCTTCGCCGAGGACTACAAGAACCTGAACGCGTCCGAGACCCGTCACCAGATCACCTGGCTCGGCGCACCCACCCAGCCCGTGCTCGACGCGATCCGGGCCGATCTCGGTGGTGGCGCGCCCGCCCCCAATCCCGGCCGATCCGGAAGCGGCGAGACCAAGCCTCCAGGGACTCGGCCGACCACCAAGCCACCCGCCCCGCCGACCGGCAAGCGCGCCAAGAGCCGTTTCCGGGAGCGAGGCCGTATCGCCGCGCGCAAACGAAAGTCGATCCCCTTCCCGGTGCAAAGTGTCCGGCGCGTGAGGGCAGTCGTGCGCGTGACGAAGGGCAACGGGCGGCGCCCCCTCAAGGCCGCGCTGCGCTGCAATGCCAAGACCGTCACGACCAAGCGAGTGCGTCGCGGTAAGCCGACGCTGCTCATTGCCAGGCGCGTGACCCCTGGCCAGTGCACTCTCAGACTCACCGCGAAGCGATCACCGGTGAGCTACGGCGTCTCGATCAAGAAGTCTCGCACGCCGTAGCGAACTCGGGCACCCTCCCAGCCCGAGCGGGCGGGGGGCGCAACGTCCGCGCCGCCTCTATCGGCCCCGCGGCAACCGCATGGGTGACGCTGTCGCGTCAGCCCCATGGAGCTTCGCCAACTCGGCTCGTCGGGTTTGCGAGTGAGCGCTCTCTCGCTCGGCGCGATGACCTTCGGCGCCGAGTCCGATGAGCAGACGTCGCGCGAGATACGTTCGTCGCCGCGGGCAGCACCTTGATCGACACCGCCGACGTCTACTCCGACGGCGAGTCGGGGGCGGATCATCGGCCGCTGGCTCGCCGATTCGCCAGAGGCCGAGCGATCTCGTCATCGCGACCAAGGGCAGGCTCCCGATGCCAACCGGTCCGGCCGATGTCGCGGCATCGCGACGCCATCTGCGGAGGGCCTGCGAGCAGAGCCTCCCCCGGCTCGGCGGCGACGGCATCGACCTCTACCGGCTGCACGGCTGGACCCGAAGCGAGCTGCCGCCGATCGGCGACTAGTTCAAGCGCACGGGCGGCGTGTGCCCGGGGATCACGAGTGCCGGATCGAGCTCGCGAATTCGGGCGAATGCCTCGAGGTGCTGCTCGCGCTGCGGGAAGTCCTCCGGGAGCTCCATCCGAGCGAACCACTCCGGATTGGGTCCGAGCGTGTCGCCGGCGATCACGGCGAGCCCGTCGTCGGTATCGACCGCGATCGCGATGTGCCCCGGTGAGTGTCCGGGGGTGTGGATCCAGCGCAGTCCGGGCCGGATCTCTCCCCGCTCCCCGCTCAGCAGATGCACCTCGGCAAGATCTCGCACCCCCCGATACGGGCCCGCATGGGGGTTCTCCATCTCGTCTTCGTGCACGTAGAGCTGCACGGGACCGAGCTGCGGTAGTGCGGTGACGTGATCGGAATGGAGGTGGGTCATGACGACCGTCGGGATGTCCTCAGGCTCGAGATCGTGCGTCTGCAGCGCGCCGATCAGCATGTCCCCTTGAGTCTGGTAGCCGGGATCGACGACGATGCTGTCCGGGCCACGGAGCAGAACGGTGTTCGGCCAGGCGATCATCGCAGGCACGGTGCCGGGCAGCTTGCGGTAGCTGCGGAAGGTCCCGTAGGTACTTGGGGCCCTCAGCTCCACGAACTCGTCGTCCTGAAGCGCGAACACCACCCGGTGCGCCGGAACCAGGATGTCGAGACTCCAGCGCGCCACGGCGCCAGCGGCTACTTCAGG
>Ga0224508_10004150_pt1 | contig 11877 bp, 14 predicted proteins | sample SF_Jan12_sed_USG_4_FD_170157 | JGI IMG/M metagenome (GOLD analysis project Ga0224508, IMG submission 170157) | Sediment microbial communities from San Francisco Bay, California, United States - SF_Jan12_sed_USGS_21 | ecosystem: Environmental > Aquatic > Marine > Sediment | place: USA...
GGTATACAGGCTGCCGTCTTTACAGCGGAGAATATAAAGGCTGTATTGCGAATCGCTCACGAGGCGCCGCTGGCAAACTGGTCAGGCGTTGCCACCCGTCAGGGTGTCGCCCAAAACGCGAAATGCACCCCGCTCGATGCTCGTGCCATTCTCCGGAGTATCGGCATAGGTAAGAACGATATCCGTAACTCCGCCGAGCTCCGCCGCCGGCTCGTGCAAACTCAGGGTCAGCGTATTGCCGATCAGCGTCGCTTTATCGATCAGGTTATGGCCGCCAAACTGGTTCTCGTTGATCTCGATATACATCGATTCCTCGAAGTCATCTTCGATCGTTCGCATCAACAACAGGTAGTCGTCGATATCGCCCTCCGGCGTCGTCCTCGCGAAAAACAGCATGGTCGCGTTATCACGAACGTCAAATGCGACGGTGTCGTAATGGCGGCTCTTAGACATCAAGGTCTCCTGACCGTTATGTTGTGTTCAAGTTTACGCCATTGCCCAGTCACTGGCCATTTCGCGTCTTGCCGGGCCCGGCAGTATGCAGTACGGTCAGGACAGGATCGTGACAGCAGGACAAGAACATGAGCAGCGACCGCATGCGTGAGTTGATGGCTGAGCTCAACAAGGAACTGCATAAACCCGCGGACTTTGACCCCGAGACACGGGCACTGCTGCGCGAGCTTAACGAGGAAATCGAGCGCGTCGCCGGTGACTACAGCGAGTCGGCGCTCGACCGCGCCAAGCAACTCGAATCGCGGTTCGCGGCCAACCACCCGGTCGCGGAGAGACTCGCGCGTGAGCTCGCGGATATTCTCGCCAAAATGGGCGTCTGACCCGCAAGGACGCCCGTGACGATGGCTGACACGCACTACATGGGCAGTTGCCATTGCCGTGCAGTCGGTTTTCGTTTCGACACTCGCATCGAACCGTCCCGTTGGTCGATAAGGGCGTGCCAGTGTCGCTTCTGTCGCATGCACGATGCCCTGAGCACATCGGACCCGGACGGCAGTATCGAATTCCTGGCTGCTCGGCCAGAGCTGTTGTCGCGCTACCAGTTCGCATTGCGAACAGCCGACTTCCTGCTGTGCGGACAATGCGGCGTGTATATCGGCGCCGTCATCGAGACCAATGATGGCCGCTTTGGCATCATCAATACTCATGCTCTTGCCGAACAACCCGAAAACCTGGCCGGTACGCAGCCCATGAGCTATGACAGCGAAGATACCGGCGACCGTGTCGGCCGCCGCCAGCAACGCTGGACGCCGGTTACAGGGGTGCCCTGGTAGATAGTCGCGCCACGGTTTACGTGTGCCGGCAGCGACGGTACCATGCTGCGCCAGCCGCCACGGCCCGCTCCCGACAACTCCCCGAGGTTAGTGATCGTATGACCGATGCAACGCGAATAGACGGCAAAGCAAAAGCTGCGGAGCTTTCCGCTCAGATCACAGCGGCAACGAGGACACTGCTCGAAGAACACGATCTGAAGCCGGGACTGGCTGTCGTGATCGTTGGTGAGGACCCGGCGAGCCAGGTGTATGTGCGCAACAAGAAGCGGACTGCCGAAGCCTGCGGTTTCCATTCGGTGCAGCACTCGCTCGCCGCGGACACATCCCAGGCCGACATGCTCGAGCTCATCGATGAGCTCAACAGCGACTCGGCCATCCATGGCATTCTCGTACAACTACCGCTGCCCGCACAGCTGGACGAAGATATCGTTACCCAGGCCATCGCGCCGGGTAAGGACGTCGATGGCTTTCACTTCATCAATATCGGCAAGCTTACGTCCGGCCGGACTGCCGATGCCTTCGTGCCTTGCACGCCCGCCGGCTGCATGCTGATGATCGAGGATCACCTGGGCAGCGACTTGTCCGGGCTAAACGCCGTCGTCATCGGTCGCTCAAACATCGTCGGCAAACCGATGGCGAGTTTGCTGCTGCAGGCCAACGCCACGGTCACCGTGACGCACAGCCGTACCAGGGACCTTGCGGCTGTTGTACGCGGGGCAGATATCGTGGTCGCTGCTGTCGGCCGCGCCAATATGGTTACGGGTGAATGGATCAAACCCGGTGCGGTTGTGATTGACGTCGGCATCAACCGCGTCGCAACGACTATTGACGGCGAAACAAAATCCCGGCTGACGGGCGACGTCGACTATGACTCCGTTAGTGAGGTGGCCGCCGCAGTTACGCCAGTACCTGGCGGCGTCGGACCCATGACGATAGTCATGCTGATGTCGAACACGCTGCGGGCCGCGCGGCTGGCGGCCAGGTTACCGGCCTGAATCGGATTTACTGCGGTTGCTCAATCGCGACCGGCATCAACTGGAAGCGGAATGTCCGGCAGGTCTTGATGCCTGGCAACTTCTGATCCTCGTCCAGCGGGAAATAGGTCGACGCGCGTACGGCGAGTATGGACGGTTTTTCGAATATTCGGTGAGTACTACGGCGCACCGCAATCCGGGACGTGTTGCCCTCCCGATCGACTTTGAAACAGACTTCGACTTCACCGGTCAGTCGTTGCCTGCGGGCCTTCTCGGGGTAGTGTGGCACCATCGTCTGCAGCGGCTTGCGATCACTCGAATCATCCATCAGATGCGCCAGTTCGGCGACGTCATCGGCTGCCGACGCGCCCAGCGCTAGCGCCAATGCAAAGAGCAACAACCAGCGGCTATTCAACGTCTGCATCCTTCGCGGGCTGGCGGCGGTCGTCAATAACAATATTAGGGGCAACGGGCTCGATCGCGTCCAGCAACATGGCGCGCACGGCGCGCAGTGTCCGCGCATTCGGGGCAATTGCTTCGCCTCGCTGGAGGTCGAGTTCAGCCTCCTCGTAACGCTGCATCTTGACGTAGATCAGGGCGCGATTGCTGAAGGCCTTCCAGCGATTGTCGTTTTCTTCGATGACGCGGTCGCAGTATTCCAGGGCGGCATCGAGGTCATCGAGCATTACGTAACCCGCGCACAGATTCGACATCGCCGTCTGGCGATCGCGCGCACTGCCGGCACTCTCGAGGCCCAGCAACGTGAGGCGCACACCCTCTGCTGCGTCACCTGCAAGCAGCGCATCGGCGCCGTCCTGTAATGCCGGATTCGTGGGACCGATGACAGTTCGCGCATTCTGACCCAGTGACGCAAAGCTCCAGCAGGACACACATACGATTACCGTCGCAGATAGACCCCAATGCTTCACTGTCGATGTCATTGCGTTGCCGATGGTCAGATGTCCGGCCGGTTACTCTCCACCAGCCAGGTGCTCTGAAAAATGTGTAATAGTCCGTTGCCACGCAAGGCGGGCAGCAGCTTCGTCGTAGCGCGGCGTCGTGTCATTGTGGAACCCGTGATTAACGCCTTCATACAGGTAATTGACGTAATCGTGACCTGCTTCGTTCAATGCTTTTTCGAATGCAGGCCAACTTTTATTGACCCGCTCGTCGAGTTCGGCGTGATGCAGCATTAACGGCGCCCGTATCGCGGCAGCATCTTCTGCGGCGGGATGCCGTCCATAAAACGGGACACCGGCGGCCAGCTCCGGAATTCTGACTGCCAGGCGCATCACGACTCCACCGCCGTAGCAGAAACCAACGGCACCGACCTGTCCGGAACAGTCCGGGTGCTTTTCGAGGTACTCAACAGCGGTAACGAAGTCCTCGAACATTTCGCCGGCGTCACGCTGCTTCTGCAGCGCCCTGCCTTCGTCGTCGTTGCCCGGATAGCCGCCCAGCGGGGTCAGAGCATCCGGGGCAAATGCGATAAATCCTGCCGCGGCCAGTCGGCGCGCGACGTCCTCGATATAGGGATTCAGCCCGCGATTCTCGTGTACCACGACGACACCGGGTAGCTTGTGCTGCACAATCGCCGGGCGCGCGTAGTAGCCACTCATCACGCCTGCCCCATTGGGCGATGCGTATTTCTTGTAACTGGTGGAAATCGAGGGATCGTCCGGCGACACCTGTTGAGCCCTGGCGTAGTCGGGAAGCAAACTCGCAAGCAGCGTTGCCGCCGAAACCCCCGCCGTCGTAAACGCCGCAGCCCGATTGAGAAACTCGCGGCGGGTCAGTTCGCCGTGGACATAACCATCAAATAAATCGAGAACGCGCTGGTCATGATCGAGCTTACTGGCCACTGATATAGTGCTCCAGCTGTTCGATTTCCTCCTGCTGATCGGAAATGATCGCCTCGACCAGGTCCCCGATCGAAATCATGCCGATCACTCTTTGGTCCTCAACAACGGGCAAGTGCCGAATGTTTTTTTCGGTCATAAGATTCATGCACTCGTTTACGGTATTGCTGCTTGACGTCGTCAATACGTCTGCAGTCATAATTTCGGAAACCCGGGTCGACTCGGACGAGCGGCCCTTGATAATGACTTTACGTGCGTAGTCGCGCTCCGACATGATGCCTACCAGGTCGTCGTTCTGCATGACAACGAGTGACCCGATGGCCTTGTCAGCCATTATCTTGATTGCGTCGAGAACCGATGCATCAGGCGCGACGGCTATAACATGCCGACCCTTCTTATCGAGCAAATGCTTCACCAGTTTCATTCTGCATCCCCTTTGTCGCTGGCCGCGGCTTATTATGCGTTTTTGCTGAACCTGATTTGATTCTAGCAGCACGCGGAGACGCTGCGCAGGGCAACATCGCCCTTGCGGCGAAACAGGCTAAATATCAACAAGTTGGGGCAATGCTCAGTCGGGCTGCGTGACCTGGCCGCGAATGTCGGAGAGTCGCAGTGAGCCGCTACCGTCGTCAATGATGGTCAGATCTTCGCTGACATCAGCCACATCGATGCTGCCCGAACCATCATCGATGATGACAGAGCCTTCGACGTTTCGAACCAGGACGTCGCCGGAGCCGTCATCGATCGTGACGTCACCCACGATGTCGTGAACATCGATCGAGCCGGAGCCGTCATCAATATCGGTCGCACCGGCCCGCAGCACGCGGATCGGGCCGGACCCGTCGTCAATCACCAGCCTGCTACCCGGGGCATCCACTTTAATCGGCCCTGAACCATCGTCAATCATCAAGGCCAGTCCCCGTGGCATTTGCACTTGCAGATCAATTGACGAGTTCCAGCGGGAATTCCACATGCCGTGATCGAAATCAGCATGCAGCAACGCGGCGTCCGCGCTCTTTTCCAGTGTGAGGCGCAGATCGGATTCAATCAATTCATGGGCTTCTTCGGCGTCTGCGTCAGCTATGCGAATCTGTGCAAGCACACGAACGTCCTGCGCATCGGGGCTGGCAACGACTTCAAGGCTGCCTGCGCCGGAGTCGATCTCCAGCGCGTTAATGCCGACGGCCGGCAGCTCCAGGCTGCGGTCCTCGGTGTAACCGTTCCAGGCCGCGTAAGACAGGCTGGCCGTGAACATGGCCATGACTATTAGGCTACGCATCTGATCCTCTCCTCGCCGATTCCAGGCAATCACTGATAGTAAGACGCCTGGCAGCGCCGTTTGGTTGCAACAGGGCCTAATTCGTTTGTTGCCGGTATACGGCCAGCCGTTCGTCCAGTGCGCCCGCCGGGTACCAGGCGCCGCGCAGCATGACACCGTGAATCCGCTGCGTGTTGGTGATTTCGGTAAGCGGATTTGCGTCCAGCAGCACAAGGTCGGCCTCCCGGCCGGGTTCCACGATGCCCGTATTGGTGTCCAGAAACTCCGCGACGGCGACCGTACCCGTGTACAGCGCCTCGTACGGCGTCAGCCCGGCTGCGACGAGGAATTCGAGCTCGTTATGCAGTGAGAATCCGGGGACGTTAAAAACCTGCGGGGCGTCGGATCCAAGCAGCAATCCCGCACCCGCCCTGTGTAACTCGAAAATCAGCTGGCGTCGGATGTCGATCGCCCGCGTTGCAATATCGCCATTGAATCCACGCTCACGTTCTTGCTGCTCCCTGGTGCGCACCCACCGCGCGACTGTGGCCGCAGGCATGTATCGCATCTCAGGTCGATTGCGCAGCTCAGCCACCGCTATGTCCGCGACCCGATGCTCGAACAGCGCTTCCGTTGGCACGTTCCAGGTACCGCTGGTTGCAGTTTGCATCACGATATCCGCTATACGGTCTTCGACCAGTTCATCAGCGAGCAGTACGTCAAAAAACCCGCCGTAACCACCGGACGAATCCATGTCTGCCGGCATCAGCGCTGCGAGATAGCCATCGAGATGATCGATCGTGGCGATGCCGGCGCTGAGCGCGCCATTAACGCCAACCGCTGCCGGCACGTGCCCTGCGAACGGTATCCCAAGCTCGCCGGCCGTGGTGGCAATCGCGGCGAACTCGCTGCTGGTCAGGCCCGGATGAATCTTGATGAAATCATAGCCAGCGGCATGTTGCGCGCGAACCTTGCGCTCAGCATCTGCGGCGCCGCTCACGGAGCTACCGTTCATCGACGGCCCCGACGTAATCAGTCGCGGTCCGAAGACCTCGCCATCAATCAAATGCTGTCGCAGCACGAGGTGTGACGGTCGACCCAGCATGCCGCGCATGGTCGTTACACCGTTCGCCGCAAACAAAGTCAACACCCGGCCCAGTTCCTGCGAGTCTGTCGCCGGCACATGGGCGTGCATCTCGGCGAGCCCCGGCATCAGGAAGCGGTCTGTGCCGTCGACGACCAGTGCGTCCTCCGGAACCGGAACCTGCTCTACGTCACCGATGGAAGCAATGATGCCATCGGCGATGATTACAGTCTGTCCGGCAACGACAGTCTCACTCATCATGGGTATAACGTTGACGTTTACGAATGCCGTCGGCGCTGCCGCCACGGCGTCTGTCGTCAGCAATGCAACAATTATCGGTAAAAGTCGTTTCATCCCGGACTCGGCTCGTTGATCGAATCAATGGTCGCCTGGCTCACGTTGCCGCCGCAGACTATGACGACGATATTTTGTCCCCTGACGATCTCCTTGCGAGCCAGCATGCCGGCAATTGCGACGCCAGCCGCGCCTTCTATCGGCTCGTCATAGACCGCCATGTATTGTCGCATGGCCGCGGCGATCTGCGCCTCGCTGACCAGCACGGTCTCTTCGATAAGTTGCCGGCAAAGGTCGAAGGTAATTGCACCGGCCTCGATACCGCCGGCGGTGCCGTCAGAGAGGGTTGGCTCACTGTCCAGGTCGAGTATCCGGCCGGCCTCGAGCGACCGTGCCATCACGGGTGACGCCTCGGGTTGGCAGCCTACGATGCGAACGTCGGGGTTTACCGCCCGTAGCACACTGCCAACGCCCGCGATCAGCCCGCCGCCGCCGATTGCGACAAACACGACTTCGATACCCGGCAATTGTTCGGCGATCTCTATACCGCAGGTGCCCTGGCCCGCGATGACTTCGGCATCGTTGTAAGGCGACAGGTAGAACAAGCCATTCTGCTCAGCGTACTCGCGTGCGTGCTGCTCAGTGTCGAGGCCATCGGTACCAAAGAACTGCACGTTACCGCCATAACCACGAATCGCATCGACCTTGGCCGACGATGTGCCCTCGGGGACAAATATGATGCCGCTGGTACCGAGCCGTTGCATGGCACACGCGACCGCCGCGCCATGATTGCCGCTCGATGCAGCAACGCAACCGCGGCTACGTTGCTCATCGGCTAGTGTCATCAGGCGGTTCGTGGCTCCGCGCAGCTTGAACGACCCCGTGTGCTGCCGGTTCTCGAGCTTGAGATAAACATCGGCACCCATTGCGTCGCTGAAGTAGTCTGAACGCTGCAACGGCGTCTCGCGCACGAAATCCGCGATTCGCACGCCGGCATCACTGGCAGACTCGGCTACCTGTCTAATGGCATTACTCATAATTCGCAGCTTGCGTCAGTGAACGTGCACTGACAAGTCATGTTGCAATCAGAGGCCGGACCAGGCTTAAAGTTCCTGTACGGCAAACGTATCGCAAGAATCCGGGTCGCCATTACTCAGGCCGGCGCGAAACCAGCGTTGTCGCTGCGCGCTGGTGCCATGGGTGAAGGACTCCGGCACCACGGTGCCGCGACTCTGCTTTTGCAGGCGATCGTCGCCAATTGCACTGGCTGCATTCAGCGCCTCTTCGACATCGCCGGCTTCGAGGATGCCGCGGGCCCGGTCGGCCCGGTTCGCCCATACGCCGGCGAGGCAGTCGGCCTGCAGCTCCAGCCGGACGGAAAGGCGGTTACCGTCGGCTTTGCTTAGTTGTTGCTTCCTGCGATGCACCTCACCCGAGATCCCCAGAAGATTCTGCACATGGTGGCCAACTTCGTGGGCGATGACGTAGGCCTGGGCGAAATCGCCCGGCGCCCGAAACCGGTTGCGCATATCGTCATAGAAACTGAGGTCGATGTAGGCTTTCTGGTCGGCGGGGCAGTAAAACGGGCCCATTGCCGATTGCCCCAGGCCGCAGGCAGAGCGCGTGGCGCCGGTAAAAAGCACGAGAGTCGGTTCCCGGTATTCGCGGCCCATGTCCCTGAACAACTGTGTCCAGACATCTTCAGTATCGCCGATCACGACCGCGATCATGTCGGCCAGCGGATCATTGCGCAGCTCTTCAGCGCTGGGCTGCTTGCCGCTGGACGACGACGGCACGCTTGAAGATTGCATACCCTCGATCAGGAACGAGGGATCAACGCCAAAGTACATCGCAACCAAAACGAGCACGATCGTACCGATGCCGCCGCCGAGCAAGCCGCGCCGTGGCTGCATCCCCCGCCGGTCTTCAATATTTGTGCTGCGCCTGCCGCTTTTCCAACGCATGGCATTATCCTCGGCTTCGGAATACGGCATTCTCAGCCAATTCCGCTGTCCATGACAAATATTTGACATATTGCGGTGGAATTTGACAATAAAAAAATGGACTGTCGCAAATCGTTGACACCGTTCTTGGCGCTATGCAACGATGCCCCTTCGTATGCTAAAGGCACACCTGTCGAAAGGCGGGGTCGCAAAGCTTCCGGTCTAAGGGATTTTCCTAGGACAGCGGGGTTGCCAGAACGACCTGTTCATTGCCACCCTGGTGATGAACCTTTCGTTACCGTGCCTTTGCCATGACCTGAAACGTATTCGGGAGACACGGATGCTCGCAACGAATTTACGGACGACAGGACGTTATCGCGTCAACAAGGCGACAGGGCCTGTCGAACTACAACCCACCAATCTCAACGACGTTCGAGACTGCCTCGATCCCGCATCGAAACACCCACTGCCCATTCGACCCCAGGGCGCTGGCACTGCATCAACAGACTGCAATATCAGTAATACCGGCACAACCCTGTGCACCACCGGGCTGGACCGGATAATTCGCATCGACGCGGAACAGGGTACGGTTACGACGGAAGCTGGTGTGCCGCTCGAATCGCTGGTGGAGGCGCTGGCGGAGGAAGGACTTGAGCTCGCCGGCAGCTACGAGCTGCAGGGCCGGACGGTGGGTGGCGCCGTCGCCGCACCGTGTTTCGGACCCTGCGTTGGCAGCCACGGCGGTTATTTTTCGAGCCATGTAGTCGCGATGAAGGTAATCACTGCAGACGGCCGGTTGTTGAATATCGCTTCGACTCAGAAAAATCTGCTGGGCGCGTTCCGGATGAGTTTCGGCCTGCTGGGCCTGATCTACGAAGTCACATTGCGAATTCGACAGACGCGTACATTCTCGGCCAGCCACCGGCGTGTGACGATCGAAAAGTTTGCCGAAATTGTCGATACGCTGTCAGCGAGCGATGTTGGCTTCAAATTCTATCTGATGCCGTATCGCGATCGTGTCTACCTCGACCTGCGTCGTTATGAAAGCGACCCTGGCAGCAGTTACACGGTTCCGTGGAAGATCAAGGATTGGGGTGAGAGCACCGTACTGCCGCACGTGTTTCGTTCATTGAATCGGGTCATGCCTATTCAGTCCGTGCGCTACAACCTGATCGATACGATCAGCGAAGCCACGCAAAGCCTCGTCAACTCACGCCTCGTGACATCGGGCACAAACGCGGCGTCGCAATCGAATCAACACAAGAAGCGCGGCAAACGCACACGCTTCTATTCGACGTGGTGCTTCCCGGCCGCTGACTTTTCGCTGGTCGTCAGGGCCTACCAGGAGTTTTGTGAATCCATTTACGCCGAGACCGGTTACCGCTGTGACCTGCCGACCGTCGGGTATCGACTGTGCCGCGATACCACCACGCCGCTGTCCCCATCGTTTGACGAATCGATGATTGCGCTGACGACATCGTCGACGCAGCTGCGCGGCTGGGATGACTTCGTCATCGACCTGGCTGAATTCGCTGAAAGATGGGGTGGTACGCCGGTTATCAGCCAGTCGCGCGCCTTACGTGCCGAGCACACGATTCGCTCCTACGCGGAACGACTGGATTTCTTCCGCCGCACGCGGCGCCAGCTCGATCCTCACAACCGCTTGCTGGCCCCGTTCCTTGCGCAGTTCTGCCAATGACTCCGTAGTGCCGCCAGAAGCAACGGCAGGAGCAACATCCAGCCCACTACGCCACCGCCGCTTTCCTTGATGATCACGGTCGTGTTCTGCGGCGCATCGCGACCAGCGTCTTCGAGTTGCAGGAAGGCAAGCTCCGACGAATCGCCAGGACCAAAGCTCGCGACAAACGAGTCATCCCAGGTGTCGAACAGTTCGATCAGAAGATCATAGCTGCCGGTCGGATAGCCGGACACGAGCTCGCTGACAACAACATACTCGTCCTCGCCCGACGCGCCGAAGATAAGGAAGTTATCGGTAACTGCATATTCGTTCCAGGGCCCACCATCGAGGCTCAGGTAGACGACGGCATACACCTCGGCGGAATCGTAATAGGTATCGGCGTCGAAAAGCAGGTCAATGCCGTGATAGTAGCCGTCCAGGTCATTGTCGTTGAACAGTACGACGTCAGCGTCGTAAAACCAGAAATCCGTGTTTGGCGTCCTGGACTCGGCAGTGGCAGTGGAAGACTTTGTTTGTGCCCGCGGACCTTTGGCGGCCGAAGACTCTTGCTCCGTCTTTAGTGCCGGAAACTCGTCCTGCGACACTTTGCCAGTGGCGCCGCGGTCGCGATCTGCTTTCTTCATCTGCGTTGTCGCCGACCAGCGGGTTTCTTCGCCGGCGGCGTTCGTCTGCGCCGACGCAATCGGCGTAGCAAATGCAAACAGTGCTGAAATTGCCAGCACCGACCAACCTCGTGCATCAATTGTTTTCATCGTTCCGTCCTCGTTTCCTGCTTGTTGAGGATCATTTAAGCGCCACGTCGATGAATCGTTGCTGAACCTGTGGGCAGTTTTGATAAGCCGTGCGATCATGTTCAGCCAACGTTTAGATTCGCGCACCGACGTTCATAAATGGTTCAGGAAAAAGACAGGGACGAGACCGGCAAGGCAATCAGTTACCTGATGCTGGGCGTGGCCGGGGGCCTCGGGCTGGATCTCTGCGCAAAAGGTCTGCTGACGAATTACTCGCTTGAACAGTTTGTCTTTTTGCGCAGCATAGTCGGTCTGGGCATTTTTCTGCTGCTCGCGCAGCAGTTCGGTGGATTCCGAAGCCTGTTCACAAGCCGGTGGCCATGGCACCTGCTACGCATGCTGCTGGCGTCGGGCGCGATGTTTGGTTTCTTCTACGGCTTGTCGCACATGCCGCTTGTCGACGCGCTAACCCTCGGTTTTACAGCACCGTTGATGGTGACCGCACTGTCAATGCCAATGCTCGGTGAGCACGTCGGATGGCGTCGCTGGATGGCTGTCACCGTAGGCTTCATAGGAGTACTGATCATCCTGCGCCCGGGCAGCGGCCAGCTTTCCATGGCTGCGGTGGCAGTCCTGTTTGCGGCTTTCTGCTACGCGTCCCTGGCGATTACAGCGCGGAAGCTCGCATCCACCGAGAGCAGCTATGCGCTGTCGGTATACGCGGTAGTTGGGCCGCTGATAATTTCCGC
>Ga0224508_10004151_pt1 | contig 11875 bp, 8 predicted proteins | sample SF_Jan12_sed_USG_4_FD_170157 | JGI IMG/M metagenome (GOLD analysis project Ga0224508, IMG submission 170157) | Sediment microbial communities from San Francisco Bay, California, United States - SF_Jan12_sed_USGS_21 | ecosystem: Environmental > Aquatic > Marine > Sediment | place: USA: California...
GCGTTCTGCCGCGATCGGATCGCGCACTTTAAGATCCCCCGCTATATTCGATTCGTCGACGAATATCCGTTGACTGCATCCGGCAAAGTACAAAAGTTCGTTATCCGCGAGCAGATGATTCAGGAGCTGGATTCAACGGTCGGCGATACGGCATGACGGACCGGGCGCGCGCAAGTTGGGAGCGAAGAACCGACAGCAGTTGATCAAACTACTGATCGCCTATCGATCAATCAGCCCACCTGAAAACCTCGACGACTGAAGTCTGAAGCTCAATCGAGCGCGCTGCGTTTCAGGCTCCCACCACTTCCAGTGTTATTCCGTCGTTGTCGCGGAACCGAACCAGATCCGGCGATGACGAAGTGGCAATGACTTCTGCTCCGATCGCGCGCAGTGCATCAGTCACCGCCATGCGGTCGAACGGCGCGACCTTAATGCCGAAGCGCGCAATGCGTGGCATTTCACCCTGGGAGATAGGCTCGAGGCCGATTCGTGTGTCTGACTCGAGTTGAAACCAGACTCTATCCGGATATTCAGCATCCACCGACTCCAAGCCATTTCCGTAAACGAAGCGGTAATACGCGAGCGAGCGCTCCATATCGGTAACCTGAAGCAGCACGTTGTCCATCCCGAGGGGGCGGACGAGACCAATCGAACCAACCGGCAGATCCGACGGAACGGCGGCCGTCACCACGCCGGCTGGCGATGCAAACAACTGCAGCTCTATCCCGTCGACGTCAGGGATCATGCCGAAACCGCCTGCCGGAACTGGATAGCCTGCCGTTTCGAGGGCCGACGCCACGCCCGCCCGGTCATAGACTTCCGTCAGGGCACAGTAGTGTCCTATCTGCACCGGCCGATCGCCTGCGGCTCCGATTGCGATGTAACCGACTTGCCGGTCTTCCGGCAGATCGCCGAGCAGAATGAAGTAGCGGACCGCGCCGCGAAACGGCTGCTGGTGCAGCGCTGTGTCAAAAACTTGCCGATAAAAACGCGCCGACGCTGTCGTGTCCGGCACGAGAATATCGAGATGCTCAAGCCCGAGATTATCGAGCGGCAATGCCGGCCGCTGAGCCCAGGCATGCCTCGTGACCAGCGGGGCGCAGGCGGCAGCCGCCAGAGATGCGACGAAAGTCCGTCGTTGGTTATTCATGGCTCACAAGCTCCGCGATCAGCTTCATCGTGCTGGGCTTAGCTTCCGGCGCGTGAGTTGCGAGAAACACGCCTTCGGCCCAGTCCATCGGGGTGCGGCCGACGTTGTCAGGCGCCTCAAGACTCGCACCTTGTTCGTGCAGAAATCGGATGATGTCGTCCGATCCCCGATTCGCCGCACCGTGAACTGCACCTACACCCATGTGGTTCACCTGATTGATGTCGTTGCCGAGCTCATGGCAAAGCTTGACGGCTTCGAGCAATGCATCGGGTCCCTCGTCAAACGTTTGACTGAAAACCCAGTTGACGCCGGCCGCTGCCATCAGAGGTGAGGTCCCGGTGAAGGTACCGATATTCGGGTCGGCTCCGTGCTCGAGCAACAGCTGCATGACGGTAAGATCTCCGGCATAGGCGGCACGGAAGAACGGCGTCTGACCCGTGACGTCGACCCAAGCGAGTGAGCCAAGCGTTGTGATCCAGCGGCGCTCCGGCGGAGATTCTTTAGTCCGCGCATTGACGTTGGCGCCGCGCTCTACCAACAGCTCGATGACCCCGAGCACAGCTTCCCGGTCGACGCCGTTGTCACGCGCTGGACCCGGAACGTCGAGATTGCGCACGTCAACCGCTGCCCATAGCGGCGTCTGACCGTACCAGTCGACGGCGTTGACGTTAGCGCCAGCCTCTATCAGCGCGCGCGCCGTCGCGATATCGTCATTGATGATCGCTGCCAGCAGCGGCGTAGTGCCATTCGCGTCGGACTGCTCAATGTCGGCGCCGGCTTCGATCAGCATGCGTGCGATCTCCAACGAGCCTTCGCGAGCAGCATAGAGCAGCGGGGTTTTCGCGCCGGTGATGGCGGCTCGCATGCCGTGCTCCGGCCAGCCGCCGCGGACGATGCCGATTCCCTTCGATCCTGCATTGTCGGCCGGCAGACGATGCCGCGGCGCAGGACCTTCAGGCGTCTGACGGCTGATGTCGGCGCCGGCTTCGATCAGGAGACGTGCAATCTCGGGCTGGCCCTCACGAGCTGCGACCATCAGTGCCGTCTGGTCATAGGAGGCATCGACCGCATCAACTTCGACGCCAGCGTCAAGCAGTGCCCGAACGATTGCATGGTCGCCGTTCCTTGTGGCCGGAAACAGCAGCGGCTCGCCGGCTGCGTCCTGCACAGCTGGGTTGGCGCCGGCATTCAGCAAAAGCTCCACCAGTTCGAGACTACCGAGTTCGATTGCGAAGGGCAGCGGTGCCAGATCGTAGCGATTCGTGAGATTGGGGTCGGCGCCCACATCGAGCAATCGGCGTGCTAGCTCGGCGTCCTGAACGCGAATCACCCAGAGCAGGGCCTGCGTGCCGTCGGCACCGTAGGCGTCAACGTCATCAGTATCTGTGAGCAATCGCAGCACGGTATCGAAGTCACGATCTCGCGCGGCGTCGGCGAGCCGGGAAGCCGCGTCTACACCTGCGCTCGACAGGATCGCGGCGATGGTAAGCGCCGCCAGCAATCCTCGAAACGAGGCCGGACTCGGTTCAGCGAATCGGTCTTTCATCTGCCGCTTGTCCCCTTAGATCGTCATCATCGAAGTGCTGTCGCCAAAGGATTCCTGATGCACATCCAGCTTATCGAGCATGGCGAGCAACAGATTCGACAACGTCGCGTTCGGCTCGGTCGAGCGGAGGTGTCTTCCGCCTTCGAGCCTGCCCGAGGCGCCGCCGGCGAGGATGATCGGTAGCGGATCGTGATCGTGCTGATTCGAGTTGCTCATCCCCGAGCCGTAAAGCACGAGCGAATGATCGAGCAGGCTGCCGTCGCCGTCTGGTGTTGCGGCGAGCTTGTCGAGGAAATAAGCAAAAATGCTCGTGTGATAGGTGTTGAGCTGGGACAGACGATCGATATTCGCCGGAATGTAAGAGTGGTGCGATAGATTGTGGAACGGGTCGGTGATACCGCTCTCTGGATAGACCGCATTCGACACTTCCTTGGCGATCATCATCGTCGAGACGCGAGTAATGTCCGTCTGCCAGGCGAGCGTCAACAAATCGAACAGCAGCTTGACGTGCTCATCGAAGCTGTCGGGAACGCCGGCCGGTGTCGGCGGCAGCTCGAGATCCTCGGGAACCATCTCGCCGGCAAGCCGTATGCGGCGTTCGACTTCCCTGACGTCGTCGAGATAGCGATCGATTCGTTCGCGATCCGATGCCGGCAACCGGCGGCGCAGTGTCGCGACTTCCCCAGTCAGCGCATCGAGCATACTGCGAGCCTGATCGCGGCGCGCGGCTCGCTCCTCAGCCGTCGCTCCATCGCCGAACAGACGCTCGAAAATAATCTGGGGGTTGTTCTCCATCGGCAGCGGCGACTCCGGACCCTGCCACGAGATCGTATTGCGGTAGGCGCAGGACAATCCGGTGCCGCAACTCAAGCCGCCATCCTCGACGCAAAGCTCGAGCGAGGGCAGCGGCGTATCCTGGCCAATATGCTGCACTGCAATCTGATCGAAAGTAGTTCCGAGCCTTGCCTGCGCGCCTGCAGCCGGAGCGGCGCCCGCAAGCCACACGGCCGAGGAGCGCGTGTGATTCGCGCCGGCTGACGCGTCGCTGCCGTAGGCGTGCGGCAATGAGAAATCGGAAATCACATTGATTCGATCACGGAACGGCTCGATCGGCTTCAATATCTGCGGAAATTCGAAGTCCCGTCCATCGCTGGCCGGCGTCCACCGGTCCATAACGGCACCGTGAGGAATGTAAATGCAGGACAGGCGTGTCTTTGGTGCCGCCCCCGTTTGCGCCCAAGCTGTCGCCGCAGGAATCATCGAGTCGAGTAACGGCAGCGCAAGACTCGCGCCCGCGCCGCGAAGCAGAGTTCGCCGTGAAAGATGAATCTTGCGAATGACATTCATAGCGTCACTTCCTCTTTGATTCGCATCTGAAACGGCACACTCGTGACGATGCCGTAGATCAGCGACGAAAACCGGTAGTCGTCTGCCGCGGCTTCACGCAGAATTGATCGTATTCCCGGCATATCGTGGTACTCGACACCCCGGCCGAGCGCGTAGGTCATCAGCTTTTCCGTTGCGGCAGTGACGAAAGATTCCGACCGCTCGAGCAGAGCCTCGCGCAGCTCCGTCGGTCCGTTGATTGCGGTGCCGTCGAAAAGCACGCCGCTGGCATCGATCGGACGCCCGGTGTCCTCGGTGCGCCAGCCGCCGATCAGGTCGAAGTTCTCTAACGCGAGGCCAATTGGGTCCATGATGGAGTGACACGAAGCGCAGGTCGGATTCGAACGATGCGCCTCCAGCCGCTCGCGCAATGACGAAACGTCAGCGACGGACTCATCGTCGAGGTTCGATTCGACGCCAGCCGGCGGCGCCGGCGGCGGCGCCCCCATCAGGTTTTCGAGGATCCAGGCACCGCGAACGACGGGTGACGTCCGGTTTGCAACCGAAGTCACGGTCAACAGGCTGCCGTGCCCGAGTATTCCGCGCCGTGGGCTGTCGGCCGGGAGATCGATCTTTCGAAAGTAGCTGCCCTTGATATCGTCGAGCCGGTAATGGCGCGCCAGCCTCTCATCGACATAAGTGTAATCGGCATCGAGCAGATCGAGGATCGATCGATCCTCATCCTTGACGCTGCCAAACAAGAGCTCAGTCTCCCGGCGAAGCGAATTGCGCAGGTTTCCGTCCCATTCCGAAGCCTCCGGCGCGACGTCATCGAGTACTCGCAACTGGAGCCACTGGCCGGCAAAGTTCTCGATTAGAGATTGCGATCGCGGGTCGTCCAACATGCGTTGGACCTGCTCTCGCAGCGTATCGGCATCGCTCAGTTGTCCTTGCGTTGCAAGCTCGAGAAGCTCAGCGTCTGGAATCGAGCTCCATAGAAAAAAGGACAAGCGCGAAGCGAGATCGAACTCCGTGATTCGATAGACCGCTCCGGGCGCGATATCTTCGGGCTCATGCTCGAAGCGAAACAGAAAACGGGGATTGATCAGCAACATCGCAAGGGCACGTTCAATACCTGTTTCGAAGCCGCCTTGCTGTTGCCCCTGCCTGTAAAAATCGTAGAGGAAATCGACTTCCGGATCGCTGCCTTCGAGAGGCGCTCGGTAGGCTGAGGAGGCAAGCCTGTTCAGAATCTGCCTCGCGCATGCAGACTCCTCGCCAGCATTGGCTGGATAACAGGAGAAGATGCGCTGCCGGCTTGGCATACTGCCGGCTCCCGTTGTATCGAACGGTCCCTCGATTTCGATCTGGGTCACGCCGCCCGATCGCGAGGCGGTTGCATGGTAGTCGGTGACGCCGCTGCCGCGCGATCGGTCGATCATGGCGGCAGCGATCTCGAGTGGGCCTGCCGCCATACGCATGCGAAAGCGCCGAGGATTTGGAACGTCGACCGTCTCGCCGTCAAAGTTCAGTACGAGCGAAGTGCGCGAGGTTGCGCCGGTGGGCCCTCCAAGGCCGCCCCTGCCTGCGCCGGCCACGATCCGAAACTCGTACTCGGCATCGAGCGGGAACTCATGCGTAACGATCAGTCCGCCACGCGTCCCGAGTGGCAGCCCGTCGACATGGCTGTCCTGCACGAATCCGCTCGGCGCACGATGCACAACGGTCGTCGGCAACATCGTCAGGTCGCCAATGGCGCGGCGGCTGATTTTCATCCCCGCCGCGACATAGCCTTCGATCAGCGCCGGCGACACCGTCAGAACGCCGGCGATATTATCGAAGCCCTCCGCGGCGTCATCGGCCGGGAGCAAGGTCTCGACGTCGACCTCGAGTCCAAGCAGATCACGAATCGCATTGGCGTATTCGTTCCGATTCAGGCGATGCAGTGCCGGGGCTCCGGGGTTCGGCGAGCGAGCGGCATCCTCGTCGATATGAAGCTCGAGATAGGCCGCTACTGCGTCGAGCGACTCGCGATCCGGACGCGGCTCGCCGGCTGGCGGCATCATGCCGGTTCGCAGCTTGCGAACCACGGCTTCCCATATCTCGCCTGCGGCGGCCGGGGCGCCGAGCTCGTGCGCGCTGAGGGCAAGGTCTCCGGATCGATCGACCTCATTGTGGCAGCCGACGCAGTATTGCTCGACCGTGGCTTGGCTGGCTGACTCGGCACGACGATCAAAGCCAGACCACCAAGCGAAGGCCAGCACCGCGACCAGCGCGATGCCGACAATGCTGGCTGACAGTCGTTTTGACATTCGCTCGTGTCTGGCCCGATTGGTCATGAAATACTACAGGATTCGCACCATCGCATGGACAACACCCGCGAAAAAGAACTGAACCGCCCCGGATTTCTTGAAGGCTCTATGCTCTGAAGCAGTAGATTGGCGGCTCAGAATCCTGCAATGGGCCGAGGATGAACCCCGCCAGGTGGCGCGGACCTGTCGGCATTTTGGAATTTCGCGGACGGCTTATTACCGCTGGAAACAATGGTTCGATGAGTTTGGTGAGGCGGGTGTGGACTTCCTACAGGACGGTAGACACTCCGTAGCCGCGAGTCGATTGCGAGTGTGAGCTAAAATAGGAATTAGTGACAAGACAACACCCCAAACAGCCATGAGCGAAGAAGCTCGCAACCAGCGCCTGATTCGCTGGCTTGTCTGTCTGATGTTTTTCACCTTCGCGATGACGACCGATGCCATCGGTAGCGTCATCCCGGAAATTATCGAGCAGTTCAGGCTCAGCATGACGGCGGCGAGCGCGTTTCAGTACGCAACGATGGCCGGCATCGCGGCCGGCGCCCTGCTGCTGGGATTCCTCGCCGACAAGCTCGGCCCAAAGATTACGATCATCATCGGATTATCGCTCTACGGGCTGAGTTCACTGATCTTCGCGGCAAGCGATCAATTCATCGCATTTGTCGCGCTGCTCGGGATCTCGGGACTGGGCATCAGCGTCTTCAAGATCGGTGCGCTTGCGCTGATCGGAGATATTTCAGGATCGACCGCATCCCATACGCGGGTCATGAACACGGTCGAGGGATTTTTCGCGCTCGGCGCGATTGCGGGCCCCGCGATCGTTGCCACGCTGATTGCCTCCGGCATGAGCTGGAAGTGGCTGTACGTGATCGCGGCGGCGATCTGCATCGTACTTGTCTCTATTGCAGGGCAGGTTCGCTACCCGCCGTCGAAACGGCAGACGGAGCGCGCAAGCCTGCGTGAGATGCTCGTCGTGATGAGTGACCGAGCGGCACTTGGCTTTTCCTTTCTGATTTTCATGTACGTTGCCGCCGAAGTTGCCATTTACGTCTGGATGCCGACCCTGCTTCAGGCCTACACGGGCTCGGTAGCGTGGCTGCCCATTTATGCGCTGACAATATTTTTTGTTTTGCGAGCTTCCGGGCGCTTTCTGGGCGCCTGGTTTCTGGGCCGAATTCCGTGGGGCGCGACGCTGGCATTATTTGGTCTCGCAATATTTCTTTGCTTCGGGGGCTCACTCGTGCTCGGCATCGATAGCGCAGCATGGCTCTTGCCCTTGTCTGGTCTCTTCATGTCCATTATCTATCCGACTCTGAATTCCAAAGGCATCAGCTGCTTTCCGAAATCGCAGCATGGCGCCGCGGCCGGCGTCATCCTGTTCTTCACAGCAGTAGCAGCGGCCATCGGACCGCTCGCGATGGGTGCCATCAGCGACGCATACGACTCGACGCGCGCTGGATTCGTATTGGCGACCGTGTTTGCGTTCCTGCTGTTCGCAGGTCTGGTCGTGAACTGGCTCTTCGATCCCGCGAGGCTGCGGCTGCAAAACGCCGACCGCGACGACTACGACAAAGACTTGCCTGCCGTACCTGCCGAATGAGAAACCGCGTGCAGCTGATCGCCTATGCCGACCGGCTGGGCGGCACGCTTAAAGGCACGCTCGATCTCCTCAATGGCCCGTTCGCAAACCTCTTTGGCGGCGTTCATCTGCTGCCGTTCTTCGACCCCATCGACGGTGCGGACGCGGGCTTCGACCCGATCGATCACTGCGCGGTCGACGCGCGACTCGGCAGCTGGGACGACCTGCGCTCGATTACTGCTGAGACCGACGTCATGGCCGACCTGATCGTTAACCACATTTCGAGCCGGTCGCCGCAGTTCCTCGACTACCTGGCAAAAGGCTCGGCCAGTGAATTCGACGGCCTGTTTCTGACTTTCGACAACGTATTTCCCGATGGCGCAACGGAACAGGACCTACAGGCCATCTACCGGCCGCGGCCGACCTCGCCGTTTACGCCATTGACACTTGCCGATGAAACGAAGCGCAACTTCTGGACGACTTTTACTCCAGATCAGATCGACATCGACGTCACACATCCGCGCGGCCACGAGTATCTCGACCGGATACTCGCAAGCTTCGCGAACGCCGGGATAGCGAGTGTTCGTCTCGATGCCGTCGGCTACGCGATCAAGTCTGCCGGCAAGAGTTGCTTCATGATGCCCGAGACCTTTGCCTTCATCGATGAGATTTCGGCGCGCGCGAAGCAGCTAGGTCTCGAAGTCCTTGTCGAGGTGCATTCCTACTGTCGAAGGCAGATCGAGATCGCCCGACAAGTCGACTGGGTTTACGATTTCGCGCTGCCACCGCTTGTGCTGCATTCAATATTCAACGGCACGGCTGCCGCGCTCAAAGCCTGGATCGAAGTGCGCCCGGAGAATGCCGTGACTGTGCTCGACACGCACGACGGCATCGGGGTCATCGATATCGGCGCCGACGCAATCGACCGCGCAACCAATCCTGGCCTGATCACTGACGACGAGCTCGATGCGCTGGTCGAGACAATCCATCAAAAGAGCAACGGCGAAAGCCTGCTCGCAACGGGCGAGGCCGCGGAGAACCTCGACCTGTATCAGGTCAACTGCACGTTTTACGACGCGCTCGGACGGGACGACTTGAGCTATCTCCTTTGCCGGGCGATTCAGTTTTTTGTGCCGGGCATTCCGCACGTTTACTACGTCGGCCTGCTTGCGGGCATCAACGACATGGATTTGTTGAATAAGTCCCAGGTTGGCCGCGACATCAATCGCCACTATTACACGCGCGCCGAGGTCGAACGCGAGCTCGAACGGCCCGTCGTTAAGCGACTCCTCGATCTGATCCGGCTGCGCAACTCGCATGCCGCTTTTGCCGGCGCATTTGAGATGACGGCTTCTGCCGATTCAGTGCTCGAGCTTCACTGGCGAAACGGTGACGAGTTCGCGCGCCTCAACATCGATTTCAAAACGCGCGCCTACCGGCTTGAGTATTCGCGAGACGGCAGCGCCGCCGAGTTTAGCCTCGAGCCGTAAGCGGCAGGCCTCCATGATGGCTTGCGACGTCAGCCGCGATGCGATTGGCAAACGCAGCGATTTGTTCGGCTGGCCAGTTCCGACTAAGACCATGGACAAATGCGGCGGCAAATGCGTCGCCTGCGCCGACCGTATCGGCGACATCCACAGGCAGCCCTGGCGCGTGCACGTACTCTCCGCCGGACAGCACAGCACAACCGCGCTCACCGAGCGTCACGGCGATGGCGCTCAACGCAAAGTGATCACAGGCCGCGCGACAGAAAAGCTCGATACCAGTCGGCAAACCCGCCAGGCTCGCGACACGGCCTAGCTCGGCCTCATTGAGTTTGACGACATTTGCCTGGCTGAGCCGCTTCACAATCAGCTCGGGCGCATCCGATCCGGCGCGCAAGTTGAGATCGAGAAACCTGCCTGCCACATCAAGCTCGGCCAGCAACCGGTCGAGCAGGCGATCACCTGCCGCGGTCGCAGTAAACAGTGTTCCGAAGTAGAACCACGCGGGCGCCTGCTCGCGCAGTGACTCGATATCCTGCCGGTTCAGATCGATCGCATCGTATGCCGCGGGCCGCGGAATCTTGAATTCCGGCACACCATCCGTGCCAAGGCTGACCTCGGCGATACCGGTGACAAACCGTGACGTCCGTTGCACGAGGCGGGTATCGAGATCGAGCTTTGCAAGCTTGGCGGCCGCATCGTTACCGAGGCTGTCCGTGCCGAGTGCGCTGATCAGACTGACTGGGTGCCCGAGCCGGCGGAGATGCGCAGCAAAGTTTAATGGCGCACCGCCTAGCCGCCGCGACTCGCCGAAGACATCCCAGAGCACCTCTCCAAGCACTGCTATGGCGGGAAGCACGCGCGCCTGTTCATCGCCTTGCCGATCTATCATCATCTGTCACCTCGCTATCGAGAGTAACCGATCATGAAGTCAGCCCTCTTTGCATCGATCACCGTTCTGATTGTCGCACTACCGAATCCTGCGATGGCCCAACGCGCAGAGATTCTCGCAGGCGCCGGACGGGTCGACATTACGCCGGCTAGCGACGAACTGCCCGAAAATTATCTCGGCATACTCGATCGCGTCCATTCGCGCGCTGTTGTGGTTTCCGCTGAAGACACGACGATGGCACTCATTAGCGTCGATGCGGGCGCAGTGCCCGACAATATCTGGCAGGCCGTGGCGACCGCTATCGACAGCGAATTCGGCATTCCGCCAGAGCATTTACTGATGACGGCCACGCACACCCACAGCGTGCCGCGACAGCCGCCGGCCGACTACGTACCGAAAATCGTGGAGTCGGTCCGTCTCGCTCACGAACGCCTGGTACCGGCGCAGATTGGCTTCGGCACGGGCGAGTCTCATATCAACGTGAACCGAAACCTGATCGATCCTGATACAAGGCGTTGGTGGGAAGGACCAAACTATGAGGGGCCGTCTGACAAAACAGTCGCCGTGATCCAGTTCGAGACAATAAACGGAGAACCGATCGCCGTCTTATACAACTACGCGATGCATGCCGTTGCAGCAGGCCAGCTCGATCTTGTCAGTGGCGACGCACCTGGCACAACATCGAAGTACATAGAGGACGCCTTCGACGATCAAATCGTTGCGCTCTGGTCGAGCGGCGCCGCTGGCGACCAGAATCCACTCTACTACGATCAGACTTATGCGCTGCGTGAAATTCGGATTGCGGAATTCGCAGAAAGAGGCATCGACATCAGCAATTCCATGCCGCCGGGTGGCCAGGGCCTCGACCGCAGCGACCCAAGAGTCGCCCGGCTCATGGACCAGCAACAGCAGATGATTCTTTCGATGGGACAGTTCCTCGGCGAGGAAGTCATCCGCGTCATGCGCGGGATGGAACGCATGGATTCTTCGGCCGAGATCGGTGGCTATGAAAAGACCGTGACCTGCCCCGGCCGAACGCGGCTCGATTCAGGACGTGCGGGCTTCGCCGGCGAGTACGAGGACGCAGGTGCGGTCGAGATTCGTCTGGGACTCCTCCGTTTGGGCGACATCATGATCGGCGCCGTCAATGCCGAAGTCTTCAATCTGATCGCGCAACGGCTGAAGCAGGAATCCCCCTATGCGCAAACCATAATGGCAACACTGACCAACGGCATGGCGCGTTCGGGTTATATTCCGAATGACGCGGCCTACGGCATGTTTACCTTCGAGGTCCTGTCCTCGCGGCTGAAGCCTGGCTGCGCCGAATCAGCCATCGTCGATGGCATTCTCGATTTGATGGATGATGCGGCCGAACTCTGACGCCCTGCGAAACGTCCGGCAGAGGCTCTCTGCCGGATACTAGAAGCTTCAATAGTCACCACAATCGATAGATTGGATGCTATTGATATATACGGCATTGCCGTATATTCTCTTGATGCTGAGCTTTGTCGAAACGAAGCTGTTTACTCGTCTCGTCCAGGAATACTTGCCGGAGGATGACTACGCGGTGCTTCAATCGACTTTGA
>Ga0224508_10004152_pt1 | contig 11873 bp, 9 predicted proteins | sample SF_Jan12_sed_USG_4_FD_170157 | JGI IMG/M metagenome (GOLD analysis project Ga0224508, IMG submission 170157) | Sediment microbial communities from San Francisco Bay, California, United States - SF_Jan12_sed_USGS_21 | ecosystem: Environmental > Aquatic > Marine > Sediment | place: USA: California...
GAAGCGGGCGTAATCGGATAAGAACAAAAGACCAGCGGCAAATCGGCAAGCTCGGCACCGGCGGCAAGCCCGAGCGCGAGTGCTTCGCTGCCACGGACACCTCGGTATTCGCCCGGATCGAATACCGCCGGCTCGGTTTGTAAGTGCGGCATGGCGGCAGCGAGCTCAGCGGTTTCACCGTAGGCGTGACCGGCATGCAGAGCCGCCCGATTGGATTCCCGGACCGCCTCGTTATTCGCGAACTTTTTCTCGAGCCATTCTTCGATCACGCTGAGCTTGCGACCGAACATCCATTGCACGAGACCCAACGCCCAGAAGTTCTTGCAGCGGCCCGCATCGCTCTTACTCAACCCGAACGGCTTGACGGCCTCGAGCGTCAAATGAGCGATGTCGACGTCGACCAGCTGATAGGAATCGAGCTCGCCATTTTCTCGCGGGTCTTCGGAATAGCCGGCCTTGGCCAGATTGCGCGCAGTGAAGCTCGCCGAATTCAGCACGATCAACGCGCCATCTTCAAGCAGCGACAAGTTGACCTTCAGGGCGGCCGGATTGAATGCGACCAGCACCTTGGGCGCATCGCCGGCCGTCGTGATCGGGCCTGCGCCGAGATTGATTTGATAGGCCGAGACGCCAAAGGTGGTACCCACCGGCGCCCGGATTTCTGCCGGATAATCGGGGAAGGTCGCAAAATCCTGGCCGGATTGCGCCGTCGAGGCGACGAACTGGGTACCGATCAGCTGCACGCCGTCGCCGGAATCGCCAGCGAATCGCACAACGATCGAATCAGCGCTAATGTCGTGGCTGGAGTCCATTTGTTTCGGGTTCATCTGTTGACGCTTGGCCGGGCCGACCGGAGCGCAGGGCACATTTTCTTCGCAATAACTGCGCTTTGAGTTGCGTGATATTATACCCTCCCGCCTGCGAAAATAGACAACGCAACGGCATAAGCATATTTCATGGATCGAATGGATCGCCCGCCCGGGCGGCGCCAGTTAATGCCAAAAATCACATTTATTCAGGCGGACGGCAACTCGTCCGAGGTCAATGCCTTATCCGGTGATTCTGTCATGGAAACGGCCATAGACAATGACATCAACGGTATCGTCGCCGAATGTGGCGGTGCCTGCTCCTGCGCCACCTGCCACGTCTATGTGGCCGAGGACTGGCTGGCCAAGCTGCCGGCACCGGACGCCCTGGAAGACGGTATGCTCGACTGCGTTATCGACCGCCGACCTAACAGCCGGTTAAGCTGTCAGATACGCGTTAGCGATGAAATCGATGGGATTTCAGTAAACGTTCCAGAATCACAAATCTGAGAGGACAGATAAGCGATGACATTCCTTGTGCTCGAAAGCTGCATTAAGTGCAAGTACACCGATTGTGTAGAAGTCTGCCCCGTGGATTGCTTCCACGAAGGGCCAAACATGCTCGTTATCGATCCAGAGGAGTGCATTGACTGCACGCTCTGCGAGCCGGAGTGCCCGGTCGATGCCATCGTGTCCGAGGACGACATTCCCGAAGGCCAGGAAGAATTCCTCGCGCTGAACGCGGAACTCACCAAGGAATGGCCCGTCCTTGCTCAGGCGAAAGATCCGCCCGAAGATGCCGACGACTGGAAGGACATCAAGGACAAGCGAGACCATCTCGAACGCTGACCCCGCTTGCGCCCGGCAGCGGCAAACCGGCTGTCAGGCGCCAGCCGTCAGGCCTGCGACCTCAGTGGCAGCAGGCCGATAAAGAATGCGGTCACTCGCTGGATAAGGCCGAGCGCCGGCTGATTCTTCTCGATGCCCGCGCTGCTCACCCAGCGCAGCCGCCCGCGCTCGTCAAAGTAAACGCGCCAAGCCGCGTCGGGCGAAATATCTCGCTCAATGATGGCCGTCAGGCGATCCGCCAGCTCGAGGCTGTCGACGAAGTAGCCGATTTCCGTGTTGATGATCAGCGACCGCGGGTCGATATTGGGCGATCCGACGAAACTGTAGCGATCGTCAACGACGATGGACTTCGAGTGCAGCCCCAAAAAAGCAGGAACGGTCGGCGGCGTTGAGTATTCGGTAATAAACACCGAATCGTCGCGCGACTCATACAGCTCAATACCAATCCTGAGCAGCTTCTTCCGCCAGCTTTTGTAGGCCATATGGGCGACCATGTGATTATTCGAAGCGAGCGAATTGGTCAGCAATATGACCTCGACGCCGCGCCCGTTGAGCTCAACCATCAAGTCGAAGAAAGCCTGATCGGGAATGAGATAGGCCGTGCTGAGCAACACCCGACGCTCGGCCATCGCGAGCATGTCGAGCATCGGCGGGTACAGCTGAGTCGGTCGAGCCGCCTGGACGTCCGGCAGGTCCTGGCCGAGCTGCCCGGTTCCAGCCGAATAGTTACTGACAAGGTACTCGAAGAAATCATCCCAACTTGATCTTTCTAAAGGGTAATTTTGAAGTTTTTCCCGGTCCGCGAGATAGACCGACTGGAGAAACTCGCGCGTTTCCGCCAGCGCTTGAGCAGCATCCTTTGGCCTCGCGACGTCAGCCAGCGCGTAGCTGAGATCGCTGTTCCAGTACAGATCGAAGCTCGCTGCGACTTCGGACGCAGCCGGCCCCGATCCCATGATGTCCAGATCGTTCTGGACAAAGTCGTCCCAGGTACCGAAATAGCGGTCACCGAGATTGCGACCGCCGAGCATTGCGAATTGACCGTCGGCTATCACCGTCTTGATGTGCATGCGGTGGTTGAGGGTGCCAAACTTTAGAAAATACTCACCGACCCGACCGAAATTGCCACGCGAGCGCCACGGATTAAAAGTGCGCACACTGATGTTCGGATGCGAGGCCAGTGCCGAGAACTCGCCATCCTGGCCGTTGAGCGTCAGATCATCCAGCAGAATGCGAACCCGGACGCCGCGATCAGCCGCCTGAATGACCCGATGCGAAAACAACCGGCTGGTCGAGTCCTTTTCCCAGATGAAGTACTGGATATCTAAGGACTCGATCGCCTGATCGACGAGGGCCAATCTTGCCTCAAAAGAAAAGTCGGCTCGATCCAGCAGCCAGAACGCAGACTCCCCGGCTTCCAGTCCGGCCGATATGCGTTCCGCGACCTGGTTCAAAACCCCCGTAGTTGTTCTTGGCATCGAAGTGATCGCCGTCGGCGGCGTGCGCGTCGGAATCGAACCGCAAGCGGCAGTCATCAAGGCGATGCAAATCGTTGTCGTGAGTCTCAACACTCAAATGGTCTCTGTGAATGACAGGCTGCAAACGCCTTGACTATACTAACCGCGCGATTTTGCCCGCGTTCGAAAGTTTTTCTGAAAAATCTGTGAGGAAATAATAATGACAAGCGCTGACGGAAATCTTTATATCAATGGTCAATGGGTTGGCGCGTCAGGCGGAGCAAAGTTTCCGGTCATGAACCCGGCGACCGGCAAAGTATTTCGCGAAGTGGCGGATGCCTCGCGTGCGGACGCAAGCGCGGCGATAGCAGCCGCAGAAGCGGCCTACCCGGCATGGTCGGGAATGAATCACGCACAACGTGCCCGGATCCTGCACAAGGCCGGCGACGTGCTCGAGGCCAGAGCCAAGGATGTCCAGGCGGTCCTGATCGATGAAGGCGGTTCATGGGTCGGCAAGAGCATGTTCGAAACCGGCTACGCCTCCGGGGTATTCCGCGCGGCTGCGGCCGCCGCCTACCAGGTGAATGGCGAGATTCTGCCCAGCGAGTACGGCAAGATCAGCCTGGTGATGCGCGTACCGCTTGGCGTCGTTGCGGTCATTTCGCCTTGGAATTTCCCGATGATTCTTTCGTCGCGGGGGTTTGCCCCGGCGCTTGCCGTTGGCAACTGCGTCGTTTTAAAGCCGTCCGAAGAAACGCCGATTGCCGGCGGGTTGCTGTTCGCCGAAATTCTCGAAGAAGCCGGGGTACCGCCAGGCGTCTTCAATGTCGTCAGCTGTTCCAGAAAAAATGTGGCCGAAGTCGGCGAAGAGCTCATTTCGAACCCGGCTGTCCATGGAATCAGCTTCACCGGCTCTACGGCCGTCGGCAGCAAGATCGCGGCACGAGCCGGCGGGCTGCTGAAAAAATGCTGCGTCGAACTGGGCGGCAAGGACGCACTGATCGTGCTCGATGACGCCGATATCGAACATGCCGTGAACGCCGCTACCTTCGGCGCTTTCATGCATCAGGGACAGATCTGCATGTCAGTCGAACGGATTATCGTCGCCGATGCCGTCGCCGACGAGTTTACCGAGAAGCTGGTCACCAATACCAAGAAACTCAAGGTCGGCGACCCGCGTGAAATGGCCAACTGCATCGGCCCGATTATTAATGAGTCACAACTCGGCAAAATCCGCTCACAGGTCGATGAAGCAGTCGCGGCCGGCGCAAAGATTCTGTGTGGCGGCAACAACGACGGCCTGTTCTTCGAGCCGACGGTGCTTGGTGGTGTCACGCGTGAGATGCGAATTTTCCGCGAAGAAACCTTCGGGCCGATCGCGCCAATCCTGATTGCCGGAAGCGATGACGAAGCGGTTGAATTGGCAAACGACAGTGACTACGGCTTATCGGCCGGCATCATGACCGGCAGCGAAGAACGCGGGCTATCGATTGCTCAGCGGCTACGCACCGGAATGGCACACATTAACGACAGCTCGGTCAATGACGAGCCGCATGTGCCTTTCGGTGGCATCGGCGCCAGCGGTCTCGGCCGCCACGGGGGCAAACCCGGCATCGATACCTTCACCGAACTCCGCTGGGTCACGCTGGAGCGAGGTGGCAGACACTACCCTCCTCCGTTCCTGATGAATCCCTAGCGAAATGGCCCCAACCACCCTTTCGGAAGTGGTGTCAGGCACCATTTTTTTCGCCCGTTGACGTATACTCCCGCCTCTCCGGCCAGAGCCGGCACAGGGCAAAGAATAAGATTAGGAGAATCCGAGAATGCCAAGAAATATCGTAGATAAAATACTGCCCACGACGATGGTTGGGTCCTATCCCCGACCCTCCTGGTTCCAGCACCAGCTGCTCGGCCGCGACGTAAGGGTTGCTTTTAAAGAGGTTGCGCACGAGGAATCTTATATTGATGCCGTCGGCACGGTCATTGCGGATCAAGAAACCGCAGGCCTCGACTTCGTCACTGACGGCAACATGTGGTACGACGACTACGTCGGAGTTATTGGCTCGTTCTGCTGGTATCTGTACGAGCGTATTCCGGGCTTCGATCCTTCACGTAACCCGCATCCTTCAACTCAAGGCGCCGATCCCAGCCAGGGCGGCACCTTGCTCGACGACTGGGGCGGCGTTATCAACGACGGTCCAGTCGACAGCGGTGATTCAAAGCTTCGTTGGGGTGACCTGTACTCGATCGCCAAAAGTCACGCGACCGTACCGGTCAAGGTCTCAATCGGCGCTGGCCCAGCCAATCTGGCCTGGCATGTCTATTTCAACGAGACCTCGCACTATAAGAATCCCAAGGATTTAACTTTTGCGCTCGCTCCCATCTTCAACAAGGAGATGAAGGAGCTCGTTTCCCTTGGCGCCGAGTACTTGCAGATCGAAGATCTCGGGGCATGGCTGCCGTTATTCACCGGAGACGAAAAGGACTACGACTGGATTCGCGAAAGCATCGAAATGATGTGCGACGGCGTTGACGCCAAGATCGGCTGGCATTTCTGCTTCGGCAATGCCTGGGGCAACGATATTTTAAGCGCCAACTTCCCGCAGGGTTACCAAACCGTGTTACCGCATCTGTGGAATACCGAGGGCATCGATGAGTTCGTGCTCGACTATTCCAACCGCAACATGGATGGCGTCGAATTCCTGGCTAACTGCCCGAAGGACAAAGGCGTTCAGGTCGGCGTGCTCGATATTCGAACGAACATGCTCGAGACGCCCGAAGTCGTCGCCGACCGGGCCCGTCAGGTCATCAAACACCTGTCACCCGAGCAGGTCACGCTCAGCACAGACTGCGGTCTGAAGCCGCTTGCGCGAATGGTTGCGAAAATGAAGCTCGCAGCATTGGCTGAAGGCGCGGCAATCGTCCGTAAAGAGATCGGCGCAGGCTGATACTCGGCGATTCCCTGAAACACGGACGAGCCGGCAATAAAGCTGGCTCGTCCATCATTTACGGTTGAAATGTCTTAGAAGGAAAACATCATGGCCGATAAAAAAACCATTGCAGTACTGGGTGCGACCGGCTCGCAGGGTGGCAGCCTGTGTCGCGCTATCCTTGCCGATGCTAGCGGCGGCTTCGCCTGCCGTGCGATCACGCGCGATCCGTCTAAGGATACGGCGACGGCCCTTGCCAGCAAGGGCGCAGAAGTCGTCAAAGCTGACATCGACGATGTCGAAAGCTTGAAGGCCGCGTTTGCCGGTGCGCACGGCGTCTACGCAGTCACGAATTTCTGGGAGCACTTCTCGGCCGAGAAGGAGAAGGAACAGGCTGGGAACATAGCCGAAGCGGCCAAGGCAGCAGGCGCCAAGCACGTCGTCTGGTCGACGCTCGAAGACACACGCACACTCATGGCGGCCGACGACAAACGCATGCCGATGCTGCAGGAAAAATACCGCGTGCCTCACTTCGATGCGAAGGCCGAAGCCGACGCACATTTTTCGGGCTTGCCACTAACCCGTCTCGTCACCTCGTTCTACTGGGACAACTTGTACACGTTCGGCATTGCCCCGCAGAAAGGCGACGATGGCTCACTGACCTGGGCACTTCCCATGGGCGATGCCAAGCTCGCCGGCATCGCCGCTGAGGATATCGGCAAAGTCGCCTACGGCATTTTCAAAGCCGGTGACGAGTACATCGGCGAGACTGTCGGCATTTACGGCGAAGCGCTGACAATAGAGCAGATGTGCGGCACCCTTTCAAAAGTCCTCGGCGTCGGTGCCATCGGCTACGCTGCCGTCGATGCTGATGCCTACCGTGGTTTCGGATTCCCTGGCGCTGATGAGCTTGGCAACATGTTCCAGGTCTATCGCGACTTCGAGCCGCAGGTGCTTGCGGCACGCAACGTAGACACGGCGCGCAAGCTGAATCCCGACCTGCAATCGTATGAGCAGTTCGTGACCCAGCATAAAGAGGCGTGCCTCGGCGCCTTAGGCGGCTAAGGAATCGCTGCGCAAGGCGCAGTTCCGACTTTATTATCGCGGCCCCTTAATGGGGCCGCTTTTTTTTGGCTGATAAAACCGATTAAGACAATCCGACGATATCGCCGTTTTCGTCGATGTCGATTCCGTCTGCTGCCGGGACTTTCGGCAGGCCGGGCATCGTCATGATGTCACCCGACAGGGCCACCATGAATCCAGCGCCGGCAGAGACATAGACGTCTCTGACATTAAATTCATGGCCGCTGGGCGCGCCACGTAACTTCGGATCTGTTGAGAACGAATACTGAGTCTTTGCGACGCAGACCGGGAAGTGGCCGTAGCCGGCCTTCTCGAAGGCTTTTATCTTGTTTCTGACGGCCGTGGACGCGGTGACTTCGCCCGCGTGATAGATCTTCGTCGCGATCTTTTCGAGTTTCTGCCACAAGCCATCGTCGTCATCGTAGGCATAGCTCATCTTAGGATCTGCATTGCCGTCTACCGTACGGGCCACTACTTCCGCCAACTCTACGGCACCTTTAGTGCCACCCTTGGCGAAATGCTCGGCCATCACAGCCTCGACACCCTGATCCGCCATGTGCGCAATCAATGCATCGACTTCAGCGTCGGTGTCGCTGTGAAAGCGATTGACGGCAACCACGACGGGCAAATCATAGTGCGTCTTGATGTTTGCAACGTGGCGATCGAGATTCGCGATACCTTTCATCATCCCGTCAACGTTTTCGTTGTTGAGATCGGCCAGTTCGACGCCGCCGGAATACTTGAGTGCCCGAATGGTCGCGACCAGCACGACTGCTGAAGGCGTAAGCCCGGTCAGACGGCACTTGATATCGAGAAACTTCTCGGCGCCCAGATCGGCACCAAAACCCGCCTCGGTGATCACGTAGTCAGCCAGCTTCAGCGCCGTCTTGGTTGCCAGCGCCGAGTTGCAACCGTGTGCAATGTTGGCAAACGGGCCACCGTGGACGAAGGTTGGTGTTTGTTCCAGTGTCTGAACGAGATTTGGATTGATGGCATCCTGCATCAAGACGGCCATCGCCCCTTGCGCCTTTAAATCGCTCGCAAGTATCGGCGTGCGTTCGCGCGTATTGCCGACAATGATCTTACCGAAACGCGCCTTCAGGTCCTGAATCGACGTCGCAAGGCAAAGGATCGCCATGATCTCGGACGCGACCGTGATGTCGTAGCCGGTTTCCCTCGGGATGCCGCCAGCCAGCCCACCGAGGCCGATCGTAATATTGCGCAACGCGCGGTCGTTCATATCGACGACGCGTCGCCACATCGGCCGGCGAACGTCGAAGCCGAGTTCGTTGCCGTGATGGATATGATTGTCGACCAGCGCGGCCAGCAGATTGTGCGCGGCGCTGATCGCATGAAAGTCGCCGGTGAAATGCAGATTGATATCGTCCATCGGCACAACCTGGGCGTAGCCGCCGCCGGCGCCACCACCTTTCATGCCGAAGCAAGGACCGAGCGAAGGTTCACGCACGCAAACCATCGTTTTCTTGCCGATGCTGTTCATCGCGTCGGCGAGACCGATGGTCGTCGTGGTCTTGCCCTCACCCGCAGGCGTCGGCGTGATCGCCGTGACCAGAACGAGTTTGCCGTCCGGCTTGTCCTGCAACGAGTCGATTAGCCGCTTGGAAACCTTGGCCTTGTAATGACCGTAGGGCTCGAGATCGTCCGGGTCGATGCCGAGCTTACTCTTCGCAAGGTCGGCGATTTTTTCCAGCTTTGCGTTACGCGCAATGGTGATATCAGCGTCCATGATGTCTCCTGAACGATTCGCTGGATCGGGCCAACGAATTTGTCTTATGGTCAGACCGCTTTTCCGAATGGGTGTCAGACACCATTCTTCTATTTCTTGGGTTGGCGTCAGAACCCTGGAATGACTCCAGGGCTCTGACCCGGTTCGGCTGACCCGTTAGTTTTAGTAGCGGTAGTGGTCCGACTTGAACGGACCGTTGACCGGCACGCCGAGGTACTTGGCCTGGTCTCTGCTCAGCTTGGTCAGCTGCACGCCGACCTTGTCCAGATGCAGAGAAGCAACCTTTTCGTCGAGATGCTTCGGTAGAACGTGAACGCCCAGCTTGTAGTCTTTATTGAACAGCTCGATCTGAGCGAGCGTCTGGTTGGTGAAGCTCGCTGACATGACGAAGCTCGGGTGACCGGTGGCACAACCCAGATTTACCAGGCGACCCTCGGCAAGCATGATGATGCTCTTACCCTTCTTGGTGTGGATCTGATCAACCTGAGGCTTGATGTTTTCCCACTTGTACTTCTTCATTTTCTCGATCTGGATTTCGTTATCGAAATGACCGATGTTGCAGACGATGGCCTTGTCCGGCATTTGAAGCATGTGCTTCTCGGTGATTACGTCGTAGCAACCCGTAGTCGTAACGAAGACTTCGCCGATCTTGCAGGCTTCGTCCATCGTCATGACTTCGTAGCCTTCCATTGCCGCCTGAAGCGCACAGATCGGGTCGACTTCGGTGACGATAACCTTGGCCGATTGAGCACGCAGCGATTGCGCCGAACCTTTACCGACATCACCGTATCCGGCAACGACAGCGACTTTGCCAGCCAGCATTACATCGGTTGCGCGATTGATCGCGTCAACCAGCGAGTGGCGGCAACCATAAAGGTTGTCGAACTTCGACTTGGTAACCGAGTCATTGACGTTAATCGCCGGGAACAGGAGCTCGCCGCGCTTCTGCATTTGATACAAACGATGGACGCCGGTCGTCGTCTCTTCCGACACACCGCGAATGGCTTTCGCCATGCCTTCGAAACGCTTGCGGTCCGCCTTGAGCGACTTCTTGACCTGTGCAAGAAGGATCTTTTCTTCTTCGTTATCCGTCTTCTTGTTCAGAATTTTCGGATTCGTCAAAGCCTGATCTGCAATATGCACGAACAAGGTCGCATCGCCACCGTCATCTAGAATGATATTCGGGCCTTTACTGTTGCCCCAATCCAGCGTTCGGTCGATGTACTCCCAGTACTCCTTCAACGTCTCACCTTTATAGGCGAAGACAGGCGTTCCGGTAGCAGCGATCGCCGCAGCCGCGTGATCCTGCGTGGAGTAAATGTTGCAGCTCGCCCAGCGAACCTTTGCGCCCAACGCCTCAAGCGTCTGGATCAAGACTGCTGTCTGGATGGTCATGTGCAAGGAACCGGTGATACGAGCGCCCTTCAAGGGCTGTGACGGACCATACTCCTCACGGGTCGCCATCAGACCCGGCATTTCATGCTCGGCGAGTTCCATTTCTTTGCGCCCAGCGGCCGCAAGCTTAATGTCCTTGACGAGATAATCAGCCTTCTTTTTACGGGCCGGCTTCTTCTTCGTTGCCATTCTCAAATACTCCTGAAATGGGCCTAAAGTGATCGATTAAACGCGGCCTTAAACCGCGTTTTGAATTCGTCGATGGTGAATGAGTGGTTCTGAGTGCCATGCTGCTCGATCTTGATCGAACCCATCAAGCTTGCGATACGCCCGGTGGTATCCCAGTCCAGGTCATTGAGCAATCCATGCAACAGTCCGGCGCGATAGGCGTCACCGCAACCTGTCGGATCCTCAACCGCCTTGGGTTTCGCCGTCGGGATATCGTGTACACCATCCTTGGTGTGAATCAGCGATCCTTCACCGCCACGAGTAACAATCAATGCTTTCGTGCGCGAGGTGACATCGGATTCATCCCAACCGGTACGATCCTTGAGCAACTGCCATTCGTAGTCATTGACAGTGACCCAGGTGCATTGTTCGACAAAGCGTTTGAGGTCGTCTCCGTCGAACATCGGCAGCCCCTGGCCGGGGTCGAAGATGAAAGGTATGCCCGCTTCGGAAAATTGCTCGGCGTGTTCGATCATTCCGGCGCGCCCATCCGGGGAAATCAATCCGATCGTGACACCGGTGGCATCGCTCACTTTGTTGGTTTCGGCGAAATTCATCGCGCCCGGGTGGAAAGCCGTGATCTGATTGTCGTCGAGGTCAGTCGTGATGAAAGCCTGCGCCGTAAACACATCGTCCAGAACACGGATATGGTCCTGCCGGATGCTCTTCTGGGCCAACCAGTCCGCATAAGGCGCGAAGTCCTGGCCGACCGTTGCCATGGGCAACGGATCATCGCCGAGCAATTTCATGTTGTAGGCGATGTTGGTGGCGCAGCCACCGAACTCACGACGCAATCGTGGCACGAGGAACGCAACGTTCAATATGTGAATCTTGTCCGGAAGGATGTGATTCTTGAACGAATCCTCAAACACCATGATGTTGTCGTAAGCGGCAGAGCCGCAGATTAACGCTGTCATCCTAGTCTCTCGTCTAAATCAGTTAAGGTTGTGTAAAGTGGTGCCAACTCGGCTACTTACAAGCAGCCTTGAGCTTCGCCGCCCGATTGGTCTTTTCCCAACTGAACTCGTTGCGGCCGAAGTGACCATAGGAAGCGGTCTTCTGGTAGATCGGCTTCAACAGGTCGAGCATCTTGACGATACCGTAGGGACGCAGGTCGAAGTTGGCGTTGACAGCCTTGACGATCTTCGCTTCCGGCACCTTGTTGGTACCGAAGGTCTCGATCGTCACGGAGGTCGGCTTCGCGACACCGATGGCGTAGGAAACCTGGACTTCGCAACGATCGGCGAGACCGGCAGCGACGATATTCTTGGCAACGTAGCGCGCCGCGTAAGCTGCCGAGCGGTCAACCTTGGATGGATCCTTACCGGAAAACGCACCACCACCGTGACGAGCCATGCCGCCGTAGGTATCGACGATG
>Ga0224508_10004154_pt1 | contig 11872 bp, 8 predicted proteins | sample SF_Jan12_sed_USG_4_FD_170157 | JGI IMG/M metagenome (GOLD analysis project Ga0224508, IMG submission 170157) | Sediment microbial communities from San Francisco Bay, California, United States - SF_Jan12_sed_USGS_21 | ecosystem: Environmental > Aquatic > Marine > Sediment | place: USA: California...
CAAAATAAAGAGATCCGTTTCGCCCTCGAAGGGCGCGATCGGTCCTGGTGCAGTGTCCGCCGCGCCGCGCGCCGCGGTTTCCAGCAGCCGTAGCGGGGTGCTGCCGACCGCTACGATGCGGCCGCCAGCGGCCCGTGCAGCATTTACGGCGGCGGCCGTTTCGCGCGACACCGTGCCCCATTCAGGTTGCATGATATGGTCTTCCGCCCGATCCGCCGTCACAGGCAGGAAGGTGCCGGCGCCGACATGCAGCGTCACCATCGTGCGGCCGACGCCGGCGGCGTCGAGCTTGGAAAACAGGGGTTCTGTGAAATGCAGTCCGGCTGTCGGCGCGGCGACGGCGCCGTCGTGTGTGGCGTAAACCGTCTGGTATTTCAACAGATCGTCGGAATGTGGGCCGCTCTTGCGGTTGATATATGGCGGCAACGGCATCGCACCGTGTTCATGCAGTGCGGCCGGTAAATCGCAAGCCGTTACCGACGGCTCGAGCGTCACTTCGCCGCCATCATGCTTTGCGGCGACGAGGGCCGAGAAGGCGGGGCCGAAGATAATTCGATCCCCGGCCCGAAGCCGGCGCGCCGGACGGGCAAAGGCGCGCCAATTGCCGCTCCCAAGCCGGCGATGCAGCGTTACCTCGATCTTCGCCTGGCCTCGCGTCCCGGTCAGCCGGGCCGGTATGACCCGCGTGTCGTTCATCACCAGCAAATCGCCGGGCATGAGGAGGCCCGGCAAGTCGCTGACGCCGAGATCGCGCAACGATTGAGAGACTTCCAGCAAGCGGGCGGAATCGCGCGGATCGGCGGGTTGTTGCGCGATCAGATCGCGCGGCAGGTCAAAGTCGAAATCTGCGGTACGCATGACAGGGCGGCGGCTCGGTATGGGGAATGGATGCGGATGGATGTACCGTATGCCGCACAGCGGGGAAAGACGCGGATGCGGGGGCGTCTATTTTTTCCGCTTGGTCTTGGTGCGCCAATTCCAGGGCGTCTCGAAAGTACCCCGCCAAAGCCCTTGCCGGCGGCTGCGCGCCAATTCCTGCCTGCGGAGATAGGGAGCTCCCTCAACCGGGTCCGCAAGGGCCCATCCCGTATGCACCATGTTACCGGAAAGATCGAAGCCGTCGGCGGCACAACGGGCAACTTCGCAATGCGTCCGCTTGGCGCCGGTTGGCGTACAGTGCACGGTGGCACCGGCAAGGAGATCCATCAGGGCGGTTGTGGCAATGCGGCTGCAATCGTAGGTCTTGCCATTCCCAAGCGCACAGCGCTGGCCGCGATCGGGAGCGTCGACCCCGAACAGGCAATACCGGCTCCCACCGAGCTCGATGACGTCGCCGGCAATGGCGTGCGCACCATTGCCCGCCAATGCCGGTATCGACGCCAGAAGGCAGGTGGTCAGCAACACCAGCGGCGTAGCGAGGCGAAGGCGTAGGGAATTGAATTTCTCGACCATGATTCGATCAGTCCTGCGACATGAAAAATAGCCTTGTATCAACCGGTTGCCGGAGAACATTGCCATGTCGACGAAAGCCGCCTGCGATTTAAGGAAAAATAAATTCTCCGGGCGTTAACCTTATCTCTATTGTAGCGGACGTTGGATCGCAGGGACCAGTCGGCATCACGTCAAATTGTTGACGCCGGAAGGTCCCGGTACTGCTCAGCATCGAGTCCAGCGCAGCACCCGGGGGGGAATCGTGCCAGAAGTATCGCTACCCGATCTTATAGCCATATCCTGGTTCCTGCTTCTCTGGTCGGGCTATACGCTCTATTCGGATCGAGTGGACGGCGGCGGCCGGAACCTCGTGGCCACGATGGCGCTGCACCGCGAGATGTGGATGGTGCGGATGCTGGGCCGCGACAACCGGATGCTCGACATACAGATCATCCGCAACCTGACGCGGACCTCGAGCTTCTTTGCATCCACGTCGATCCTGATTCTCGCGGGGCTCGTGACCGTCCTCGGAGCGGCGGAGAAGGCGGTTGACCTCACCGCCAGCATTCCCTTCGTCTCGAAGCTCACCTCGTTGCAATGGGAACTCAGGTTGCTGTGCCTGATCCTGATCTTCATCTATTCCTTTTTCAAATTCGCCTGGTCGATCAGACAGATTTCTTATTGCGCCATCCAAATCGGCGCGATGGACCCGGTGTCCGATCTCGGGGACGACTGCGAGGAACGCGCAAAATGTATCGCCCGGCTTGCCACTTTGGCGGCGGTGCATTTCAACAGGGGATTGCGCGGCTACTATTTCGCCATGGCGTTGCTGGCGTGGTTTATCCATCCGATTGCGCTCGGCATTACCGCCACATGGGTTGTCCTGGTTCTGTATCGCCGCGAATTCCATTCCCGCACGCTTCAAATTCTGCACGACGGCGGTGGCTTCACCAAGTCGGGCAAGGCGTAGGACATAGAGCGATGGCGGCCACACAATATGGTCAAGACGCGCTGCTGACGGTGGCGGAGATGTACGCGGCCGACGAGGCGGCGACCGCCGCGGGTGTTGCCAGCCTTTCCCTGATGGAGGCCGCGGGTGCAGCGGTGGCGGATGCGGTGCGCTCGCTCGGCGGGCCCCGTCCGGTCTGCGTGCTCTGCGGTCCCGGTAACAATGGCGGCGATGGTTTTGTCGCCGCGAGACTGTTGCAAGGCGACGGCTGGCCGGTTCGCCTCGGCTTGCTGGGCGATGCGGCCGGGCTCGCCGGCGACGCCAAGCACATGGCCAACACATGGGGCGGCGGCATCGAACCGCTGACACCGGCGGTGATGGAGGGGGCGGAGATCATTGTCGATGCGTTGTTCGGCGCCGGCCTCATGCGCGATATCGAGGGACCGGCGCGGATGGCGATCGAGGCGATCGCCGGGCGGGACTGCGTGGCGGTGGATATCCCAAGCGGCGTTCACGGCGATAGCGGCCAGATCATGGGGATCGCGCCGACAGCTCGCGTGACCGTCACATTCTTTCGGCGCAAGCCGGGTCATCTCCTGTTGCCGGGCCGATCGCGCTGCGGCGAGGTTCGGGTCGCCGATATCGGCATTCCCGATCACGTGCTGGACTCCATAGCACCGCGGCAGGTCGTGAACGGGAAACAGCTATGGCTGGACGATTTTCCCTGGGCGCGCCCGGACCAGCATAAATACGACCGCGGGCATGCACTGATCAGCGGCGGGCCGATAATGACCGGCGCGGCGCGGCTTGCGGCCCAGGCCGCCCGGCGCATCGGAACCGGTATGGTCTCGGTGGCCGTCCCGAACGATAACGCCGTGGTTTACAAAGTCGCGCTGGTGGGGGCGATCGTCCGGCCGGTCCGCAATACGGCGGCTTATGCGGAATTGGCGGAGGAGCCGCGGGTATCGGCCTGTCTGCTTGGCCCGGGAAACGGGGTTATCGGATCGACACGGGAACATGTCCTGGCGGCGCTGCGCACCGCAAAACCGGTCGTACTCGATGCCGATGCGCTGACCGTGTTCGCGGATTCGCGCGATTTGCTGTTCTCGAGCATCAACGGGCCCTGTCTGTTGACGCCGCATGATGGCGAGTTCGACCGTTTGTTTGCATTGGACGGGGATAAGCCGTCGCGCGCCCGCGCCGCCGCGGAGATGTCGGGCGCCGTGGTTCTTTTGAAAGGGGCGGACACCGTCATAGCCGCGCCGGACGGCCGGGTCGCGATCAACGAGAATGCGCCGCCCGAACTTGCCAGCGGCGGAACAGGGGACGTTCTCGCAGGCTTTTCGGTCGGCCTGATGGCGCAAGGATTGGATCCCTTCACCGCCGCCTGTGCCGCGACCTGGGTACACGGCGCGGCGGCGCAGCTTTTCGGCCCCGGCTTGATCGCAGAAGACCTACCCGAAATTCTGCCAAAGGTCTTGCACCGCCTACGGTCGGAACCAGATAAGTAGCCCATGTCCACGCACTTGAAACCACGCGACGACGAGCCGGCCGCGCCGCAGCACAGTGTGCGGTCGCAGGGGTCGCTGCTGGACCGCACCTGGGTTCGCATCGTCAATCTGTGGCGCGATGTTGCCGACAATATGACCGGTACGGTCGATGCGGCGCTGTCGGGCGACGGTGACGTCAAGCGTCTTCGGGATCAAATGCAGGCATGCCTCGAGGCGCGGGGCGGCGAGGTTTCGGCGCGCGCCCGGGCCGCGGCGCTGGGCCACACCTATCTGGGGCTGGATGAATTGGGCCGCGAACGGTTCTTACGCCTTCTGGCCGGCGGCTTCGACGCCGACCGCAAGGCGATAGACGCCGCGATTTCGACGTTGCAGGCGGCGACATCGGAGCAACGTCCGCAGGTGGAATTGGCGCTGCGCGACGCTCTGGAGCCGCCGCGCATGAAGCTGCTGATGCAATTCAACGCGCTGCCGCAAGGTGTCAAATTCCTCGTCGATCTGCGATCGGACCTGCTCCCGCACGTTCGCAAAGACGCGACGATGACATCGCTTGACGGGGATCTTCAAAAGCTCCTGACGTCCTGGTTCGATATCGGGTTTCTCGATTTGCGGAGGATTACCTGGAATGCGCCGGCGGCGTTGCTGGAAAAACTGATTGCCTATGAGGCGGTTCACGAAATTCGCGGCTGGGAGGACTTGAAGAACCGCCTCGATTCCGACCGGCGGTGCTTCGCCTTTTTCCACCCTCGCATGCCCGACGAACCGCTGATTTTCGTCGAGGTGGCTTTGGTCAATGGGCTTGCCGACAATGTCACGGTTCTGCTGGACGAAGCGGCACCTCTGGTCGACCCATCCCGGAACGCGGATACGGCGATATTTTATTCGATCTCAAATGCTCAAAAAGGATTGGCGGGGGTCAGCTTCGGCGGATTCCTGATCAAGCGCGTCGTTGATCTGCTTAAATCCGAACTGCCGAGCCTGAGAACTTTTGCGACGTTATCGCCGATTCCGGGATTTCGGCGCTGGCTTAATGGGCGCTTGGAAAACGACGCCGATTTATTACGTCCGGCCGATGCGCGGGCGTTGGCCGCGGTCGCCGAGGTCGAAGGGGGAAATGAAGCGTTGCGGCGTCTGCTATCGACCGAATCCTGGCATCAGGATGAGAAAATCGTCGCTGTCTTGAAAGACCCGTTGATGCGGTTGTGCGCGGAATATTTGCTGAATGCCAAGCGGCGCGGCAAGCAGACCCTTGATCCGGTGGCGAATTTTCATTTGACCAATGGCGCGCGCGTGGAACGGCTGAATTGGCTGGGCGATACCTCGCCCAATGGGTTATCGCAATCCCTGGGGCTGATGGTGAATTACCTCTACGAATTGGATCGAATCGAGGAAAATCACGAATCCTATACTGGAGAGGGATCTGTTACGGCTTCCGCTACAGTCCATCGTTTGATATGACTCAAAGATCGTTACAAAAAAATAACAAACAGGGATCCGGAAATCCGGGTCCCGTACAGACGGGGAAACCGGACAGTGAAGCCGGATTTGAGTTTGAACGGCCGGACCCAGGCGACGTATGTCGGGTTCCGTGGCAGGGATCGTGCGAGTGCCTTTTTCAAGCGCGGCCGCGATATGGAATACATTCGGCGCGGCATGGAGTTTCGCCGGACCAAGCGCGATAATTCGATCGAAACCGCCCGTGTTTTATCGGTGGTGCTCGACCGGACGCGGATCCCGCATATCAGGTATGAGGTCAATATCCATCACGCCGGGCGCGCTAGCGCCTTCATCGACGGCCCCAGGATGTTGGCCCTATCGGTATTCACGGACACCTACAACGAACGCGTGGACTCGGCGAAACGCAGATAAAGCGGTCAATTACACGGATAGGACCGCCATTGGGGTGCGTCTTGGCGTGCTTGACCCGGCCGGTTCTGCTACCTATACAGGGGCGCTTTTGAAATAGGGTGCCGATCGCGCGGGCGTGGCGGAACTGGTAGACGCGCGGGTTTTAGGTACCCGTGGAGTAATCCGTGGGGGTTCAAGTCCCTCCGCCCGCACCAGCAGGTAAGCAATTTTCCGAAAGATTCTGTCCGCAACATCGACCGGCCAACCGACTAACTCTTTGAGGAAAAAGTGGATACCATGCAGGTAACCGAGACCAAGAACGAAGGACTAAGCCGCGAATTTGCGATTATCGTGCCGGCCGCTGATATCGAGCAGCGCGTCTCCGCGAAAATCATGGAATTGGTCGATCAGGTGAATATGCCTGGATTTCGGCCCGGCAAGGTTCCCGTTACCCTGATTCGCAAGCGTTATGGCGATGCGGTTACGGGCGAGGTCGTGCAGGCAGCCGTCACTGAAACGACGACCCAAACCCTGACGGAACGTGAGTTGCAGCCGGCGGTTCAGCCGAAAATCGAAGTCACGAGTTTCGAGGACGGCAAGGATCTGGAGTTCACCCTGGCGGTTGACGTGCTGCCGGTGATCGATCCGGTCGATTTTCGGACCATTGAACTCGAACGGCTGAAAGCCAAGATCGAAGACAAACAGGTTGACGAGTCGCTCGATCGGCTGGCCGAGGAATACGCTCGCACGGACCCGATCGACAAACCCCGGAAAAGCAAGACGGGCGACGTCGTCGTGATCGATTTCGAGGGATCGATCGACGGGACGCCGTTCGACGGCGGCAAGGCCGAAGATTATCAGCTTGAATTGGGAGCTGGCCGTTTCATTCCCGGATTCGAGGATCAGTTGATTGGTGTCGATGCGCCGACGGAAACGCAAGTCGAGGTGAGCTTCCCCGACAATTACGGGAATGCGGATCTCGCCGGTAAGGCGGCGGTATTTGCCGTATCTGTCAAAGAGATACGGGAACGTGTTAAAGCGGATATCGATGATGAATTCGCAAAGACATTGGGCATGGAGACGGTGGATGCGTTGCGCGAGCAGGTGCGCGGCAGCCTCGAAAACGAATATGGTACGGCATCGCGCGACCGCCTGAAGCGGCAGCTCCTTGACCGGCTGGATGAACTGCATGATTTCGAGACGCCGCCGGCAATGGTGGAGGGGGAACTCGAATCGATCTGGGCTCAATTCGAAAATGCCCGCAAGATCAATGAACTCGATCCGGAAGATATTGAAAAAAGCGACGACGAGATTCGTGAGGAATACCGTAAGATCGCCGGCCGGCGCGTGCGTCTTGGCCTGTTGCTCGCCGCTGTCGGTCAGCGGAACGCCATCGAGGTGACGCCGGAAGAGTTGAACCGCGCGCTCATCCGCCAGGCGCAGGCTTTTCCTGGGCAGGAACGCCAGATAATTGAAACCTATCAGAAAAACGAAAATCTGATGGGTAGCCTGAGAGCGCCGATTTTTGAAGACAAGGTGGTGGACTATATCCTTGAAATGGCCGCGGTCAGCGAGCGCGACGTGAGCGTCGAGGAGCTGTTCCGGGACCCCGACGAGGATGCGGATAAGCCGAAAGCGAAATCGTCAAAGGGCGCCGCGCGTGGTAAGACAGCGGCGTCCGGCGGCAAGAAACCGGCGGCCAAGAAGCCGAAAGCGAAGGCGGCTGCAAAAAAGAAGGAAAAGTGAGGCGGCAACCGGCCGACTCGCAACGGTTCAACGCTTAACACTACGACCAGAGACCATTCAGGTTACATCAGGAAAAAGAGGCACATGCGCGATTCGGTCGAAACCTACATGAACATGCTTGTCCCAATGGTCGTCGAACAGACGAATCGGGGAGAGCGCGCGTATGATATCTACTCGCGGTTGCTCAAAGAGCGCATCATCTTCCTTACCGGCGGCGTGGACGATGGCGTGGCGAGCCTGATTAATGCGCAGCTTCTGTTCCTGGAGTCGGAGAATCCCGGCAAGGATATTTCCTTCTATATCAATTCTCCTGGCGGAATTGTGACGTCCGGCCTCTCCATATACGACACGATGCAGTATATTCGGTGTGATGTATCGACCGTGTGCGTAGGGCAGGCGGCATCGATGGGCTCACTGTTGCTGTGCGCGGGCGCGGTCGGAAAACGCTACAGTCTGCCGAACAGCCGGATTATGCTGCATCAGCCGTCCGGCGGCTTTCAGGGGCAGGCAACCGATATCGAAATCCATGCCCGTGAAATCCTGGCCTTGCGGGGACGGTTGAATGACATATATGTCCGGCATACCGGGCAGAACTTGAAGACGATCGAGGGTGCTCTGGAACGGGACAATTTCCTGGCGGCGGGAGAAGCCAAGGAATTCGGCTTGATTGACGAGGTGGTGACGGAGCGTCCCGAAGCGGCCGATGAAGCCGGCGGTAAGTCGGCAGACTCCAAAAAAGAGGGAGACGAATAGGCTGGCGCTAAATATATCGAGACCGGATTGCAGCAATGGCGGGGCCTGCCGCGTCAAGCACTTTTCAGTATGGTTTATTTAGTTTTAATTATTTTTCAATTTATCTATGGCAGATTTATCCCACTGTCGGTAGTTGAAGCTATTGGCTAACATGGCGGGCCTTGGTCCTCCGAAAGGAAAGTGCAGAGAATGAGTAAGAGTGGCTCCGGTGACTCCAAGAACACCCTCTACTGCTCCTTTTGCGGTAAGAGCCAGCACGAGGTCCGTAAGCTAATTGCGGGTCCGACCGTATTCATCTGCGATGAATGCGTCGAGCTCTGCATGGACATCATCAAGGAAGATCACAAGGCAACGATTTCGAAGTCGCGTGACGGCGTGCCGACACCGCGTGAAATCCGCAAGGTTCTCGATGACTATGTCATCGGACAGGGCCATGCGAAACGCGTCCTGTCGGTGGCTGTTCATAATCATTACAAGCGCTTAGCGCATGGCGGTAAGAACAACGACGTCGAATTGGCGAAGTCGAACATCCTGTTGATCGGGCCGACCGGTTGCGGCAAGACCTTGTTGGCGCAAACACTGGCCCGGATCCTCGATGTACCGTTCACCATGGCCGATGCCACGACTCTGACCGAGGCCGGCTATGTCGGCGAGGACGTCGAGAATATCATTCTGAAGCTGCTGCAATCCGCCGATTACAATGTTGAGCGCGCGCAACGCGGCATCGTTTACATCGATGAAGTCGATAAAATCAGCCGGAAATCGGACAATCCGTCAATTACGCGGGACGTTTCGGGTGAGGGCGTGCAGCAGGCGCTGCTTAAGATCATGGAAGGCACCGTTGCCAGCGTACCGCCGCAGGGCGGCCGCAAGCATCCGCAGCAGGAATTTCTGCAGGTGGACACAACGAATATCCTCTTCATCTGTGGTGGCGCCTTCGCCGGGTTGGAAAAGATCATCGCGTCGCGCGGCAAGGGGTCGTCGATCGGCTTCGGCGCCGACGTGCGGGGGCCGGAGGACCGCCAGATCGGCGAAATTCTGCAGCAGGTTGAGCCCGAAGATCTGCTCAAATTTGGACTGATCCCCGAATTTGTCGGCCGGCTGCCGGTTCTGGCGACGCTGTCGGACCTGGATGAGGACGCGCTTGTCGAAATCCTCTCGCAGCCCCGGAATGCGTTGGTCAAGCAGTACCAGCGCCTGTTCGAAATGGAAGGCGTGCAGCTCGAATTCACCGACGACGCCTTGCGTTCGGTTGCCCAAAAGGCGATCGCCCGAAAGACCGGTGCGCGTGGCCTTCGGTCGATCATGGAGTCCATTTTGCTCGACTCGATGTACGAACTACCCGGTCTCGAGGGTGTCGAGGAGATCGTGATCAATCGCGAAGTGGTCGAAGGCAACGCCAAACCACTGCATATTTACGCGGATCGCCGCGAAGATACGGGTCAGAGCGCCTGATAGGCGAAACGTCAAGTCTTGATTGTCGGCCTGTTCAAGGCCATCTAATGACGCAAGTTGAGCCCTCCCCGCCGCCGTGTTTGGCGGTTACAAGTTCGGACGGAATTTCATGGAAGACGTAAGCCGAGATCAGGTGTATCCGGTTCTGCCGCTACGGGACATCGTCGTTTTTCCGCACATGATCGTGCCGCTCTTCGTCGGCCGCGAGAAATCGGTGCGGGCGCTCGAGGATGTCATGTCGGATGACAAGCAGATATTGCTTGTCACCCAGAAAGGCGCGGCGCAGGACGACCCGATGCCGGCGGATATCTATACGATGGGCACCGTCGCGACGGTGCTGCAGCTCTTGAAGCTGCCCGACGGCACCGTGAAGGTGCTGGTCGAGGGTAATCAACGCGCCAACATTACCGAATATGTCGATAACCCCGACTTCTTCCAAGCCAATGCCCAGTTGATCGAGGACAATATCGATAATCCTCAGGAACTGGAGGCGCTGAGCCGTGCGGTGGTGGCGGAATTCGAGCAATACATCAAGCTCAACAAGAAGGTGCCGCCGGAAGTCCTGATTTCCGTCAATCAGATTGATGATCCGGGCAAGCTGGCGGATACGGTCGCGCAGCATCTGACGCTGAAAATAGCCGATAAGCAGGCGTTGCTCGACGTTTCGATCGTCGCAGAGCGGCTCGAGCGGGTCTATTCCTTCATGGAAGGCGAGATCGGCGTGATGCAGGTGGAAAAACGCATTCGCAACCGCGTCAAGCGCCAGATGGAGAAAACCCAGCGCGAGTATTACCTTAACGAACAGCTCAAGGCGATTCAGAAGGAGTTGGGCGAGAGCGAAGACGGCCGTGACGAAATGGCCGAGCTCGAGGAAAAGATCAAGAAGACCCGCTTTTCCAAGGAAGCCCGCGAAAAGGCGCTTGCCGAACTCAAGAAATTGCGGTCGATGAGCCCGATGTCGGCGGAGGCGACGGTCGTTCGCAACTACCTCGACTGGATGCTCAATATTCCTTGGAAGAAGCGCACCAAGATCAAACGCGATTTGAGTGAAGCCCTTCGGGTGCTGGACCAGGACCACTACGGTCTGGATAAGGTCAAGGAACGGCTGATCGAATACCTCGCGGTGCAGCATCGCATGAAGAAGGTGAAAGGGCCGATCCTTTGCCTCGTCGGCCCGCCGGGTGTGGGTAAGACGTCACTCGGCAAATCGATGGCGCGCGCCACCGGCCGCAAATTCGTGCGCATGTCGCTGGGCGGCGTGCGGGACGAAGCGGAAGTCCGCGGTCATCGCCGGACCTATATCGGATCGATGCCGGGCAAGGTCATTCAGGGCATGAAGAAGGCCAAGTCATCAAACCCGCTGTTCCTGCTCGATGAGGTCGACAAGCTTGGCGCCGATTGGCGTGGCGACCCGTCGTCGGCGCTGCTCGAGGTGCTCGACCCGGAACAGAATTACAGCTTCAACGATCACTACCTGGAAGTGGATTACGACCTTAGCGATGTGATGTTCGTGACCACGGCGAATACGCTGCGCATGCCGCAGCCGCTGATGGACCGGATGGAGATCATTCGTATCCCCGGGTATACCGAGGACGAAAAGTCGGAAATCGCGAAGCGCCATTTGATCCCCAAGCAGGTCAAGGAGACCGGGCTCAAGGAATCGGAATGGTCGATTACCGATGACGCGTTGCGGGATCTGATCCGGTATTACACACGTGAAGCCGGTGTCCGGAATCTTGAACGCGAAATCGCCAACCTGGCGCGCAAGGCGATCAAGGAAATCCTGATGGAGAAGGCGGTCGACAGTGTCGAGATCACGCCGGACAATCTGGAGAAATTTGCCGGCGTCCATAAATTCCGTTTCGGAGAAGCCGAGGAGAAGAACCTCGTTGGCGTGGTGACCGGGCTCGCCTGGACCGAGGTCGGTGGTGAATTGCTCACCATTGAATCGGCCTTGTTGCCGGGTAAGGGCAAGATCATTCGCACCGGTAAGCTTGGCGATGTCATGTTGGAATCCGTACAAGCGGCCGAAAGTTACGTCAAAAGCCGTGCGCCTTCCTTCGGCATCAAGCCGACGATTTTCGAAAAGGTCGATATCCATGTCCATGTCCCGGAAGGGGCGACGCCGAAGGACGGCCCGTCCGCCGGAGTGGCGATGGTCACGTCGATCGTTTCGGTGCTG
>Ga0224508_10004155_pt1 | contig 11871 bp, 7 predicted proteins | sample SF_Jan12_sed_USG_4_FD_170157 | JGI IMG/M metagenome (GOLD analysis project Ga0224508, IMG submission 170157) | Sediment microbial communities from San Francisco Bay, California, United States - SF_Jan12_sed_USGS_21 | ecosystem: Environmental > Aquatic > Marine > Sediment | place: USA: California...
CCCCCGTCAACGACATCAGCCAATATCTTCGCCAGGAAACCATCAACGCACCCTCCTGCATGCCGGGCGAATGTCGTCGACTATGACATCGCTCCGAGAGGCTGTCAGCCGCCGGCGCGCGCTCGTTTCATGGATCTGACCGAGCCTTAAGAAAAAATTAACCGCGATGGTTTAACCATGCCTGCGCATGCGTGGGTACTGGTCCGCAGCGCTTACGCACCAAGTCGAACGCACGACGGCGGCGGTGCGGCGCCACGGCAGCTTGCCTGAGATTGGAGTCTCGATGCAGCGCTATGACAGGTTGATTGAATCGGGACGAACGGCGCTCGGCAGCGGGGATGTCGAAGGCGCGCGGCAGGCGTTCGAGCAAGCGGCATCGATCAGGCGGGCCGAACCGATGATCCAGGCGTTGTTGGCCGATGTCTGCCTGCAGCAGGGGGACAAGGTGGAAGCCCGTCGCGTTCTGGACCATCTGCTGCTGCTTTGCCCGGACAACGTTCAGGTGATCGGCAAGCTCATGAAGGTCGAGCTGGAGCTTGGAAACCCCAAGCGGGTCGCCGAGCTGAAGTCGGCGATCTGGGCGGTGCTCCGCCGTCGCTTGTCTCGTGCGCTGACATCCCTTGCTTGCGCGCCTTGGCACATGCTCCAGGCGATCGCCGGCAGGCTCACCGGGAAATGGCCGGATGTGACCACTGGCTTCCTCTGCGTGCGCGGCCGGTCGGCCTTGAAAAACCGGAGCCTGTCCGAAGCGGCGACCCTGTTCGAGCGGGCGAGGCTGCGCGCACCCGACCATCCGCGGATGCTTTACCAGGTCGGTCGGTTCTGCATCGACAACGGCAATCCGGAAGCCGCCTTGATCCATTTGCGCGCGGCGCGCGCCAAGCTTCCAGGCGATCTCACCATTGACCTCGCGCTGATCGAGGCGCTGGCCCGCTCCCATCGTGTGATCGAGGCGGAACGCGAGCTGCATGCCCTGCCCGAAGAGGCGCGGCAATCCAAGGCTGCGCGCTGGCCGCGCGCCTGGCTCTTGCGCGCCAAGGGAGAAGTCAAGGAAGCGCGCGATCTCTTCGCCGAGCTGCTCGACGGCACGGCCAACACCGGCCATATCGCGCATATCGTCGCGTTGCTGGATGCGAGTTCGGGGGGCGCAGAGCAAGCACGGGATGGATTCGCAGCGGCGGCGCGTTTGGCGCCGCGTATGGGGCAGGTCTATTGGTCGGCGACGCTTTCACGTTGTATCGAGAAGGGCGACGACCTGTTCGAGGGCGCCGATGCCCTCCGGCAAGACGTCCAGGCGCCGCAATTGGACCGCGCCTTGGCGGAGATGGCCGTCGGTCGGGCACTGATTCGCGCAGGCGAGACCGAGCTCGGCTTTGCCCATATCGAACGTGGCAACCGCATGACCCCGATGGCCTACGACCCGGAGGAATCGACCGCCGGGATCGACGCGCTCTGCGAGACCTTCTCCGAGCAGCTGTTTGCCAAAGCCGACCCACCGGCGCGCGGCGAGGGCAGAATTTTCATCGTCGGCTTGCCGAGGTCGGGCTCGACCCTGGTCGAGCAGATCCTTGCCAGCCATCCGCTGGCGCATGGCATCGGCGAGAGCCCGGTCTTCGTCGAATTGGCCTGCAATCTCAGAGAAAAAGAGGACCATCGGGACATCGTCGAGGCCTGTCGGTGGGAGCAGCTAAACCCGTTGGCGGATGATTATCTCACGGCTACCGCGGCGCCGGAGGGATCAAGCCATGTCGTCGACAAGAACCTCTATAATCTCTTTCATCTGGGCCTAATCGCGCTGGTTTTTCCCAAAGCCAAAATCGTCCATTGTCGCCGTGACATCATGGACAACGGCTTTTCACTCTATTCCCACTGGTTTTCCGCCTCCTATCCCTACGCGACCGACCTTCGCAATATCGGTCACCATTACGGTGAATATTGCCGATTGATGGACCATTGGCGCCGCGTCCTGCCCAATCCGATCTTTGATCTCGACCACGAGCGCCTGATCCAGGACCAGGAAACGGAAACGCGTCGGCTGCTCGACTTCGTTGACCTGCCCTTCGATCAAGCCTGTCTGGATTTTCAGAACAATAAGAGGGCCGTCACCACGTCCAGCCTTGCTCAGATCAGACAGGGCATCAACGCTGGATCCGTCGGCGGATGGCGCAGGTTCGAACAGCAACTCGAGCCCCTGCGTCTGATTGTCGATGAGGTTGCAGCCGATCGGCCGTCTCGCCGCATGCATGATTCCGAAAAGGCTCTCCCGACCGCCGTCTGACTTTTCCCGGCCTCAGAGCACATCATGATCGGATGGGATCGAAATCGATGCTGCTGCTACCTAGCGAACCTAGGGCCTTAGTGGCATGACCACATCAGAAGATTCACTTCCGAGGAGTGTAACGCATTGAATCCAGGCCCGATTGCAAGGTTCCACATGAATCAAATGATGTGGTCATGCCGCCAGAGCATTTTTTGTTCCATGGAGCCGGCGCTCGCTGACCGCTGAACCGTCCACAAAACCTGGCACCCATTATAGGGATATCCTCGCATTGGGTGGTCGGGAGGACGAGGTGGCGCCGCGAGAGACAAACACAATCATCGATCATCAGGTCAGCGCCAGCTATGGTGCCCTCGTGCTTGTGCGATCGGGGTGACAGCAATGAAAATAGCGGTTTTTCAGGGTCCTGCAGCCGACCACGGCGTCGCCGGCAATCTGGCGCGCATGGCCGAGCTCGCCAAGGAGGCGGCGCATGGCGGCGCGCGCCTGCTGATCCTCCCGGAAATGTATCTGACCGGCTATCACATCGGCCCGGAAGCCGTAGCCCGGCTTGCCGAGCCGGCCAATGGGCCGTCCGTCGAACGGGCTAGGGCGATTGCGCGGGACAGAGGCCTCGCCTTGCTTTACGGCTATCCCGAGCGTGATGACCAAGGCCGAATCTACAACGCCGCCATCCTGATCGATCGGGATGGCGGCACGCTCGCCAACCACCGAAAAACCCATCTGTTCGGCGACATCGACAAAAGCGCCTTTTCCCCGGGCGAACGGGCGTCGACCGTCGCCGAGCTTGATGGCGTGCGCATCGGCATTCTGATCTGCTACGATGTCGAATTTCCGGAAAACGCGCGCCTCCTGGCGCTGGCTGGCGTCGACATCGTCGCCGTGCCGACTGCGCTGATGGCGCCCTACGATGCCATCGCTCGCACCATGGTTGCAGCGCGCGCCTACGAGAACCAGGTCTTTCTCGCCTATGCCAATCGCACCGGCAGCGAGCGCGAGCTCGACTATCTAGGCCTGAGCTGCATTCTCGCCCCCGACGGCACCGAACTCGCCCGCGCCGGTCGGGACGAGGCGCTGATCACGGCAGATCTCGATTTTTCACGACTCAAGGCCTCCCGGGCGATCAACACCTATCTCCGCGACCGCAGGCCGGAGCTCTACGCCCCGCTCAACGACGACTTGCCGCTAGCGTCCCGCCTGGGGGACAAATCATGACCGCTCCCCATCAGCCGATCATCGGCGCCGATGTCGATGCGCGGCCGGTCACCATCTTCGGACCGGATTTTCCCTTTGCTTATGATGACTGGATCGTGCACCCGGCCGGCCTCGGACGATTGCCCTCGGAACGCCACGGCAACGAAGTCGCCGTGATCGGCGCCGGCATGGCTGGCGTCACCGCGGCCTATGAGCTGATGAAGCTCGGGCTGAGACCCGTCGTCTACGAATCCCGCCGCCTTGGCGGCAGGCTCCACTCCGAGCCGTTCAAGGCAGCCGACGGCATTGTCGCCGAACTCGGTGGCATGCGATTTCCGCGCGCCTCAACCGCGTTCTATCACTATCTCGACCTTTTTGGCCTGGAAACGCGCCCCTTCGCCAACCCGCTCGCTCCGGCAACCCCCAGCACCGTGATCGATCTCGAAGGCAGGCCGATCTATGTCGAGACCGCCGACGACCTGCCGCCCCTTCTGAAAGACGTCGGCGACGCCTGGCGCGAGGCATTGGAGGACGAGGCTGAATTCAGCGCCATGCAGGCGGCGATCCGCGCGCGCGACACCAAAAGGATCAAGACGATCTGGGATCGGCTGGTTCCCGTCTTCGACGACGTCTCGTTCTATGGCTTCATCGCAAAATCCAAGGCGTTTTCGAGGCTGAGCTTTCGTCACCTCGAAGCTTTTGGCCAGGTCGGCTTCGGCACCGGCGGCTGGGACACCGACTTTCCGAATTCGATGCTCGAAATCCTGCGCGTGGTCTACACCGACTGCGACGAGGACCAGCATTTCGTGGTCGGCGGCGTCGAGCAGGTGCCGCGCGGCCTTTGGGGTCGAAGCCCGGAGCGCATGGTTCACTGGCCTCGAGGAACCTCCTTGAGCGGTTTGCATTCCGGCGCGCCTCGCCCCGGGGTCGCCCATCTGGAGCGGCGTGCGGACGGCAAGATCGGGATCACCGATTTCTGGGGCGATCATCGATCCTTCGACGCCGTGCTGGTCGCCTGCCAGAGCTGGTTGCTCACGACATCCATCGATTGCGACGAGTCCCTGTTCTCGCAAAAAATCTGGATGGCGCTGGATCGCACCCGCTACATGCAGTCATCCAAGACCTTCATCATGGTCGATCGGCCGTTCTGGAAAGACAAGGACCCCGAGACCGGCCGAGACGTGATGAGCATGACCCTGACCGACCGGCTCACCCGCGGCACCTATCTGTTCGACCTCGGCGACGATCAGCCGGGCGTCATTTGCCTCTCCTATGCCTGGATGAGCGATGCCCTGAAGATGCTGCCTCTGCCCGTGGAAAAACGCGTGCAGCTCGCCCTCGACGCGCTCGCTCAGATCTACCCGAACGTCGATCTGAAACGTCACATCATCGGTGATCCGATCACCGTGTCCTGGGAGGACGATCCCAATTTCCTCGGGGCGTTCAAAGGCGCCCTGCCCGGTCACTATCGTTACAATCGCCGCATGTACTGTCATTTCATGCAAAACCACCTACCACAGGAGCAGCGCGGCATCTTCCTCGCCGGCGACGACATCGGCTGGATCCCCGGCTGGGTCGAAGGCGCCGTCCAGACTTCGCTGAATGCCGTCTGGGGCATCGTCAACCATCTCGGCGGCGAGACGCCGAAGGACAACCCGGGCCCGGGCGACAAGTTCGACGAGTTGGCGCCATTGGACCTGCCGGATGGGTGACGCTGCGCGACCTTGCCGCGGACGGAGAGATGATTTCGATGTTAAGGCTTGTTGCCGTTCTCATTCTTCTGGCGGGATGCAACTCCAGCAGGACTGACGAAACGAACGCCATCCATCCAATGATGGAAGTGACGGTCGCCTCGTCGCTTGCGCTGGATACAACGGAGCTGAATGAGCGCATCTTGCGTATGGATCAGACGTCCGCGATGGTGCTCTCTTCTCCCATTGCGCTGGTGGAGGCGTTGATTGGCGGGAGCGATGAGGCGCGCTCGACGACCATAGCGGTGCAGAGGGAGAGCGCGGAGCGTCCTGGACGCGCAAGCGTCACGGCGATAAGAGACGGATTTCTCGACGACTCGATCCGCGGAGATTGGCATCGCTTCGACGTCGAACGCCGCTCCGATGGCAGTTGGAAAGTGACGAAGGCGCAACGTGCGACGCGATGCTGGCGATCCTCGTCAGTGGCCTATTCATCTTCAGCATGTCCCTAAGCTGACATGAATTCTCGGTGATTGCTGGGCTTGGCTTGATTTGGTTCCGATGGACCGAAAAAGAAGCCGTCTCAAACCGTGCGCTCGACCATCACTTCGAGCAGCGTCGGCCGCCGGCTGGCGATTGCGTTCTTTAGCGCGCCTGCGATCTCGCCCGGCTCCTCGATGCGATCAGCCGTCAACCCGAACGAGCGGGCAAGTCCGGAAAAGTTGATCGGCGGATCGTCGATGTCCATGCCGATGAAGTGGTCGTTGCCGTGAAACGCCTTGAGCCGCTGCTTCAGGATGCGGTAGCCCTGATTGTTGGCGATGACATAGGTGATCGGCAGGTTCAGATGCGCCGCGGTCCAAAGGGCCTGGATGGTGTACATGGCGCTGCCATCCCCGATCACCGCGACCAAGGGACGCTCTGGCCGAGCCAGCTGGATGCCGACAGCCGCGGCGATCGCCCAGCCAATGCCGCCGCTCGCAAAAGCATGAAACCCGTCCACATCCCGAAACGGCAACATGTCGAGAAGGCTGTTGGCGCTGGTCAAACCCTCGTTCACCAAAACAGCGTCCGCCGGCAGCGCATCGACGATCTGCATCATCAACCACTCGGACGCCACCGGCCGGGCAGCGGCCCGGCTCGTTGACTGCAAGCGACGTGCGTCTCGTTTTGCCGACCAGTTGCGATCGGCGACGTCCGCCAGTCGCTCGGCCGCCGCCGCTCCAAGCGCCGCGCCGCCTTTGGTTTCGAGAACCGGAATCAATGCCTCGATCGTCGCCTTCAAGTCCGCGCGAATCGCGATCTCGGCCGGGTAGTTCTTGCCCATCTCCCAATCGAGCTGGCCGAGCTGAACGAGCGGCAATTCGGGCGGCAGCGGATCGGTCTCCTGCCAGACCGACATGCGCAGCACGTCCGCGCCGGCGACGATCAGAAGGTCATGCTCGGCGAGGATTTTTCGAACTTCCTTCTGATCGCGGGAAAGCGCGCCCATGAAGGCCGGGTGCTCGGAGGGGAAATGGGCGCCGTAGGGCACGGTTTGCTGATAGGCGGGCGCACCCAGGATCTCGGCAAACCGCGCGATCTCGTCGAACGCATCCGAGGTCACCACCTCATGTCCCACCAAGAGCGCGGGGCGCTCGGCCTTGACCAAGCGGGCTGCGAGCCTGGCCAGGACGTCGTCCGTAGGACGGCTAAGGCAGTCCACCCTCGTGGACTGGCCGAGATCGACGCCCTTTTCGTCGTTCAGGACATCGCCCGGAAGCGACAAGAAGACCGGGCCGGTGGGCGGGGTAGTGGCGATCTTGGCGGCGCGGCGGACGATCCTCGGCATGTCTTCGAGGCGCGTGATCTCGACAGCCCATTTCACCAGCGGGGTCGCGATCGGCACCAGCGGATCGTAGAGCACTGGCTCGGTCAGGCCATGACCCTGCTCTTGCTGACCGGCGGTGATCAAGAGCGGCGAGCCCGTGAATTTCGCGTTGTAGATGGCGCCCATGGCATTGCCGAGCCCAGGCGCCACATGAACGTTGCAGGCGGCAAGCTTGCCGGACGCGCGCGCAAATCCATCCGCCATGGTGACCACCACCGACTCCTGCAGGCCGAGCACGTAGGTAAGGTCCGGGTGGTCTTTGAGCGCATCCATCAGCGGCAGCTCGGTGGTGCCGGGATTGCCGAATAGGTGGGTCACCCCCTCGTCCTTCAAAAGTGACAGAAAAACGCGGCTGCCGCTGGTCTTGTTCATGCCAACTCCCCGAATGCCGGTGCTCGAGCGCTGATCGTTGTCACGTTGGCGCAAGCATGCTCGGATTGGCAAGGCCGACCCAAGCCTGCCGGCCATGTTCGGCGGTCTCGATCCAAATGGCGGCCTTCGATGCCGACTGGCGTGCGACCATGACGGCGATTGATGCGCAAGGGGTTAAACATGGCTTATGATCAGGCGTTCACCGAACGCGTGCGCGGGTTCGTCTTCGTCGATGCCACGCCGTGCGACGATCGCATCTTGGCCGGTTGGACGGCGCTCGCGCATTCCTTCATCGGCGCATTGCCCGCAAAATCTTGATGCGACAGGCCGTCTCGACATGGTGTCCTCCGCCGGCAATAATTCGTCAAATGTCGCATCGCTGGCAGCGGCCTGTTGGCATCGAATCTTGCAGGCTTCGTTGTCGGATGGTCTTTGAGATGGTGGACAATGAGCCGAAAAACCGGCGATATTTGAAAGAGACCACAACCTCATCTTGACCTCTCCGCCCGAATGGCGATGATCACCATCGTTTCCGACCAAAGGGCGCGTAGCTCAATTGGCAGAGCAGCTGACTTTTAATCAGCGGGTTCCGGGTTCGAGTCCCGGCGCGCCTACCAATAAAATCAATGGGTTGGCGAGAAAGCGAGAGTGTACAGAAGACCTTGGGTACCGTATGGGTACCAAATCAGATTAGTGTTCTGGGGAGAAGGCCAGCTGAGTTGGGCAGTCATGCTGGATGCGTCGTACTTCCGATCACCATCCGTCTAGCACCACCAGCGATCGGACTCCTCCAACCAAACCGCCTCTTGGACGAGTCCACCGACATCATCATTGTCGCCTCCTCAGCCCAAACCACCACTACGCATTTTCTCGCGCGTCAATCCCCCATTACAACGTGGCTGTGGGGGTATTCAGGAATGCTCCAGGCCTTGACTGAAAAATATAGTGCATTTCCGGGCTTAATTGGCATTTCCTCCAAAGAAAAGCAGGCGATGTTGTGAAATTCGCTAATTTCGCCTGATATTACCCCAGAATTTTACAATGCGGCATCGCCCCTATGACCTTGTCTGTCGATCGCCTTCGAACTTTGGGAATTCTTCTAGGCTATGGCGTGCCCAAGAGCACGGCCGCGGCCGCGATGGGAATCGCCCGTTCGACCATAGATCGCAATATGTACAAATGGGCCGTGCGTGCCGAGATCGAGCGACTACAGGCGAAAGCCACTCTTCGCGATCAGCAATTGATTGAGGGGGCGAAGCTGGAGGTGGCGCAAGCCGGGCGCCAGATGGTCCGTCGACTCCGTCAGATGAAAAAGCCCAAGGAGGACGAAGCGGCGAAGCAGCGCCGCCGGGAGAAGGTGCGATTGCGTGCGGCCCGCCAGCAAGCCGAGGCCAAGGCGGCCAAGGCAGAAGCGGCTGCCCTTCAGCGGGCCACCGATGAACTGCTAAGAGGCCGCCCGACCTTTCAGGAAGCCAAAGCAGACAAGGGCGCGACGCAAACCGAAGACGAGCGCATGGCCCGTCGACTCCGTCAGATGGGAAGGTCCAAGGGCGCCAAAGCCAAGGCGGGCGCGGCTGCCGGGCAGCGTGATCACGGCGAATTCGATCGAGAATTTGACAATGCCTGTCGAGAAGATTTCGGCGAGCCGGGTTTTGTCGTAAAAGGTGTCGTGGACCTTCTGGACGGCAACGTCCCGGCCGTGTTTATTGCCGAAAAGCTTGATATGCCCGTGGCAACGGTAGACGCCATCAAGGCAGCATTCGACGGCCCTCAATCCATGCCTGGGCCGCCCACTTAGCTGCCGATCAAGCGCACGCCCTTCGAGCCACAAGCCGAGCAGCGAAGCCGCCGCCGAAAGCCTGCCATCGGGTAATCAGGGCCAAGCCGCTCGATCCAGGGCGCCAGATCAAATTTTGATGATGGCCGCAACCGGACTCGTTGCAGTGCGCCGTATGGCGATGATCCTTCGCATGCTCTGCAATCGTTTCGATTGTCAGCGTGACATGCCGCAACAGCGATGGAGATTGAGTTCGCCAACCCCATCGATCTCTTGAACTTTGAAGGAAACTGAATAGATGTCGCGTTGCAGCAACGAGAACGGCCTCGGCCATTCCCGCGCTGCAACCTTCGGGCGCGATGCCTGAAGTTTTGAGGATCTTTGATCCTCACGTCTCCCAGACGTTAAGCCTCCCTGATTAGCTCCGCCGGGCCATTGTGCCCGGCTTTTTTTTCGGGCACATTTTCATCTTATGCACAATACGTCGCTGGTCAATCGCTTATTCTTTGAGTGTAACCCCACCTTTAGATGCTAAGAAGTGGTGGTGGTGTAGCGAGAGGATGATGTCCATAGAAACGGGCATGGGTGGCGTGTGGAGATTGCAGTATCGCCGGTGGCCAGGGTCCGCAGGGGGCTATTTTGTTGAATTAGGCTTCTGGCTTGCAACGCGGGCTATGGGCCGGTTAAGCAGCCTCGCCAGCAGGGTTTCGCTCGGAGCACCGGCTTTCAGCCAGCTCGGCCAGGTTTTGATCTGCGTCATCTCATCGCCACCTTTCCGCACGTAGCCTCGAACTTGGGACCGCCCGATGTTTTGTCCTGATTTCCGTGGTGAGACAATGTCAACAGCTGGACTGGAGCGCTTCGATGACGATCATTGCCAGCATTGGTCTGGGTCACATGGGGCTGGGCATGGCGACCCGGCTACTAAGCGCTGGCCATGAGGTCACGATTTACGATCCGGCTGCGGGATCGGCTGACGCTTTGAGCACTATGGGTGCGATGCATGCATCCAGCCCACGCGATGCATGCGAAGGGGCGGAGGCAGTTCTTACGATGGTGCGCGACGACGCCACCTCGCGTACCGTCTGGCTCGGTGATAGCGGCGTGCTCGCCGCCGATCTCGGAGAGCGCGCGCTCGCTTTCGAATGCTCGACCCTCAGCCATGGTTGGGTGTTGGAGCTTATGGAAACCTTGCGCACGCGCGGACTTCGCCCTATCGATTGTCCGGTGACGGGAGTGCCTGACGCTACAGCGGCCGGGGCTCTCGTTCTCAATGTCGGCGCCGAGCCCGACGATCTGGAAGCCGCCCGTCCCCTGCTCAATGATCTCGCAAGCGAGGTCTTCCATCTCGGCCCTCCAGGTAGCGGCACCGCCTACAAGCTCGTCGCCAATCTCTTGGCGGCCGTGCAGATCGCTAGCGTCGCCGAGGCGTTGACGGTCGCCGCCGGCGCCGGTCTCAATCTCGACCTCGTGGCGCAAGCGTTGATCAAGGACCAAACGGCGAGCCAGGTCGTGACGAACAATGTGCGCCGTATGGCTGATGATCATCATGATCGGGACCTGACTTTCCCGGTCAGCCTGCGGCGGAAGGATACCGCCTATGGCGTGGCCCTGGCCAAGGAGGCCGGCGTGGAATCACCTTTCGCCGCAGCAGCGCTAGCCGCCTTCGACAGGATGGGAGAGATCGGTTGGGGCGACCTTAACGAAAGCAAGATCTTCGATCTCTTCCATCGTCGAAAGCCGTAATGGTACTGCCAGCATAGCGAGGACGAGTAGGGGCGCGAATCTCGCGCGCTTCTAGCCGAGCATGACGCCACGTCGACCACACACTGCCAGCGTCTTGGCACTAAGACATGGCCCCTTGCGGCCTGATCAGCACAACGTAGTGGCCATTTTGGGTCAGAGATCGCCGGAAGCCGGGGCTCTCGGTCGCGTCGGCTGACCGATCGGAAAGCCGACGTTTCAGGTTTGGACGCCGGCGATCGTGGTCGCGACGTCATCGCTTGTGTCTGCTGACCGATCCGGAATCGGGAACGAGCAACGGCCTGTCCGGGCGGAAGGACTGTGCCAAGAGGAGACGCCAGGCCATGACAGAGCCGCAGTAACCTAGGGGCGGTCATATCACCTGGGTTAGTCCTCGCTGCGTCACGACCCAAGCAGCCTCAGGCGGCACTTTACGTTTGCGATCTGGCGACGTTGCTGAGAGAATTTGACAATCAGGCTGGAGACAACAAACCAGAAACGCAGATCGATCAGGAGGACAAACCCATGACGGATCGCAGAGAACAGGAAATCCTGCTTCAGCAGATGGCGAGGCAACAGTTGTTGCGGGGCGAGATCGATCGGCGCGAATTCCTGTCGCGGACACTCATGGCCGGCCTCGGCCTTGCTGGCGTGGGTGTCGTTGGCCAGTTCGACCGAGCCTTCGCCCAGTCGTCGCGACCACTGACCCCGACTTTCTATCAGTGGATCGAGGACCTGCATCCGAGCATTCCGGCGGTCAATGCCAACTTTGCCGACATCAATTACCAAATCGCGCCGGTCGAAGGCTTCGGCATCGAGCGCTTCGTCGCCGAGGCCAAGAACAGCGAGAGCACTTGGGACGTCTATGTCGGTCAGACCCCGTTCGTCGAGATGTCCGCCATGATCGAGGCCGATGTCATCGAACCCTGGGACAACTACATTCCAA
>Ga0224508_10004156_pt1 | contig 11869 bp, 6 predicted proteins | sample SF_Jan12_sed_USG_4_FD_170157 | JGI IMG/M metagenome (GOLD analysis project Ga0224508, IMG submission 170157) | Sediment microbial communities from San Francisco Bay, California, United States - SF_Jan12_sed_USGS_21 | ecosystem: Environmental > Aquatic > Marine > Sediment | place: USA: California...
GATTCTGGAGTGGCGCGCATCATCTTTGTCAACAAACTCGATCGCATCGGCGCGGATTTTTACAGCGTCGTCAAGCAGGTTCAGGATGTACTTGGCGCAAACCCGCTCGTCATGGTTTTGCCCATCGGCGTGGAAGATAATTTCACGGGCATCGTTGATTTGTTGACAGAAAAAGCCTGGATCTGGCATTCCTCGGACAACCCCGAGGATTACGAAATCACCGATGTGCCCGAGGACATGCAAGGGCTGGTTGCTGAATGGCGCGAAAAACTCATAGAGACCGCCGTCGAACAGGATGACGATCTTCTCGAGCAGTATCTCGAGGGCAATGAGCCCTCGATCGACGACCTGAAGCGGTGCATTCGCAAGGGCACGATTGCCCTGGACTTCTTCCCGACGTACTGTGGCTCTGCCTTTAAAAACAAGGGTGTACAGAACATTCTTAATGCAGTGGTTGACTACTTGCCGAACCCGACCGAAGTCAAGCCGCAACCCGAGATTGACCTCGAGGGTCATGCAACAGGTGGTGTCGCAACGGTTGATCCGGCGAAGCCGCTGCGCGCACTCGCATTCAAGATCATGGACGATCGCTACGGCGCCCTGACTTTCACGCGCATTTACTCAGGCACGATCAAGAAGGGTGACAACGTACTCAATACGTTCACCGGCAAGACCGAACGTATCGGCCGTATTGTCGAAATGCACGCCGACTCGCGCGAAGAACTCGACACTGCACAGGCAGGCGATATTGTCGCGTTGCTGGGCATGAAGAACACACGCACCGGCCATACGCTGGCAGATGCCAATAATCCGGCGACTCTGGAACCGATGGTGTTTCCCGATCCGGTTATTTCGGTCGCGATTTATCCGAAAGACAAGGCCGGCACCGAAAAGATGGGCGTTGCCCTGAACAAGATGATTCAGGAAGACCCCTCGTTTCAGGTTGCGACCGACGAAGACTCGGGCGAGACCCTGATCAAGGGCATGGGCGAACTGCATCTCGACATCAAGGTCGACATCCTGAAAAGGACGCACGGCGTTATGGTCGAGATGGGCAAGCCACAGGTCGCCTATCGCGAAACGATAACGCAGATGATCGAAGACACTTACACGCACAAGAAGCAGTCAGGTGGTTCCGGTCAGTACGGCAAGATCGAATACATGATCGAGCCTGCCGAGACCAATGCCGGTTACGAGTTCGAGTCGAAAGTCACGGGCGGCAATGTCCCGCGTGAGTACTGGAGCGCGATTGAAAAGGCATTCGCATCCTGCATGGGCGAAGGCACACTTGCCGGCTACCCGTTGCTCGACGTCAAGTTCACGTTACTCGATGGCGCATATCACGCCGTCGACTCTTCAGCGCTTGCGTTCGAAATTGCGACCAAGGCTGCCTACCGGCAATCGGTGCCCAAAGCCGGCCCGCAATTGCTCGAACCAATCATGAAGGTTGATGTGTTTTCACCTGAAGACAACGTCGGCGACGTCATTGGCGACTTGAATCGCCGCCGCGGCATGATCAGGTCGCAGGATGCCGGTGTCACCGGCGTTCGCGTCAAAGCCGATGCTCCGCTCGCCGATATGTTCGGCTATATCGGACACCTGCGTACGCTGACCTCGGGTCGTGGCCAGTTCTCGATGGAGTTCTCGCACTATGCACCGTGCCCGCAAAACGTGGCGGACGAGGTGATCAAAGAAACACAGGAACGCAAGGCCGCGAAGTAATCAGGTCGAAGCCGCCGGCGCTATCGGGCGCTGGCGGTTTTTGCGTAATGCGTCGGCACTGAACAAGATCACTGCTGCCCAGATGCATGCGAAGCAGATCAAATGTGGCGTTGTCAGTTCTTCGCCATAGTACATGGCAACGCCAAAGTGCAGCGTCGGTGCCAGAAACTGCATGAATCCAACGGTCGATAGCGGCAGTCGTCGTGCTGCAAGCGCAAAGCACAGCAACGGCACGACCGTGACCGGACCTGCGAGCAATAACAGGCCCGTCAAGGTCACATCCGAGCCAAATGCGACGTCCCCGAACGCGAACAACCAGCCCAGCCAGACGACAGCGATAGGCAACAGAATCAATGTCTCAATGAACAAGCCTGGCATGCCACCGATGACGACGCGCTTGCGGATAACGCCATAGACCGTAAACGATGCGCCAATCGCTAAAGCGAGCACGGGAATTTGACCGCCGCTTATGCTCAGAACCGAAACGCCAATCGTCGCGAGAACGACAGCGCCAATCTGGCCGAAACGAAGCTTCTCCCCAAATAACAAAACACCGGCCACGACATAGAGTAACGGGTTGATGTAATAACCCAGGCTGGCCTGAAATACCTGATCTTGTTGCACCGCCAGGATATAGATGTACCAGTTGATGGCGACAAAGAACGCGGCCGTACTCAGCCACAGCAGCATCGATCGGTGCGTTAGGCCACGTCGGACCTCTGGCCATTGCCGGCGCAGGTAAATAATCAGAGCGCCGAATGGCACTGCCCAAATGACCCGGTGCAGGAGCAATTCAACAGGCGACACCGCGGCAACGATCTTGAAGTACACCGGCAGCACGCCCCATAAGATGTACGCGACAAGACCGGCAATGACGCCATCACGAGCGTCATTCCTTGTCTGGATTTCGGATGTGCTCAAATGGTTTCTGTTGCGTCACCGGCATCCTGCCGGTCGAATAACCAATTCATGATTTTGCGTGTTCGAGCAAAGCCGTCGATCTGCAGCATATACAGCGACGGAATCAGGAACAGCGTAATTGCAGTCGCGAACAGGATGCCGAAACTCACTGAGATCGCCATCGGAATCATGTATTGCGCTTGCACGCTGGTTTCGAGCATGATCGGCATGAGGCCGGCTGCAGTCGTAAACGACGTCAGGATAATCGCGCGAAAGCGTTGCGTGCCTGAGTCGATAATGGCCTGCTTGAGCGGCACACCATCAAGGCGTGCCTTGTTGATGAAATCGACCATGATCAAACTGTCGTTGACCACTACGCCGGCCAGCGCCACGAGCCCGAACAGCGAGAACATGCTGATGGCTTTGCCCATCACGATATGGCCGATGACAGCGCCGATCAGACCAAAAGGAATGACCGACATGATGACCAGCGGTTGGGCATAAGAATGCAAAGGAATCGCAATCAGCGCGTAAATCAGAAACAGGGCTGCGATTGATGCGACCATCAGATTGCCGAGGAAGTCCTGCTCTTCCTGGCTCGCGCCCTCCAGCCCGTAACTGACACCCGCATGACGCGCCAGCAGACCCGGCACGAAGTCTTCCGAAATCTCGCGAATCACTTCCCCGGGTTCGACGACGTCAGGATTGATATCGGCAGATACGGTAATCGTCCTGGCGCGATTCAACCGGGTGATGCTCGAGTAGCTCGTGCCGAATGAAACATCAGCGACCGATTCGAACGGCACTTCATCGCCATCCGGCGTGCGAATTCGCATGTTCTCCAGGTCCGCGATCGAGCGTCGATCCTCGCGCGGATAACGCACCATGACCTTCAACTCGTCTTTGCCGCGCTGAATGCGTTGCGCCTCTTCACCGTAAAACGCCTGCCTGACCTGCCGGCCCAATGATGCGATCGTCAGGCCCAGAGCTTCCGCTTCGGGCTTGATCGAGAGCGTTATCTCCTGACCACCCGTGCTCGATGAATTTTGAATATCGAAAACGCCGGCGTAGTCGGCCAAGTGCGCCTCGAGTTCCTTGGCTGCGTTCTCGAGCGCAGCATAATTCTCACCACTAAGCCGGAAGCTCAGCGGCGGTCCGCCACCGAAATGATCACCATCGGCGAACGTCAGTTCCTTCACGCCCGGAATCTCACCGACGCGCTCCCGCCACTGGCTTGTGATGTCGTCAACCAGCAGCAGCCGATCATCGACCATTGGCATTTCCGTCCAGGCTATCGCACCCGTGTCAGTCGTCGAGAAGGAGCCAATGTGACTGATCATCGGCAACAGATCGGGGTTTTCAGTCACGTATTCCTCGTTCAAATCCAGAATGGCCTGTTCAATCCTGGCCAGTGCAGCATTGCGAGCCTCGGGCGCAGTGCCGCTTTCCATCTCCAGTTGCATACGAATGAAATCGCCAGGCACTTCAGGAAACAGGACCACTCGAACCAGTTTGCTGTTAACCAGGCCGATAGTCACGATCAGCGCGCCGGCAAACAAAGCCACGGTAAGGCCGCGATTGTCGACTACTTTCTCGAGCATCGGTCGATAGAAATCGTGAATGACACGGTGCAGACCGTGCTGCGTGTGTCGCTGGATCTTCTGGAAAAACCGCGGCACCCGCTGCAACAGCGGGATGTGCCTCTGCGGATGAAACAGATCGTCCTCGTCCACAGGCTTGATCACGGCATGCACAAGGTGTGCCGGAAGAATCAGCTTGGATTCGACCAATGAAAATATCAGACACAATATGACGACCATGGACAACGCTTCGAAGAACGGTCCTACGACTCCACCGACAAACAACATCGGCGCAAATGCTGCAATCGTCGTCAGTACACCAAACGTCGCGGGCACGGCAACCCTGCGTGCACCAATGACAACATTGTCCAGCGTATGGCCGTCTGCCCTTATCTTGGTATAGACGCTCTCTCCGATAATAATTGCGTCGTCGACGACAATGCCGAGCACGATGATGAAGCCAAACAGGCTGATCATGTTGATCGTCACGGGCCAGGGCCCGTGTGGCATCAGGAAAAACGCCCCGAGAAAGGTGATCGGGATTCCAATGATGACCCAGCCGGCAACTTTCATACGCAGAAATAACGACAGCAGCAGGAAGACCAGTAAGGCGCCTTGCCACATGTTTTTCACCATTGTGTCGAGGCGACCTTCGAGATAGTGGGAACGATCCACCCAGAGGTCCATCTCTACACCCGCCGGCAGACTATCGCGTTTTTTCTCCACGTAGTTTTTTACCGCGGCAGCCGTCTTCAGCTCGTTTTGCTGGCCACTCGCAATGACATTCAGCGTCACTGTCGGCTGACCGTCGAATCGGCCGAATTGTTCGGTCTCGATGAAGCCATCGTTGATCGTAGCGATATCTCCCAGCGTGAGCCGCGTACCGTCCGGAAATGTACGCAATACCAGGTCAGCATACTCCCGCCCCGTGTACGCCTGCCCCTCAGTGCGCAACAATATGTTGCCGCCTTCAGACTTGATCGTGCCGCCTGGCAGATCGACCGATGATGAGCGGACTGCCTCGGAAATCTCGGACATCGTCATGCGGTACTGCCGCAATACGTGCTCCGAAACTTCAATACTGATTTCAAACTCCGGATCGCCGTAAACGTCGATCTTGCTGATCTCCGGCAACGTCAGCAATTCATTGCGTATCTGCTGCGCAATCAGCTTGCGTGAGAAGACATCGGCGTCGCCATGAATAGCAACGAATATGACCGGTGTATCGGGTTCGACCTTGTAAATGACCGGTTTCTCGGTCAACGCAGGAAATGTCGAAATGGCATCGACCCGTGTCTTGACCTCGGTAAGGACTTCGTTGACGTCCTTGTCGCGCGACACCTCTATTGTGATGCTGCCAATCCCCTCGTTCGCCTGGGATCGGATCTCCACGATGCCCTGAATATCCTGCACCGCCTCTTCTACCTTGATGACGACACCCTCTTCGACTTCCTGTGGCGCGGCGCCGAGGTACGGTACTTGTACCTGGATCCAGTTGAGTTCGATTTCGGGCGTCGTCTGCTTACGAATCGTGAAGACCGAAATCAGGCCAGCCACGATGATGAACCACATCAGCAAATTTGCCGCGACATGGTTGCTTGCAAACCAGGCGATAATGCCATTCTCGCTGCTCGACATTCGAAATCGCATGGCTAGTCCCCCTGGGCGCGTGACGCGATTTGCCCGTCAACGTCTTTCTTGGTGACCACGGTGTCAGCCGTTCGAACCGACATGCCATTGACCGGCGCCTCGATGGCGGTCGTTGTAATCCTCTCTCCGGCAGAGACGCCGCCAACGACGTAGGCGAACTTGTCATCCGAGCGGATGACCTCGACAGTTCGTATCTCGATTCTGTTCTCGTCGTCGACGATCAATACCTGATTGGCACCCCGCAATGCGGCACGCGGTATGCGAATGACATCAACCACCGTGGAGCCCGCAATTTCGGCCGCAACGAAGGAACCGACCGGCAATGCTGCGCCGTTGCCGTGCAACTGATAAGGATCCGCGATCTGTGCAACCACGTAGGTCACGCGACTCTTCTCATCGACGACTCCCTCCGAGCGCACTATCTGCGCATCCCATTCCACGCGTTTGCCCAATTGCACGGCCGATAGTTTGACCAGCGGCCCGTCGACATAGCCGCTCTTTGCGATCTCGGCCGCGTCCGGGATATCGACAAATGCCAGGTCCATGTCGGTGAGTGGCAGCCTGACCTCGGCCCGATCTGTCGCAAAAACGACGCCCAGTTGCGTCCCGGGAGCAACGAATTGGCCTATGTCAGTTGCCTTGCTGAACACCATACCCTCGTAGGGCAAACGGATGTAAGTGCGCTCGAGATTGCGGCGTGCGCTGACAAGTTCGGCCTGAGCCGAGGCAAGCGCGGCTGCCGCAGAGGCAAACTCGGATTCCGCACGATAGCCCTGACTGCGCAGTTTTTTGGCGCCGTCGTATTCGATTTGGCGCTGCGCGACCAGGGCCTCTGCTTTATCGACCGCAACCGTATAGTTGGTCGGATCGATGCGCATCAGCACCTCGCCCCCGCGAAATACGCCGCCTGCAATAAATTTTGGCGAAATACTGACGACTGAACCGGAGACCTCGGCGCTGAGGACGGTCTGCGTGCGCGGCCGAACGGTGCCCTGGCTGCGAATTCGAAAATCTTCCGAAGAAACCTCCAGCGGCATCACCTCGACCAGCAAGTCGAGATCCGCATCATCATTTTTTTCGGGTTCCGGCTTAAGCTGCGAAAGCCCGGCCGCGAGGCCGATGGCGATAGCAAATATCGCGGGAATCACGATCCATTTTCGAAAAGCGGGCTTCATTCAGCGGTTTCCAGATTTGAGGCGAAAGGCCCCATATTTTGAGGCTTTTCGATCGAAATCACACGGATTTGTTCCTTTTGTCCTGCGGCCGCCGAAATCGGTCCAAATTTTGTTTTTTTGTGACTTAAGACCATGAAATGGCGCCGTTTTGGCCCCAAACTGTTGATCCAGTGGCGTTATGCAGTTATTGCGGCGCAACATCTTCGGATCGGACCGATTATGTATGAAAACCATTTTGGCCTGAACAAGCGACCCTTCCGAGCCCTCGCGGCTGGCAGCGACGTATTTGTCGGGCCTCAGACCGCTGCCACGGTGGCTGGCTTCAAGAAAGCACTGACGACTCCGGATGCTATCGTCGCGGTCAGCGGCCCAGCTGGCGTTGGCAAGACTACGTTGGTACGACGCGCCCTCGACTCCTTTGCCAAGGATCATGTGCTCATTTCGGTAGGCCGCATGCAGCTTGGGCACGACGAAGTCCTTGAGCTGCTACTCGAAGAACTTGGCGCGGAAATGCCGGCCGGAACCGTGCAGCGATTTACCCGGTTTCGTCGCTTGCTAAAAGAACATGCAGACAAAGGCACCCCGGTTTTTGTCGTTGTCGAAGACGCATCACGAGTCGGTGTCGATGCGCTGGCCGAACTTGAAGCGCTGACCGCATCCGATGCGGGTGTTTCGGAAGGCGCGAATGTGGTTTTGATGGGTAACGAGGACATCAATGAGGTTCTGAATTCGCCCCGTCTTGCCAGGCTAAAACAGCGATTGCGGCTGCGGCACAAGATCTCACCGTTCAACTCCAATGAACTCACGGCCTATTTCAAGCACTGTTTTCGCCTCGCGGGGAATGAGTTTGACCTGATGTTCGAACCCGGAACCGCTGACGTACTGCACGCATTAACCGGCGGCATTCCAAGAATGGCAAATAATCTGGTCGAATCCGTGCTCGCTTCGGCGGCAGAAACCAAGCAAGACCGCATTGGCGTTGCCCTCATCAAGCTCATTGGCACAGAAGAGTATGGCTTGGAGGCAGCTCAGCATGATTCGCTCGAAGAACCGCCTGCAGAAGTCGCAGTAGCGCAGGCCCCGGCAGTGTTACCTGTTACGGAGGCTGCTGTCGAGAAGTTGCCTGAATTGCCGCCCGTTATGGCGGCTGCTGTCGAGGAGCCGCCTGACGTGCCGGTGCTGACCGTCGATGTGCCCCCGACTGTCCACGCGGACATCGAGCCAATCGAACCCGTCGAACTACCCGCAACTTCTGAAGACGACGCGGCAGACGTCTCCATTCCGGAGTTGATTCAGGACACCCTGCCAGACCTCGCGATATTGGCCCCTGGCCTTGCCGAATCCGCAAATTACGGTCAGCCGCCGGAGCCTGACGCAGCGCGATCGCCGGACGTCGCAGAGATTCCTGACGATGATCTGCCGACGCTGTCCAGTATCGAGAAAGATGACCGAGATCCGGAAATCGTCGCAGCGCTGGAGGCGGCGCAAGTTGGACCGATCGAGGGAGAGGTTCCCGAGTGGGAGCGTGACCCGACTTTAGCGGAACTACGTCCGGATCTTGATGCGCTGGAGCACGCGATGGCCGTCGCACAGGGAATAGAACCCGAGACGGACCGCGACGAAGAAAAGGCTCCGGGCGCGGATATCGGTGAGGCAGATGAACCCGTGCCGGCGATCACTCTGGATCGTGAGATTCAGGCGAAGATCGATGAGGCGGCCGAAATACTGAAGAAGGCAGAACAAGAAGCCGCGGAGCGCGAAGAATCCGGGGCGGATGACGATGTTGTCAAACCCGATAACCGGTCGACAGCGGAGATCCTTGCCGAGGCTAACAAAAAGCCTGCGGCAGACAAGGAACGAGCGGCCCCGTCGCTGGAGGCGCAATTCGATGCAGCGGAAATACCTGTCGCGACTCCGGCCGCTAAAGTTGCGGACGCTCCCGCCGCGGCAGTGCCTGAACCCATCAAGAAGTCTGTCGCCGAACCCGGGGCACCGCCGCCAATGCCCAATCCCGAGCTTCGAGAAATCGCGGCGAATATTTCCCGGGCGAAAACAATCGATGATGTTGACGATGAAATGGCCGAAACACTGTTCGGCGAAGAATTCAGTTTGATTGCCGCGCAAATCGCAGCGAATGCGCCACCGGAGCTATCAGCAAACGACGAGATGGAGCTCAGGCTCGAAGAATCGGCCCGCTTGCCGGCGCCAGATGTCGGCAGCGCTGCGGCCGTCGAAATCGACATTGAAACGCCATCAAAGGCCGCACCAAAAGCGCCATCAAAAGCACCTGCTGGCAACATCGACCTTGCGGCAACACAACAACGACTTGCGACGGTAAGGGCTCTCAACGCGGGGCTGCCGCCAGCGCGATCTGCTCCTGAGAATATCGTGATGAGAGAGGATCCCGTTGGCCCGACGGTACCGACTGACGATCATCCCGAATCGATCGAAGAGCAGATCAATACATCAATTACACAAACGCTCCAGGCACTCAGTGTTCACCCAGCAGCAGCTGCGGCAGATGATGATGATGAGAATGAAGGCAAAAGTGGATTCTTCAGCCGCTTTCGCCGCTCCTGAACTCTGTAAAACTGCAACACAACGAAAAGAGCCGGGCACAGCCCGGCTCTTTTGTATTCGACGTCCGAGAAAAACGCCTAGGTGTTTTCGAGCTGAATATTCCAGATGTAGTCAACGTGTGGGCCGCAAATCTCGGTGAATTCGGCGCCAGCCTCATCATCTTCACCGTACAGTGCACCGATCGCATCGCCCCGAGCTTTCATCAGTGACTTCACATCAGGCGCCGTCATTGTTTGCAGCTTGCGATATTTTCCGCCGACAACATGCGATGACCAGCCCCAGGACGTCAGCTTGCCCTCTTCCACATACTGGTCGAGGATCGGCGCCACATGTTGATCGACGATCTCATCGGCGCGGTCCTCACGGCCAATGTCACAAACGTGGTAGACGGAAAATCCAACCTTGCCGCGCTTGTCACCGCCTGAACCATTTTCGACCTGCCAGATGTAATCGTCATGGCGTGGACAGGTCATTCCGAAGACATCGTCATCATCGGCGGCATCCGCATCATCGCCTTTTTCCTCGTCATCACCGTCGTCTTGCATGGCAGCGCTCGCATCCATCAGTGCATCCATCGTAGCGGCCTGGAAGTAGAAGATCCGGCTCCACTGACCGCCCGTGTGATGGGCCAGCCATCCCCAGGCTGAAATCGTGCCATCTTCAACGAACCCGTTCATGCGCTCAGCGTCGTCGGCAATGACCTTATCGGCAGCAGCTAACGGACCGCCGTCGCAATTGAAGTAGGTGGCATAGGTAAACGCAATCGGTCCCTCGTCTTCTTCTTGGGCCACACCGGCAAGTGACAGCACGGTCAGGCCCATCGTGACTACTATGATTCTGATTATTCTCATTATTTTCTTTCCCCAATTTATGCACGGCTGTGCAGAGTTGGAGAGTTTAGTGGAAACTCAACATATCGCCAGTGTTAATTGGCTTGACATCGCAAGCAAGTTTCTGCTGGAACACTGGTAGGTACTCGCCGAATTTTCGCGTGCCGCATACGGATATTGCATAAGGAGCAGGCGCTATACACTCGAATTCGAACGAGTTTTTGCTAATTTCTGACTCGGATATGGGCGACCTCGCAAATTTTCTGTTGCCGAACGAGCCGACCTGCATTGTTGCTTGCTCAGCGGCAGAGGCACGACTGTGGCGCTCGACCTCCCGATTCGGCGAGTGGCAGCTCCTCACCTCCATGTCGAACCCGTCGGCGACAGACCGTGAAGCCGAGTTTTCGAGTGACCGTCCCGGCCGGGCATTCGACAGCTTCGGCGCCGGACGACATTCGATGTCGCAAGCAAGATCCGCACATGATCACGATCTGCTGCAGTTCGCGAGACAACTCGCTGGATATCTCAATCGCTCGATTGCGAATGCTGATTTCGCCCATATCGTACTAATTGCAGCACCCAAGTTTCTTGGCTGCCTGCGAAACGAGTTGTCGGATGCGGCGAGACGTGCGCTGGTGCTGGAGGAATCGAAAAACCTGACGGTTCTGGACGACTATGCCATCAAGAAATATTTCGAATAAAGCAAAAAAGCTTATGAACGGAGAATGACATGAGCAAGACGATCCTCGCAATCATCGAAACAGACAGATTTCCCGAGGAAGTTGCCAATCGTGCCGCCTGGATTGCGCAACACTATGAATGTGACCTGGAGCTCTTGTTCAGCGACCCTACTCTGGGTTTTCTGCGCGATAGCTTTATGATCTCTGTGGATTCGAAACAACTCTCCGACGGCATCCGCCAAGCGCAGGAAGAGACACTCGAGCGCCTCGCATCCAGTGTCGGTGCGAACGGCCTGAAGGTAACGACGTCGATTAGCCACGATCGTCCGGCCAGCGATGCGATCGTTGCCAGGGCGCTGCAATGCGAACCGATGTTTGTCGTCAAGGGCACCGCGTATCACAGTCCGGCAGAACGGGCAACGTTCACCTTCACCGACTGGCAGTTGATCCGCAAACTGGACTTTCCACTGTGGCTGGTTAAGTCGCATCAGTGGAAGGACAAACCAATCATTGTTGCGGCAGTGGACCCTGTGCACAAAAAAGACAAGGAAGGTGCACTGGATCAGGCAATCGTCGACGTGGGCAAGAGTATTGCCGAAAAATGCGGTGGCACGCTGCACCTGTTACACACCTACCAGCGACTCGATGAAATTGGCGCTTATGCGAAATTTCAATTCAAGCCCACCAGGGCACCGATCGAGGAAATCGAGCAGAAGATGCGCGCCAATCACCGCCGGTATCTCGATTCGTTT
>Ga0224508_10004157_pt1 | contig 11865 bp, 7 predicted proteins | sample SF_Jan12_sed_USG_4_FD_170157 | JGI IMG/M metagenome (GOLD analysis project Ga0224508, IMG submission 170157) | Sediment microbial communities from San Francisco Bay, California, United States - SF_Jan12_sed_USGS_21 | ecosystem: Environmental > Aquatic > Marine > Sediment | place: USA: California...
GCGTCGATGTCATCACCGGCATGATCAAGGCAAACTTTCCTGCGCGCGTGGCGTTCAAAGTTGCGCAACGCCAAGACTCGATGACGATCTTGGGTCGCTCAGGCGCCGAGCACCTCCTCGGCATGGGCGACATGCTCATGATTCCCCCCGGTTCGAGCGATCTCGAGCGCGTGCACGCTGCATTCATCGGCGAGGACGAAGTTCGAAGGATGTGCGATTTCCTTCGCGAGCAAGGAAATCCCGAATACCAAAACGAAATCCTCAGACCGCGAGACGAAGATGGAAGCCTTGCGGAAAGCGACGACCCACTCTACGACCAGGCCGTCGCGGTCGTTGCCAACGCCGGTTACTGCTCGATCAGCCACGTCCAACGACAACTGAGCGTTGGCTACAATAAGGCCGCTAAGTTGGTCGAACGCATGGAGCAAGACGGGGTGGTCGGGCCCCCAAGCTCGAAGGCGGGCGGGCGCCGAGAGGTTCTGGTTAGCCCGCACTGACAGTGTCAGTGTCGGTGTCAGCGCCAGTGTCAGCGTCACTGTCAGTGTCAGTCTGATCTAACTTGGGTCATCGTGATTTCCTTTCCGAGGGGCTGCAGCCCCTTCTTCCCATCATCAGAAAGGCTGATAGGGACCTCTTCGACCAGGTGCGGCGAGCTATGAATAGCGTGGTGCTCAATATCGCGGAAGCGGATGGAAACGACCCGGGGACGGCCAAAGCGCGATTGGCGAAGCTCGACATCGCGCTCGATATAGTCTGCGCGATGTCGTGGAGACTCTCAGGCCGTTAGCGTCTCGCCAAACACCACGTGATGGCGCACACCTCGTCGAGCCTTCGGTCGAGGTGGGTCGCCGTGTGGCTTTCGATGTACCCCCAGTCGCTCGCGATGTGGAGGGCAGCCCGGACTTCCTTCGCCGACCCACACGCCGTCGCGAATGGTGCCCGCGCATTCCCCGCATCACTCCCTCGAGATGCCGTCGAGGAGCCTGTCGCGCTCCTGATTGGTGTACCACTATCCTGTCGTCATCGCTCGCTGCGCGTCAGGCACCAGCGACCGCTCGGGCGGCGGCGACAGTCCTCACGCAAGCCTGCTCGCAAGCCGCGCATTCGGGGTGGTGAGATGAGTGCTTGGCGCACTCGACACGACATGACTCGCAGACACTCGCGCACAATGAGGCGGCTGCCGCAAGGTGCGCCGAGCTCGACCGGGCGAGGGTTTCCACCGCACGACATACCGCGAGCATTTCACGCACACTGACGGCGCATGCGCCGAGCGAAGTATCCCCTTTGGAGAGCAGTCGAAGGCAGTGAGTCATGCACGTCTCGCCCGCGCCTATACAGGCGCCGAGCGCATCGGCCAAGTCTGAAGGACCGGAGCTAGCGCTCGCCGCCGCCGCTGCGGTGGTACCGCCCTCCGCTTTACAGCCGGTGGCAGCCATCATCGTCTGGGCAACCGCGGTCGCGGCGCCAACCATCATCACATCTCGACGTTTCATGGCTTCGAAATAGCGAAACACGACCGTCATCGCAAGCGCGGCCTATGCAAGCCGAGCCGTCCGACACATGGCCGTGTCCCGCACCGCCCGATTCAGCCGACTTGATCCGGTGTTAGCTCCCCGCGCCAGTGTCAGGGTCAGGGCCAGCGTCGGGGCCAGCGCCAGCGGAGCCCCGTGGACGACGCGAAGCGTCGGCTTTACGGGGTGTCGGTGTATAGGTATGGGGGTGGCACTTCGAGCCTGGCTGACGCATGGTTTGGCGCATGCGGCTTTCCGACGACGAGCTTCTCGCCCTCGATCGCCGGCATCTCTGGCGGCCTTATACCTCGAGCGAGGACCACGAGAACCGCCCCCTTTTCATCGTCGATCGTGCCGAGGGGCCCTGGCTGATCGGGCCGGGAGGGCGACGGATCCTCGATGCGAGCGGGTCCTGGTGGTGTAACAACCTCGGTCATGGGCACCCTCGGCTTCGTCGGGCGTTGAGCCACCAAGCTGAGCAGCTGATGCACGTCACGTTTGGCGGGGCGACGCACGAGCCTGCCGTTCGGCTTGCATCCGAGCTCGTCGCGGTCGCACCGCAAGGCTTGAAGCGCGTCTTCTTCAGCGACAACGGGTCGACGTCGGTCGAAGTCGCCCTGAAGATCGCGTTTCAGTACTGGCAGCAAAACGGCCGGGCTCAACGAGACCTCTTCCTGACCCTTCCCGGGAGCTATCACGGCGACACCCTCGGAGCGATGAGCGTCGGCGCGGTGGACGAGTTCAGTGGCGTCTTTCGACCGCTCTTGTTCGAGGCCGCTCGACCCGACGAGCCGGTTGAGCCCGACTGGGAGCCGGTCTTCGAGGCCCTTTTCTCAAGGCTTCGAAAAGACGCGGATCGCATCGCAGGCGTCATCGTTGAGCCGATCGTGCAAGGCGCCGCCGGCATGCGCATGTATTCCCCCAAGCTGCTCGCCGCCCTTCGCGAGGAGGCCAACCAGGCCGACACCTTTCTGATCGCCGACGAAGTCTTCACGGGCTTCGGACGCACCGGACCCATGTGGGCTTCGGACCATGCAGGGATCGCCCCCGACTTACTTTGCACGGCCAAAGGACTGTCGGGCGGGGTGCTGCCGTTTGCCGCAACATTGGCGACCGGACGGATTCATGACGGTTTTCGTGGCGGAAAAGAGCGCGCACTCATGCATGGGCACACCTTTTTCGGCAATCCACTGGGCGCCGCAGTCGCCCTCGAGGTGCTCGCGATCTATCGCGAAGAGCGGATCCTCCAACTGGCCGAGCCGAAGGCAGCCAAGCTCACCACCGCGATCCACGACATGGCGTCGCTTCCGGGCGTGCGGCATCCACGAGCGCTCGGGATGTGCGCAGCGTTCGATGTCGGCGAGACCGGTTACATGGGCAAGATCGGGTGGGAGATCTCCGATGCCGCGCTCGAGCTCGGTGCACATCTTCGGCCGCTTGGCAACACGATCTACGTCGTCCCCCCTCTCAACATCGGTGACGACGACCTCGACCAACTCCTGCACGTCGTGCGCAAAGCCACCGAGCACGTATTGGTGAAAGATTCGTGACGGACGCCGCAGAGGACAACGCCGACTCGGCCAACCGCACCCGAGCTTACACGTGGGCGGTCCTCGGCGGGGTGATCTACTTCCTCGGATGGGCAGGCTTTGGGTACTGGCCGCTGGCGCTCATCTCCCTCGTCCCGTTGTGGCTCGCGCTCGAGCTCTCAATAGAGCACCCATGGCAAGACGCGCTTGGCGTGAGCTGGGTGTACGGGATCGTGATGGTCGCGGGCGGCTACCATTGGCTGGTGCCTTTTTTCGAGGTGTTCTCGGGCTACGGGTCGTTTGCGAGCGTCGGCTTTTGGTTGGCGTTCTCGTCGTTCATCGGGGCCCAATACGGGGTCTATGGCGTGGTCTACGCGTGGCTGAGACGCCGCGGTTGGGCGGTGGCACTCGCGGCCATCCCACCTTTCATTGCCGCGGAGTGGCTCTACCCGAAACTGTTTCCCGTCTATCTCGCGAACAGCTTCAATCAGCTACCCGTGCTCGTGCAGATCGCCGACCTCGGCGGTCCGCTCTTGGTCACCGCGGTCGCCGCCATGGTCAACCTCACGATCTTCGAGACCTGGCGTTCGCGGAGAGGCGTGCGCGGAGCCCCACGCGCCGTGTGGGCGATCACGATCCTCTCGGTCGGTCTCACCGTCGGCTACGGGATGATCCGAATCCCGCAGGTCGAAGCCGCAATGGCCTCCGCCCCTCCGTTTCGGTTGGGGGTCGTCCAGGTCAATATGGGTATCTTCGAAAAACGAGGCGATGCCGCTGAGGGATATCGGCGCCATCTCGAACAAAGCCGCGAGCTCGAGCAGGAAGGTGAGCTCGATCTCCTCGTGTGGCCGGAATCCGCATATGTCCGAAGCCTGCCGCGCGAGCTCCCGATCTCGGGCGACGCAATTCGAAAAGACCTCAAAGCCCCGATCCTCTTTGGTGGCCTGTCGCGAGAATACGGCGACAATCGCCGCAGGATCTTCAATACGGTGTTTATGATGGAGACCGATGGCGTCATCCGCTCGACCTACGACAAGACCTATCTGTTGATGTTTGGGGAGTATTTGCCGTTCGGGGAGACGTTTCCGGTGCTCTACGACCTATCTCCCAACAGTGGTCGATTCACGCCCGGAAGCCACGTGAGCGCGCTCCGACTCGGCGAGTGGCGAATCTCCACGCCGGTTTGCTACGAGGATGTGCTCCCCACATTTACCCGCGCCATGGTCCGCGAGGCCAACCCGCACGTGTTGATCAACCTCACAAACGACTCTTGGTTCGGCGATTCGCAGGAGCCTTGGATCCATCTCGTGTTGGCTCAGTTTCGGGCGATCGAGCACCGTCGTTACTTGGTGCGGTCGACCAACAGCGGGATCAGCGCGGTGATCGATCCGGTAGGCCGAATCGTGGCTCGCACCGGGGTGCTCACGAGGGAGAATCTTCGCTACGAGGTCCGCATGATGGAGGGCCAAACACTCTACACGCGGGTTGGAGATTGGCCGGGCTGGCTGAGTCTCGGCGCCATCATGTGGATGCTCATCGTCCGTCGAGGGTCGGCGAAATGAGAAGCCGGTAGCTCCCATCTTCCGCAGAGATGGTCTCGGCAACTTGGATCGGGCGCACCTCGCCGCCGGAGGTCTCGAAAACGTACGCCCGAATCGGAGCGCCCCCGACGATCATGCCGCCGGCAGCTTGAAGCGTTCCGCGAACCACGATCGGAGTCGGAAGCGTGTAGTCTCGCGTCATGGCGCCGCGCTCTTCGCTCATGACCAGCTCTGGCTCGATCAACCACGGAAAGCCTGTCGCGTCCGCGACCTTGATCAGCATGTCGTATCGTCCGGGGTCGACGGTCAGCCGAAACACGCCCTCCTGATTCGACGCGGTCAATCGCGAGCGCTGGAGCTCTCCCAACTCTCCGCGCGCCTGGGCGACGACCGCCACACCGCCCGCAGGGTCTCCGGTGAAGGTCGTGCATGACCCGGACAGCGCGATCTGCGACGGCAGCACGATGTCTTCGAGCTCGGTGAGGTCCTCCGCCACCAGGGCCTCTTCGGCAACCGGGGCCCACGTGTTTTCGGCGTCCTCGGGGGGCGTCACGATCACCGTGTAGAGGCCCGGCAAGAGCTCGAGGCTGAAGCTGCCGTCATCGTTGGTCGTCGTCGATGCGCTGAACGTGGTCACGAGCCCAAGCTCGCTTTGCTCGAAGATCCCACTAGAAGAGAATCGAACGGTTGCACCTTGAACCCCTCGGCCTTCTCCGTCCCGCACGGCTCCTGTAGACTGCACGGAGTCGACGCGGGGCACGTAGATGCGCCGCCTAGCAGGATCGTTGATGAAGGCGAGGTCGAGATCGACCGATACCGAAGGGAAGGGATCACCGCCGACGCCCGAAGTGACGCGGAGCGCGTAAAGCGCGGCCTCATCGCTGACACGAATGGCGAAATCTCCGAGCTGACTCGTCTCGCCGATCGACGAAACGACACGTCCGGACTCCTTTTCGACCGCGCGGACCTGAAGCCCGACGGCCGGGGTTGCGTTTTGGCCATCAAAGCTGAGGACCGTGCCTGTCAGCGTGCAACCGAAGAGTTGATTCTCGGCACACTCGACGTCGAGCGCGTCCGGAAAGCGCACATCGAATCGGAACGCTCCGTCGACGACATCGTCGAGCTCGACCGACGTATACATCGGTGGGAGTGAGCGGATCGCGGCAGCTGTCTGATCAGCGGTCTGGATCACGTCGTTGGTGGGTAAGACCGCGACATCGTAGCTCTGGCCCACCACGAGCACCGTGCTGTAGTCGACGTCGCCAGGGTCATCCCCCCCACCGTCGCCGCTAGAGGTGTCCACCTCGACCGGCACCGCCGAAATCGACTCGCCCATCCGCCGCGTGAACCGCAAAGTCGCGGGAACTGGAGTGCCTTGCCAGCGCACGACCCCAACGACCTGCCTGATCGGAGGAAGGGTATAATCCCGCTCGCTCGCCCTCGAGAAGGACTCCGGCGCGAAGGTCCAGCTCGCCGGGGTCGCGCCTTGGGTGTCGGCGGACCCTCGAAGCACCTGGACGGCAATGCTGACTTCGCTCGAAGAATCATCGATGCAAATTCCCTGGTCGCAGACGCCCTGCACGCAGTCACCGTCACTCGCGCAGACGTTCTGCGGCGTTATCGTTTGCTCAGAACCGAAGCTACAGCCACCGAAGGCAGACACGAGAATCGACAGCCAAGCCGTGTAGGCAACGCGAAGCTGTGGCTTTGCGGGTGCCGAAACGCCTCTCATCGGCAGGCCTGCTGCAAAGGGGTATCGTCGTCGGTGACTTCGACCCACCAAGTCGCTAGATCGAAGTCGCCCGGCTCGACGGGTCGCCGCGGCTCGACACTCCCGCTCGCGAACGCGCCTGCGACGATCAGCTCGATCTTGTGACAGATCCCCGGCGCGAGCGCTTCGTAAGGAATGAAGAACGCGCTTGGGCGCTCGAGGAATCCAGTGGGGTCGACAGGACCCTGTTGAATTGGGAACTCAGCCGCGGGCGGGGGAGGAGCGTCGAGGAAGATCCGGTACTCGAGCGTCTGGTCGAAGTTCGGATCTCGAATGATGACCTGAAGCGGCATCTCGGCGGCTTGCCCAGGGGGCAGGGGGTCATCGAGGTCGATCTCACCGATCTCGTTGAGCGGGAACTCGGCCTCCAGCTGGCTGATGATCGACGGGGGAAAGTTCTCAGGCGGATCGAATTCGATGCGATCGGTCGCAATGCAGCCTGAGCTCGAGGCGGAAAAACCCACCAACGCACATGAAGCAAAGAGAACCATCCATAGAAATTTAGAAGCAAGGGCCATGCCGGGGCTCCCGCGCCGGAAATACGCGGTTTTCACCGATTACTCAGCGAAAACCAGAGGGGTCCTATGACACAAATGTCAGCCTTCGGCAGCTCCCCCGGGGTCGGGAGCGTCGGGCTCGCGTTCGAGGTAGCGAAAAACGGTGCGCGGGTCGACCCCGAGATCTCGGGCCGCGCGGGTCCGATTGCCGCCGTTTCGCTCGAGGATGTCGAGGATGTATTGCCGGGTGAAGTCCTCGCGCGCCTGAGCGAGCGGAACGACAGCGCGCTGCTGGTCGCCTCCGAGGTCGAGGTCATCGACGCCGATGAGCGTCTTGTCGGATAGAACGATCGCCTTTTTGATCCGGTTCTCGAGCTGGCGGACGTTCCCGGGCCAATCATAACCGCGCATCGCTTCGAGTGCCTTTGGCGTGAACCCCTTGACCGTGGCGCCGAACTCGGCGGCGTATTTCTTGAGTAGAAACTTGGCCAGGAGCACGATGTCGTCGCCCCGTTCTCGGAGTGGCGGTAAGTGGAGGTTGACCACATTCAATCGGTAGTAGAGGTCCTCGCGGAACGTGCCCTCCTTGATGCAGGCCTCGAGCTCGCGATTGGTCGCAGCGACGACGCGGATATCGACGGATTGCGGTTTTGTGTCCCCGACCTTGACCACCTCGCGCTCCTGAAGCGCACGGAGGAGCTTCACTTGAAGCGCAAGCGGCATCTCGCCGATCTCGTCGAGAAACAAAGTGCCGCAGTCCGCGGCTTGGAAGCTGCCTTGACGAGTTGCGACGGCCCCCGTGAATGCGCCCCGAACGTGACCAAAAAGCTCCGACTCCATCAAGTTCTCAGGAATCGCTCCGCAGTTGACGACGATGAACGGCTTTTCCGACCGGTTCGAGCGGCGATGAAGCTCGCGTGCGATCAACTCCTTTCCGGTCCCTGTTTCGCCGGTGATCAACACGTTGATGTCTGCGACGGCGACCTTCTCGACACGCCGAAACACCTGGAGAAGGCTCGGACAACTACCGATGATGTCGCCAAAGCGCTGCGCATCGAGCTCCTCGGCCATCCGATCACGATCGGTGGTCAGTTGATCGAGTAGGATCGCGTTTTGCAGAATCAGCGAGGCTTGCGCGGCGAAGACGGTCAGAATCTCGAGACTCGACTGCTCGAACAGGTTCACGACGTTATCGTTGCCGACGTAGATCAAGCCAAGAAGCTGGCCTTGCGCGATGAGCGGCGCGACCATCACCGAGCTCAACTGAAGGTTCAAGACGCTTTCGCTGGAGCGGAACATCGTATCATTGACCGCATCGCTGACGATCAAGGGTTGCCGTGAATCGATGCACCGCCGAAGGATACTGTCGGAGAGCTGGGTAACCGCGTCTGGGATTGTCTCTTGATCGACGTTCCGCGCTGCCGCGATCTGGGGGTCGCCATCTCGAAGGAGAATCACGAAGCCCTTGTTGGCATGCACCACGTCGATCACCGCATCGAGGAGCGCCTCGATCTGGTCGGGGACCGCTCGTATCTCGAGAAGGCGACGGTTGAAGTCGCTGAGCTTCATCATCCCCGCGAGCTCCGAAGTCTGCGACCCCTCGTCGTCACCCCACTCGCGCGAAGAGCCTTCGTCATAGAGCGAAAAAACCAGTTCGACGTCGCCAAGCATCAGCTTGTCGTTGTGAAAAATCTTCGACCTTTTCTTCTTCTTGCCGTTGACGAGAATGACGCTGTCCGGGTCCACGGCACTCAGCGAAAAGTCTCTCCCATCGAAGACCACTTGAGCGTGATGATCCTGGAGCGAGTCCGCGTCGACCGAGATGTCGTTGGCGCCAGCACGACCGATCGATGTCACACGCTTGTAGATCGCAAACACGCGGGGTCGTCCTCGAGGAACGATCCACTTGAGGCTCGGCATACAGGCCGGACTGTAACAGACGGCGCCCGGAGCGTCAGTGCCAGCGTCAGTGCCAGCGTCAGTGTCAGCGTACGCCAACTGCGTCAACCGGTGACGCGGGCCGCGCCGCCACCGATGGGGGCTTCGTCGGCCATGACCGCTACTGCTATTGCAGGGACCTCTGTCCGGTTAGAATCGTCTTTTACGCCGAGGCTACCGCTGGCTCCGCCCCCATAGGCGGCGGCGCGACCCGCGTCACCTACTCCTCAAGAACAGTGTCAGCGTCAGCACCAGCGTCAGTGCTAGGGTCAGTGCCAGCGCTAGTGCTCGTGGGTCCCGGAGCTTCGAGGAGGAAAGCCGCCGAACGACGTGCCTGGGCCCCGTCAGGAGCAGCCCATGCTGTTGCCGCAGTTTAAGCACTTGTAACAGGCGCCGTTTCGCACCGTGATATGCCCGCACTTGTCGCACATCGGGGCGTCGCCCATCATCTCGCCGAGTTGCTGGTCGAGAGGACTCGGTTGCGCGGCGGCTTTATCGTCGAACCCGAACGTGACCTGCTCAGCAGGCTCGATCTCCGGAGGTGGCTCACTTGGTGTGGAGCTCTCGAGGCGCTGCACGGCCGCAACGTCGGTTGGGTTCTGGAGCTCTTCTTGCTCTTCTTTTGGGGGCACCTGAGCAAAGTCGTACTGCTTCAAGTACTCGACCCCGAGCACGCGGAAGACATAGTCGATGATCGACGTCGAGAACTTGATGTTCGGATGACCCTCGACGATCCCTTGCGGCTCGAACCGCGTGAACGTGAACTGCCTGACGTACGCATCGAGTGGAACGCCGTGCTGTAGACCCATCGACACGCTGATCGCAAAGCAGTTCATCAACGAGCGGAACGCGGCGCCCTCCTTGTGCATGTCGACGAAAATCTCACCAAGAGAGCCGTCTTCGTACTCGCCCGTTCGCAAGAACACTTTGTGACCGCCGATTCGCGCTTCCTGTGTGAAGCCACGGCGCTTCTTGGGAAGCCGATGTCGGCGGGTCGGCGGGGGGGTGAGCCACTCCCGCACCTGGGCTTCGAGGGCCTGGGCCACATCCTGCGATTCTTCTTTGCCGTTCGTGTCGTCCGTGGTGTTGAGCGGCTGCGACGACTTCGACCCATCGCGATAAAGCGCGATGGCCTTGAGCCCGAGCTTCCAACCTTCTTTGTAGATCTGCTCCACGTCCTCGACCGTCGAGTCTGCCGGAAGGTTGACCGTCTTCGAGATCGCGCCGGAAAGGAACGGCTGCGCTGCCGCCATCATGTGGACGTGGGCCATCGGCTCGATGAACCTCTCGCCGATTTTGCCGCAACGGTTGGCGCAATCGAATACCGGCAGGTGCTCGGCTCGAAGATGCGGTGCGCCCTCGACGGTCATGCGGCCGATGACCACGTCGTTGATCTCGCCGATCTCTTTGTCGGAAACGCCCCAGTATCGAAGGAGTTGAAAACCCGGCTTGTTGTACACGTCCGATGGGATTTCTAGCCGGTCATAGGCCTCGGTTCCGATGACCCAAGGCGCTAGTGCCGATCCAACGTCGAACACACTACGAAGCGCGCTCTCTGCCTTTTCGAGCTCACGCTCGGTGAGGCCCTTGTCGAGGAGGGCCTTGCGACCGAAGTTCGGCGCGCCGGTGAAAGTGTTGGTGCCGGTCACGTACGACACGATGTCCGCCACCTGCGCGGCAGTGTAGCCAAGCCGCTCTAGCGCGTTCGGGACGCTCTGGTTGACGATCTTGAAATAGCCGCCGCCCGCGAGCTTTTTGAACTTCACGAGCGCGAAGTCCGGCTCGATGCCCGTCGTGTCGCAATCCATCAAAAGCCCGATCGTCCCGGTCGGTGCGAGCACGGTCGTCTGTGAGTTCCGGTAGCCGTACATCTCGCCTAACTTGCACGCGAGGTCCCAATCCTCGTGGGCGGCCTGGATCAGCTCCGGCGGGCACGCGGTCTGGTCTTGACCGGTTATGCCGGGGCCGCCTGCCTCGTTGACACGATAGGCCGCCTCGCGATGCTTTCCCATCACTCGCAACATCGACTGCCGATTGCGCTGAAAGCCCGCAAAAGGCCCCTTCGCCGCGGCGATCTCAGCCGACGTGGCGTAGGCGTGACCGCAGAGAATCGAAGTGAGCGCCGCACAGATCGTCCGCCCTTCGTCGCTGTCGTACGGGATGCCAAGTTGCATCAAAAGCGTGCCGAGGTTTGCGTAGCCGAGCCCGAGCGGCCTGTAATTGTGGCTGTTCTTGGCGATCGGCCGAGTTGGATAGCTCGCGTAGTCGACCAGGATGTCCATCGCGATGATCAGCACACGAATCGCCTGGCGATAGCCTTCGACATCGAAACCGCCCTCGTCGAGGAACTTCGAGAGATTGATCGAGGCGAGGTTACACGCCGAATTGTCGAGGAACATGTACTCGGAGCACGGATTCGAAGCGTTGATCCGGTCGGTATTCGGGCAGGTGTGCCAGTCGTTGATCGTGGTGTCGTACTGAACGCCAGGATCGGCGCAAGCCCACGCGGCCTGGGCGATCTTGCGCCAGAGGTCTCTCGCCCGGTAGGTGTCGCAAACCTCTCCCGTGGTCCTGAAATAGGTCTTCCATTCACCGTCGGTCTCGAGTGCCTTCATGAACTCGTCGGTGACTCGAAGCGAGTTGTTAGAGTTCTGGCCCGAGACGGTGTGGTAGGCGTCTCCGTTGAAATCGGCCTCGTATCCGGCTTCGATCAGCGCTCGCGCCTTTTTCTCCTCACGAACTTTCCACTCGATGAAGTCGACGATCTCAGGATGGTCCATGTCGAGGCAGACCATCTTGGCCGCTCGACGGGTCGTCCCACCGGACTTAGTCGCACCGGCCGCACGATCAAGCACCTCGAGGAAGCTCATCAACCCGCTCGACGTGCCGCCACCGGAGAGCTTCTCTTGCTTGCCGCGAATCTTGGAGAAGTTCGTACCGGTGCCGGAGCCGTACTTGAAGAGGCGCGCTTCGTTCTTGATGAGGTCGTAAATCGCCATGAGGTCATCGTTGACCGCCTGGATGAAACACGCGGAGCACTGCGGGTGCTCATACGCCGTGTCGGTTTGGAAGATGACG
>Ga0224508_10004158_pt1 | contig 11864 bp, 10 predicted proteins | sample SF_Jan12_sed_USG_4_FD_170157 | JGI IMG/M metagenome (GOLD analysis project Ga0224508, IMG submission 170157) | Sediment microbial communities from San Francisco Bay, California, United States - SF_Jan12_sed_USGS_21 | ecosystem: Environmental > Aquatic > Marine > Sediment | place: USA...
GCCCGCGACAGGCACGCCAGCCATACCAGTCCCCGCGAGAGCTGCCGCGCCCACAGGCGCGCCCGTGGCACCGAATCGTCGAAGAGGGGCTGACCGAGCACCAGGGCCTCGGGGCTCTGTCGCAGGGCCTCGGCGAAGCGGGGCACATCGGCGGCGTCGTGCTGCCCGTCGGCGTCGAGCTGGATGGCGTGGCTGAAGCCCGCGTCCGCGGCGGCGCGATAGCCGGTCTTGAGCGCGGCGCCCTTGCCGCCGTTGCACTCGCGGCGCACGAGCCGAACGAAGTCGTAGCGCGCGGCCAGGGCGTCGAGCGTCGCGCGGGTCTCGGGCCCGCTGCCGTCGTCCACCACCAGGCAGGGCAGTCGCGACGGCGCCAGCGCCTCGAGCACGTCGCCGATGCTCTCGCCGTGATCGTAGATCGGCACCAGCGTGCAGAGCTTCACGACGGGCCCGCCAGGAAGCCGCGCGCCGAGGCGAAGAGACGCTCGGGACGCGCGGCGTCCACCAGGAGGAACGCGAAGCGCGCCCTCGCTTCGTCGAGCTCGACGTGCAGCGAGACCTCGACGCCTGGGCCGAGGATCTCGTGGAACTTCAGCGCTTCGAGGCGCTCGACGCGGGGCGCCTCGCCCAGCAGCTCCTCCAAGGCGTGCATCGCGAAGCGCAGCTGCACCACGCCGGCCACGATCGGGTGCCCGGGGAAGTGGCCCTCGAAGAAGGCGAGGTCGAGGGGAACTCGCAGGCGCAGCGTGAGCGCGTTCTCGCTGCGCCGGGCGTCGAGGCGTTCAGGCTCGCGCGGCGCAGCCTCGGAGGCGAAGAGCGCGCGCAGCCGATCGCTGGGCAGCTTGCCCTGGGCGTCCCGGGGCAGCGCCGCGGCAAAGCGCCAGGCGCGCGGCAGGAAGACGCGCTCGAAGTCGGGCGCCAGGAACTCGCCGAGGAGCTTGCCCAGCGCGCGCTGACCGCCCGCCTCGAGCGTCTCCCAGGCCTCGGCCGAGGGCCGCACCACCGCGCCCACCCGGGTCTCGCCGGCGGCGCCGTCGAGCGCGGTGAGGGCCGCGTCCTCGACGGCGGGGTGCTCGGCCAGGCGCGCCTCCATGTCGGCCAGCGACAGGCGCTTTTCGCCCACCTTGATCACGCGGTCGGCGCGCCCGAGCAGGCGGAAGCGCCCAGCCGGCTCGAGCTCGACGCGGTCGCCGGTGACGAAGCGGGCGCAGCCGTCGGAGGCCGGCTCGCCGACGCTGGTGAAGGGCGAAGTGACGACGGCGCAACCGGTCTCGGCATCCACCGCCAGGCTCACGCCGTCCATGCATTCCCAGGGCTCGTCGCCCTCGGGCTGCTGGCGCACGGCCACGCCGCCGGTCTCGGTCGAGCCGTAGATCTCGAAGGGCACCCGGCCGAGCGACGCCGCCGCTGCGCGCGAGGCCTCGGCAGACAGCGGCCCGCCCGAGCAGAAGACCGCGCGGCACGCGCCGGCACACTGCGCCAGCTCGCCGCGCGCCACCAGGTGGCGCAGCGCCAGGGGCGTCGTGACCACGGCGAAGTCGCCCGCGGCGGTGTAGGGCGTCAGCTCTTGCGGGTGGAGCGCGGCAACGCGCTGCAGCGGGCGCCCGCTGCACAGCGGCCAGAGCACGCGGAAGAGCAGACCGTAGAGGTGCTGGGGCGCCACCGTCGTGAGCACGCGCGTGTCCGGTCCGAGCGCCGCGCCGAAGCGGCGCTCGAGCACGGCGATCTCGTCCTCCAGGTGGCGCACGAGCTTGGACACCCGCGCGCCCGAGCCCGTGGTGCCCGAGGTGAAGAGCGTCGCCAGCGGCGCGTCGCGGTCGAGGGACACGGGGGCGGGATCGGCCTCGGCGGACCCGTCGCGCAGCGGGTGCCAGTGGGGCCGGTCGCGCAGCGCCGGCAGCGGCTCGTCGCCGTCGAGCAGCGCGCCCGCCACCTCGGGCGCGAGGCGCTCGAGCACGCCCGGCTGGCGCGACGGCGGCAGGAAGGGGTGGGCGCCGGCTCGCACCGACGCCAGCAGGCCGACGGCGAAGGCGTAGGCGTCGTCGCAGTAGAGCAGCAGTGCGCGCCCGCGGGTCGGCTCGAGCCGAGCGGCCAGGGCGGCGACGTCGCGACGCAGGTCGCTGTGGCTCGGCTCGCCCTCGCGCCCGAAGGCCGCGAGGCGCCCACCGTCCGTGGAGCCGTCGAGCAGTCTCGACAGCGGGATCACGACTGCGGCGTCGCACCCTCGAGCTGGCCGCGGACGAAGTCGGCCAGGCTCTTCACCGAGGCGAAGATCTCCTGGTTGCGCTCCGGGTCGTCCTCGATGGCCACGCCGTAGCGCTCCTCGAGGGCCATGGCGAGCTCGAGGGCGTCGATGGAATCGAGGCCCAGCCCGTCGAGGAAGAGCGGCGCCTCGGTCTCGATCTCTGCGGGCTTCACGTCTTCGAGGACGAGCGCCTCGACGATCATCTCCTTGATCTCCGACTCGAGCGACTCAGTGGCAGCCACGTTCCCACCTCTTCTGGAAATGATCGCGCAGCTCGGCCGTGATCCGGCGCGCGGCGTCGGAGCGGCCCTCGCCGGGCCGCTGCAGGTCTTCGGCGCGCCACGGCTCGCCGACCTCGAAATCGAACTGGGGGATCTGCGGGGGCATGTCGAGGACGCTCTCCCCCTTGATGAGAGTGCGCGGGCGGACGTGGATGACCACGGGCTGGATGTCGCAGCCCGCGCGCAGTGCGATGTGGGCGACGCCGCGGTGGAAGGCGCCGAGCCCCTCGGCCGTCGTGCGCGCACCCTCGGGATACATCACCACGCGACGGCCGGCACGCAGCCGCGACACGGCCTCGCGGATCAGCGCCGTGCCCGAATCTTCGCGCAGGTAGCCCGCCGCACGGATCGTGCGGCCGAGGATCGGGTTGCGCGTCCACGACGAGCTCACCACGAAGTCGGCCTCGGGCAGCTGGCTGGTCAGCATGGGCGAGTCGGCCAGCGAGGGGTGGTTGGCGACGATCAGCAGCGAGTCGCGCCGCAGCCGCTCGGCGTGGTGGAAGCGCACGCGGCAGCCGCCGACGGCCTCGGAGAGCCAGAGCCAGCTGCGGGTCAGGCGGTGGATCTCCCGCTGGGCGGCGAGCTGCGGGTCGCCGCGCCAGCCGAAGGCGCGGGCCGCGAGGCGCTGCAGCGGCAGGATCGCGTAGCCCAGCGCGAGGGAGATCGCCCCGTAGTAGCCGAAGCTCACCGCGCCGCCGAGCACGCGCGCCACCCGATTGCCCGTGTCCTGCGCCTCGACCGAGACAGGGGGGACTGCGCGGAGCTGCGGAGGAGGCTGCTTTTTCCCCGATAAGTTGGACACTTGCGGCGAAAACTATACCACCCGCCGAACGCGCATCGCAATCGCAGGCGGGCGGCCGCCGCCCCCCCGCGGCGTTAGAATCGCCCGGAGTGCCGAGGGTGAGACGCCGGTCTACGCGGAGGGGTGCGCCGAGGCGGACATCCGCCGCCCGCTTCGTGCTGCTTTGCGCGGGCCTGGTCTGTGCGGCGCTGCCGGCCGCCGCAGAGCCCGCCAGCGTCGGCGACGAGGCCCGGCTCGAGGCGCTGATGCGCGGCATGGCCTCCACCTCGGGTGTGGTCGCGCGCTTTCGCGAGCGCAAGCAGCTCGCCCTGCTCTCGACGGCGCTCGAGTCGAGCGGTCGCTTCGTGTTCGTGCCGCCCGACCGCCTGAGCCGCGTCACCGAGGCGCCGAGCCCCTCCCACCTGGTGATCGACGGCGATCTCGTCTCCTTCCACGACGGCGCCGGGGGCGACTCGCTCGATCTGACGGCGAACCCCGTGGCGCAGCAGTACGTCCGCAACTTCACCGCGCTCTTCAGCGGCGACCTCGAGGGGCTGCGCGAGCGCTACGCGCTGCGCTTCGAGGCCGGCGAGGGCGACACATGGGGCCTCGAGCTGGTGCCGCGCAGCGCCGCCATGCGGCGGGTGATCGAGCGGGTCCGGCTCGACGGCTCGGGTCGGGCGCTCGAGCGCATGGAGCTGGTGGAGGTCGGGGGCGACCGCACCACCACCTGGTTCGACGAGGTGCGCACCGACGTCGAGCTCGACGCCGCCGCGCTCGCCCGCTTCTTTCCCGATTCGGGCGCGGGCGCTCCCGGCGCGGACGGGCCTTGAACGACCGACGCATCCGGATCGGCTTCGGCGTCGCCATGGCCGCGCTGGCCGTCTACGCCCTCGCGCGTATCGAGCTCTCGACCGACATCACGAGCTTCATGCCCCGCGAGAGCGACGCGGAGCTGGCGGTGCTGGCCTCGCGCCTGGCCGACAGCGAGCTGACGCGCACCATGATCCTGACGATCGGCTCCGAGGCCGGCGACCTCGACGCCTGCGTGGCGGCGGCCCGCGCGCTGACGCAGCGCCTGGCCGCGCACCCCGAGGTGGAGTCGATCGCCGGCGGGGTCGACCCGGGCCAGCTCGAAGCCATCTACCGCCTCTACTTTCCCCACCGCTACGGCTTCCTGAGCGAGGATCCCGAGCGCGAGATCCCGCGCCGCCTCGGCGACGGGGCGCTGCGCGCGCGCGCCCGCGCCGTCAAGGCGAGCCTCGCCCTGCCCAGCGCCACGCTCACCAAGCGCCTGGTGGCCGAAGACCCGCTCGGCGCCTTCGAGGGCGTGCTCGCGCGCCTCGGCGGTCAAAAGCCGCCGCTGGCGACCCGCGACGGTCACTTCGTCACCACAGACGAGAGCCACGCCGTGCTCTTCCTCACCACGCGCCACTCGGCCTTCGACTCGAAGCCCCAGGAGCAGCTGCTCGCCGACCTCGAGACGGCCTTCCGCGACGCGGCCGAGGCGCACCCCGAGGCCGGGCTGCGCCTCGAGGCCAGCGGCTCCAACCGCTTCGCCGTTGCGGCCGAACGCTCGATGGAGCGCGACATCGTGCGCATCGCGGCGCTTTCGTTCCTGGGCGTGGCGGTGGTCTTCTTCGCCTTCCTGCGCTCGGTCCACTACTTCGCCCTGGCGATCCTGCCGCCGCTGGCGGGCATCCTGTTCGCCGCCGTTGCCCTGCACCTGGGGCTGGGCCGGGTGGACGGGCTCACCCTGGCCTTCGGCGCCTCGCTCGTGGGGGTCGCCATCGACTACTCGATCCACGTGATCGACCACCAGCGCCTCGAACCGACGACGGGCCCCCGCGAGATCGTGGCGCGGCTGCGGCCTTCGCTGGTGCTCGGCGCGCTCACGACCATGGCGAGCTTCGCGGGGCTCGTGCTCACCTCCTTTCCCGGCTTCCGAGAGATCGGCCTGCTGGCGATCCTCGGCGTCGGCGCCTCGCTGTGCGTGACGCTCTGGGTGCTGCCCGCCTTCCTCGCCTTCGAGACGCGCGATGCCCCGCCCCTGGCGCGGCGCGTGGCTTCGAGCTTCGGCGACGCCCTGTCGCGCCTGCGCCGCCACCGCACCGCGCTGGCCGTGGGCACCGCGGTCTGGGCGCTGGCGGCCGCGGCATGGCTGCCCGCCCTGCGCTTCGACGACGATCTCTCGAAGCTGATGGACATGGACCCGGCCCTGCGCGCGGAAGAAGAGCGCGTGCGCGCGCGGGTCACCCGCAGCGACACCGGGCGGGTGGTGCTGGCCCTGGGCGCCGACGTCGAAGAGGCCCTGGCCCGCAACGACCGGCTGGCCCGCCACCTCGAGCGCGCCCAGCGCGACGGGCTGGTGGGCGAGATGCGCTCGCTGCACGCGCTGCTCTGGTCGCGCGAGCTGCAGCAGCGCAACTGGGACGCGCTGCGCGCCGCACCCGACCTGGCCGCGCGAGTCGAGGCCGCCTTCCGTGCCGAGGGCTTTCGCGAGGGCGCGCTGGCGCCCTTCCGCGCCGACCTCGCCGGCGAGACCCCGCCGCCCCTCGACGCCGCCTCGCTGCGCGACTCGCCGCTGCGCGGCCTCGTCGGCCCCCTGCTCCTCGACCTCGGAGACCGCAGCGCCGCCGTCACCTACCTGAGCGAGGTCGCGGACCTCGCCGCCCTCGACGACGCCCTGGCCGGGCAGGAGGGCGTCCACGTCTTCGACCAGCAGCGCTTCCTCGACTCGATCTACGGCGAGTTCCGCGCCACCACGCTGCAGCAGATCGGGGTGGGCTGCGCGCTGGTGATCCTCGTGCTCGGGCTGCGCTACCGGCGCTGGCGCCCATCGCTGGCCGCCTTCCTGCCCTCGCTGCTGGTCGCGCTCACCCTGCTCGCCGGCTTCGCCGCGCTGGGCGTGCGCCCCAACCTGCTGCACGTGACCAGTCTGATCCTGGTGCTCGGCATGGGCGTCGACTACGGCATCTTCATCGTCGACAGCGCGCGCCAGCGCGAGCACCTCGAGGCCACCCTGCTCTCGCTCGTGCTCTCGTGCCTCACCACCGTCTTCGTCTTCGGCACCCTGGCGCTCTCGGAGCACACCGCCCTGCGCTCGATCGGCGCCACCACCGGCGCCGGCGTGCTGCTCTCGCTGCTCTTCGCGCCGCTCAGCCTGGTGCTGCTGCGGCCGGAGCCCGGGCGGTGACGGTGCGCGCGGCCTTGGCACTGCTCGCCGCGCTCGCGCCCCTGGCCTGCGCGCTACCCCGGCTGCCCGATCGCGTCGCCGAGTGCCCCGGACCGCTCGCCGACGTCGCCTCGCTGCCCGGCGGCGACTATGCGCTGCGCGAGAAGCTGCGTGTGCGCGGGCCGGGTGTCGACAGCGCTTTCGAGCTGGTGGCGGAGCGGCGCGGCGCGCGGCTCGTGTTGGTCGCCTTCGACCCGCTGGGCGCGCGCGCCTTCAGCGCGGTGCAGGAGGGCCTGGCGGTCGAGGTCGAGTCGAAGCTGGGGCGCCTGCTGCCGATCGCGCCGCTCGACGTGCTGCGCGACCTGCACGTCGCGCGCCTCGCCACCGAGGCGAGCGAAGACCGCGTCTCGGTGAAGCGGCCGGGCTGCGAGCACCGCTCGAGCTTCGTGCGGGTCGAGCGCCGCGCGCTCGCGCCGAGCACCGACTAACGCTTCAGCTTGCCGGTCTCGGTCTTGGCGAGTGTGTCCACCAGGGCGACCTGGCGCGGCACCTTGTAGGCCGGCAGCGCCTCGCGGCAGGCGGCCAGCAGCGCTCCCTTGGCGGGCGGATCGGCCGGGTCTTCGGCCACCACCTCGGCCACCGGGATCTCGCCCAGCCGTGGGTGCTGGCGCGCGAAGACGCGGCACTCGCGCACGCCGGGCAGGCCCGAGAGCACCTCCTCGACCTCTTCGCAGAAGAACTTCAGACCGGCCATGTTGATGCGGTTGTGGCGGCGGCCGGCCAGGAAGAGCGTGCCGTCGGCGTCGAACCAGCCCTGGTCGCCGGTGCGGAAGCCGTCGGGCTCGAGCAGCTCGGCCGAGGGCGTCCAGGGCGAGAGGTAGGCGTCGAAGAGCCCGGGCCCGCGGATGCAGATCTCGCCGGTGCGCTCGGGCGAGCCCGGCCCGCGCAGCGGCGCGCCCGCCTCGTCGCGCAGCCAGACCTCGTAGGCGGGCAGCGGGCGCCCCAGCGCCAGCGGCTTGGTCTCGGCCTCGTCGAGGTTCACCACCGGCAGGCCCACCTCGATGATGCCCAGCGCCTGGCCCAGCGGGCGGCCGAAGCGCTCGCGGAAGCCCCGGGACACGTCGGGCGGCAACCCCTCGGCGGTGGAGATCGCCAGGCGCAGGTCGAGGCCCAGGCCCGAGACGTCGGCCGCCAGCAGCCGGTAGTGGAAGGGCGCCGCGTAGAGCACGGTCGCGCGCTCGCGCCCGGCCAGCTCGAGCACGGGCCGCGCCAGCGAGCTCTCGGGCAGGAGCACCGTGGCCCCGAAGCGCAGGTAGAGCAGGATCGACACCACGAAGTGGTGCGCCATCGGCAGCAGCCAGAGGATGCGGTCGGCGGGCCCGATGCCCAGCCCCTGGTTGGCGGCCTCGAGGCGCTCGACGATGCGCGCGTGGGAGAGGATCACGCCCTTGCGCGCGCTGGTGGTGCCCGAGGTGAAGCGCAGGTAGGCGGGGTCGAGGGCGCGGAAGGCGTCCTCGGGGACGGGCACGGCGGCCGGGTCGGGGGTGGGCTCGACGCGCCGGCAGGCGAAGTCGCGCTCCTCTTCGACGAGCCAGTGCAGCTGCGCGCGGGCCACGGTGCGCGCCCGCGAGGTCGGCGTCTCGTCGGAGGGCAACGGCGCCAGGCAACCGCCGGCCGCCAGGATCGAGAGCGCCGCCTCGACGAAGCCCACGCCCTGGCGCGCCACCAGGCCCACGCGCTCACCGCGCGCCACACCGGCCGCGCGCAGCCGCTCGGCACCGGCCTCGAGGCGCGCGACCAGCTCGGCATACGAAGTCGGCGTGGCGACACCGTCGCGGTCGGCGCACAGCGCGGGGTGGTCGGGCGCCTCGGCCGCGCGGGCGCGGATCTCGTCGAGCGCCTTCACGGGAAGGGCAGCCTCTCGGCCTGGGCCACGACGCGCTCGCGCACCCGCGCCGGCTCCAGCGACGCCAGCGTCGCGCCCGCGTCGGCGGCCAGCGCCGCCGCGGCGCCCACGGCCTCGCCGGTCGCCAGCGCCGTGCCGATCACGCGCAGTGCGCCCAGCGCCTCGTGGCTCGCCGACAGGCAGCGCCCCGCCGCGCCCAGGCGCGGCTGGCTGCGGCTCACCAGCGCGCCCAGCGGCACCGAGCAGGGCGCCGCGGGCAGCTCGAAGCGCGGCCGCCGGTGGTCCTCCCAGAGCTCGATGGGCCAGGCCGAGCGCGCCACCTCGTCGGGCGTCGTCGCGCCCGAGAGCACGTGGTCGCGGTCGATCTCGACTTGGCCGACCACGCGGGCCGCCTCGCGAACGCCCACCCGTCCGGGCCAGTGCGACACCCGCGCCGCGGCGAAGCCCGGCCGCGTCTCGCGCAGGAAGCCCGTCACGCGCTCGGCCCAGTCGCGCCCCTGACCCGCGAGCTCGGCCGCCGAGGGCGCGCCGCCGCAGACCTCGGGCGGCGCGGGCAGCGTGAGCGTGGCGTAGAGCGAGCCCGCCGCGTCGGGCCGCACCACCACCGACTCGCAGCCCTCGGGCAGCGCGCCGCGGCGCGAGGCGCGCGCCACCGCCGCGCTGAGCTGGAGCCGCGCGAAGCCCTCGATGCCGGTGTCCTCCACGCCCTCGATGCGGAAGATGAAGGAGGCGCGCTGCCGGCGCGCGCTGGCTTCGAGCTGCGTGTCGGCGTCGGCCGCGGCCGCCACCGCCGCCTCGCCGCTGGTGTCGATCACCTGCGAGGCGCGAACGCGCGTCTCGCCGTCGGGTCCGCTCAGCAACAGCAGCGCATCCCCATCGGCCTCGAAGCGCGCGCCGACCAGCGCGGTGGCGGGGCGCAGCTCGAGCCCCTTCGCGCGCTCGCAGGCCGCGGTCACCACCTCGCCGAAGACCGGCGGGCGCAGCGGCAGATAGTGCACGCGCCCCGACGCCTCGGGCTCGCCGGCGCCCCCGGCGCGCAGCAGCGCCCGCACCAGCCGCGCCGGCAGCCCGGGGTGCAGCAGCTCGGGCTGCGCCCCGGCGTCCACGGCATAGAGCCCGCAGATCGTGTGCACCAGCGCGTGGGTCACGTTGCCGCCCAGGCGCGCGTCGCGCTCGACCAGCAGGGTGTGCGCGCCGCCGGCGGTGGCCGAGAGTGCGGCGGCGATCCCGGCTGGGCCCCCGCCGACCACGGCCACGTCGAAGCGGCTCATCCCGACAGGTCCCGGTGGAGCTTCTCCTGGAAGAGCTCGAGCTCGCCGGGCCGGAAGGCGTCGCGCTGGCGCACGTGGGTGTAGCCGAGGCGCCCGCCGCGCAGCGCCAGCACCAGCGCGCTGCCCGGCGAGGCCGGCACCGACGGCACCCCGAAGCCGTCCTCGAACGGCGCGCCGCAGAACGACTCGCGGTCGGGACAGAACTCGCCGGTGTAGGCGAAGAAGAAGGAGCAGAGCTCGCCCTTCAGGTTGCGCCGGGCCATCTGGCCATAGAGCCGGCTCGGCGCGCCGCGGGCGTACTCCATGGCGGCCACGCCCGCCTCGATCATGCCCGAGCGGATCGCCAGGCGGCGCTGCTCCTTGAGCGCGGCGAGCAGCGCCTCGAAATCGTCGACGAGCTCGGCGTCCACCTGGAACCAGAGCAGCGAGACGTGGGTGCGGAAGATCGCGCCCTCGACCCCCTTCGGCCGCAGGTTGACCGGCAGGGGCACCACGAAGCTCTCGGGCCGCTCGCCGCGCTGGGCGAGCACGGCGGCGTGGGCGCGGATCGCGGCGGCCAGGTAGAAGATCATGGGCGTGAGGAAGCCGGCCCTCTCGTTGGCGCGCGCGACGATCGCCGCGCTCGCTTCGTCGGCGAACTGCACGCGGTCGACCGCGAGCTGCTGGCGGACGCCGCGCTCCGGGCCGGCCGGCGAGCGCACGCTCTTCTGGCCCAGCTCCGACATCCAGCGCTGCCAGCTCATGGCCATGTTGCCGCGCTCGCGCTGGCTCTGGGGCAGCTCGAGAGGCGGCGGCGCGCCGGGGCGATCGCCGGCGGGCAGCTCGTCGGGGGCGCGCTTGCCGGCGCAGACGTCGGCCAGCAGCTCGACGAAGCGCTCGCTGCCGAAGCCGTCGAGCAGCATGTGCTGCCAGGTCAGGGCGAGGTCGGTGCTGCCGTCGGCGTAGCGCACGGCGTCCACGTCGAAGAGCCCGCCGCGGGAGGCGTCCTGGAGGGTGTTGATGCGCTCTTCGAAGATCGCCGGCAGCGGCGCCGCCTCGCCCCAGCGCCTCGGCGGCCGCTCGCCGCCCGTGTGCTCGTGAAAGCGCGGGCCGTCGGCGCGGCGCGCCAGATCGAGGCGGTACTCGGGCAGGCCCATGCCCAGGCGGCGCCGGCGGATCGGCGCCGCGCAGATGAGGTTGGCGCGCACCACGTCGTCGAGCGCGCGCCGGAAGCCCTCGGCGTCGAAGCCGGGCCCGAGGCGCAGCACGATCTGAGAGAGGTGGCTCGCCCGGTTCTCGCGGCGGGTGAGGGTGTCGAAGGCGAGCAGGAAGGCGTCCGCCCCGGTCAGGGGCAGGCGCTCAGCCGGACTGGGCATGCTCGTGGATGCAGCGGGCCAGGGTCTCGGCCGTCTCGAGGTTCTCGGGGGTGAGCAGGCTCTCGTCGGTCCAGACGCCCGTCTCTTCTTCGACGGCGAGCATCAGCTGGGTGACGGTGAGCGAGTCGAGGCCCGAGTCGAGGAGCTTCGAGGTGGGCCCCAGATCGTCGCCGCAGGCCAGCAGATCGTCGCGCAGGATGCGGCAGATCAGCTCGGCCAGCCTCTCCTGCGTCCACGTGCCGTTGCCCTCGGAACCCATGCGCGAGCACTGTTTCACAGCTCCCGGGCGCGGGCAACCCGCGCGCCGCCGTCGGTGGGCCGCCCGGTTGGAGCGCGCTTCTGCCGTTTACTATCCTGATCGCCGTGCCCCGAACCGTGGCCATCCTGGGGGCCGGACCCGCCGGTGCCTCGCTCGCGGCGCACCTCCGGCGGGGCTCCGAGCCCCCCGACGTCGTGCTCTTCGATCCGGGCACGCGGCCCGCCTTGGTGGTGGGCGAGTCGCTGGTGCCCGCCGTGGTGCCCTTTCTCGCCGCGCTGGGCGTCGAGGAAGAGGTGGCCTCCTACTCCACCTACAAGCCCGGCGCGATCTTCCGCTTCGACCCCGGCGTCGATCTCTCGTTCCGCTTCGACGAGGTGCGCGCGGCCCACACCGAGTACGCCTACAACGTCCCCCGCGACCGCTTCGACCGCACCCTGCTCGACGCGGCCCTGCGCGCCGGCGCCCGGCTGGTGGCGCAGCGGGCGCGGGTCGAGCGCGACCCGGCGGGCGGCGAGCGGGTGCGGCTGGCGCCCGAGAGCCTCGAGGCCGCGGGCCTGCCCCTGCAGCCCGACTTCGTCGATGCCGGCGGACGCG
>Ga0224508_10004159_pt1 | contig 11864 bp, 16 predicted proteins | sample SF_Jan12_sed_USG_4_FD_170157 | JGI IMG/M metagenome (GOLD analysis project Ga0224508, IMG submission 170157) | Sediment microbial communities from San Francisco Bay, California, United States - SF_Jan12_sed_USGS_21 | ecosystem: Environmental > Aquatic > Marine > Sediment | place: USA...
GGATGCTCAGGGGCGATTTGTGCGACAGCTCGGAGCCGTGAGGACAGCGTTTCCATCTCTTCTTTTGCCGTTAACTCGAATGCTAACCTTTTTTTTCTGGAAGCTTACGTTGAATAGCTTCAACCAGCGAGCCGAAGTTCTTTATACTCGCTGTGACATCCTCCGCCTCAAAAAAAATGTCGAACTCCTGTTCCAGTTTGACCATAAGCGACACTACGTCCACGAAATCCAGTCCCAACCCCGTGCCGTGTAGACCTCTATCAGAATTTATGGAATCCATGTTTCGGGAATAGCCGAGCTCTTCAATGAGCATCTGCTTGAGCCGTTTACTCACACTGACGGTCTTGCTGTGGCCGTCCATGTTTCGGCCAGCTCACGCAGTATTAAGATAGTTTCAACTACTCTAACCCCGCGAACTGTTGCAGATCATAACGTTGTCAGCAACATTCACATCCGTCGCGGCACATATCGCGAGTAGTAAGCGCACACAAACATCCCGGCGGCAGAACTGGCGAACACGATAGGAAGCGCGAAGAATTTGAGCAAGATCGCGAACAAGCCAGGCGCGGCAAGCTGGGCACTATCCCGGTAAGTCAAAAATACACCTGTCATCTCCGAACGGTCCAGCGGACGCACCGCCCGGAAGAACAATACATTGCCGCCCCCATCGAGGATAGTGGCACCCAGAGCCGCAAAGATCAGCAAGGTCGATGCAGCCCATGGGTTTGATGCGAACGCAAACACAAAAAGGCTCATCACACCCGTTATGAAGAAGCCAATCATGAGCAGCCGACGTAGGCTAATCTGGCGCCCGACCCAACCCCAAAACGGTACAGTGAGTGTCCATGCTGTGCCGATAGAAACCACGGCAGCACCCACGAGCTCGCCCAACCCGGCACGCTGGGCGTAAATTGGTGTGTAGATCACGAACATGGTCCACCAGGCCGCGCGTCCGAGGATCAATCCCCAGGCGAGACGCAACCGCGGTTGACGGAAATATCGGCCCATGTATCGCAGGGGATTAACCGTCTTCGCTAGCGAGGTCCCGATCGCTATCTTGTGAAGGCCTAGCAAACGAAAGTAAATCACGGTAGCAACCGTTGATACCACTGTAATGGCATAGGGTATCCAATGCGCAACACGGCTTTCTAAATACACTCCTAGCCATGGACCGATGGCCAGTGCCAAGACAGTGAACATTATACGCAGCGGCTCGAAGCGGGTTAGATTTCCTCGGGCAATCTGCCGCATGATGTAAAGGCTAAGCGAAATCTCCATTGAAGCGATCGCAAACACGTGACAGAACATGCCGATTATGAACAGCCAAACATTATTGCCCGCCCAGAGCAGTAAAGCCGACAAAGCCATCACCATCATGCTCAACAGGAACGCTTGGTAGCAGCCAATGGCACGCACAATGGCAGGGACAAGAAGACTTGCTAGGATGCCACCGACGCTCACCGAGAAATACAGAACACTGACTTTCTGAGCATCCCCTAGCAATGCTAGTGCTTGCAATGGCAAGACAGAGATCAGCATGGCGCGGGCGAGCGTCCCGACGAAGAACAATCCAGCAAAAGACGCATAACCGAAGGAAAGCGACGGACCCACTTCAAGAGATCACGTAGTTAGCGCTTATGATACAGGTTGAGTAGGCGCAAAAAATCTACCGACTCCACATTCTTGATTTAGTCTTTGTTCAGTCGTTGCTGCGCGGCGTCGGAAAAATCAACATCTCATGCATGTCTACATGGTGTGGTTGCGCCACCGCATACATTACTGCGCGTGCGATATCGTCAGCCTTCAGCGCCTCCGGCTTAGGTTCGTCAAAGAAAGGTGTATCTACCATGCCAGGCTCAAGCAGCGTCACACGCACACCGCTGCCCCGCAACTCCTCACGTACACCGTAACCAATCGCGCTGACCGCCCACTTAGTCGCGCTGTACATCGAGCCTGGCAACGTGCGCCGACCTGCGGCAGAACCAGTCAGGACTAGATGTCCCTTTGAGGCGCGCAGCTCAGCCAATGTCGCCTGCAATGTTAGTCCTACTCCGTATACATTGGTTAGGATCATATTACGCCAATGCTCCGGATCCGCACCGCTGAAGCCTCCCGGCGTGCTGCCGATGCCAGCGTTGGCAAACACCACATCGATCTGTCCAAAGTGCTCAAGCGCCTCCTTGGTCATCCGTTCTTGATCCTCACGTTCGGTTACATCGCAACGAATTGGCAGCGCCCGATCGCGCCCACCCAACGACACCACAAGCGCCTGTAACTTATCTTCAGAGCGCGCCGCCAGCACCAGGCGATAGCCCGCCTCGGCCGCCAATCTTGCCGTCGCTTCACCGATTCCGCTGGACGCACCCGTTATTAAAAAGACTTTATCAGTCATGCGATTTCCTCACTTATTTCGTTGAACGTAGGACATTCTATGTTGGGGCCACAACAGTCTCGGATTGAAACCAAACCCGTCGCAGGTTCCGGGCCGCCCGATGCCGTCATTACTACTGCTTTCACTGCTGTACCCTTCACTACGAATTGATAACCGAACCGCCGACCCTGAATCAGTGGTCCGAGCACAGTGCCAGATCTAAGGACTTACTTTGAGGAAGCCCAACCAAGCCAGGAGCCAAACCGTAGCGCATGGGAGATCTAGGGTCCAGAAAGAGGACAGTCCTAACGCTTCCCGCCAGAGGAAGAGATCGAAATGGTTCTGTCGGGCATGTGATCCCGGAGACAGAATACCAAAGGAGATGAGTCCGGTGAGCAGTACTTCAATCGTTGGAAAAACAGTAGCCTTTTCGGCTATCTGAACGCAGTTAGCTCTGTGCCACAAGCCCCAACTTTGCTTTCGCGCTGTTACTTTCAGCGGCCGGTGATGCTGCAGTGTATTCGCCCCGCCAACTAGCAGCCCATTGCGCAAACTTCTCTAAAGGCAGCGCTTGGCTGATTAGATAACCCTGAACACGGTCGCACCCAAGCGCCCGCAAAAAATCAAACTGTGCTTGAGACTCTATGCCTTCCGCAACCACTTTCAGACCCAAGCTCCGCCCAAGGCCAATAATAGCGCTCACAATTGCACCGTCGTTAGTGCCCGCAAACAGATCCGGCATAAATGACTGATCGATCTTAAGCCCATTTAGGGGAAAACGTTTCAAATACGCAAGGGAGGAGTAACCCGTGCCGAAGTCGTCAATGGTGATACCCACACCGAGTGCCTTTAGTTCGGCAACCGCTGTGATGCTGCTGGCGGTATCGTCCATGAGTAATCCTTCTGTGAGCTCGAGATTGACGAAACACGGGTCGAGCCCCTCCTCGTCGAGAATCTCCGAGATCAACGAGGCGAACTCCTTTCGTATGAACTGAGCTGCAGATAGATTGATCGAAACGATTAGTTCTGACAGACCCCTGCGATGGCATTCCACAGTGTGCTTACAGGCGGAGCGAAACACCCATTCTCCAAGATCAAGGATGAGGCCTGTCTCTTCTGCGATGCCAATAAATTCGCTGGGCGATACTATGCCCAATTCCGGATGGGACCAGCGCACCAGCGCTTCCATACCTTCAATTTCATTGGACTGCACGTCCAAAATGGGCTGATAATGGATCTCCAATTCTTCCGTTTCCAAGGATTTGCGCAACTGTGTCTCGACCGAGAATCTCCTTTGGGTGCGCGTGTCGAGGTCTTCCGTGTAAAACCTATACCGGTTTCCTCCATTTTGCTTGGCGTGATTCATGGAGACTTCAGCATATTTCAATAAATCATCAGGATCATCCCCATCTAAGGGGTAGACACTAATACCAATACTCGTGGTGATATGAAGCTGGTTGCCGTCAACATCATAGGGTTTTGCCAAGTTTTCGGTGATTCGCCTCACCGCTACGGCTATATCGTCGACGTTACAAAAGTCGACGAGTGCAACCACAAATTGATCGCCACCTAAACGCGCTACCGCGTATTCTCTGTTAGGGGTCAAATGAAGGGCGAGTGGTACGCCAGCGTCACGAGAAACGTAATCGGTCGTTCTAACTGCCTTGTGCAACCTTTTTGCTACGCGCCGCAACAGTGCGTCTGCTTCTCCGTAACCCAGTGTCTCGTTAAAGCGCTTGAAATTATCAACGTCGAGGAACAGTACAGCCAAGGGGCGTTGGTTTCGCCTTCCGCTTGCAACCACGTGTCTTAGGTGATCCAAGAACACCGTGCGGTTTGGGAGACCAGTTAACTCGTCGAAATGAACCAAATAGCGACTGGTGCGCAGCACATAGTTCATCCGATGTGTCAAAATCAGATAGTTAACTGGCTTGGTAATAAAGTCGGTAGCGCCGGCTTCATAAGCACGCTTAATGGACTCCTCATCGTCCAAACCCGTCAACATAATGATCGGTACATGCGTACCGAAGGGAAGTTCACGAAAAGCGGCACAGGTAGCGTAGCCGTCCATATCGGGCATGACGATATCCAGCAGTACAATGTCTGGATATTGCTCCCCAAACTTCGCTAGTGCTATCCGCCCGTTTTCGGCTTCATCGACGTCAAATCCCGCCTGCTCGAGCGCTGCACGCGCCGTCACGCGGAACATCCTGTCGTCGTCCACCACTAAGGCTAGAGGACGCTCCCCGCGCGCATTGATAGTTTCACTCATGACCTGCCACTGGTCGTGGCTGCCCGTTGCACCCCGTGTAGCTGGACGTACTCACAAATACTACCCCCAGAGTAAGTATAGACTTCGTTTCCGGAGCCAATGGACAAATATTGCAAACTCCGCGATTGCGGACGTATTGGGACGGCTATCGACGTTAGGGTAATGCTTGGGATCAGTGCGGGAAATCGATAGTGTCTGACCCTATTGATTCGCTATTGATTCGTCATAAGGACGCTACATACTCTCGCATCCGACGGCGGGTGCGGGCGTCTGGGAGCGCTCCCAACCCAGCGCCCATATTGTCGACCAGGTGATCTGGGTTGCTGGTCGCCGGAATCACACAGGTGACGGCAGGGTGAGCGAGGATGTATTTGAGCGAGAATTGGGCCCAACTGTTGCAATCAAATTCGCTGGCCCATTCGGGTAGCGGTTTGCCTTTGACCCTTCTGAACATTGCGCCATTCTCGAAAGGTCTATTGACTAACACAGCGATGCCCTTGTCGGCTGCAAGGGGCAGCAGCGTCTGCTCGGCGTCAAGCTCGGTGAATGAGTAGTTGAACTGGACAAAGTCGAACTTCACGCTTTGCATCAGGCGTTCAAGTTCTTCGAAAGCCGACACCCGGGAATGCGTGATGCCGATGTGGCGTACGCGTCCGGCGTCTTTCCAGCGACGAAGGTTTTCTAACTGCGTGTCAACGTCGACCAGGCTATGCACCTGTATCAAATCTAATGGTCGTTTGTGAAGCAGCCGCTCAGACCTCTGCATCTGTTCGATCCCAGCTTGCCTCCCGCGGGTGCGGACCTTAGTGGCCAAGAACAACTGGTTTGCTATGCCGAGCTCGGCGACCAAATCGCCAATAACTGTTTCGGCATCGCCGTACGCGGGAGCGGTGTCGATCAGTGTTCCACCTGAACTTACGAAGCGACGCAGCACTTCACGCAGCGGTTCCAGATCTTGTCCGGGATCGTTCCCGAACTCGTCGGAGGTGCCGAGACCAACCGCCGGTATGCTCTCCCCTGAGCCCGGGATTTGGCGTTTGAGGATTGAATCACTTTGAGCCGTGTTGGCAACACTCCATCGTGACGCGAAACCGGCAGCAGCAAGAATTAGTTTTAGAGTCGTGCGTCGAGAGAGCCTAAACCGCTTTAGCATACTGCTGTTAGGTGAAGTAGCCATGATGATAGCCTCTTCAAAGGTTTATGTACGCCTAAAGACGTACCTACTGAAACGTTCGCAATTGTAGGTTTATGTACGCCTAAAGGCGTGCCTACAGAAACGTTCGCAATTGTAGGTTCGCCTTTAGGCGAACTCCAAGCGGCATCTTGCCGCAACAGCGAGGATGCGATCCGTCAACAGCCCCGCGTGTAGTACCAAACCCAAGGGCTCTTTTCAGCCGAGCGCCAACGAACCCAGCCTTCGGGCCTTTTGACGTTATCGGGATCGCGGCAATAGTCTGAGGGTTGCACCAGCTTCACGCGCATCCAGTCTCCCGCGAACTCGAGCGGTTCAAGATGGTAATCTTCGCCGGCAACCCAGCGAATGCGTTCGTAGTCCACACCAGGTCCGGAGCGTAATGCATGCGGTACTTCAGTTCGAAAATACAGCGGTGAGATCTCGCCACTCATAAAACGTTGCTCCCACGGCTCGAACTCTGGCGCGCCCGGTGCCTGAGCTAACTGACAACGGTGAATCCACGCCGTGCCATCTCTCTTGTTGCTCGGCTTGCCATAACGAAAGTGCAGCCAACTGTCCGTGGTTTTTTCCAACACAATCAAACTCGCCCTTTCGTATCCGGTCTCAACCATACCTTGCCCGCCAACCGTAGTGATCGTTCCGGTTTCAAGTTCAATCACTTGCCCTTTTACAAACCAACCCCAATGCTCTCCATTCGGTGCACTATATAAAGGTAACTCAGCCAACGCCTCCCACTCCCAATAAAACCTCGTCTCCTTCAAGTTGGAACGAATATGGCCGATACCTAGTTGCGCTTCAGACCGTCCTCCTCCCCAATCGTAGATAGAACCGTAGGAAACCTTCTGCGCGCCTGGCTCTGGGACATCGATGCTCAGCCCAGGTAGCGCAGGTGAGGATGTTTCGCATTCGGCTCCGACAGCCTGCGCCAGTAGCCTGATCAAAATAGCGGTCGTAACAATGCTCACAGTGACTTGTTCAGCTCCAGCGAAACACCTTAGGCGTGGGGTGTGCACCCAAAACTGACCGACTAAACCCCTCAGAGGGGTAGCGAAAAGCGTATGGGGCATATCAGTTGACTGCGGGTGCGCCCCGCACCCAATGAAGCCTAGTTCGCCGTTCAGCCGACTCGCCAGGTGCCGCACTGTCCCCGCACTTGACAGATTCGGTGACTAGGCTACTGTAGATAATAGAATCAGTTAATAAAACCACGTCCACATAGACGTTCGACCGCAGGTCTCCGACCTGCGGTTTTTTCTGCTTAACGATAAAGTGCTGTTCCGGCATCGCCTGAACTGCAATCAATGCTTGGTCGAGGCGGTGACAAGGTTATCGCTAATCTTGCACCTAAGAGAAGGCCCGATCTAGCTCGTCTAATACGTCCTGTTCCGACTTCGAGATCTTATTGCCAAGACCGATAAAGCCACCTGCTGCTTCTGCGACCGAACGAGCGCGTCCTAGGAGATCCCGCTTCAGAGTATTCTTACCCTCGACGTTTAACGTTGCCGAAAGCGCGCCGACATACTCTTTCCAGGCGGAAAGCACCGAGCGATCCGGCCTCTCAGCGAGCCAACTATCGAGGAGCTGACCACTCGCGCTGTCCCTGCCAATCCCCGCCGCTTCCGCAGCAACCAGGATGGCGTCTCTTTCCTTATCGTCGACGTCTCCGTCCGCCCAAGCCACCTCAACTAGAGGCACCAGGGAAATAGCGGCCACAGTGTCGCTCCCGATATCCAGGGCAATCAGTTGCTCAAGCACAGCACTGTCTGTGATACCCGAGGCCTCTGATAGAGATTCCTTACTAGCCTTTACTTCTTCCTGCTGTTTCAACTCGTCTCGGAGCTTGTCGCTCTCCTTGGCGAAAAACGAGTCTTCCAACGCCTTCTTGCGATCCCCAAGAAACTCCTGACTCATGTTTTCTCCCTCCTGTCGATTTGGGTATGGTTAAACCATCTAGGCAAAAGTCTAACTGCAGATTCAGATCGAGCGCGGATGCGTGCGCTCATAAAACGCATCGGCTTGGCTTCTTTTTGTATTGGTTCAGTTCGCCGTGTCGCGTGACCCGCCGAACCAACCCGACAGCGTCTTCAGGATCAGACCGGTGCCAATACCCCAAGCACCGTTGATTAGGAACGCAGTCAGCAGCAGCGGCGGATGCCAGCCCCCGCCCATTGGTTTACCCTTGAGCGGCAACACCACCAGAAGGGCGACCAGCGACGGTAGGATAGCACCAAACAAAAAAGCGACAGCCCAGTAGCCACCGCCCCGTGGAAACGTGCGATCGATTAGCGCAAATAGAATACCCCAAACGCCACCCCAAAATGCCAACGAGAACACCGCTGGTATCCCGAACGGTTGGGTCGCCGCCATCGGGAAAGGCCCGAACGGCGCCAAACCCGCAAACCACAATACCGTGAGCGTCAGCTGGTGAAAGATCAGAGCGGCGAGAAAACCGGCGACAAATCCAAACAGCAGCCGTGTGGGAGCCATAGCAAGCCTCCTGGAAGGTTGTGATTTGGCATGTAATTGTATGCCACTTGGACGGTAGCTGCCTTATAAATCAAGGGTGTCTGACCCTATTGATTCCCACGCACAATGACTTCGACGAACTCTCGTGGCACGATAACGAGAACGCCTGGATCGCTCGTTGCGTGGCTCTTCGTGAAAGTGGATTCCCGCTTCGGCAACTGCTCGGTAATTGCTCCTGCATTACCCTACTACGATACATCCGTGTATCTATCCCTGCGTTGCTCTACCTCCTGCGCACCCCTCAAGGGGGTACCGAGGTCCATGCAGTCGTTCGCGGGAATGACGAAGTCTAGAGATCGAGTCAGCGACCAAGGGGCAGAGCGCTTGAAAAGCGCCAATGACGATACTTCTCGCGATCATTCCCTTTGAGCTAGATACCTGATAATAATGTTAAACACAGAAGGTTAGGCAAATGTCACGGCTTTTGATGGGCTTACTAATCGGCATGCTGACCACAGCGGCTGATGCCCAAGATGACGACCATCATGATTTTCCGCCCAGCGTGATGCATTTTCATGAAATCATGGCACCTTTAGTTCACGCGCCGCCCAGTCCTGAGCGAGCAAAAACCGTGTGCCAGAATACTGAGCGATTGAACGAGTACGCGGCACGACTAACGCGAGCGCCGGTGCCGGACGGGGTATCTGGTGTAAATTGGTCTCTGGCGGCAGAAAGGTTGAGCGAAAGCACGACAATGCTACGGGATGCCTGCGCGGACAACAACTTCAAGGACAGCTGGCTAGCCGATGTAAACAGTCGGTTTCATCAGTTGGTGCGGTTGGTGGGACATGATCACTGATAAATTCTTGCGCACCTTCCGAAGAAGACAAGAAAAAGATCGCAGAAGGCCAAGGGGTCAGAGCACTTGAAAGTTTTTTGGACGGCGATAGTTTTGATTTCAAGTAATCTGACCTTGGTCTGCCTTTGATATGGTTAGGGATCGACGGCATTGGTCTGCTGCAACGATTTGCATAAGCGACGCGCGTCCAGCGAAGCTCCTTCTCTGGTTGCTAGTCACAACGGACGAGCCTCAACGACTACCGCTTCGTTGGCAGCTCTATTCAAGTCTTGCTCTTTTAGACTTCTGTCTTTGTTTAGGCCTATACCATGGTACGACGCGTCTTGCGGAAAAAGGGCAAGATAATGAGTGAGAGCTAACTTAATCCTCTCTGGCTCGTCAAAGATCGCCTCTGCTCGATACCATGCTTCTTTCCCTGCTACTCGTAGCTCTACATCCGCGCCGCCCTTAAGGTTGCGCCACCACAAATTGGTCGCTGAGGTAAAGCAACGAATGACGCCGTCCACCACTACATAACGAACTGGCGTCGTAAACTTTCGCTGACTTTTCCGACCAGTAAAAGTAATGAGCATTAGACCTTTACTGCAAAAACTATGAATCGGTGAGCGAAGCATAAACTTAACTATTGGGTTGATGATGACGAAAAGAGACTCGGGAAGCTTCATAGCTCAGACCTAACGCCTGCGATCAACCGCGGCTCTGAGCGTCGGCTGCATTTACATGTTACCTACAGACATTAACGCGTTCGTGACTCGTTTTGAACCATCGGCGGTGAAGATGTTGGGAGCACGTACGTCCATACAGCCGTAATTGCGTCCGGGTTGAATTGTCTTGCTAGGCGTCTTCTGGCCGTTCAATACTATGGTCTGTTGGCTGAGGGGTAACTGCCATAACCTTCACACCTTTTGGTGTTTCAAACCGGTGCCACGTATTTTTAGGTACTACTAAGAACTCACCTTCCCTAAGTGCGTTTGGAACCTCATTACTATCAGATAGTAGTATCAGAGTAGTTTCCCCCTCAACGACGAGAACAATTTCATCTCCGTTTGAATGACGCTCCCATTGACTATTACCGGCATAATGCCCAATAAAGACGCCTCCATCACGGTATTTCGATAGCGTAGCAAAAGCATCCTTAGCATGTTCATCTGTTGTTTCAGGCGTTCGGTTACTTAAGAACTTAAGCTGTGTAAATGCAGCTTTGATCGAAATTGGTGTTGCTTTCGGCATAAACGGCTAGCTTTTTAAACGCTCAGCGGCTCACTTCACCGGCGAAAGAGTGGAGCGACGAAGGAGCGCAGCTCTATCTTGTCCGCGCGCAAGCGATTGTATGTGTTTACTCGGATGGAGGAGCGTACTTTGCAAAGACCTCAGCCCCAGTCATATCTTCTGTTTCGTTTGCAAATCGATAGAACGAAGGTTTTTCATCGATGAATATTTGATGATCGAAAACGAACATTCTGTCGTCTTCGAATAACCCTACAGGCATTATGTACTGTTTGCTATCTTTTAACCTGTAAAACAGATGGCTTCCACATTTATTACAAAAGCCGCGCTCAGCCCACTCAGATGAATCAAATACAGATATATTCTCTTCGCCTTCGAATGAAACTTCAGTGCCACAATCAACGGCCAATAGCGGTCCGCCAGCCCATTTCCTACACATACTGCAATGGCATGCGCCCACATTCTTACTAACGTTCTTTGCGTTGGTCCCTGTTGCACCACAAAGACAACTCCCGTTTGCTTCGATTAGCTCTGACATCTTGTTTCTCCTGTGATTCGGATTTGATCGGCACAGATAACGGTCCGGTTAAGGTGTGCGGTAGCGCGATAACGGCGGTGTACAGCCGCGCCGAGCAACAGCGAGCGAAGTTTTTGGGCATCCACTCGCCGGCTCATGTCATTTACTGGCGCGTCTGGAAAGCTACGAGGTCTAGCCTCAAGAACCTAGTGCCATGCCAAACAATGCGGCTGCGGCAAAGGATGCTGCCGTCCGGACGTGATTCCAAGCCGTCCAGCTGGAAACGTAACTTCCCCATACTTCTTCGCTAGAGGGATCCGCGGGTGACACGGCCGCCAGGCGCTCGTTTCTGGGGACATTGAACACGATCGTGACCAAGATGCTACCAGCAAGATAGAGCGCGCTCCCTGCGAATCGCAAAAGCGTACCAGTTTCACCCCAATGGTACAGCGAATGAGTCAACGCCACTATGCAGGCAATGCCGGTTCCGAAGAAAACGCCCATGAACCATGGGGTTAGGACTGTGACGTTGATAGACTGCATGAAGCCGATGCCCGCCTCAGGCGGAACACGACCTAGGGCCTTCATGACGAAGGTCGAAAAGGCGAAAAAAACACCCGCAACAATGCCGCAACCTAGAGCCGCGACAAGCGTCAAGGCAAACACCAATTCGTTAAGCGATCCCATTAGCTCTGCCGCACCGAACTGCCCAACTTATATTGATCTACAAATACGCAGGTCGACATCCAGAACTTAAGCGGCATTTCTACGTGGCTAGACTGGAACCAGCAATAACAGGTAAAGGTAGGTTGACAGCGAGAGATCATTTCGTGCCCGAGCCGACGAGTGCGGGCATCGGAACTCGATACAGTCCGTCGGAACAGTGGTACTGCTCGATTCCAGCCACAACCGCCTCGGATATGGTCTGTCGAGCGGATTCCGTTTGGGCCAATAGCA
>Ga0224508_10004160_pt1 | contig 11864 bp, 11 predicted proteins | sample SF_Jan12_sed_USG_4_FD_170157 | JGI IMG/M metagenome (GOLD analysis project Ga0224508, IMG submission 170157) | Sediment microbial communities from San Francisco Bay, California, United States - SF_Jan12_sed_USGS_21 | ecosystem: Environmental > Aquatic > Marine > Sediment | place: USA...
GCTCGTCTCCGACCCGGACAACCACACGCTCGAGGTCTCGTACGGCCAGGAGGTCGGGCTGGCCGTCGAGGCCGCCAGCGCGCACGATTCGCCGAAAGAACCCTGAGGGGGGTGCCTTCGGGGCCTTCCCACGCCCGCCCCGCGCGGAACGGCCGAAGCTCCAGCCTGGCGCGCGCCGCGCCGATACGCCCAGGAGCATGCAGGGCGTCGGAACCATCCTCGTCGTGGACGGCTCGGAGACAGCGCGGGAGACGCTGCGGACGCTGCTGATCCCGCATTGCCAACACGTCGCAACGGCCTCGAGCGCGGCCGAGGCCCACAACCTGCTCAGTCGCGATACCGGCATCGGCCTCGTGCTGTGCGACGCGGTCTTGCCGGGTGGAAGCGCGTTCGAGGTGCTCGAGCAGACGCAGGCCATGCCGGGTCGCCAGCCCGAGGTCGTCCTCGTCTCTCCCTGGTTCATTCCCGCGGACGCCGAGCGCGCCGAGGCCGAGGGAGCGACGGGATATCTCGTGCGTCCGCTGTCGGTGCGAGACGTCGCGCGCCTCTGGAAGCAGGCGCGCACGCGAGCCGAACTGCTCACGCCGCGCATGGAACGCCGGCCCCTCGCGAAGGTCTGGCTCGCCGACCCGACGGATCCGCGCCGCTACCTGATGTCGTGGGATCTCTACGACGTGAGTCTCACCGGGGCATTCATCGAAACACGCGGGCCGGTGCTGCTCGGAACGGAAATGCAGCTCGAGATCATTTTCGGCAAGGCCGTCATCCCAGTGCGCGCCGAAGTCGTGCGGGTTCAGGAGCCGTCGTGGATGCACGTGGGCGGCGTCGGCGTCCGATTCCTCGACCTCGACTCCGACTCCAGCAAGCTCCTCAGTGCATTCGTGAGCCAGTCGGTCGTCGTCAGCGCCTGACCCGAAGCGGATCTCCGAACGCTCGAGCTCAGCCCGGGTCCGAGAGAGCCAGCAACTCGGCCCGATCTCGCACGAACGCGACCAGCCGCTCCGCCTCCGCCTGTCCGATGCGCGTGAAGGCGATCCCCAGCCCCGGGGACTCGTCTCCACCCCGAACCGAGCGCACCGCAGCACGCGCGGCGATGGGCCCGTCGGGGAGCCAGAACTCGAGGTCGATCTCTTCCCCCTCCGAGCACTCGACCTCGGTCTCGAGGAATGCGCCGCCTTCCGAAAGGAACGAGACCTGTGCCGCGCCCTGTTCGTTCTTCGACTTCAAGACCGCCTCGAAGTGCACGGGAACGCGAACCGACTTCCGGGTGGTCCCCTGCCGAGGAGCGGCCAGCATCTCGCGCACGACGAACGTGAGGGTCGGCTCCTCCCACGGCTCCCACACCGCTCGCTGGGCACCGGCAGCACGAAGCGCATCGCGAGCCTCGGAGCTCGGCTGCGGCCCGACCACCAACGTGCGCGTCGCCTTCGGCAGGGCCGCCACGATCTTGCGGATCGATTCCGGATCCGCCGCGGAAGGCAGGACGAGAAGTCCGATGCGCCGGGACTCCTGGCGGGCGAGCAACCAGGCCTCGTCCGGCAGCGGCCCGTGGAGCGTGTCGAAGCCTGCCTGCAGCAGAATCCACGCCACACGCCCCATTCGGCCCGAAGCATCGTCTACGACGAGCACGTGGTGCGATTCTACAGGCATCCCTTCTACGCTTCGGCCGAAACAGCACGCGGCTTGACCCGCCGCAGGAGGACCCACCCATGATCGGTCACAGCTCTCTCGCCGACCTCGCCCGGCTGCGCCCGTTCCGGCGCCGACGGTTCTCGTCCTGGGACCGCCGGGGCGGCAACGCGGACGCGATCCAGATCGCCCCCGGCGCCACCACGAGCCTCGGCGAGGCCGAGGGTGCGGGCTGCGTGAAACACATCTGGGTCACGCTCATGTCGCTCCCCGCCCAGCCGCACGAGCTCACCACGACGGTGCTTCGGATGTTCTGGGACGGGGAGGACACGCCCTCTGTCGAAGCGCCCATCGGCGACTTCTTCGGGCTCGGTTTCGGGGTCCGCCGGAACTTCACCGCGCTGCCGCTGCAGGCGAGCCCCGAAGACGGCAAGAGCCTCAACTGCTGGTTCCCAATGCCGTTCGCACGCGGTGCCCGCTTCGAAGTCGAGAACCAGGGCGACCATCCGTTGATCTTCTACTACTACATCGATTGGGAGGCGTACGACGCACTCGATCCCGGGCTCGGCCGATTTCACGCGTGGTGGAACCGGCGCAATCCCACGCGCGGGCTCGCCGCCGAACGCGGCTGGTCACGCGCCGACTATCGACTCGGCGACGCGCGCCCGGTCGGAGCCGGATTCGGCTTCCCCGGCCCCTGGACCGAGCCGAACCTCGACGCGGCCGACAACTATCTGATTCTCGACGCGGAGGGCGACGGTCAGTACGTCGGGTGCGTCCTCAACATCGACGTCTTCGACCGCCAGGTGAACGACTGGTACGGCGAGGGCGACGACATGATCTTCATCGACGGCGAGGCGTGGCCACCGTCCCTCCACGGCACCGGCACCGAGGACTACTTCAACACCGCATTCTGCCCGACGCAGGAGTTCAGCGCGCCGTATCACGGCATCACGCTCTACAGCGGAAATCCAGCGTGGCCGTGGGGCGGCAAGAACTCGATGTATCGCTTTCATGTCGAGGACCCGATCCGCTTCGAGCGCTCCATCCGTGTGACGATCGAATCGGGACACGCCAATGCGCTCGCCAACGACTACTCCAGCACCGCGTACTGGTACCAGCGCAGCCGCACCGCCGCGCTCCCGCCGCTGCCGCCGCCGGCAGATCGCATCCCCCGCGAGGATGCCCCCGAGCTGGCCGCCGTGCGCGGCTGAACGGCCGTGAAACGGGCTTCACGCTCCCTTCAGCGGATCGCGGAGGCATTGGCTATCCCTGTGCACGTGCTGAATCGACACCTCTTCGCCGCCGCGCTCGTGGCGGGTTCGCTTCTCACGCTCCCGCTCTCGGCGCACGCGGGGACGCCGGTCCGCGTGATGTCGCTCGGAGACTCCCACACCGTGGGCGTCGGCTCGACGCACCTGGCCGGCTACCGCCTCGCCTTCTCGAAAGCGATGAGCGCAGGCGGCTACGACGTCGACATGGTCGGCGGCAAGGCGGACGGGCCCGAAGGATTCGACCATCGGCACCAGGGCTACTCCGGAGCGACGACTTACGAGCTCTCGAGCGCCGTCCACGAGAAGATGGCGAGCTACGACCCGGAACTCGTGATCCTTCTCGTCGGCACCAACGACGCCCGGGCACCCGCCTTCAATCCGATCTCGTTCGAAGTGCACTTGTCCGTGCTGGTCGACCGCGTCTTCGCCGCCAATCCGGACGTCAAGATGATCGTCTCCACGATCCCCCCGCAGATGTACGGAAAGAACGACCCGGCCAACCGGGCCGTCAACGCCCGGATCCGGAAGCACGTCGAGGGTCGCCGCAATCAGGACCACATCGCGATCGTCGACATCTACGACCTGATCGACGATCGCCTCGACATGGCCGACGCGGTGCACATGAACGATGCCGGCTACGAGAAGGTCGGCGGGGCCTTCGCCGACGCCGCGCTGTCGTTGCTGAGCCCGAAAGTCGCGACCCCGGCCCCGTAGGCGCCCGATGACTCCCTGGCTCGCGTCCGCTGCCGTCCTCGGCGCGATCGGGGTCACCCTCGGCGCGTTCGGCGCACACGGATTGCGCGATCGCTTGACCCCGGAGCAGCTCGGCAGCTGGCAAACCGCGGTCGAATATCACCTGCTGCACTCGGTGGCGCTGTTGGCGCTGGCTCTCTACGCCAGTGCGGCAGAGCGTTCGATCGGAATCACCGCTGGGCTCTGGACCGCTGGCATCGTGCTCTTCGCGGGCTCGATCTACGGGCTAGTGCTTGGCGGACCGCGCTGGCTCGGGCCGGTGACTCCCCTCGGTGGACTCTGCCTGATCCTCGGCTGGCTCTCGCTGCTGCTCTTCCTGCGGCGCTAGCCAGCCTTCGAGGAGCGGCCTGGCCGCTCCCGCCTACGCCCCACACGAGCCGGGCCCCGGCAGCGCGGTGGACGGCGCCGCATACGGGCCGCCGCCATGGCCCGCGTCGTTTCGCGTGCCGTCGAGGTCGTTGCAGGCCGGATCGGGATCGCCGGCATCCACGGCCTTCGCCCGCCGAGAGTCGCGAAGCGCAAGATCGGCCAGGTCGCTTCGGGCCGGGTTCCGCTTCGGGTTCCGGACGAAGCCCGGCTTCCCGTCGCTGTTTCCGAAGACCTGGGTGTCCTCCGGCATGCGCTTCTGGAGCCGCTTGACCTTCCTCCAGTCCTTCCCGCCGCGCAGCAGCGCCGCGATGCGATTGCGATGGAACACGTTGTGAGCGATCACGGCGCCCCCCCCGCTGAAGTCGCAGATGCCGCGGCCGCGGAGCTTTCCTCCCACACGCGAGCCGTTGCGGGCGATCACGTTGCCGCGGAGCACGGCCCCCGCGCTCCCGCGCAGGATCACCCCGTTGCTGTCCCCGCGCACGATGGTGTTGTTCACCACGAGCGGTGACGCGCCGTCGACCTCGAGGCCGTGCGGGTCGCCTGCCGTGTGCGTGTTGTGCGCGAGCACGTTGTTGTAGATCCAAGGTGCCGCGGTCGCGCCGCGCACAGTGATCCCGCTCCCACCCTGGCTCGACTCGTTCACACTGATGAACGACCGCACGATCGTCGGGCTGCTGTCGGTGATCTCGATGCCGCCGCCTTGCACCGCGGACCCGCCCGTGACGACGACCGAGTCGAGAACCGCCGCGGGCGTCTCGCCCGAAACGAAACTAACGACCGAACCGGTGCCCGTCCCCTGAAGGATCGTCTCGAGCCCCGCGCCGACGACACGAACGTCCTTGCCCAGGAAGTCGACGTCTCCCGGATACACGCCCGGCGCGACCTCGATCCGGTCGCCCCCGATCGCGGCGTCGAGCGCCGCCTGGACGGTGCCGAAGTCGGCCGGGACAGCGAGGGTGTCGGCTCCCGCCACGGAGCCGAGCCCGAGCGCCCACGCGCCCCAGAGCGCGCCCCATCCCCGCAGCCGTCGCCGGCGAGTGTTCTGAGCCACCACCATCCAGATCTTCCCCTCGAATCGGGCTCCGTGCCCCACCCCCGATACGCACCGACCCCCGGAAAGGTGTCAGCGGTCGGCTCCGACCCTAGCCCGGCTCGCTCTCGAGCCGTCGAAAGAGCGCCTCGAGAAGGAGCCCGACATCCGCACCGGGCCCCAACACGCCCGCATGAGGATCGCCCTCCTTGCGGAGCCTGCCAGGAACCGTAGCGATCGTGAAGCGGGTCGGATCGAGGCGAGCGGTCACCTGCGTCCAGCGCAGCGGCATCGAGACCGGCGCGCCGGGGCGCGGCCGAACGCACAGTGGCGCAGCGATCAACTTGCCGTGCCCGTTCTGCAGGTAGTCGACGTACACCTTGTCACCGCGTGCGGCCACCGGGCGCGTGATCGTGGCGATGTCCGGGAGCTCCGCACACACGACCCGTGCGAGCACTTCGGCCAACGCCCTCGCCTGCTCGTGGTCGAGCTCGCCCCCGAGCGGCACGAGAACATGGAGTCCGTCCTGGCCCGACGTCTTCACGAAGTGCGGCGCGCCGAGATCCTCGAGAAGACGGTGCAGGAACCGGGCGATCTCGACGACGTGCGCGAACGGCGCCTCTTTCGGGTCGAGGTCGACGATCGCCCAGTCGGGCCGGTCGAGCGCCGTCGAGCGTGCGCTCCACACGTGCAGCGGGATCGCACCGGAGTTGATCACATACAGCAGAGTGCGCAGGTCGTCGCAGATGAAGTAGTCGGTCTCGCCGATTCGCTGATGAGTCGCCCAATCGGGAGTCCACTCGGGAGCGTTCTTCTGGTAGAAGTTCTTCCCGTCGATGCCGTCCGGGTAGCGAGTCAGCACGGTGGGACGACCCTCGAGATAGGGCGCGATCCACGGCCAGACCGCTTCGTAGTAGGCGAGGAGGTCACCCTTCGTGTAGCCGTCGTCCGGCCAGAACACTTTTTCGGGCCGCGTGATCTGGAGCTTTGCCTCCCGGGGAGCCGGTGCCGCCGCAGCGAGCGTACTCTCGGGAACCCGCTCCTCGGGCGCGCGACAATCGACCGGCGTGACGTCCGACCGGACCCCGCGAAAGACCGGATGTCGCAGCAGCCCGTGACTCGTCACCTCGGTGTAGCCGGCCCGAAAGACGCGCTCCGGCCGGACCCAGCGCACCTTCGCCGTGGGCGACTCCGAAGCCGCTCCCCACGGAGGCGTCGCCACTTCGTTCTCCGCGGCGAATGCGAGCAGCTCGTCCACGTCGCGCTCGCGCAGACCCGATCCGACGTTGCCCGCCCACACGAGTTCGTCGCCGCGCCACCAGGCGCCCACGAGGGATCCGAGCGCCTTTCTCGAGCCTTTCCCCTCCGCGAGTCCGACGAGCACGAGGTCTGCCTGGCGGGGCACCTTGAGTTTCAGCCAATGGCGCGGTCGCTCGCCCGATGCATACTTCGAATCCGCCCGCTTGGCGACGATTCCCTCGATCGCGTGCGCCTCCGCCATCTCGAAGAGACGTTCGCCGTCGCCGTCGACATGATCCGCGTAGCGGACGACCCCGGTCGTCGGTGCGAACTCCGCCAGCAGCGCCTTGCGGCGGGCGAGCGGGAGCGCGCGCAGGTCGCGCCCTCCCGCCGCGAGGAGATCGAACACGTAGTAGACGATTGGGACCTCGGCGCGGCCGCGTTCGATCGCGACCGGGTCACGCTGAGTGAAGCGGCGCTGGAGTCGCTCGAACGACGGGCGTCCCCGATCGTCGAGCGCGACGATCTCACCGTCTAGAACGCAATCGGCGAGAGGCAACTGCGAAACCGCGTACGTGATCTCCGGATAGACCTCACTGCGATCGCCGCCCGTTCGAGCCAGCAGCCGAACGTCCTGCGGCCCACGCTTCTGTGCGACCACCCGCACGCCGTCGTATTTGAGTTCGAACAGCCAACCCGCCCGGGAGAACGCGCCGTCGCCCGTCGCGGCCAGCATCGGACGCATCGCGTCCGGACCCAACACGCGCACCGGCGCGGCGGATCCGGACAGCGCGTCTGCGATCTCGGCGTCGAAGGTACGGCCGTCCCCGACCTCTTCGACGGTCAGCCCGGACAGCACCGACTCGGGGTGGGTCTCGATCCAGTCTCCGGGCGTCTCCGGCGGATCCCCCTTGCGCAAGAGCAGCCACTCGCGGCTGTCGGCCCCGCGTGTCTGAACCAGTGCGAAGCGCCCGCGGAGCTTGTGGCCTTCGAGGACGAGGTCGAGCTTCCCGCCGGCCAGGCCGGTGGCGGGCGGAGCCGCGTCGACCGTTCGATACACGCCCTGGTCCCAGACGATCATCGCGCCGGCCCCGTAGTTGCCGTCCGGAATGACGCCTTCGAAGTCGAGGTATTCGAGCGGATGGTCCTCGGTCCGGACCGCGAGCCGGCGCTCCGCCGGATCGCGGGTGGGGCCTTTGGGCACCGCCCAGCTGACGAGTACGCCCTCGATCTCGAGGCGCAGGTCCCAGTGCATGCGGCGCGCCGCATGTTGTTGCACGACGAAGAGCCGCGGGGCGCCCGGAGAGACGGCGCGACGCTCGTGCTCGGCCCCCATGGGCTCGGGGGTCGCGCCCGCGTCCCGCTTGCGCCGGTAGAGCTTCAGATCTCGCATGCGCTCGCCGAGCTATGGTACGGTGTCAGGCCCTCGCCCCCCAGGACCCACCCCCGGGAGCGGACTCATGCCCGCACGCGCGACTTCCTCTGGAACCATCTCTTTCGGGCTGGTCTCCATCCCGATCAAGCTGTACTCCGCCGCGCAGCCCAAGTCCGTGAGGTTTCACATGCTGCACGCAACGGACCACTCGCGGGTCAAGCAGCAGCTGGTCTGCGCGACCTGCGGGGAGGTCGTCGAGCGATCCGACACCGTCAAGGGCTACGAGCACACCCGAGACCAGTACGTGGTCATGGAAGCGGACGAGCTGAAGGCGCTCGACGGCAAGTCGGATCGGACCATCGAGATCGAGGATTTCGTCCCGATCTCCGAAGTCGATCCCGTGTATTTCGAGCGGCCGAACCTCCTGGGTCCCGACAAGGGCGGCCAGAAGGCCTACAAGCTCCTCGCCGAGTCGATGACCGCGACCCAGAAGGTCGCGATCGGCCGCTTCGCCACACGGGGCAAACACCAGCTGGTGTTGATCCGCCCGGTCGGAAACGGGTTGATGATGCACGGCCTGCACTACGCGGACGAGGTTCGTTCGTTCGACGACATCGAGTTCGGCGACCCCGTCGAGCTAAAGGATGGCGAGATCGATCTCGCGAACCAGCTGATCGAGCAGCTCTCGCGCAAGGACTTCGATCCGACCGGCTACGAGGACGAGTACCGCCGGGACGTGCTCCAGGCCATCGACCGAAAGGTCGCCGGCCAGGAGGTCGTGGCGATGCCGGCCCCGCAGCAGCGCGAACAGATCATCGATCTGGTCGCTGCGCTCAAGAAGAGCCTCGCCGACAAGAGTGGCGAGAAGCCGGGCCGCAAGCCGGCCAAGGCGAAGGGCAAGAAGGCCGCCGCGCGCAAGGCGCCGAGCCGCAAGCGCGCTTCTTCCTAGTGTCCTATTCCAGAAGTATCCCTGCATTCGGACGCCGCTTCGGGGCGCTGGCGGCGTTGCGCTCGATCGCCGTAGCACCGCTATGCCTCACTCGCGCGCCTTGCCAGCGCCCCGAAGCGACGCCCTCGGTGCGACGGGATACTCCTGGAACAGGACACTAGCCACCGAGGAGCTTCCGCGTGACAGAACGCAGGCTCTCGACCGCAGAAGTCGCCCGTATCCTCCGAATGCGGGAGGCACGGGTCCGCGAACTCGTGCGTGCGGGCCGCGTCCCTCAGCCACGTCGCGGCCGCGGCTACGCATTCTCATTCCAGGACCTCGTCGTGCTACGGGCCGCGCAAGGGCTCCTCGCGGGCCAGGTCCCAGCGGCGCGTGTTCGCCGCGCCCTGACCTCGCTCTCGGCGCAGTTGCCGGACAACCGGCCCTTGTCCGGCATGCGAGTCTTCGCGGACGGCCGCCACGTCGCGGTTCGCGACGGCGCGGGCGCCTGGCAGCCCGAGACGGGACAGGGCCTGCTCGATTTCGACGTCGATGAACTCGCCGAGCGTGTCCGCGAGATCCGCAGCGCCGTTCCGCAAGCCGACCGGGGGGACCCGGTTCACACGCTCCGCGCGAGAGCAGAACTCGAGCGAGCCCTCGCCGAGGAAGACACGGACTCGCGGGCCGCCGAGGCGGCCTACCGGCGCGCGTTGGCGGCCGACCCGGCTCTCGTCGATGCCGCGATCAACCTGGGGCGCCTCCTGCACGAGCGGGGCCAGGCACGCGAAGCGTGCGCGCTCTTCGAACAGGCACTCGAGCACTCCCCGAGCGATCCGATCATCCACTACAACCTCGCCCTCGCGCTCGAGGACACGACCGGCCCGGCCGCCGCGGCCCCCCACTACGAGCGCGCGCTCACGCTCGACCCCGATTTCGCCGACGCTCACTACAACCTGGCGGAGCTCTGCGAACAGCTGGGCCGTCAGGCCGACGCGCTCCGTCACTATCACGCCTTCAAGAAGCTCACCGATGGCTGACACGACGCCGCGCGTCCTCGCCGGCACCAGCGGCTTTTCGTACAAAGGCTGGAAGGGTCCGTTCTATCCCGAAGACCTGCCGCAAAAGAAATGGCTCGCCTACTACGCGAGCCAGCTCCCCGCCGTCGAACTCAACAACACGTTCTATCGGATGCCGAAGGAGAGCGTCGTCGCCGGCTGGGCCGAGCAGGTTCCGCCGCACTTCCGCTTCGCGCTCAAGGCGTCCCGGAGGATCACCCACTTCAAGCGGCTGAAGGATGCGGGCGACGAGACCGGATACTTGCTGCGCGTCTCGGGCGCCCTCGGCGAGAGGCTGGGCGCCCTGCTCTTCCAGTTGCCGCCGAACCTGAAGTGCGACCTCGACCGCTTCGACGCGTTCCTCGAGCACCTCCCGAGCGGCACGCCCGCCGCCTTCGAGTTCCGTCACCCGTCTTGGCGCGACAGCGCGGTGCTCGAACGGCTGACGGGGCGGGATCTCGCGTGGGTGGTTTCCGATGTCGACGACGAAGAGGCGCCCGAGCTGACGAAGACCGCCCCCTGGGTCTACCTGCGCCTCCGGCGGACCTCCTATGACCGCGCCGCGCTCTCCGACTGGGCCACGCGCCTGTCCGGCGCCCAGCCGGATCGCGCGCTCGCGTTCTTCAAGCACGAAGAGGCGGGAGCGGGCCCGCGCCTGGCCGCCGATTTTCTCGCGATCGCAGAGCGCGTGGCCAAACGCCGAGGCCCGCGCCGCGCGCGGACGACCACTCCGGAACGCGAGACGGGCTAGGGCGGTGACCCAAGGCCGCCGCGCCGGGAGCGAGCGGCGTCCGGCCGTTCTCGCCCTGTTGGCGATCTGCGCCGCGTGCGGAGGCGAGGCTCTCGCCGACGCCGACGAGTACTACCCCGCCGCGGAGGGCACACGCTGGGAGTACTCCGCGCACTACACCACGCCGGACCACCCCGAGATCCCGACACGCACGGGCCGCCGCATCGACCGCATCGACGGGCAGGAAGGACACGACGGCCGCACGTACCTCCGCTTCTCGTCCACGCTGGAAGGCATCGGAAACGAGCCCGTGACCGGAGAGAGCCTCTTGCGTGCCGACTCCAACGGCATCCACTTCCGCATCGATGCGACGTCGACCGAGTCATTGGGACTCCCCCTCCCGCCCGTCGTCGGTCACACCTGGTCTTGGCAAGACTCCTGGGGCGAATGGCGAGGCTCGGTCTTGCGCGAACTCCCGATCGACACCACCGCTGGACGGTTCGAGCGCTGCGTCGAAGTGTCGGTCGAGCAGGTGACGAGTGGGAGCGCGAGCCGCGGCCAGATGAAACAGCTGACGACCTACTGCCGCGGAGTCGGCCCGGTCCGGCGAGTGACGACCACGAGCACACCCGGACCCCAGGGGCCCGTCCGCGGGCAAACCGAAGAGACGCTGACCCGCACGACTCGCCAAGAGCCGACCCCCTAGACTCGTGGCGATGTCACGTGTCGCCGGCACCTGCGACCCCGCGTTCGCGGGGGTGCGCGCCGCTTTCGAAGAGAACTTCGCGGCGCGAGACGAGCTCGGGGGCTCGTTGTGCGTGATCGCGAGTGGCCGACCGGTGGTCGACCTCTGGGGCGGCCATCGCGACCTCGCACGGACCAAGCCCTGGGAGCGCGACACGCTCGTCAACGCCTGGTCTGTCGGCAAAGGCGTGCTCTCGCTGTTGACCCTCACGCTCGTCGAGCGCGGCCAGCTCTCGCTCGACGCACCGGTGGCCGACCTCTGGCCCGAGTTCGGCGCCGCAGGAAAAACGGAAATCACGTTGCGCACGATCATGAGCCACCGCGCCGGCCTTCCCTCGGTGAGAGCGCGCCTTCCGGAAGACGCCTGGCAGGACTGGGCGGCGATGTGCGGCGCGCTCGCGGCGCAGGAGCCGTGGTGGGAACCCGACCGGGACCACGGCTATCACGTCAATAGCTTCGGCTTCCTCGTCGGCGAACTCGTCCGCCGCGCCACCGGCCGCTCACCGGGCGGCGCGCTCCGCGAGCTTCTCGCAGGCCCCCTCGACGCGGATTTCTTCTGGGGAGTCCCGGAAGAAAGAAGTCGGGTGGCCGAGGTCGCGTTCTCGAATGTGACGCTGCGCGATCCCGAGCACTGGGCGCTCGCGTTCCCGCCCAGCGGCGACGCCGAGCACGACACGATGATCTGGCACGCGTACTTCAACCCACCCGGGCTCTGCGGGAGTGGGCAACTCGGCA
>Ga0224508_10004161_pt1 | contig 11863 bp, 10 predicted proteins | sample SF_Jan12_sed_USG_4_FD_170157 | JGI IMG/M metagenome (GOLD analysis project Ga0224508, IMG submission 170157) | Sediment microbial communities from San Francisco Bay, California, United States - SF_Jan12_sed_USGS_21 | ecosystem: Environmental > Aquatic > Marine > Sediment | place: USA...
CAAATGGCGGACGTCATCAAGGTTCTGCGCTATGGAGTCACCATCGAAGACGCCGATACGCGCAAAATGCTGGCCAATCCCGAAAAAGAATATACCAAATCGCTATGGTCGGTACGTTCGATAGATAAAAAAGAGGAAGTGTCGGGGGACATCGTGCTCAAGGTAGACCACGTCGATGCCAGCTATACCGGCAGCGCCAAGGTGCTGGACGATGTCACCATCGAAGTGCCGCGTGGCCACACGGTCGCCATCGTTGGCGAATCCGGTTCCGGAAAATCGACCACCGCGCGCGCGATTACCGGTTTGCTGCAGCCATCGAAGGGGCAGATTCTGTTCAATGGCAAAGCACTGCCACCCGCGCTCAAAGAACGCAGCGTCGATCAGTTACAGAAAATCCAGATGATTTACCAGATGGCCGATACCGCGATGAATCCTCGGCAAACGGTGCGCGATATCATCGGCAGACCGCTCGAGTTTTATCTCGGGCTGCGCGGCCGCGAGCGCGACCAGCGCCTGCTCGAACTGCTGGCAATGATCGAACTCGACGAAACCTTCATCGATCGCCTGCCGGCGGAGCTCTCCGGTGGCCAGAAACAGCGGATCTGTATCGCACGCGCACTGGCGGCGAGCCCCGAACTGATCATCTGCGACGAGGTTACCTCGGCGCTGGATCAGATTGTGCAAAAAGGTATCCTCGAGCTGTTGCTGCGATTGCAACGCGAGCTGGGTCTCACCTACATCTTCATTACCCACGATATCGCCACGGTAAAGGCAATCTCCGATCAAATCGTGGTCATGCTCGAGGGTCGGGTGGTGGAACAGGGGATGAAAAGCGAAATTCTGTCGCCGCCCTACCCCGACTACACCAAGCTGTTGCTTTCCTCGGTACCCGAAATGGATCCGGACTGGCTTAGTGGCCTGCTGTCGGAACGCGAACGGGAAGGCTCGGCAAACACTTAAAGCGGTAAACGAAGGGTGTTTTCCTTTCACTATCTCAGCGACGCGCCTATTATCAGCGTTGATACACACCCAAAGCTTGGCGGCAACATCAATGGGCCATCGTTGATCGCAGCGCCCGCCTGGCTGGAGAATCCACCCGCCAGGTACCTGCTTTATTTTGCGCATCACGAGGGTAACTCGATTCGACTCGCGGTCGCCGATCAGCTTACCGGCCCCTGGCGAATCACGGATCCGGGTCCGCTCGATCTCGAGCATAGTTTGTTCGCACAAAGCCCACCCGCCGAGAACGACCTCCATCCCGAGGCCAGGGCCTTTATCGAAGCCGACGCCGACGGTAACTATCCGCATATCGCCTCACCCGATGTCTGGGTCGACCACGAAACCGAACAGATCAGGCTCTACTATCACGGTCGCCTCGAGGATGGGCGGCAACGCAGCCGAATTGCGATGTCACGGGATGCGCTCAATTTTACCGCCCGCATGGAAACCATCGGTTTACCTTATATGAAAATCTTTCGTCACGACGGCTGGTTTTACGCGATTTCGATGCCGGGCCAGCTATACAGGTCGCGTGATGGTCTTGTCGGTTTCGAGCCAGGCCCGAAACTGACCAGCGAGCCGATCCGACATCACGCCATCCTGATTTACGAAGGCCAGTGTTACGTTTTCTGGACCCGAGTCGGAGACAGGCCGGAGCGCATTCTGGTGTCCCTGCTAAATTTTGCGGTGCCCTGGGAAGACTGGCAACTCGGCGAGACCCGGGAAGTACATCGTGCCAAAAAATTCTGGGAAGGCGCCGACATGGCGCCAACCGCGTCAAACTACGGCGCCGTGATGCATCGGGTGAACCAGTTGCGCGATCCTGCGATATTTCAGCAAGACGGCAAAGTATATTTGCTCTACTCGATCGCCGGTGAACAGGGTATTTCGATAGGTGAATTGCGTAAGACCTAAGCCGGATCCAGTGGCGTGTGATTAAAGCTCGGCATTTTGCGAATTGCATCGACACCGCCGAGTTCCTCGATTTTTTCAGCCTGGTCGGCAAAGGCTTGCCGATTCACCGCTTCGGGATCGAGTATCTTCAGCAACTGTTGCCGCAATGCGCTCGCGATCTTGCCATAGGCCGCATCGTCTGCGAGATTACGAAGTTCCCGTGGATCTTCATCGATGTTGAACAATAGCACCGGGTGACCCTCTGCAAAATGAACATACTTCCACGGCCCCTGACGCAGCATGTAAAACCCGCTGGGGCTGCCGCCGTCGTGATACTCGCTCAAGACAGGCCGTTCAGGCTCGGGCCCAAGCACGAAATCCTGCAACGGCCGGCTTTGCCAGTCCGCGACTGATTTAACGTTTTTATCGCCAACCGCCCGTTCGACAGTCGCCGCCAGGTCGGTCAGCGATACCGGTGTGTCATTGCTGCCCGCGCCGATACCGGGGCCGCTCAGCGTCATTGGAATGCCGACCGAGTCTTCGTACATATACGACTTGCCCCAGATACCGTGGTTGCCGATCATATCGCCGTGATCGCTGGTGTAAATCGTCGTGGTACTGTCCGCCAGACCCGTGTTCTGCAGCGCGTCCAGCACCTGCCGGATATTATCGTCGAGAAAACTGCACAGGCCGTAATAGTTGCGTAAACCCTCGATCTCGGATACCGGGTTGAAATAATCGGCGTAATCCCAGAACTCGCGCATCTGATCGATGACCGGGTGACGCAAGCGCTCCGATGCGTCGCGATCGTATGGCGCGGGTAATTCAACATCACGATACAGATCGTAAAACTGTTGCGGTGCCGACAGTGGGAAATGCGGGCAGATAAAGGAAACGAATAACACCCATGGCTTGCCTGCGGCAGCGGACCGATTGTGCAGCCACTCGACCGCCGCGGCCGTGATATCACGATCGTATTGCGTGTAGCTGGTTTCTCCTGGACCGATCAACCTCGCCATTTCCTCGGCATCGGGAAATTCGGCCATCGGTTTGCGCTGCAGGCCCTGCGGCCAGCCCTTGCCATCGTTGGCCAGATACATCGGCAGTATCTGCTCGCTAAAGCCGGTATCGTCCTGTGCCGAACGATAGTGCTGTTTACCGATGGCGACTACCGGGTGTCCCTCGGCACGAAGACGCTGCATCCAGCTCTGATGCTGGCCATAATAGGGCTCCGCCGACGACCAGCAACGATGTTCGAAAACCTGCGTTCCGGTAGCAAAACTGGCGCGCGCCGGAATACAGATCGGCGAAGGCGTGTAGGCATTGTCGAAGCGCACGCCGCTGGCGGCAAGCCGATCCAGCGCCGGCGTCTTCACCAGCGCATTGCCATAGGCGCCCATCACCGAGCGCGTGTGCTCGTCGGACATCAGGATCAATACGTTATTTGCGGTCATGCCGGGGTGCCTTGCGCGCTCAAAAAAAAGGCTCCTTGCGGAGCCTTTTTAATCTTTCTGCGGCCTATGGCAGCCACTTGCGCCAAATGGCTTCGTTGGCTTCCATCCATTCCTCTACCACTTCGTCGACATCGCGTTTCTTGACGTCGATTTCGTAAATCATGCCCGCCTGCTGTTCATTGGTCAGGCGATGCTTTTTGATCACCGCTACCGCATCGGGATGTTCCTTCACCAGCTCGGGATTGGCGTATTTGAAAGTAACGTCATCCGCCCAGGCCTCGCTCTCGGGCAGCTTGACCTCGACCAGGTCCAGCGCGGCGTGGATCCAGTGCGGCGCCCAGGCGTAGGCGATAAAAGGTTCGCCACGCTTGTACTTGGCCAGCATCTCGGCCCAGTGCGCGGTTTCGGAACCGAGCGCCTGCGCGTAAAAATCAACCCCGATCCTGTCCAGGCGTTCCTGATCTTCGCACAGCCATGCCGATACCGGGCAACCGATCAGGTTACCGCGATCACCGGATTCCAGGCTTTTGAACATGTGCTTGTACTTGTTCAGGTCGGTGAATGAATTCAGATCCGGGGCCGACGGGGGAATGCCGCGCGAAGCGTCGCCTTCAACCACGTAACGCGGAACCCAGTAGGCGGTCTCGCCGATGATTCCGCTATCCCCGAGGTGAACCAGCGAACCATCGCCGCCGTATTCACTGAGGTATTTTTCCTTCGAAGGATTGTACGAAGGCCAGGTCTCGCAGTTGTAAAACAGGTCTCCAGCGCGAATCCCTTCCCAGACACCGGGGCCGCCGGGGATGGCCACGGATTTGACCTTGTAACCGAGTTCGTTTTCCAGCACATATTGAATGGTGCGGCAGGTTACCACGCCGCCGGTCCAGTCCGGATCGGGCACGGTCAGGCGCTTGGCCGCTTCCACCGACGGCACCGCGGCAAAACCAAGGGCCAGCACAACGGACGCCAGCATCGCTTTTATTTTTAACATCTTTACATCTCCTCTCTTCGGGATTTCGTTATAATTTTTCGCCAGTCGAGGCTGGTGAACGAATTGATAATACTGCCTGACCTGGCCCTTGTCGAGTCCGCGAAATGCACTCAAATTCAGTTTAATCCCATGGCTTCACGCTGGGTTTTGGTCCAGGCCTGCGACATGCGATCGAGAATGATCGCCAGCAGCACGATTCCGATACCGGCCTGCAGCGAAATGCCGATACTGGCGCGATTCATGCCGTCGAATACGATTAAGCCGAGGCCCTTGCCGCCGATCAACGGCGTCACCACTTCCATCGCCAGCGCCATCATGATGCCCTGGTTGATACCGAGCATGACCGCCGGTATCGCCATCGGGATTTTCACCTTGACCAGGGTTTGCAAAATCGACGCGCCGAAAGATGAGGAAACCTCGTTGATCTGCTCCGGCAATTCGCGAATGCCGAGTGTGGTGCAACGCACGATCGGCGGCAGCGCGTACACCACCGTGGCGATAACCGCGGAAACCTGCCCGCCCTGAAACAGCATGACCACCGGTACCAGGTAAACGAACACCGGCATGGTCTGCATCGTATCGAGAATCGGTTTGACGATGGTGTCGGTGGTTTTGCTGTACGCGGACAACACCCCCAGCGGAACGCCAATGACGAAGCAGATGAAAACCGATACCAGCACGGTCGACAGGGTAATCATGCCGAACAGCCACAGGTCGGTGGCGCCGATGAACAGTAAACCCAGCAGGGCCACAATCGCCAGCCCGCGGCCGCTGAAGAGAAAGGCGCCGACGACAAAAAGCAGGCAGGTGTACCACCACGGCAAACCCTTGAAAAAAGTGTTCAACGGATTGATCATGCCGAACCACAGCGCTTCCTTGATTCCCTGCGTAATCGAATAAAACAGTTCGTCGGTGACCAGTTCATCCATGTACTGATTGACCGGGGTGCGAAAGCTGTACTCCCAGTCGCGCGGAAATTTGCCATAAAGGTCGGTATATGATTCGAGCAGCATCAGAACGGCGATCAAAACCAGGCTCGCGATCAGGAAACTGCGCGCCAGCATGATTTCACGCAGCTTCTCCGCATTGCCCGAATGCCACAGCGAGACGGGTTTGCATACTGTGGAAGTAATGATCAACGTGACGTAGTCTCCCAGCGCGCCGATCACGCGCCAGACCCGATCGATGCCATACTCGATATAGAGGATCGGCTTGAAGTTTTCGAGCCCTTGCGGAAACAGGCGGAATACATGGTCGTGCTGACTCGCGCTGAGGTGCTCGTTGTGCCCCATCGCGTAGGTAACGCGATCGAGTATGATGGCCATCAGGACTATTGCCAGCCCCCCTTCCAGCGCCTTGCCGACGTTGAGACGGGTCAGTCCCTGGTAAACGATATCGCCCAGTCCAGGCGAGCCGATGAATGTCGCCAGCACCACCAGCGCCAGCGCCATCATTACCGTCTGGTTGACGCCGAGCTTGATCGACGGCATCGCCAGCGGAATCTTGACCTTGATCAGCGACTGGGCGCGGGTAGCGCCGAACGAGGTTGCCGCCTCGTCGATGCCTGACGGCACCTGGCGAATGCCCAGATTAGTCAGTCGCACCACCGGCGGCAGCGCATAGATAACGGTGGCGAGAATGGCGCCTGGCGGGCCGATGCCGAACAGGTAAAACGCCGGAATCAGGTAAACGAAGGCCGGCAAGGTCTGCATGGTATCGAGTATCGGCTTGATGATCGCCTCGAAACGGTCGCTTTGCGAAGCCCAGATTCCCAGCAGTACGCCGATGATGATCGAAATCAGAATCGAAATGCTCATCAGGCTCAGGGTTTCCATCGACTCGTCCCAGAAATCGAGCACCAGCCAGGAGCCGACCGCGACGATACTGAGCAGGCCGAGTCGCAGTCCGCCATAAGCGAAGGCCGGCAGCACCAGAATGACAAAAACGACTTGCCATTGGGTGAAGGTCAGGAAATCGACCAACAGCTCGTAAAACCAGACCACGCCGGCGGCGATGGCGCGCGTGGTCGGCTGCACGTAGGGCCTCATCCAGGCGTCGAACTCGTCGATTTTCTGCGCAAACGGGAAGGACTCGATCCAGCTTTCGGGGAATATGGTTTCGGCGCCGTGAATTTTCCACACCACCAGGGAAACGATGAGCAATCCGCTGCTGATTAACCAGCCGCGGCGCTCTTGCCATAGACCTGCAAGCCAGCTCGATTGCGCCCGATGGTCAATCACAGCGCTCATTAGGTCTCCCCTTAAAAAACCGAATCCGCCTAGCTTATCGTCGTTCCAAACCACCTGCAAGCAAGGCCCGGTTTACACCCTGAGCGGGTTCAAGCTAAGATAGCCGACGGAGAAGACGAATAACGAGTACAACATGTCTGAAACGCCCAAGATTATCTGTAAAAACATCTGGAAGATATTCGGCACCTATCCCAGGCGGACACTGGAAAATCTCGATCTCTCGTTATCGCGCGCCGAAGTGCAGGAGCAAACCGGCCATGTCATCGGCGTAAAAGACGTTTCCTTCGAAATCAACAAAGGCGAAACCTTCGTTGTCATGGGGCTGTCGGGCAGCGGCAAATCGACGCTGGTGCGCTGCATTTCGCGACTTATCGACCCCACCGGCGGTCAGATGATCATCGACGGCGAAGACATCATGGAATACAGCGACAGCAAGTTAATGGAATTGCGACGTTTCCGCATGAGCATGGTGTTTCAGCATTTCGGCCTGTTCCCGCATCGCAAGGTGATCGACAATATTTCCTTCGGTCTCGAAATCCGCGGCATGGATAAAAAGGAGCGCAGGGCGCAGGCGATGGAGGTGCTGGAGAAAGTCGGTCTGCACGGCTGGGCCGACCACTACCCGCGCGAACTGTCCGGCGGCATGCAGCAGCGCGTCGGCCTGGCGAGGGCGATGGCGGTGGATCCCGAAATCCTGATCTTCGACGAACCGTTCAGCGCCCTGGATCCGCTGATTCGACGTGAAATGCAGGATGAGTTGATCAAGATTCAATCCGAAGTGCAAAAGACTATGATCTTTATCACCCATGATTTCCTCGAAGCAATCAAGATGGGCGACCACATCGCGATCATGAAGGACGGCGAGGTAGTGCAGATTGGCACCCCAGAGGAAATCGTCGCCAATCCGGTCGACGACTACGTGCGCGAATTCACCGAGGACGTTCCCAGATACAAGGTGCTCAGCGTCGGCAAGATCATGCGCCAGGCCTCGGAGGCGACCCGCGCCAACGGCGCCACCCGCGTCAGGGAAAGCGCCAAGCTCGATTCATTGATCGATATCGCAATCGCGAACCAGGGGCCGCTGGCGGTGGTTAACGACGAAGATGCCATCGTCGGTGAAATCGATCAGGCGATGATTCTCAAGGCCATGGATAGCCGCTCATAAGCGGCCCGCTTTAGCGTTTAACCGATATCAATCCACGCCGATCGATCTCGATCGTTTCACCGCTGCGAAACTGCGCCATCTGGTCAAGCGTTACTACCAGTACCGGAACATCCATATTGTACAGCCGGTTGGCCACCAGCGTGCCGACACCGATGTTGACATCGCGTTCGCCGAGCACGAACGCGTGTGGACCGGTGCCGTTACGCAGGGTTTCGGCGATACCGCCGGGCGTGCCCGCCGAGCCACGGCTCTCGGGTATGAATAAAACGCGGGCGCCAACCCGCTGCCCGAATTGCGGGTGGTGCACGTCGATGATTTCACCCTTCGCGGGATCGAAGCCACCCCAGAAGCTCAGCGTATCGTCGAGCACCAGCGCCTCGCCGCTGGCGCGACCCGGGATCAGCACCCTGGCCTGAATACTGGAGACTGCATTGCTCACGACAGCGCCCATTGATCCAGCCTGACTTCACCACTGACCGCCGATTCGACGCATTCGGCAAGACTGCCGATGACCGCCTCGACCGGCAGCATGCCGGGCGCGTAATAGGCCCACTTGGCTGAATTGGTCATGATCTTGCCCTCTAAGCCATTGATCGCGGGCGAGAAGTAAGTGCAGGTATCGGTAATAATTTTCATCCCGGCCACTTCCAGCGCGTCGGTCCAGCCCCGCTCCGCCGCCTGCGCATAAACGTGACGACTGGTCGTCAGGTAACAAACCAGGCCGGCCTGTACGCGGCGCTCGCCCAGCAGGTCAACCAGGCGTTCGAATTCTGAAAAAGAAAAGTGCGGTGTGCCAAGCGCGATTCCCGCAAGCGGTCGCTCCGAGTTGACGCCTAGTTCGCGGCGCGCCTGCTGCAGGTCGGTTATTTCCAGCTCGATGACCTGTTCGACCGCAGCGCCCTGACAGGCAATCTCCAGGGTTGCCGCCTCCGGCGTGATCCCGACCGCGTGAAACAGCGGCACGCTACCGGAAGAACTGCCGGCGGCGCTGATTGCCTTCAAATCGTCCTCGTTGCAGGATGCCGCAAGCCCGGTTACTGCCGGGATCCGGTGACCGCTGCGGCGGCCAATCACGTGCCCCAGCAGGTGGTAGAACAGATCGTTGTCGAGCACCGATTGCGGCAATTTACTAACGTCGAACACCAGTTCCGCGGCGCGCGCCTCGTCTCGGTGCAGCTTGCTGAACGGCACGCGCCCGATAATCGCCGCGCACACGTCGAGGTAGTCGCCGTACTTGTTGCTGCGCGCGCCGATGACCGAGTTGTAGAAGCTGACCGCATTCGACTCGGAGCCGACGATATGCGCCCCCAGCTTCGGCCGATCCGGCAACTGGTAAGGCGCGCAGGTCCACACCGGGTTGCAGCCGAGCCTGACATAGGCCTGCATCAGCTGCCGCGCCTCGTCCATTTCGCGGCTGGCGTGCGGATCGCGCAGCGACAGGTCGTTCAGCGCCACCAGCCCGTTGTTGGTCCAGGAAGGGACTGCCAGCGTGGCGCCATGCTCGAGCATGTAATTGACGAAATCCAGGTGCGCGCGGCCGTTGTAAAAGCAGGCGTCGATATGCGCGAAACTGATATCGATCAGGCTATCGACCTGGTCGATGTGCGCCGCGGTGACAATGGTTTGCATGGCAAACTGCATCGCCTTGCCGAGTTTGCCATCGAGCCGCTCCTGGTCGAGTTGATTTAGTTTCAAAGGCTCGCCTACCAATCAATCAATTCGCGTTTACGATAATAGCCTCCACTGCCCCGGGCTTCATCCGAAGTCGCCAGCCAGATAGCGGTATCGACCCCCTCCTGCAGCGACAGATCGGCATTGCTGCCGCCCATGTCGGTACGCACCCAGCCCGGGCAAATCGCGTTGATACGGAATTTTTCGGCATCGAGTTCGGCCGCGTAAATCCGGGTCATCGCGTTGAGCGCGGTCTTGGAAATGCGATAGCCGGGATCATTGCCGCCCATTTCCGAGAGTTGCCCCATGCCCGAGGAAATATTGACGATACGCGCGTCCTCGACCCGTTCCATCAGCGGCAGCATCGCATTGATCACCCTCATCGGCCCTATGGTATTGACTTGCAGAGACTTTTCGACGCGCTCGAAATCGGCCGCGCAAATACTCGACGACTGGCCGTCATCGCCATCGATCATGATCCCGGCATTGTTGATCAGCAGGTCGAGCCGAGCGTGATTCTGATCGATGTATCGCGCCAGCGCCGCGATATCGGCCGCCGATGTCACGTCGAGCCTGACCGCCTCGACGCGATCGTCATGCAGCGAAACCGCGGCCCGTCGGCCCGCTTCCAGGTCTCGACTGCCGAGCAGCACGCGGTAGCCGAGTGTCGCCAGCTGACGGCAGGTTTCGAGCCCCATACCGCGATTGCCACCGGTTACCAGCGCGATTTTCGGCTTGTCCATGATTCCACCTTTCACTTGAGCTCGTCGGATTAAAGGCATAATCTGCTTTTTATTATCCTGACATGCAAGGGGTATTTTATGGAGGACCTGGAAACGTGGCTTGAGCGGGTTTATCAGGCCAATGGCGAGCACCAGAAGCTCGACGCGCTCTACGACGAATGGGCCGCGGATTACGACCAACAGCTGTGGGCCAGCGGAAATCCCTATATCGCGATTGCAAACGGGATGGTTGGCCGCTATGTGCAGAACTATGACGCCAGGATACTCGATGCCGGCTGCGGCACCGGCAACATGGCGCAGATCCTGCACCAGACGGGATACCGCAACATCGAGGGACTCGATCCTTCGTGCGGCATGCTTGCCGTGGCGCAGAAAAAAGAAGTATACCAGCAGCTGCACCAGCTTTATCTCGACAGCCGGATCGATCTGCCCGACGACAGCTACGACGCCGTGGTCGCCGCCGGCGTGCTAACCCACGGCCATGCGCCGCCCGAATCGCTCGACGGCATACTGCAGGTCGCGCGGCAGGGCGCGGTGATCGTGTTTTCACTGTCGCTGATCGCGTTCGAAGAATTTGGCTTCAGGCAGAAAATCGATCAGCTTGAAAGCGACGGCGCCTGGCAAAAGCTCGACCAGTCGCTATTGTTTCGCACCTATCCGTTTTCCGACCGGGAAGCCTACCTGCGACACTGGGTTCTCGCTTACCGCAAATGTTGAACGGCGAGGCCGGCCGATACGCTTGTTCTTCTTAAAGCATCGTCGGTCCGGAATCTGCCCGAAGTCGCCGTTTTGGATTCGATCGAAATTGTCGGATTCACACCATAGCGGACGCCAGGGAAAATCGCTCCAGGGACGAAATTCTGCCAGCAGCGGACGCCGATGACGACCTTCAGATCATAATCAATGTAAGCACACATGTGTTAGCATTTACCACTAGATAATAAAAGCTTGGTTCGTTCATGGAAAAGGATCATCCATCTCGAAAATTGGCAGTTATCCTCCATGCCGATATAGTGGATTCGACCGCTCTTGTCCAGAGAAACGAAACCGTGGCTCATGAATGTATCCAAGCCACATTCCATAGCCTGTCCAAGACTATTAGCGCTTACGGTGGAGTTACCCAAGAGATTCGTGGTGATGCGCTCGTAGCGGAGTTTTCTCGCGCTTCGGATGCGGTCAGTGCAGCATTGAAATTTCAGTTAGATAGTTCCGAAATTAAGTTAAAGCAACGGGATGAGATCAAGCCGAAAATCCGGATGGGAATTAGTTTGGGCGAGGTGGTTATTGCTGACGGCACTGTGACAGGAGCAGGCGTCGTGCTTGCGCAACGCCTGGAGCAATTGGCCGAGCCGGGCGGAGTAGTCGTTCAGGGATCAGTATCGGAGACAGTTCCGGTCAGAATGCCGTTCGTGTTTGAGAGTCTTGGTGAAACCTTGCTAAAAGGCTTCGATAACCCGACAAGAGCTTTTTCCGCTAGCTTCAATCCAAACGAAAATTTCCCGATACCGGAAACTGAAGAGTCATTCCCAATTGCTGAGAAAAACCATAGTCTATTTTATTATAAAAAAGGGCTAGAACCTTATGAAGATTTTGGCAACAAAACCATTACATTAATAAGCGATCTACCTGGTGGCATATCTACCTACGGACCGGGGTATTTGGCGAGCTTGATAGGAATGCTGTCCGGGCCGAAGACT
>Ga0224508_10004162_pt1 | contig 11863 bp, 9 predicted proteins | sample SF_Jan12_sed_USG_4_FD_170157 | JGI IMG/M metagenome (GOLD analysis project Ga0224508, IMG submission 170157) | Sediment microbial communities from San Francisco Bay, California, United States - SF_Jan12_sed_USGS_21 | ecosystem: Environmental > Aquatic > Marine > Sediment | place: USA: California...
CATGTTGAACCGCAACCTGCTGGCGGAACAGCAGACGTATTTGTCGGGGTCGGGCGGGCAAGAAGTCCCAGCCGATGACCGCGGCCGGCCCGCAACCGCGTGTCAGCGATGCGTGCCGCCCTTGCCGTGGCTGGCTGGAGCCGGACCGGTCGCCTGGCGACAACTGACGGCGGTCCGCCACAGTCTGGCAGGCGTCATGCTTTGCGGCGGCTTGTTCACCCTGGTGATCGCCAGCATTACCTTGCTGCGCGTCGACAACGTGCCCGGAAACGCCGCACTCGTCTGGTTCTGCACGGTGACTGTTACTCAGCTGCTGCTACCCGGCCTGCTACCTTTCGATTTTCGTCGCGACCCGCAGGAGATTACCGCCTTGAAGGGCTTGCCGATTTCACCCAGGGCGATCGTCTGGGGACAGCTGCTGGTGCCGGTGGCAATCGCGACGACGTGCCAGGCGGTGGTAACGGCTTTGGCCGCACTGCTGCATCCCGAACAAGCCGCCGGCCTGCTGATCGGCATCGCGTACTTTGTTCCGGCAAATCTCTTGATCTTTGGGCTGGAGAATCTTGCTTTCCTGCTGTACCCCTACCGCATCACGTCGTTCGACATGCATACCACGGCCAGGCGAGCGCTAATGCTGTTTGCCAAGATGCTCGTGCTGTTGGTCGCATTGCTGCTGGCGACCACGATCGCGCTGCTGGTGATCGCTTTTGCCACGGGCCTCAAACAAACCGGCGTGCCGCTGGCCACGGTGAAAGTCTGCAGCCTTGGTCTGCTGCTGGTCGGCTGGTGGCTGGCGCTGGTCGCCACGTGGCAGGGATTGCTGCAGGCGTTATGCTGGGCTTACCGCCGGTTTGACCCCAGCATCGATCGGGCGACATAAGGAGGTTTCAGGTGTCAGTGTTCAGGTTTCAGCAAAAACCGTGTCGCCGCACGACTGCATTTGCCAACGCTCGAAACGTGAAACTCGTCAACGGACCTCTGACGGCTCACACCTGAAACCGGACACCTGACACCTGAAACCCGAAACCTGACACCTCGTTATTCGGCGATGGCGCTGGTCAGCTCGGTCTTGGTGATCACCGGCGTGGCCACGGGGGATGGCGTAAGCTGACCGTCCTGCCTGTCCGCGATCTGCTCGCGTCGCTGACTGACCACCGTTTGCGCCATGTGCCGGATCTCTGCCGAGGTCAACCGCCGCAGGTTCACCAGATCGGTCAGCGGCTTGAGGTGCTCGACCACCTGGCCCACGCCCGACTTCAGCATGACCATTTCGGCCATCAAGTGTCGAATCTCCTGAAACGACTGGGAGGCCTCTTCAAACTGCTGCTGCAGATCGATCGCACGTTCAAACGTTTCGATCGATCCGGCCAGATCATCGGTACGAGACAGCACTTTGTCCTTTAGCTCGATCAGTTCATCGGCACGCTGATCGGCCAATTCGATGCCCGTGCTCTGCTGGTCCAATTCCGTGCGGATTTCGATCAGCTGTTCCAGTGTCGAATGAGCCGTTGCCACCTGCTGACCTTCCTCGACCAGTTGCCGCTTGAGCGCCAGCAGATCGTACGAAATCGCCTGGGCTTCGGACGTCGCGTCTGCACCGCTCAACAGATTCTGCTGTAGTTCGTTCATGGCCACCAGCGCTTGGCTGGCCTGCTGGATCACGGCCGCATTCTGCTGGACTTCCTCACGCAGCTGGGCCATCGCCGCGAGGGCCTTGTTGGCTTCGGCCAGCCCGGCAGCTTCGTTATTCAGCCGGGTATGCAGGGTTTCGATTTCCGTCAGCGAATGGGTGGCATCTGCCGTCTGGGCGGCCTGCTGTGCCAACTGGGCGAGCAGCTGGTTGGTGGCGGCCGCCGTTTCGCCATGACCGGCAAGTTCCTCAATGCTGCGCTGCAAGGAACCGACCTGTTGATGCAGGCGAGCCATTTCTTTGCGGGCGGGCCGAATGAACAGGATATGTGCAAAGACCAGGGTCACGATCACGGCCGCCACGGGAATTGCCCATTGTGGAACGCCGCTGCTGCCGGAATCGTGATTGCTGCCGGAATCGTGATTGCTGCTGGAATCGTAATTCGCCGCGAATTGTTCTGTGTTTGTATCGCTATCCACTTGAAAGCTCCGCTAGAGTAGAAAATGACAGACCGCGCACTTTGCCGAACCGCTCTGGTTTCAGCTATCGGAAAACTTACCGCACGCATTCCATGTTTTGCCCGGGGCTACGGTTTGTAGCGTCAGGTGGCATTAGGCGGGATATCGCGATCTTCCAATTCGCAACCGCCATGCAGAGTGATGCGCCAAGGGTGATGCGCCAAGGGTGATGCGCCAAGGGTGATGCGCCAAGGGGTCGGGAGTCTTTTTCGCCGATTAACAATCGCACATCGTTCGACGGTGTGGGCGGTGGCGAACAAGACTCCCCACCCCCTGATCGTTGCTCGCCGCCGTTCAACGGATTCTGAACTTGGCAACGACCGGATTGTGGTCCGAGCCACTGATCTTTGGTTTGCCGGGATAGATGCGGTACGAATTGGCGACGTATCGCCGAGCCATGGCGGGAGAGGCGAGGATAAAATCGATCATCGACTCGTACGGCGGCAGGTTATAGGTAATGCGTTCCTCTTCAGAAAGCTCGCCGGCAAAGTGGGTCAATGCCGCTTCGCCCGAGCCGATAATCGTGGGCACCGTGGCACCGTCCAGCGGCGCGTTGAAGTCGCCGCAGACAATGAAATCTACGTCGGGCGATTCCTGCAGTGCCTCCTCCAGAATCTTGCGCGTTATTTTCGCTTCACCCCGCCGGATCGTTCGTCCTTCATCATCGGTCCCGCCGCGGCTCTTGAAATGAACCACGTACACATCAAAAGGCTTCCCCTCATCCGGCTCGATCCGTACCTTCAGCAAATCACGGCGAAAGGAGATCAAATTGCCGTCTTCGTCGGGAAAACGTAAATGCCGAAAGGATGTCACCGGGCCGACGGGCAACCGCGACAACAGGGCAACATCGATGCCACGTCGATCGTTCCCTTCGAAATGGACCACGTGTCGATAGCCCATATCGGCCAGCAAGACATCATTGAACAGCTCCAGGATTCCCCGGTTTTCGATTTCGGCCAAAGCCAGCACGTCGGCGTCTAATTGGCGGATCGCTTTTGCCAGCGCATCCAGTTCGGGACGGGGCTTCTGTGCTGTGCCATCGTCGCTGCGGTAGATGTCATCATAAGCATCGAACAGGTTCATCACGTTGTAACTGGCGACCGTTACGATGTCCGGGTTTTGGCGCCGCCCGGCCGTTGGCGGACTGACCGGTTCCGGCAGCCGGGTATCATCGGGCAAGACGACGATCCGCGACGGGCTGGCGATGCGAATATTGGGTACGTTGTCGTAGAGGTACAGATCACCGCGGATCCTGACCAGTTTGCCGTCAAATTCCCTCTGCGGTGGTCGCGGAAACTGTCCAGCAACCTTTTTGTGGATGAAACCGGTCAGCGCTTGACCGCGCGCGTTTGCAGGAAAATTCAAAAACACGTGCCCGCCCTCACTGGTCCCCGTCCGTTCCACGCGGCCCATCAGGATGACGTCGCGGCCGATGAATTTTTCGGCGTCGCTGTAGGCGATCGTGGGCAGAATTTCGTCGATCGATAACGCCGGACTGGCCGGTGCGTCGGTGGACACCGTGGCTGGCTCGGTAACCGCGGGAACCGTCGGCGTGTCCTGGTTGGCAGGCGCCGGTTCGGCAAGCGCACCGACCTTGTCACTATCGGCGTCCGAATTGCGCGCGACCGGGCTGCAGCCTGGCATCCAAAGGCATCCGGCCAGCAATACGGCAAGCGCTCCGATACGGCGTGCCAAGGCGATGTTCGTTTTCATACGGTCCTGCAGCGTAGGGATCATCGAAGGGATCATCGAAGGACAGTGACAGTGAATCTTAACGGGTCGGGCCATGGTCGTGAAAGCGGAGCAAAGAAAAAAACCCGCTCGCCGTAGCGAACGGGTTTTTCCCAAACGGGGATCAGCCAGTGGTTCTTAGTCGACCAGTCGCAAAGGCCGGTCGTCGGCGATCTTGCGAAAGACCTCTTGCAGGTCTTCCTCATAGTCGGCAACGCTGCTGCCGCCGGGGATGTTGAAGTGGATGCCGCCGGTGATGTCGGCGACTTCCTGCATCAGCCCGGCGTCCGCGTCGGCACCGAGGCTGATGGAGACGATCGGAAAACCCTTGGCGGCGGCCCGCTGAGCTTCCGTGCGAACGTTGTTCCTGGCCGCGGTCGGGTTGTAGCTGTTATTGTGCCAGTTCGCTTTTCCGTCGGTCATCAGGACCATCATCCGCAGGGCACCCGCTCGGCCATTGTCTTCCAATTCGACACGGGCCTTTTCCATGCCGGCCGAAATGTTGGTGTAGTTATGGTAATGACCGGCCTGCCGCTGGCGTGAGATGTTTTCGACCAGCAGAAAATCGTCGGTCAGTTCGCTTTCCAGTTTGCCCGTGCCATCGGCCGCGGTGTAAACTGACAAGCCAACACGGTCGTTGGTGTCGACCAGCTGCATGAAGCCCAGGAAGACGGAAAAGCCGTCTTTGACCGCCGTGATCGGCTGCTCGCTGGTCTTCCACAGGTCGGGCGTCTCGTCGTACTCCGGCTGCCGATCCAGCCAGTAGTTGACCAGCGTCAGATACCCGTAACGCTTGCGGTAGCCGGCACTGTTAATAGTCCCGTTGGTGCGGACGTAGTTGATGTAATCGGCCCAACTGCCGCTCGGGTAGGGATAGGCGACGGTATCCAGCCCAAAAGCCTGCATGACGGTGTTGACGTCATCCGAGGCGTGATAGACCGGCGTCCACTGCAGGCTGCCGAAAGAGGGCGAGCCAAGTTCGTTGTAGATCTGCAGCAGGTTGGCTTCGATCGCTGTCTGGCCCAGCTTGTTGATGTGTTTCAGCTCGCTGTCGTCGTTCATCGAAGCGGAATAGTCCAGCACGACAACAATGTCACGCGGGCGATACGTGGCGACGGCATCGGCGGCGACACTAAAGCTGTTCTGACCGAAGATACGCCCGAAGAACAGCGGGCGGTTCGGTTGCCGGCTGAAGACCCGCACGGCGCCGGGCGTGTCGGTATTCGGGATAAACGTGCGGCTCAAGTCGTCCCATTGACCGAATTCCACCGCGATCTCACCACCGGGTACCGGGTCACCCGTGACGGGATTGTCCTGCACGTATTGGACGGCGGTCGCTTCAGCGACCGGAATGCCTTCACCCAAACGGCCGGCGGCGGCCAGGGCTCCGCTGTCCACCGAGCGTTGAATCTCGGTGCGGGCCATGGCGATGTAGCCGATGTCCAGCGAGAAGGCCAGCATGCCCAACAGGATGGCCATCAGGATGGCTGCCAGGACCACGATCGCTCCGCGACGAGCGTCGTGGTTGCGGCGGAAGTTTTTGGTACGACGATTGAAAGTTTGGTTGGTGTTACGCATCAGGCTGATCCTCCGATGGGGCGACAGGTTTGTTTCCTCAGTTAAGACGCTGCAGATGGTGGCCGAGGAAACAAGCGTGAATGGCACGCACGACGTGATTGCAACGCTTCTCGAACAGTTCTTTCTTGACGCGTTCACGCGGTCGGATGTCGACGACGACGCGGGTCATCGAATCCGGACAAGGGGTGTCGCGGTCGATCGTGATCGACACTTCCACCTTGACTTCGTTGACAGGCTTGTCGCGGACGAACAGCAGCGTGTTGCCCAGGCGGAGTCGGACGGAATCGTCCGAGTATTTTTTCAGTTTGGCGTTCGTTTCGAGGATCAGGTTGATAACCTTGCGTTCGAAGACGCCCGGCAGCAGGGACGCCATGAACTCGTGATGTCCGTATCCTCGTGGTGTGAGCTTGACGGGCGAAGGCAAATCGGCGGCGGCGTGTTCGTGTTGTTCAACGGGCTGGACGGCGGTGCTCATTTTCGATTCCTCTTGCGTGGTTGGCTACGGGTACGCGGCTGACGTTGTGACTGCCACGAGGTAATCGCAAGAGTGATGCCGAGCGCCGGCGGGGACCGTGCGAGACAGTCGGCGGCAGGACGTAAGGTCAGCGCCGGCAACCAGTTGGGAATGGTCCCGTTTCAGCCCTTGGACGCGGTAGCGCGGCGGAGGGCGATGCGCGAATTCAACGCGTGTGGCGGCACCTCGGTGTAGGATCACCACATGTTGGCTATTTTCCACAGACAGTCGTGACGGTTACGACGAACAGCGCGTCTGCAGTCCCAGTGGGGCTGGCGGCAAGCGATTAGCTATGGTACTTTCACCGCTTTGCTGGACTGTCTGTTTGCGACAGACCCCCCAGAACCGCGCGTGCCCGCGGTGGCGGGAAGTACCTTTTTGCTGTGGATGCGGATATGAAACAGGCCATTGCCGGCGTGGCACCCAGCGGGCTGGAAGAAGTGACCGTGATGACCGTCTGGCCGACGATCACGGCTCCCCCCTTGGGCCGTTTGGGATGTATCCTGGGTCGGCTGTGCGGCATCCAGTGGGGAATAGGGCCGATTCTGACAGTGGGCAACTTGTTAGCGCTGTTATCGATACCTGTCGCGCTGATGATGTTTATCTTCAGTTTGCTGCCGTTTTTGTGCCGGCGCTACCGGCTGACGAACCGCCGCGTGACGATCGAAAAGCTCGTCTTGCAATTGAGAAAAGGCTGGCTGCCCCTGGCGGCGCCGTGGGTGGAGGATGCGTCCGTGTCGCTGGACAATTTCGACGAGATCGACATCGAGGTCCAGAAAGGCCAGGAGTGGTATCCGGCCGGTGATTTGATCTTTTGCAAGGGCCCCGTCGAGACGCTGCGGCTGCCGGGTGTTTCCCGCCCGGAGACTTTCCGCCAGACCTGCCTGAAAGCTCACCTGTCACACGTCGGCGTCCGCGAAGCGGTCGGCAGCGCATGAGCCACAGCGGGTCGCTGCGCAAGGGGGCGGAAGTCTTTTTCGGCGCGATCCCATTGCGTTCCCGTATTCTGTACGTATTCAGGATGTATCCATCGGTTCAATCGCCGGCTGGCCAACATAGCGCCTTGGCGATGTGAGAAGTGAACCGGGACATTCGCCCCAAAGGGGCAGTCACCCGAAAGCCCACGGCACAGCCCTGGGAACTACCGCCGCGATCCATGTCCCAAGGCCCAACGGGCCGTAACAGACCCGCGTACGCTACATTCGTTGGTTGCGCAAATCCAATGCGAGCAGCTTGCGATTATCCGAAACTGGTTGCGGCCCGTTGGGCCTTGATGGGGCGGTTTTGATCCAAATTCCCAGGGCTGCGCCCTGAGCTTTCGGGTAACGCCGCGTTGCGGCTGACACAAGCCCCTTCCGACGGCACCGCGGCGTCTGCCGCCAATGCGTTCAACAACTTCCGCCCTGTTAGCATCTAGGCGGCAAGTCCAATAACAAGGGAGACGCAACGAAAACGGGGTCGGGAACAAGGACGGCGTCGGACGTTTTTTTCGGCACGATCACAGTGTCACTGGCGCAAACCGAAATTTTGGGAGCTGCGCGGTCCTGGTTTCGGCCCCAACAACTTGTTCCCGTCTACCCGGTTTGTTGCCGCCCATCTACCCAGCTAATCTGCCTCGACCGACTCAAAGAAGCCGTGAGAGGTCCAGGCGGTGAACCAGCGCTGTAGATGCCGGGCCAGCGCATCGACTTCTTCGTCAGACTCCGCCGCGACCTGCATGATCGCTGCGCCGACCGATTCGCCTGCGACCAGGCGTGACAGCAATTCGAATTCGGTCGGTTCCAATTCGTAGCGATGGACGATGTAATCGCGGCGCGTGAGCGCCACGTACTGCGGCCGCGGCGCCGGAAGTTCCGCATTGTCTTTTTCGTCGTCGGATGCTTTGCGGACCGCGGTGAAATAATCGTTTACGGGATAGTGGAATTTCAACAGCTGGAGGCAGACGACCGGGACCAACTGAGCGTTAGGCCACTGCGGCGCGGGAATCGCCAGCAACGTTTCGGCGTCCAACAACGACTGGTCCTCGACACCCGGTCCGTCAAACACCTGCTCGATTGTCCACTCCAGCGTCGCCAGCTCGATCAGGAAATCGGGCCAATCGATGACGCCCTGATGATGCTGGTCCATGTCCGGCCGCGTCTGGGAAAGGTACGTCATGAAGTTGTCGGCCAGGTGCCCCAGCGTATAACTGGTCGACGGATATTGCTGGAGATACCCAAAGGCGAACTGATCAAAGACTTCCTGGCCCGTGGCGTGAACCATTGCCGGAAAGGTCTCACGAAGGCACTCCAGGAGTCGAGCGAAATAGGCGTTGCCGTAGATTTCCAACCGCTCGATACTGGTCAGCGCCTGGGAACGGCTGACCACCTGTTCCACGTCTTGGGAAGCGACGTCGATTTCGCGACGCGCCTCGTCGGAATCAATACCTCCAGTAACACCGTCGGGATGGGTAATCACCGATTGGATCCAACGCTGGATGGCCGGTAAGTCTGGGGGCATGGAAGGTGTCAGGTTTCGGGTGTCAGGTGTCAGGTTGTAGGTGTCAGGTTTCAGGTTTCAGGTGTCAGGTTTCGGGTGTCAGGTTTCGGGTGTCAGGTTTCGGGTGTCAGGTGTCAGGTTTCAGGTTTCGGGTGTCAGGTTTCAAGTGTCGGGTGTCAGGATGTGACTTTCACTGAACACTGACACCTGAAACCTGACACCTGACACCTTCGATAGTCATTCCACTTCCGGAGCAACGAAGTGCAGCGGATGCGGCACGGCTGCGCTGGGGGGCTCTGCCGGCGTGGCAGGTTCCGCGGCGGTTACTGCCGGCAAGGCCTGGCCCATGTATTGTTTCGCTTTCAGGACCTCCGCGTGCACGACATCGAACGGGGGAATGTTGGCGTCCCATTCCAGTAACGTGGACACGCCGCCGGTCAGCTGGTGGGCCAGCGAATACAGATTCCACACCTTGTCGATCACATGCGAATCGTGCGTGTCGATCAAATGGGTCGCACAGTTCATGTGTCCCGCCAGGTGACATTGCACGACGCGCTGGTGCGGAATCGATCGGATATACTCGACCGGATCAAAATCGTGATTGACGCTGGAGACGTAGACGTTGTTGACGTCCAACAGCAGTCCGCAGTCGGTTTCTTCCGCCATCCGCGAGAGGAACTCCCATTCGCTGATCGTGGAACCGGCGAAAGTCACGTAGCTAGATGGGTTTTCCAGCACCAGTGGCCGCTCCAGATAGTCCTGCACAATGCGAATCCGGTCGACGACGTGCCGCAGCGTTTCGTCATTAAACGGAATCGGCAGCAGGTCGTGCGAATTGCGCCCGGCCACGCCTGTCCAGCAGAGGTGGTCCGAAACCCAGTGCGCGTCCGTCGTCGCAGCCAGTTGCTTGAGTTTCCGCAGGTAATCGAAATCCAGCGGATCGGTACTGCCGATCGACAGGGAGACGCCGTGCATCACGATCTTGTAGCGTTCGGCGATTTGCTGCAGTACGTAACGGGGCCGACCGCCGGAATCCATGTAGTTTTCCGAAATGATCTCGAACCAGTCGACGGCGGGTTGTTGGTGCAGAATGTGCTGGTAGTGCACCGTCCGCAAGCCCACGCCCAGGCCCAGGTTGTCATGTCCTAATCGCGGCAGTGTCATGCTTGGATCTCGACCAGGATAGCAGGGACGCGCTTAGACAAAACGAGGTGCCGACTCCGCGGCCAGCGGGCATCGGCACCTCGATCGGATTGCTGTCTACGCTACAATTCGTTCGTCAGGACTTGTCCGGAGCCGGCCCGAATTTCTTGCCGGCGGCCGTCATGGCCTTCTCGAAGTTCGCACGAGCGGCCGTCCAGGCTTTATCGTTCAGCGGCACGGCGCATTTGCCTTTGCCCTTGCAAGCATTCTCGCCGGGATTGGCACCGCAGCCACCTTGGCCACTGCAGTCGTTCGCGCCGCCGCAGGTATGGTGCTTCGCCGAAGCACAGGCACCGGCCCCCGCACAATCATTCTTGCCTTTGCAGTCGTTCTTGGCCGTCTTGCAGGCTCCATGGCCTTTGCAGACGTTCAGACCGCGGCAGACGTGCGGCTCTTTAAGAAGTTCGGCTTCGTCGGCATTGGCGGTCGAGCCACCAAGTGCCGTGCCGGCCACTACGCCGCCAAATGCCGCCATCGTCAATTTACTGAATTCGCGTCGAGACAATTCTGAAGATTTCACGTCGACCTCTCTGGACCAGAGTCAGTGGAAACAACCCATCCCTCGCCGTGGACGTGGGATAACTGGCGCAATTCTACCGGCCGACCATGGCGAATCCAACCCGCGCAAAATCGGTTATCCGTGATATGTTCAGATAGTGTGAAATTCGATACACACTTGCCGTAAGACAAGACGCAACTGTTGTGGTGCCGGTCGTTTAACCCGTTGCCGCAGGCGAGGTGGATTGCGGGGGCGCCTCGCCTGCGGCAATGGGTTAAACAATTCGTGTCAAGGCACTTACTTGTGCTATCATCGCGCAAAGTGGCACTGACCACTTAGATGGCTTTCATATCAGCCGGCTGGCCGCGTCGATCCAGCGCTCGATCAATACGGGCCAGTTGATGTTCCGTCAGTTTCCATTCGGCGGCCGCCGCGGTGTCGCGGATCTGTGCGGGGCGTTTGGCGCCGCACAGCGCGGAGGTGATGCCCGAGCGGTGAATGACCCAATTGATCGCCAGCTGAGCCATGGTTTTACCGGCATCGGACGCCACGACGCTCAGCTCGTCCAATAAATCCTGGTTCTTTTCCCATTCAAGGCCCTGGAACTGGGAATACTTCGCTCGTCCGTCGCCCGCGGCAAAGACGTGGTCGCGCGGCAGTTTGCCGGCCAGCAGGCCTTTCAGCAAAGGCCAGTAAACCATCACAGATACCTGTCGCTGCTGACACCAAGGAATGATCTCCCGTTCGATCTCGCGCTGCAGCAGGTTGTAATTCAGCTGGACGGCGTCCAGTCGGCAATGGGCGGCAAATTCATCCAGCTGTTCCAGCGACAGGTTCGACGCGCCGACGGCCCGCGTTTTTCCCTCGTCCAGCAAACGCGCCAGTTCGCCGGCCGATTCACCGACGGGCGTCCGCGGGTCCGGCGCATGCAGGTACAGCAATTCGACACGGTCGGTGTTCAGCCGTTCAAGACTTTCCTCGCATTGCCGCCGCAGGGTTGCCGGACGCGCGTCGATCACTCGGTTTCCCGCTTCGTCCCAGGCCAAACCGCCCTTGGTGGCAATCACCATTTCGTCCCGCCGCTCGCCCAGCGCCCGGCCAATCAATCGCTCGCTTTCACCATCAGCACCATAGACATAGGCCGTATCCAGGAAGTTAATGCCGACGTCAAGGCAGGCGCGAATCGTCGCCAGACTGTCCGCCTGGCTGGTATCGAGGCTGGTCATGCCGGAAATGGGCCAACAGCCCAGCGCAATGGGCGACACGGTCAGGTTCGTTTTGCCGAGTGGTCGTTGTTGCATGGGCGGGATGCGGGACTGAGTACTCAGTACTCAGTACTCAGTACTCGGTACTCAGTAATGGATGCCGGATATCAACCATCTTGCAGCGCTTGACGCTCATTCGCAAGAATCCAAGGGTCTTTCAAACCAATCCGTGGACACAATTTCCATGCACTTACGTGTCGCTGCCGATACGGGCGGAACTTTTACGGACCTGGTCCTGTTCGATCAGGCTGGTCCTGTTCGATCAGGCTTTCACCGTCAGCACCATAGACGAAGGCCGTATCCAGGAAGTTAATGCCGACGTCAAGGCAGGCGCGAATCGTCGCCAGGCTGTCCGCCTGGCTGGTATCGAGGCTGGTCATGCCGGAAATGGGCCAACAGCCCAGCGCAATGGGCGACACGGTCAGGTCCGTTTTGCCGAGTGGTCGT
>Ga0224508_10004163_pt1 | contig 11861 bp, 8 predicted proteins | sample SF_Jan12_sed_USG_4_FD_170157 | JGI IMG/M metagenome (GOLD analysis project Ga0224508, IMG submission 170157) | Sediment microbial communities from San Francisco Bay, California, United States - SF_Jan12_sed_USGS_21 | ecosystem: Environmental > Aquatic > Marine > Sediment | place: USA: California...
GTCGACGGTCAGATTCGGCGAGATGGAAACGCTGTTCACCCGTTGCGTCGGGCGATTGTACGAGCGTAATTTCGACGATGTGCGCCTGAGCAGTATTCATTTCGAACCCGATAACGAATTTGCCAGTATCCGACAGGAGGATACCGCCTTCAGCCGAATGCTGGATTATCTCCAGGTCGACAATGCCGTTTCCGAGATCGTGGTGACAGGGCATGCCGATAACACCGGCCTGGCCTGTTACAACGAGGGATTATCCGAACGCCGCGCCTGGTACGTCTACGATCTGCTGGTCGCTCGAGGCATCGATTCCAGCCTGCTGCGGGTGAGTTACGCCGGTGAAAGCGAACCCGCGAGCAGGGGTAGCAGCAACAAGTCTCGCGCCGCCAACCGGCGCGTTACGGTCGAATTGCGCCGCTGACAGGCGATTGCCTCCCTGTCGTTCATTCGCCGCGATTCAGGCGCGAGTATCTCGAATTCCAGTAAACCTCTCCGCCGCCTTCGGCCTGCGACTGCGCGCGCGCCAGAATAAAAAGCAGGTCCGATAGCCGGTTGATGTACTGGCAGGTGAAAGGATTCAGGGTTTCGGTCTCATCCAGCGTTACCAATGCTCGTTCCGCGCGGCGACAAACCGCGCGTGCGAGCTGCAGGCTGGCCACGGCCTGCGAACCGCCCGGCAGGATAAATTCCTTCAAATCAGCCAGCCCGGCGTTGAATTGATCGGCGCTTTTTTCGAGCCCATCGACGTAGTCGGACGTGATCAATTGCTTGCCGGGCTGGCAGAGTTCGGCGCCGATGTCGAACAGGTCGTGCTGCACCGCGAACAGGAGTTGCTGAATCGTCCCGTCTTCCAGCAGGCTCAGGCTCATGCCGATACAGGTGTTGAGTTCATCGACTTCGCCCATGCTGTGCACGCGCGCGTCGTTTTTCGAACGCCTGCTACCATCCGCCATCCCGGTGCTGCCCTGGTCGCCGGTGCGGGTATATACTTTGGTCAGTCGATTTCCCATTATTCGAAGCGGTAAGTTGCGGTTAAAGTATAGTTGCGTTCCGGGCTCGGGTAATAGGCACCGTTGTTGGTAACAAATTCGGCATAGGACTCGTCCGCCAGGTTATTGATGCGCAAGTTTACATCCCAAAGCTTGAATTGATAAGCGACCCCCGCATTGTAAACCGTGATCGATCCGAGTTTGCCGAAATCGTTGGCGTTGTCGCCCTGCGCGTATTTCGGTGAACTGTAGTTATATTCCAGGTAGGCCGAAAATTGATCGTTTACCCGATAGTCGCCGCGCAAACTGGCGATCGTGTCGGCGACGCCGGAAATATCCTTGCCTTCGAAGCTGCCTGATCTGAATTCCGCGTCGACTACCCCGACTTCTGTCTTCAGGCCGAATGCCATACTGAGCTGGCTATACAGGGAAAAGGTGATTCCATCGCGACGGGTGTTGTCGAGATTGACGTTTTCGCCGAACAAGCCTGCGTTTGGATCGAACTCGATTTCGTTTTCGAGATCGAGCCGGTAGAGCGACAGGGTCAACTGGTGGTCGCCGCGGGTGAGGTCGATACCGATTTCGAATGAGTCACCGGTCTGGGTGTCGAGGATGTTTCCGGGAGCTGCCTGCGCGAGTTCGTTGACCTTGGCAAAGCGAAAGTTTTGATCGTAGCGTAGCCTGAGCAGGATCTGTTCATCGACGAAGTAGGCCAGTCCCAGTTCGCCTACGCTAATGTCGTCATCGACCTCGATGCCGTTGGCAAACGAGAAACCGTCGCTCATGTCGTTTTCGACGCTGCTGCTGCGCATGCCGAAAGTCAGTTGCAGCCTGTCCGTCAATCTCGGATTTATCTGCAAATACAGGCTTTCGGTGTCCTGCTCGTTGCTGGCGGTTTGCACGCCGGGCCCGAAAAAGTCGAAAGGTATTTCGAGTTCGTAGTCGGTTTCCTCGAGATCGATACCGATCACGTAGGAAATCTCGACGCCGGCGTTGAAGCTGCCTGACAGTTTCGGGTTAATACTGTTGCTCTCGCGGTTATCGAAGCCTGCTTCGGGGCTCGGGAAATCGCGGAAGCTTTGCAGTATGTCGGCCTCGGTTTCACGCTGGGTAGCGTCGATGCTGAAGCGATGGGCGCCCAGCTTGCGTGCGTAACCCAGGCGGATGACGCTGATCTCTTCGTCGCGAAAGTCATCGACGAAACCGGGATTGATCTGTGTGGGATCGTCTTCGAATTCGTTTTCCAGCAGCGCCCCGGGTAACTCCAGTTTATTGTCGATTCGCTGTAACTCGACAAACACAGTGTTTTCGGCGCGCTGGTACTCGAGTACGCCGCTGAAGTTGGTATTTTCTTCCTCGTTATGATCGCGATAGTTATCGCTATCAAAGCTTTCGGCCGATATCCGGTACCCCAGCGACTCGCTCAGTTTCATCGAAGAATTGAACTGGATGCCCTGGTAGTCGAAACTGCCGCTCCTGACGCTCACCTGGTGTTCGCCGTCCGCGGGGCGTTTGGTGATGATGTTGATGACGCCGCCGACCGCCTGGTCGCCATAAAGACTGCCCGCGCTGCCCGCCAGTACCTCGATGCGCTCTATGTCCTTTGGAAATACATGGTGAAGATCGGGACTGGCGGTATCGCTGTAATTGATGCGCCGGCCGTTTACCAATACCAGTGTGTTGGCGTTAGCCGACGACGAGAATCCGCGCAGGCTGATATTGACCTCGTTGCCATTGCCGAACAGGTCGTCGATCTGTATTCCCGGAATACCGCGCAACACTTCGCTGGTCGTGCTGGCGCCGCTTTTTTCGATTTCATCCGCGGTGACCACGTAAACCGTGGCACTGGACTTATTTTGCGCCTGCTCGGTGCGGGTTGGGGTAATGACAATAGGTCCGAGATCGGCGTATACGTGCAGGGGCATTACGGCCATACAAAGGCAGGCCAGGCCGGGCTGAAGGATTTTCATGTGGTTCTCCACGATTACAGAGAGACACACACAGTTGGCGAGAGTGAACACCACGGCAAGCTGTGAGAACTGCCGCCCGCAGCTCTGGTCTTGTTTTTGTCACTTTCAGGCCGGTCTCCGGACTCGGAAGCTCGGGAGTCTGCGATTGCAGACTCCTGCCGGCTTCCTCACCGTTGCGGGGGCAGTACTCGATTTTCACGAGTTTCCCGATTCTCGCGCAATGCGCGCACCCGAAAACTTGGGCCTAATCATGAAAAAAATAATCGCTGTTGTCCAGACGAATGACTGCTATATGTCGCAGATAGACAATATTTGCGTCGGTACCTGTTCTGTCGCATGATCACAACCTCGAATTTTCTCAGTTAGCTATCCGTGTTCAGTTTCAAATCCAGAGCCTGGCAACTCGGTTTAACCACGATCTTGCTGGTGGTGACCTATCTGCTCAGTCTGACCTCGATGGTTTCCACCTTCGAGTATGACCTGTTCCTCTACATTCTCGGCCTGCAGCCCGTCGACCGAGAGTTCATCGCAATTTCGTCGATTCGGGTCGCGCCGCAGTGGAGCCTGCTGCTGGTTTATGCCCTGATACTGGCGATCTACGTGCGCAAGTACACGCGCTCGCGTACCACCGCGCTGTCGATTCTGACTGTGATCCTGACCGGATTTGCGCTGTTGATGCTCGAAGTCGTGCTCGCGGTGCTGATGCAGTTGTTTCTGCCGGTGGTGTTTCCGGCGCTGATCATGCTGCTGGTGTCGGCGATTTACTGGGCGCTCGACCTGTACCAGGGATTTGCCACCAGCGTTCTGACCCAGCACGAGCCCATCGCCCTGTCGGATGTGCGCAAACGTATCGAAAACGGTGATTTGCGTACCGCGCTGACGATGCTCAAGCAATGTCCGTATAGCGACGACCTGCTCGAAGTCGGTTACGAGCTCGGTATGTTACTGGAGTCCGGCAAGCACTGGGCCAGTGCGCTCAACCTGTATCACTGGCTATCGAACTACGATCCCGGTCTCGGCGATTTCGTCACCCGCATCGAGGAAATTCGAAGAAACCGGGCGCTGCTGCTCAGGCTTGGCAAGACGCTACCGGCTGTAAAACCCGAGGCGCCCACGATCGGTCACTACAAGCTGATCCGCAAGATTGCCAAGGGCTCTACCGCGGTGATGTACGAAGCCACCGATATGCGCAGCCATAACCGCGTTGCGCTCAAGGTTATGAAGCTGCGAGCGGAAGAAAGTAATGATCGCGAACGCGTCGAGCACTGGTTGCATGAGGCGGAAATCGTGTCGCAGCTGGATCATGACAATATCGTCAAGATCCACGACGCCGAAATGCTCGATGACAGCGCCTATATCGCGATGGATTACGTCTCCGGCTATTCGATGTCGCTGCGACTGCGCAAGCGCGAGTACCTGACCGTGGGCGAATGTATTCGTATATCCCGCGACATGTTGCGCGCTCTGGCGGTAGCCCATAGCCATGGTATCGTGCACGGCGATATCAAACCCGCCAACATCATGTACGACGCGGTCAACCGCACCTATATCCTGACCGATTTCGGCGCCGCCTATACCGAACTGCGCGAACGTAAGGGCGAAAATGTCATCGTCGGTACGCCGGCCTACATGTCGCCGGAGCAACTCGAGGGCAAGAAACTGGACGGACGCTCAGATCTCTTTTCGCTGGCGGTGACGCTTTACCAGTTGCTTACCGGCTACCAGCCTTTTGCCGGTGACAGCCTGCCCGAGTTGAAGAAAAACATCGTCGGCGAAGAACCCGATCTGAATCATTTGACGCTGCCGGCCGGAATCACCGAGGTCATCATCAAGGCGCTGCAGAAAAAGCCCTATATGCGCTTCGCCGACGCCAGGCAAATGCTGACTTCGGTTGAGTTTTGCGAAAACCAGTTGCGCGAACGCATGAAACAGCGCGGCTGAGCGTAGCGTTACTCGGTTAGTACCGGCGCCGAATCAATACGCCTTTTACGCTCGCGCCATGCGATCAGCATGCCGCCGGCGATAATCAGCAACACCCCCGGGATCAACTTGTCGAAGGGGGCTTCGTCGAAGAAAATCCAGCCCAGCACGAAAGCGAAGGGAATACCGAAGTATTCGTAGGGTGACAGGCTCGCGGGTTTGGCAAGGCGATAGGCGCTGATCAGCCCCAGCACTGCAAATCCACCGACCATGCCCATCGCAACCAGTAAAGCCCAGTCCTGCGCCGTGGCCACCGGTTGATACCCGCTGCTGCCGTACAGGATTGCGAGCGCGCCGACCAGCGAGCCCACCGAGGCATACATGTTAATCAGCGCGGTCGGAACTCGATGGTCGACCAGCCTCACGCATACGGTCGACAGCGAATAGCCGAGCGCCGCGCCGATTGGCAATAACGAGTACGGGGTAAAGACTTCGCTACCCGGCGCCATGATAACCAGTACGCCGAGAAAACCGATCAGCACCGCCAGCCAACGCCAGATTCCGACCTGGTGCCCGAGTATCGGCACCGACAACATCGTAATCAGCACCGGGCTGATATAGGTCAGGGTCGATGCGGTCGCCAGCTCCATTTTTGTTATCGACAGGTAAAAACAGAATTGCGCAGCGGCGATAAAAAGGCCGCGCACCAGCCCCAGACGCCATTGCCGGATTCCGAGTTTTCGCCCCCCGGAATGCCATTCGCGCGACATCCATAGCACCAGCAGGCTGGGGATGAGGCCGAACAGGTTGCGAAAGCTGGCCAGCTGCTGTACCGGATAGCGCTCGCCGAGGTGCTTGATAATGACGCCCTGCAGGTCAAATAGCAGTATTGCCAGCAGCAGGTAGAAGACCGCGCGCAGGAAATGGCTCGGGACTGGCAGCATTCAGGGATCTCGGTGGATGGACGCGGCTGGCGTGAAAGCAGGTAATTTAGCAAATTTTTCCGGCAAGCGTAGACTCGATGGGGCAATAGTCATAGAATGCGCTTTCAAGAAGATGCTGCCTCCGCAGTGTTAACTGCTTAAGATTTTTTCGATGGGGAGAACCTTCGGTTCCTCCCATTTTTGTGCGCGCGCATTTTTTTGAAACTGGAGTATTTGTGCCCAAGAAAGCAATACTAGCCCTGCAGGACGGAACCGTTTTCAGCGGCAGTTCTATCGGTGCCGACGGCCTGTCGAGCGGTGAAGTGGTGTTCAATACCGCGATGACCGGTTACCAGGAGATTCTCACCGATCCCTCTTATTGTCAGCAACTGATTACCCTGACTTACCCGCACATCGGTAATACAGGCGTCAACCAGGAAGACGAAGAAGCCACACGCATTCACGCCAGCGGCCTGATCATTCGCGATTTGCCGCTGCTGGCGAGCAACTGGCGCAGCCAGGAAAGCCTGCAGGACTATCTCGAGCGGCGCGCCGTCGTCGCCATCGCCGATATCGATACCCGCAAACTGACGCGCATGCTGCGCGACGGCGGCGCACAGTCGGGCGCGATCATGGCCGGTGACGGCATATCCGAGGAAGCGGCAATCGAAGCGGCGCGCGGATTCGGCGGGCTTGCCGGCTGCGATCTGGCGCAGGTGGTTTCGACTTCGGAAACCTACGACTGGACGCAATCAACCTGGTCGATCGAGTCCGGATACGGGGATGCGGGGGAGACGCCATACAGGGTAGTTGCCTACGATTACGGCATCAAGAAAAACATTCTGTGCATGCTCGCCGAGCGCGGCGCCAGGGTTACCGTGGTGCCCGCCAAAACACCGGCCGAGGCTGTGCTGGCGATGGAGCCGGACGGTATTTTCCTGTCCAACGGTCCGGGCGATCCCGAACCCTGCGACTATGCGATCGAGGCGATCGCGAAGATCCTGCAAACCGAGATCCCTGTTTTCGGGATTTGCCTCGGACATCAATTGCTCGCACTGGCCAGCGGCGCCAGCACCGTCAAGATGAAATTCGGGCATCATGGCGCCAACCATCCGGTGCAGGATCTGAGCACCGGCGTGGTCATGATCACCAGTCAGAACCACGGTTTCGCGGTCGACGAGGCCAGCCTGCCGGATTGCCTGAAAGCCACTCACCGCTCGCTGTTCGATGGCAGCCTGCAGGCGGTGGAGCGCAACGATAGGGCAGCCTTCAGTTTTCAGGGTCACCCCGAAGCCAGTCCGGGTCCGCACGACGTGGCGCCGTTGTTCGATCGTTTTTTTGATTTGATTGCGACACACAAGGGTCGCCAGGGAGCAACCTGATGCCGCGCAGACAGGATTTGAAATCGGTGTTGATCATCGGCGCGGGGCCGATCGTGATCGGCCAGGCATGTGAGTTCGATTACTCGGGCGCACAGGCCTGCAAGGCGCTCAAGGAAGAAGGCTTTCGCGTCATCCTGATCAATTCCAACCCGGCCACGATCATGACCGATCCGGATACCGCCGACGCGGTATATATCGAACCGATCCACTGGAGCGCGGTGGAAAAGATCATCGAACGCGAGCGTCCCGACGCGTTGCTGCCGACCATGGGTGGCCAGACCGCGCTCAATTGCGCGCTCGACCTGGTTCGAGAAGGCGTGCTGGAGAAGTACGGCGTGCACATGATTGGCGCCACGCGCGAAGCCATCGATATGGCCGAGGACCGCGAACAGTTTCGCGTCGCGATGGCCGAAATCGGCTTGAAAACGCCCAAGTCGTTTATCGCGCACAGCCTCGAGGAAGCCTGGCAGGGGCAGCCGCAAATCGGCTTCCCGGTGATCATCCGGCCTTCGTTCACGATGGGCGGCAGCGGTGGCGGCATCGCCTATAACCGCGAAGAATTCGACGACATCATCCGTCGCGGACTCGATCTGTCACCCACCACCGAAGTGCTGATCGAGACTTCCGTGCTGGGCTGGAAGGAGTTCGAAATGGAGGTGGTGCGCGACAAGAACGACAACTGCATCATCATTTGTTCGATCGAAAACCTCGATCCGATGGGCGTGCATACCGGCGATTCGATTACCGTGGCGCCGGCGCAGACGCTGACCGACAAGGAGTACCAGATCATGCGCAACGCGTCGCTCGCGGTGCTGCGCAAGATCGGCGTCGAAACCGGCGGTTCCAACGTGCAGTTCGCGATCAACCCGGAAAACGGCGAGATGATCATCATCGAGATGAATCCGCGCGTATCGCGCTCCTCGGCGCTGGCCTCCAAGGCGACCGGGTTCCCGATAGCCAAGGTCGCCGCCAAGCTGGCTGTCGGTTATACCCTCGACGAGTTGCAGAACGATATTACCGGTGGCACCACGCCGGCGTCGTTCGAACCCAGCATCGATTACGTGGTCACCAAGATTCCGCGCTTCACCTTCGAGAAATTCCCGCAGGCGGACGACCGTCTGTCGACGCAGATGAAATCGGTCGGTGAAGTGATGGCGATCGGGCGTAATTTTCAGGAATCTTTTCAGAAAGCGCTGCGCGGTCTCGAAACCGGTGTCTTCGGACTCGATCCGATCGTCGATCAAAGCACCGATCCCGAGGAACTCGAGGATTTGTACCGCACCGAGTTGCGCCTGCCCGGCGCCAAACGGATCTGGTATGTCGCCGATGCGTTTCGCTCGGGATACAGCCTGCAGCAGATATTCGCGCAGACCGCGATCGACCCCTGGTTCCTGGTGCAGATCGAAGACCTGGTGCAGAGCGAAAAAAAACTGATCGGGCGCGACCTCGCATCGCTCGACGCGGCTGAGTTCCGCGCGCTCAAGCGCAAGGGATTTTCCGACCGCCGCCTGGCGGAATTGCTCGGCAGCGAAGAGCTCGACCTTGGCGCGCGCCGGCGTGAGCTCGGCGTCAGGCCGATTTACAAGCGCGTCGATACCTGCGCCGCCGAATTCGCCTCCAGCACGGCTTATCTGTATTCGAGTTACGACGAGGAATGCGAGGCCCGCCCCGGCGATCGCGACAAGATTGTCGTGCTTGGTGGCGGTCCCAACCGCATCGGCCAGGGCATCGAGTTCGATTACTGCTGCGTGCACGCGGCGCTGGCGATGCGTGAAGACGGTTACGAAACCATCATGATCAACTGTAACCCGGAAACCGTTTCAACCGACTACGATACCTCCGATCGACTTTACTTCGAGCCTTTGACCTACGAAGACGTGCTCGAAATCATCCACCTGGAAAAGCCCAAAGGCGTGATCGTGCAGTTCGGCGGGCAGACTCCGCTCAACCTGGCGCGCGCGCTGGAAGCCGCCGGCGTGCCGATCATCGGCACCACCCCTGACTCCATCGACCTGGCCGAGGATCGTGAGCGCTTCCAGCAAATGATTCAGGCGCTGAAACTATTGCAGCCGCCCAACCAGATTGCGTTCAACGTCGAGTCGGCAGCCGATCTCGCCGAACAGGTGGGATTTCCGCTGGTAGTGCGACCTTCCTACGTGCTCGGCGGACGCGCGATGGAAATCGTCTACGACCAGGAAGACCTCGCGCGCTACATGACTGAGGCGGTCAAGGTGACGAAGGATTCCCCGGTGCTGCTGGATCGCTTCCTCGACGAGGCGGTCGAGGTCGATGTCGACGCTATTTGCGATGGTGAACAGGTTTTGATTGGCGGTTTGATGGAGCATATCGAACAGGCCGGGGTGCATTCCGGCGATTCGGCCTGCTCGCTGCCGCCCTATACGCTATCGGCCGAAATGCAGCAGCGCCTGTGCGACCAGGTTGGCGCGATGGCGAAAGCACTCGGCGTTGTCGGCCTGATGAACACACAGTTCGCGATCAAGGACGACGAGGTTTATATCCTCGAGGTCAATCCGCGCGCTTCGCGCACCGTACCCTTCGTCTCCAAGGCGACGGGCGTGCCGCTGGCCAAGATCGCGGCGCGCTGTATGGTAGGTCAAAGCCTGAAGCAGCAGGGCAGAACCGAGCAGATAGTGCCCGACTTCATTTCCGTCAAGGAATCCGTTTTCCCGTTTGCCAAGTTCCAGGGCGTCGATCCGATACTCGGACCCGAGATGAAATCGACCGGCGAGGTGATGGGTATCGGACAGAGCTTCGCCGAGGCCTATGCCAAGGGCATGCTCGGCTCGGGGGCGAAAATACCGGAGCCCGGAACGGCATTCTTGAGCGTGCGCGAAACCGACAAGAAAGGCATCGTCGATCTGGCGCGCGAGTTGCAGCAGCAGGGATTCAAACTGGTGGCGACCGGCGGCACGGCGAAAGTGATTCGCGAGGCCGGCGTCGAATGCCAGCATGTCAACAAGGTCAAGGAAGGCCGCCCGCACGTGGTCGACATGATCAAGAACGACGAGATTGTGTTAATCGTCAATACCACCGAGGGACGTTCGGCAATCGCCGATTCCTATGCCATTCGGCGAGAGGCAATTATGCACTCGGTATGCTATACCACTACATTATCCGGCGGCAGGGCGACCTGCCAGGCGATGTCCCATCGAGAAATAAAAGAAGTATATTGCTTACAATCGTTACACTAGGCAACTCAACATGAATCAAATACCCCTTACCGCCGCGGGCGCAGAAAGGCTCAAGCTCGAGCTCAAGGAACTGAAATCAGTCAAGCGCCCAGCGATAATCGAAGCCATTGCGGTAGCCCGTGATCATGGCGATTTGAAGGAAAACGCCGAGTATCACGCCGCGCGTGAAGAGCAGAGTTTTACCGAGGGCCGTATCGCCGAGCTCGAATCGGCGCTTTCCAATTCACAGGTCATCGACGTCACCCAGTTGAACGCTAGCGGACGCGTCGTCTTCGGCTGCACCGTGGAATTGCTCGACGTGGCCACTGACAAGGAGGTCAGATACCAGATCGTCGGTGACATCGAGGCCGACATCAACGAAAACCGAATCGCAATCAGTTCTCCCATCGCGCGTGCGCTAATCGGCAAGGAAGAAGGCGAGGAAGCCGTGGTCGACGCCCCCGGCGGCACCATGGAGTACGTCATCACCGCCGTTCAGTACAAGTAATCAGCATCACAAAATAATAAGGTTTCGATGGGTAGGGCCATTGAGGTTTACCCAGCGGCCACCGATGCAACCTCTCGCGACTGTCCGGGTGGCCTTCGGCTTCCCGAAAAAGGGCATTTTTTCAGGGGCAAGGCGCGATTCGGCGTCCCTGCCTCAGCGCGCCACAGGCGACATCCATGTCGCCTGACCCCTGAAAAAATGCCCTTTTTCGGCACCCGGCCTTTAGGTCGCGAGAGGTTGCATCGGTGGCCTCATAACCAGCATCTAGTACTCGATCAAATTAATAGCAGTTTTCCATACTCATGGAGGGTTGGATAAATCCTGATACCTGGACTCTTCAACGGCGATTAAAGGTGATAGTAGGCAGTTGCGGGAAAAGCTTCGCAAAAGTGTCGCGAGACATGGATGTCGAGCGCCAAGCGATCACAGGGATGTGCCGACCGACGCGAAGCGGCGGTCGGAAGCGCCTTTTGCGAAGCTTTTCCCGCAACTGCCCTGGAGGCTAGTAAAATCTGGATAATAATAGCCTCGACTTTAAAGGGACTTACATTTTTGAGTAGCGCCGTTGTTATTGGGCCAATAACAATCAGGCGCCTATGATTGCGGCGAAGCGGTTGGTTTCCTTGTTGGCGCGGTATATGACGATGACGCCGCCGATGCTTTCTACCAGGACCGCCTGGTGGTGGTCGCAAATCGACTGGGCAAGTTCGCGTTTGCCGGCTTTGTCGAGTGCCGGGATGCGTAGCTTGAGCAGCTCGTGATGGTCGAGTGCGGAATCGATTTCCTGGTGCAGGTTCTCGGACAATCCTTTTTGGCCTATGATGACGATCGGTTTCAGTTTCAGCCGGTGGCCTTCGGCGCGAAGCCGCTTGACTTGTCCACTGCTCAGTTTCATTTTGTCGCGCCGGATAAAGAAAGCGCGCATGGTAGCACAGCAAGACGGAAATAATTTTGCCCAGATCGAAATCAAGTAAACGCTGG
>Ga0224508_10004164_pt1 | contig 11861 bp, 9 predicted proteins | sample SF_Jan12_sed_USG_4_FD_170157 | JGI IMG/M metagenome (GOLD analysis project Ga0224508, IMG submission 170157) | Sediment microbial communities from San Francisco Bay, California, United States - SF_Jan12_sed_USGS_21 | ecosystem: Environmental > Aquatic > Marine > Sediment | place: USA: California...
GCGGCGTGATCCTGCCGGGCCACGGCGGTGTTCTGGATCGTGCGGACAGTATCTCTGCGGCAGCCCCGGCGTTTGCTCTCGGCTGGGTGGCAATGCAGCAAACAACGTAGAGATCGGTAGTGGTTGTGCCGCGACGGATTGATAACACGATTGTGGGAATGGCCCGAATCCGTTGGACGGTCCAAAAAGAGTTTGACGGCGTTCAACAGTGGGATTTCACATATATTCCATCAATGCTCATTAGCTTAGGTGATGTGCACTGTTCGCCGCTGTTTCATCATGGGGAATGGATCGGCGGATCCAATAGCTACGGGGAAGGATGGTAGTAATGCAGTGCGTTACAGTACTCGGATCTACCGGAACCATTGGTCACAACGCCCTGGACGTGTTGGCGCGTCACCCTGATCGCTTCAGCGTCCATGCACTCACAGCCTACTCAAACGCAACAGGGCTACTCAAACAGTGCCAACAACATAATCCAAAAGTAGCTGTTCTAGTTGATGAAGTGGCCGCTGAACAGTTCAAGCAACTTGCTCGTAAAAATCGACTGACAATTTCGGTCCTCCAAGGTGAGGAGGGACTCGCGCAGGTCTCAAGCGCCGAGGGTGTCGATACAGTAATGGCCGGAATCGTAGGGGCGGCGGGATTGCTACCGACCCTAGCGGCAGTGCGGGCAGGTAAGCGGGTGCTGGTCGCAAACAAGGAACCTCTAGTGATGTTGGGTGGCATTCTTGTGAATGAAGCCGCACGTTTTGGAGCGGTATTGGTTCCAATCGACAGTGAACACAATGCCATTTTCCAGTGCATGCCTAGAACGTTAAATGACACTTCTAAATGTATCGAGGAACTGGGTATCCAACGACTACTGTTGACCGGATCTGGCGGCCCGTTTCGCGGTACCGATCCACAGCTACTTGAAGACGTTACCCCGGAGCAAGCTTGTGCCCATCCCAACTGGGTGATGGGTAGAAAGATTTCCGTGGATTCCGCCACAATGATGAACAAAGGGTTAGAGATTATTGAGGCATGTTGGTTGTTTAACGCGACACCAGATCAGATACAGGTGGTGGTTCATCCACAGAGTGTGATTCATTCGATGGTGGAGTATATCGATGGATCAGTGCTAGCTCATTTAGGCGCGGCGGACATGAGAATTCCCATTGCCCACGGCCTTGCGTGGCCGCAAAGGTTACACTCCGGTGTGGCAGCATTGGATCTGTTTGCAGTGAGTCGTCTGGATTTTGAACCTCCCGACCCCGCCCGTTTCCCCTGTCTCAGCCTGGCGCACCAAAGCGCGCGTATCGGTGGCACCAGCCCCGCTATACTAAATGCGGCCAACGAGGAGGCAGTTCAGGCCTTCCTTGACCTCACTATCCGTTTCACCGACATTCCTAAGATTATCGAGCAAGCCCTTGCAACAGTTAATGTTAGCGAAGACCAGGATCTGAATACTGTGCTGCAGGCAGATCAACTGGCGAGGGAGGCCGCCCAAGCGGCTATATACAAGTGTGCGAGTGGTGCTCGCTATACCCGCGCGACGGCGAAGCGGTAACTGAGCAATATGAGCGAATTTCTATACAGTCTTTTCGGTTTTATCGTCGCGCTGGGAATTCTGGTCACTGTCCACGAATTTGGTCATTTCTGGGTGGCTCGGAGACTCGGAGTCAAAGTCTTGAGATTCTCCATTGGGTTTGGTGCTCCAATTTGGAGCCGACGCGCGGGTCTGGATGACACTGAGTATGTGGTCGCCGCGATCCCGCTTGGTGGCTATGTGAAAATGCTTGACGAAAATGAAGGTGAGGTGGACCCCGCCGACCTCCATCGCGCCTTTAACCGCAAACCCCTGATCAGTCGCAGCGCAATAGTCTTAGCAGGACCGGCGTTCAATTTCCTATTCGCGGTATTTGCATACTGGATGATCTCAGTGATCGGAGTGGAGGGAGTTCGACCGATCGTCGGCAAAGTAGTGGACGACTCCATAGCAGCAGACAGCGGTTTTAGGGCGGGGGACGAAATCACCCGGATTAACGGGCGGGCGAATCGAAGCTGGGATGAACACCGGTTGTACTTATTCTACAAAGCGTTACAGGGTGAGGTGGTGTTGGTGGATGTCCGCGATTCATTAGGAACTACACGAGCGTTAGAGTTGGATTTGACTAGGTTGGGAATTGACGCCGTGGACGCGGGCATCTTAGAAAACGGCTTAGGGCTAATCGGGTACCTGCCCAGTGTCACCCTTGTTCTAGACCAGGTGGTCGAAGAATCTCCGGCTGCGCGTGCGGGACTGCGTCCGGGTGACCGTATCATCGAAGTCGACGGTAAAGCTGTCCATTCTTGGGAACAAGATGTGGTGACCCAAGTTCGGGCTAAACCGGATAAACCCATGCAGTTTTTGGTGGAGCGCTCCGGGCAGGAACTGGTACTGGAGGTCACGCCTGGCACAGTTACAGTTGGAGAGAATGTAGTTGGTCAAATCGGCGTGGCACCCACTATACAACCTTTTCCGGACGATATGAGGGTTACGTTGAAATCGAATCCATTAATAGCGCTGGGGAAGGGGATTGAAAGTACCTGGATCATGTCCGCGCTGACAGTCAGGATGCTGTGGAAAATGGTGCAATTGGAGGTGTCGACGAAGAATATAAGCGGCCCGATTACTATCGCTCAATACGCAGGGCAGTATGTGCGCGTAGGGATGGACGGTTTTCTCCTATTCCTCGCGGTCGTCAGCATCAGTCTTGGAATACTGAACTTACTTCCCATTCCGATCCTAGACGGAGGGCACTTGCTGTACTACGCCATCGAGGCAGTTACTGGTGGTCCGGTTTCGAAACAAGTAATGCTTTGGGGCCAACAAGTAGGCATCGTCATGTTGTTCGGACTTATGAGTCTCGCTTTCTATAATGATATAGTCCGGCTATTACAATAGAGCGCGTCAGAGCACAGCCTCCTTGGGTTACTCTCCGCCTGATTGACAATAATGAGAAAAAAATTACTACCATTCCTGGTACTTCTATTGGTGAGCTTCCGATGTTTTGCCCTTGAACCCTTCGAGATATCCGATATTCGCGTGGAAGGTCTACAACGGGTCTCGGCCGGTACAGTCTTCAACTACCTTCCCTTGAAACGAGGCGATCTGATAGATGAGGAGGCTGCGCGGGATGCGATCCGGGCACTATTCAATACTGGATTCTTCAAAGATGTCCAGCTTGAGCAAGACGGAACCGTGTTGGTTGTGGTTGTTACTGAAAGACCTTCCATCGGTGAGATAGTTATCAGCGGAAATACGCAATTCGATGACGACGAGTTACGCGACGCCATGGGTCAAAGCGGCCTAGTCGAGGGTCGCGTATTCGTCACTTCGGCACTTGATAGCGTAATAGAGGAAATCAAAAACCAGTACTTCAGCCAAGGCCGATATGGGGCGACAGTGGAATCCGATGTCACGCCGTTGGATCGAAACCGTGTTGCCATAAGTATTGTAATCCGTGAAGGCGAGATCGCAAAGATCAAACGAATCAGGGTTATTGGTAACGAGGCCTATCAGGATAAACAACTGCTGAAACGATTCGATCTCTCTACCCGTAAGAAGTACATATTCTTTGGTAGAAGAGACCGTTACTCCAAACAAAAGCTGTCCGGAGATCTCGAATCCCTGCGGAGCTTTTACCAAGACAACGGTTTTCTCGACTTCGACATAGATTCCACTCAGGTTTCAATTACCCCAGACAAGAAGGACATTTATATCACCCTCAGTATTAGCGAAGGTGAGAAGTATGTGGTCTCCGGATATCAGCTCGGTGGGAATTTGATTTTTCCTGAAGAGCAATTGCTGTCCGCAATCACCTTTGAACCAGGTTCAGTCTATTCAAGAAAAGAAGTCAACGCGAGCAGAAAAACTATTGAGGACATGTTGGCAAACGACGGATACGCCTTCGCCAACGTTAATGCGATACCAGAAATCGATGAGGAGAATAGCACAGTCACGTTTACATTTTTTGTCGATCCGGGACGACGGGTTTACATACGACGTATCAATATCTCGGGAAATGAGACCACCCAGGATGAAGTGATTCGCCGTGAGTTACGGCAGCTTGAGGGTGGATGGTTCTCCGCCGAAAAGGTGCAGCGTTCAAGGATTCGGTTACAACGACTGGGGTTCTTTGAGGATGTCAGCATCGAGACCCCAGGAGTTCCTGGCAGCCCGGACCAGGTCGACCTCGATATTGTAGTCACGGAGCGGGCGACAGGCAGCTTTCTTTTTGGAATCGGCTTTTCCGATGAAGATGGAATTCTACTCAATGCTAGTGTTTCGCAGGAAAATCTTTTTGGTACGGGAAAGGAAGTAAATCTCTCTGTCGAAACTTCAGACGTCGTCAATACCATTGATTTTCTCTATTTGAACCCGTACTACACTATTCATGGCATTAGCCGAGGCTTTAATGTGTTCGCAAGGGAGGTGGATGCGGGAGCGGCCGACACAGCGGATTACATTTCAGACACCTTTGGCGGTGGTATTAACTATGGAATACCACTAAGTGAATTTAACTCACTTAGGTTGGGTGTTGGAGTTGAGCGAGTGGATTTAACGGCAACAAGCGAAACGCCACCGGAGTTTATCGCCTTTATTGATCAAAATCCTTCCAATGATCTGCTGGGAATTACTGCAAGCGTTGCCCATGACACTAGGGACAGTATCATATACCCTACACGTGGTGCTCTCCAAAGATTCAATTTCGAGACCACCGTACCAGGCAGCGATCTTGAGTTCTTTAAGCTCAGCTACCGATCAACCTGGTATAAGCCTATGACCGAAAATTTAGTGTTCAAGGCATCGGGCGAAATAGGTTTCGGTGACGGTTATGGAGATACAGACGCATTACCATTTTTTGAGAACTTCTTTGCAGGCGGATCCAGCACCGTGCGTGGTTACCAAGCTCGCTCATTAGGTCCCAGAGATTCCACCCTTTTTCCCGAGCCAATAGGCGGAAGCACTCGACTGCTCACCAACATCGAATTTCTGCTGCCGTTGCTCGGATCCGCAGAGACTAAAGATAGACGGCTAGCGTTTTTCATTGACGGCGGACAGGTGTACGGTCCTGATGATAGTATCGAGCTCGGGGAGATGCGGTTTTCCGCAGGGATTGCGTTTTATTGGTTATCCGCGCTGGGGCCGATCAGCATTAGTTATGGGGAACCCCTGAACAACGAGCCGGGTGATGATATTGAAAGAATTCAATTTACTTTGGGGCAGTTATTCAGATGAAGATTACATGTCGACAATCAGCTAGGCTAACTCTTCTAATTCCTATGATTGTGGGACTGCTGGCACTGCCAATTGCCACATACGGGCAGGCCTTGAAGGTCGGTTATGTGGATGCGGTTACGATACTCGACAAGGCACCACAGGCCGAAGAGGCATTAAAACAACTAGAAAACGAGTTCGGTCCAAGGGACCAAGAGCTTCGCAACATGAGGGACGATATTCAACAACTAGAAGACAAACTCAAAAAGGACTCCTTGGTGATGTCGGATGCGGATAGGCGCGACAGTGAAAGAGAAGTCCGTGATCTCAAAAGGGAGTTCCAACGCTCAAATCAAGAGTTTCGAGAGGACTATAATCTAAGACGTAATGAGGAATTAGCTAAGATTCAGCGCAGGGTTACCGAGATAATACTTGAAATAGCGAAGTCAGAAAACTACGACCTGATTTTGCAGGATTCAGTGTACGTCAGCGAGAAACTCGACATTACCCAACGGGTTTTGGACAGACTTTCTGAGAAATAGTCCGAGTTGGCGCAATGCCTTACACGCTTGATGATTTGGCACGGAGGTTCAATGCGCGTGTGGAGGGTGATGTAAGTCAGATCATTGAAGGCGTGGGGAGTCTGAGGAACGCCGGCCAAACGGATATTTCGTTTTATACATCACCACGTCATCAGGCGCAGCTTGCTTACACGAATGCCGCGGCCGTTATCCTGAGAGAAAAAGATCTCCATGTTTTTTCTGGGAATCGTCTGCTGGTATCGGACCCGCTTAGTTGCTTCGCCAAAATTGCGACCCTATTGAATCCGAAGGGGTCCACTGTAGCGGGGATTCATCCTAGTGCTGTTGTTGACCAAACTGCAAAGATTTGCGCTTCGGCCAGCATTGGTGCGAATTCATTCATAGGCCCCAATGTGTTGATTGGGGAGCGGGTAGAAATCGGACCAAACTGTAACCTTATAGAAGACGTATCGATCGGTGACGACAGTCATCTTGCGTGTATGGTCACCGTGTATTCAGGATCCCAGGTCGGTGCCCGTTGCACCGTTCATGCGGGCGCAGTGATTGGTGCGGACGGATTCGGGTTGGTGAATGACGATGGAAAGTGGCTTAAGGTACCACAGCTTGGGCGGGTGCGGGTCGGTGATGACGTAGACATCGGCGCCAATACTTGTATTGATCGCGGAGCTCTCGATGACACAGTAATCGGGGACGGAGTCAAACTCGATAATCAGATTCAAATTGGACATAACGTCACCGTGGGCGATCATACCGTCATGGCTGGCTGCGTCGGTGTCGCGGGGAGCGTGACTATAGGAAAACGCTGCATGCTCGGTGGTCGAGTCTCAATTTTTGGTCATTTGGAAATCACAGATGATGTCATAGTGACGGCGACTAGTGTGGTCACCCGTTCGTTGCACACTGCGGGGACTTATTCTTCAGTTATTCCAACGCAGCAGAGTGAGAAGTGGCAGCGAAATGTAGCGCGTTTACATCGATTGGATAAATTATACCGTCGCGTAATGAAAATCGATGAGCAAGTGGCTCTTTTGGTAAAAGGAGAAGAACTTGGATAGCTTCGACATCAATAGGATTCTAGAGTACCTTCCGCACCGATATCCATTCCTGCTCGTCGACAGAATCATCGAATACGACTCTGAGAATTCGCTGGTTGCGCGAAAGAACGTCACCATTAACGAGCCCTATTTCCAAGGCCACTTTCCCCATAGACCGGTTATGCCAGGTGTGCTCATAATTGAGGCCATGGCGCAGGCCTGTGCCATCCTCGCGTCGCTCAGCGTCGACGCTCGTGTGAGTGCTAAACGAATTTATTACTTTCTGGGCGTGGACAAGGCTCGGTTCAAAAGACCCGTGGAGCCCGGCGACTGCCTTGAGATCCATGTGGCAACGCTGAGAAAAATTAAGGGAGTATGGCGGTGTGAGGGGAAAGCGTATGTCGATGAAAAGCTATGTAGCAGCGCTGAGCTCATGTTTACGCACAAGGATTTGGAGTGATCGATCCACACGCGGTGGTACACCCAAATGCCAAAATTGGCACGGAAGTGAGTGTCGGCGCGTTCTCAATTGTTGGTCCAGACGTGGAGCTAGGCGACGGCACTTGGATTGGTCCGCACGTGGTAATTCAGGGACGCACCACAATCGGCAAGGGAAACAAGATCTATCAGTTTTGCTCCATTGGCGATGCGCCTCAGCACGTTGGTTATAAGGGAGAGGATACAAGGCTTGCTATTGGTGATCGAAATATAATCCGAGAGAACTGTACAATAAATCGCGGCACCGATGTCGGAAGAGGTGTTACTACGATTGCTAATGATAATTTTATCATGGCCTATGTACATATCGCTCACGACTGTAACATTGGAAGCCACACAATATTCGCGAACTGTGCGAGCCTTGCGGGACACGTCGAGGTTGGAAACTACGCTGTACTGGGGGGGTTCACCTTAGTACATCAATTTTGTCGCATCGGAGAGCACTGTATTACTGGAATAGGAACAGTTTGCCTTAAGGACGTGCCACCGTACATAGTTGCGGCAGGCAACACTGTCCGGCCCTACGGAGTCAACGTTAAAGGATTGCAACGAAGGAATTTTTCAGATCAAACAATTGCTGAGCTACAAGTGGCTTATAAAATCGTCTATCGGTCCAATTTAACACTACGCGTCGCAATAGAAAAGCTAGAGCAGAAAGCGAATTGTCACATCGAAGTTCAAAAATTTGTGGAGTTTCTTAAACACTCCAAGCGAAGCATAACTCGCTAAATTTTTTGATCATCAACTGTTGCGCAGCATACGCTCGTGAGCAAAAATGACTATTCGCAAGATGAGCGAGGGACAGCAATTTTTGTACCCGCATCTCATGGCGCGGATAGTATAGTCTTTCGTCTTATCCATGAAATTCCGATAACCGAATCGGCCGGTACCCAAGCATAATGTATGTTGGGGTAGTTGCGGGGGAAACGTCGGGGGATCAACTTGGCGCTGGGCTGATACGAGCACTGCAGAAACGAGTTCCCGAGGCTCGTTTTGTAGGAATATGTGGTCCGAATATGCAAGCCGTTGGCGCGACCAGCCTATACCCTATGGACAGCATTTCGATCATGGGAGTCGACGGACTCCTACGGAATCTGATTAGGATCATTCGGATTCGCCGACGTTTACTAAGGTACTTTCTTTCCGATCCACCAGATATTTTCATTGGTATCGATGTGCCGGACTTTAATTTGGGCCTAGAGCGTCGACTAAAACGGGCATCTATTAAGACCGTGCACTATGTCAGTCCCACTGTATGGGCTTGGAGGAGCTACCGTATCCGTAAAATTCGCCGGTCAGTCAGTCATATGCTTACGCTTTTTCCTTTCGAGGAAGAATTTTACAAGCGCCACAATGTACCAGTCACTTTTGTTGGTCATCCAATTGCAGACGAAATCGATAATATGGATGAATCAAATGACTGCCGCAGTGCCCTCGGATTACCACCAGATGGATCGGTTGTTGCACTCTTGCCTGGAAGTCGACTAAGTGAGTTGCACCGCCACACCGAATTATTTGCCAACACTGCGGCGTGGATACTTGAAAGGAACCCAAATGTCCGATTTGTCGCGGCCCTGGTGGATCAACCCATGCAAAGTTACTTTCGGTCGTTCCTACAGGCGCAAGGGATGGAACTTCCGATCTACCTTGTGGTGGGTAGGGCTCGGGAAGCAATGGCGGCCTCCGATACGGTTCTGCTGGCATCGGGTACTGCTGCGCTTGAGGCGGCGTTATTGAACAAACCTATGGTGGTAACCTACAAAGTGTCAAAGATCACTTATCTACTCGTACGTCTGTTCGCACACGTAAAACATTTTTCCATGCCGAACAATTTGCTGGAGAACCCTATAGTGCCGGAATTTATCCAAGACTCAGCAAACCCGGAGTCCTTGGGCAAAGCGGTGGAAGAGTATCTGTTAGATAAAACCAAGGTGAACCAGCTACAACAGCAGTTCGCCCAGATCCGCTCGCTGCTTCAACGTAATGCCAATGAGCGCGCAGCCGGTGCGGTGATGTCTCTGATGCGTTAAAATCAAAGCCCGACGTCGGTACGAATCATCATGTGGCCTGCCGCATATCAGATGAGATCGATTTGGGCCAGACATGTGGCGGGTCTCGATGAGGCTGGCAGGGGGCCGTTGGCCGGACCGGTGGTTGCCGCGGCGGTAGTGTTAGATCCGAATGATCCGATCCCGGGGGTTGCAGATTCCAAAACACTGACTCCAGCCAAGCGTGAGCATCTTTGTAGAGTGATCAAGGAACGCGCCTTATGCTGGGCATTAGGTCGCGCCGAATGCCATGAGATTGATCAGCTGAACATCCTGCAGTCAACTCTGCTCGCAATGAGCCGGGCGTTGGGGAATCTGCCCATACTCCCAGATTTGGCATTGGTAGACGGCAATCGGGCACCACGATTACCTTGTCAGGTGCAGACGGTGGTTAAAGGGGACGCGGTCGTGCCGGCTATTTCGGCGGCTTCAATTGTGGCTAAGGTAAGCCGAGATCAAGAGATGCAACAACTTGATTGCTTATATCCAGGTTACGGGTTGGCCCACAACAAGGGTTATCCCACAGCCGACCACCTTAAGGCGCTGCAGACGTTAGGTGTCACGGCAATTCACCGACGTAGCTATGCGCCAGTCTACCGCTTGTTGTGATCATGATGCGCAACGTAGGTTCTAGAACGTTTGTCCGGCAGTATTGAGGTAGAACGCTAAAGCCTGCTTTGAAGAAGATATGGCTTGGCGTAGCGTGAAAACTTAGACGCTCTGAGTCGGTTCCGTAGTAACAATTGTATGTAGAGAGTCTGCTGGAGGAAAGTAATACATCACTATGGTCACCCAGTTTGTCCACCTGCATGTGCATTCAGAGTACTCCCTGGCCGACGGCATTATTCGGGTCAAAGAGCTGGTGAAGTCAGCCTCAGAATTGAACATGGCGGCAGTGGCTATCACCGACCTCGCCAATTTATACGGTATGGTTAAATTCTACCAGGCCGCCATATCGATGGGCGTCAAGCCTATAGTTGGGGTTGACGCGTGGTTCGAGAACCCACATTTTCCGACTTCGCCAACACGCTTGGTGTTGCTTGCGGCGAACTACGAAGGATATCGAACCTTGTGTCGAGTTCTCACACTGGCACATACCGATGGTCAGCATAGCGGGCGACCGTGCATTAGGAAGTCGTGGCTAAGTGGCAAAGGCACAGGTTTAATTGCAATTTCGGGTGGGCTTGATGGTGACATTGCTCATGCCTTGCTCGGTGACCGTTCCGAGCGCGCTAATGAGCTGTGTAAGGAATACCGATCCTTGTTTGGGGACCGCTTCTTCATCGAGCTGCAACGAGTTGGCCGTCCCCAGGAAGAAGAATACATCGATATGGTGTTGGATTTGGCTGAGCAGAGTCACCTACCGGTGGTGGCCACCAATTATATACATTTTCTACGTGAATCAGACTACGAAGCACATGAGGTACGGACCTGTATTCAACAGAGTCGCATACTGAATGACTCTCGTAGACCGCGTCGCTATACGCCGAAACAATATCTTCGCTCAACCGAAGAGATGACTGAACTGTTTGCTGATATACCGGAAGCCATCGCCAACACGGTAGCAATCGCCGAATGTTGTAACCTCAAGCTAGAACTTGACAAGTCTTACCTACCCGCTTTTCCAGTCCAACACAATACCACGGTGGAGCAGGTGCTGCGGGAGCAAACCCGCCACGGATTGGATCAAAGATTGAAGGACACTAATCGATTTACAGATCAATACTGGGAGAGGCTCGATCACGAGCTAGATGTCATTTGTGGCATGGGGTTTTCAGGGTATTTCCTTATTGTTGCCGACTTCATTCAATGGGCAAAAAGACATGACATCCCGGTTGGTCCCGGGCGTGGTTCCGGCGCGGGATCGTTGGTGGCGTATGCCCTAGGCATTACCGAGCTAGACCCCATCACACATGGATTATTGTTCGAGCGCTTCCTTAATCCAGAGCGGGTCTCCCTTCCGGATTTTGATATCGATTTTTGCATGGAAGGGAGAGATCGCGTTATCGATTACGTCGCTGATCAATACGGAAGTGAGAAGGTTTCACAGATCATTACGCATGGCACCATGGCTGCTCGCGCAGTTGTCCGTGATGTGGGGAGGGTGATGGATCTGCCCTTTAGTTATGTGGATAAGATCGCGAAACTCGTGCCGTTTGAGGTTGGTATGACCCTGGACAAGGCGTTAGAGCAAGAGGAACTGCTCAAGCAACGTTGCGACGAAGAAGAAGACGTACGCGAGCTGATCGACATGGCGCGTTCGCTAGAGGGAATCGCAAGAAACGTTGGTAAACATGCGGGCGGTGTAGTCATCGCACCGACTGAGTTGGTCGACTACACACCTCTTTATTGTGAACAAAGCGGCAATGTATTGGTGACCCAATTAGACAAGGATGATCTAGAGAGAATCGGATTAGTCAAGTTTGATTTTCTTGGATTGCGCACGCTAACGATTATCGATAAGACCATAAAAATGATTAACTCCGGATTCGGA
>Ga0224508_10004165_pt1 | contig 11857 bp, 8 predicted proteins | sample SF_Jan12_sed_USG_4_FD_170157 | JGI IMG/M metagenome (GOLD analysis project Ga0224508, IMG submission 170157) | Sediment microbial communities from San Francisco Bay, California, United States - SF_Jan12_sed_USGS_21 | ecosystem: Environmental > Aquatic > Marine > Sediment | place: USA: California...
CACCGACGGCTGGCCCGAGAGATGGGTGCGGAGTGGGTCGGCGGTCCAGGCGATCTGCCTCGAGATCCCGTCGACTCCGCGATCGTATTCGCTCCGGCCGGAGACACCGTGCCCGCGGCCCTCGAGGCAATCGGCCCGGGTGGCACCGTGGCCCTGGCGGGGATCCACATGAGCGCCATTCCCGAGCTCGACTACGAGCGTCATCTCTTCCACGAGAAGCGACTTCAGAGCGTGGAGGCCAACACGCGCGAGGACGGTCGCGCCCTGCTTGCCGAGGCGGCCCGGATCCCGATCTTGCCTCGCGTCACCCGTTTCCCCCTCGCGCGGGCGAACGAGGCCCTGCTCGCTCTTTCCCGCGACGGGATCGATGGCTCCGGCGTGCTGATCGTCTGAGCCCCCGGCCACGGGTCCGGGGCGCCCGGATCCGATTGCGCTACCGGGGGCCCCCCCGGATCTTGAAGCGTGCAGTTCTGCCGGTTCTGCGGTGCCGCAGCGGACCCGGATCGACCCGAGCCGGAGCCATACATGAAGCCGTCCCCGCACCCGTTCGGCGCGCGCGCCAGCGCCATCGCGACCGTCCTCATCCTCATGGGGGTGACGGTTCTGCAAGCTCAGGAGCCCGCTCGCGTCGCGATCGATCCGCCGAACTCCGAACTGAGGGTGGGCGACGAGATCACCCTCACGGCGCGGGTGTTCGATGCGGACGGAAACGAGCTGGACGTGCAGGTCCTGTTCGCGCCCGTCTTCGCGGATGGGAGAAGCGGGAGCGCGCGCCGGTTTCTCGACGTCCACCGCTTCGATGGCACGGTCAAGGCGGTGAAGGGCGGGGATTACATCGTCAGGGCCATCGTGCCCACGGCGCGCGATGTCCGCGCGCAGGCGCTCGTCAGCGTGGCGTACCCCGCGCTCGACCGCATCGAAGTACGACCCGCGGGCGGCAGGATGTACGTCGGGACGACGGAGCGTCACGTCGCGACGCTGTTCGACGAGGCCGAAGACACGCGAGACACCGACGTGATCTGGACATCGTCCGATCCGGGCGTAGCCGAGGTCGACCGGCACGGCTTCGTGACCGCCAGACAGGCCGGGCGGGTCACCCTCACGGCGTCGGCCGAGGGCGTAGAAGGGTCGGTGACCTATCGGGTCGATCCGAATCCGGCGATGGCCATCTCCGTGTCGGCCACTCAGGAGAACGCTCGGACCGGAGACGTGGTCCACTTTGCGGCGATGGTGAGCGACATGGGCGGCGAGGCCGTCGCGGACATGCCCGTCTCCTTTTCCATTCGCGCCGATCCCGCGCTCCAGGCGACAGCGGACCTCCCGCCAGCCGAGATAGATGATCGCGGGCGTTTCGTGGCGTACTTCCCGGGCATCTACACCGTCGTCGCCAGCGTGCCGGGTCACGCGGCCCACGAGACCATCGAGGTGCACCCGAGGCACGTGTCGCAGGAGGTGTCCTTCGTGGGGCAGGGCCAGGTGAGCAACGTGCGGACGTCGGACCTGTGGGTCTGGGAGGGAGTCGACGGGCGCGACTATGCGATCACCGGCACCCACCGCGCCAGCGGGGCCGTCTATTTCTGGGACGTCACCGACCCCGCGAGTCCGGTGATGACCGATTCGCTTGTCGTGGACGCGCGAACCACCAACGACGTGAAGGTTTCCGAATCGGGCGAGGTGTGCGTGATCTCCCGCGAGGGCGCGTCGAACCGGCGTAACGGGATCGTGATCCTCGATTGCACCGATCCGCGCGATATCAAGGTTCACTCGACGTTCGACGACGAGCTCACGGGCGGGGTGCACAACCTGTTCATCTATCAGGATCACGTGTACGCCGTGAACAACGGCATCCGCTTCGACGTGATAAACATCGCCGACCCGGCCAACCCGCACAGGGTTGGCCGCTTCGAGCTCGACTCGCCGGGGCACGCGATTCACGACGTCTGGATCGTGGACGGGATCGCTTACACATCGAACTGGGGCGACGGAGTCGTCCTCATCGACGTGGGTGGTGGAGACAGAGGCGGGTCGCCGTCGAATCCGGTCGAGATCGCCCGCTTCCGCGACGTCGGCGGCGCGACCCACGCCGCGTTCCCCTACCGCAGCCCTTCCGGGAAGTTCTACGTCTTCATGGGCGACGAGATCGGTGCGCCGGGCTTCGACGGACAGGACTCCGAGCGGACGCCGCAGTTCATGTCCGGATACATCCACGTCGTCGACTTCACCGACCCTGAGAATCCCGAGGAAGTGGCACGGTACGAGGTGCCCGAAGCCGGATCGCACAACTACTGGATCGAGGACGACAAGCTCTACGCGGCGTTCTACAACGGCGGGCTGCGCGTCGTCGACATTTCCGGCGAGCTCAAGGGGAATCTGTACCATCAGGGTCGCGAGGTCGCGAGATACTCCGCGTACGATCCGGACGGAGTCGTGGCGAACGCGCCGTTCACGTGGGGACCGCAGCTCTACAAGGGGAATCTCTTCTTTGCGGAGTATTTCAGCGGCCTCTGGGCGGTCAAGCTGGAGCCCAGGCAGGAGCTCGTCCCCTGAGCCGAGCGGCGCCGGCGGCCGGCGGGGGTACGACGGGGCGCCCATGAACGAGATCCGGGTCGCGGCCCGGATCAACGGGGAGGACATCTCGCGGACGGTCGAGCCGCGAATGCTTCTCTCCGATTTTCTGCGTGGCCCGGCGGGTTTGACGGGGACCCATGTAGGGTGTGAGCACGGCGTGTGTGGCGCCTGCACGGTACTTCTCGACGGTGAGCCCGTGCGATCGTGTCTGATGCTCGCCGCGCAGATCGACGGGTGCGCGGTCACGACCGTGGAGGGACTCGCCGGCGTCGCAGGCGAACCAGACGTTGGGGCCCTGCACCCGATACAACGTGCGTTCCACGAGACCCACGCACTCCAGTGCGGGTTTTGCACACCCGGCATTCTACTGTCCGTGGCGGCGTTCCTCGAGGAGACCCCGCGTCCCACGAGAGACGAGGTCCGGGAAGCGATTTCGGGTCATCTGTGCCGCTGCACCGGCTATCACAACATCGTGGAGGGAGTCGTCCGGGCGGCAGAGCTCCTGGCCGAGGGGCCGTGAGCGCGGCGGGAGGTAGCCTCGTCGGAGCAAGCGTGCTGCGGGTGGAGGACGCTCGTCTGCTCACCGGCCGCGCCCCCTTTATCGATGATATCGAACCCGCGGGTACGCTCCACGTCGCGTTCGTCCGCAGCGACATGCCGCACGCGAAGATCCGTTCGCTCGACATCTCGCGAGCCGCCGATCACGCCGGAGTCTCGGCCGTCGTGACCGCCGAAGACCTCGGCGACCTGTGTCGTCCTGGGCCAGTGCTCGTACCGCCTCCGCCGATCGACGGTGCCATCTTCAATGCGCGGACCGCCCTCCCGCTTGCACGCGAGGTGGTTCGGCACCAGGGCGAGGCGGTCGTCGCGATCGTGGCGGAGAGCCGCTACGTGGCCGAAGACGCCGCCGCTCTCGTCGATCTCGATCTGGAGCCGCTCGATGCCGTAGCCGACCTCGACCGGGCTCTGGACGCGGACGCGCCGTTGGTCCACGAGGATCTGGGCTCGAATCTGGCGGCCCACGTCCGGCAAACGAAAGGCGACTACGCGGCGGCGCGCGCCCACGCGGACGTGGTGATCGGCCGCACCTTCCGCTACGACCGCGGCGTGTCCGCGGCTATCGAGAATCGGGGCGTCATCGCCGATTGGGATGGCCGGGACGGGCGACTGACCGTTTGGGATACCACACAGGCCCCCATCCCCGTCAGAAACGCGCTGGCCGCCCTGCTCGGCCTCCCCGAGTCCTGCGTGCGCGTCGTCGCGCCGTTCATCGGTGGCGGGTTCGGACCGAAGATCATGTTCTATGCGGAGGAGCTGATCATTCCGTGGCTGTCGATGCGTCTCGGCCGACCGGTGAAGTGGATCGAGGACCGGTACGAGAACTTCTTCGCGACGACACAAGAGCGGGGCCAGACTCACGAATCCGAGCTCGCGCTCGACGCTGAGGGCCGAATCCTCGGCGTCCGGGATGTGTTTCTGCACGACACGGGAGCCTACGACCCGTACGGCCTGACCGTCCCGATCAACAGCCAGTGCACGCTTCTCGGGCCGTATCGCGTCCCCGCCTACGAGAGCGAGTTCCGGGTCGCCTTCACGAACAAGCCGGTTGTGACTCCCGTGCGGGGCGCGGGGCGGCAGCACGGCGTGTTCGTCATGGAACGGCTGCTGGACTTCGGAGCTCGAGAGCTCGGACTCGATCCCGTGGAGATTCGGGCCAGAAACCTCCTCGGCCCCGACGAGTTCCCTCACGACCACGAGATCCTCTACCAGGACTCAGCCCCACTGACCTATGACAGCGGGAACTACCGGCCTTCGCTGGAAGAGGCCGCTCGTCGCATCGGGTTCGCGGGGTTCGACGGCGAGCGCGCCGCCGCTGCGGCTGAAGGGCGGTGCATCGGTCTGGGGATCGTGAACTACGTCGAGGGGACGGGCATCGGGCCATACGAGGGAGCGCGCGTCACCGTCGAGCCGGGTGGAACCGTGAGCGTGGTCACGGGCGTCGGGACGCAAGGGCAGGGGCACTTCACCACGTTCGCACAGGTCGTCGGGGCCCAGATCGGTGTCGATCCGGGGAAGATACGAGTCGTGACTGGCGACACGAGCGAGTTCCATTGGGGAACCGGCACGTTCGCCAGCCGGGGGGCCGTAGTCGCCGGGAGCGCGCTGCATGCGGCCGCGCTCTCGGTGAGGGAGAAGATTCTCCAGCATGCGAGCCGGGCCCTCGAAGTCGATCCGGAGGACCTGGTACTCGAGGATGGCGAGGCCCGGGTCCGGGGCGCCCCGGACGTCCGGATCGGTCTCGGCGAGCTGGCGAGCCGTGCTAATCCTCTCCGCGGCGCGGTGCAGCCAGGGACGGAGCCCGGTCTCGAGGCGGCCGCCTACTTCGGGCCCGCGCGCGGAACCACCGCCAACGGGGTACACGCGCTGGTCGTCGAAGTCGACGACGAGACGTCCGACGTGACCATCCTTCGATACGTGGTCGTGCACGACTGCGGCACGGTCATCAACCCGATGATCGTGGAAGGACAGATCCACGGCGGGGTCGCTCTCGGGATCGGGAACGCCTTCTATGAGGAGCTCCTATTCGACGAGTTCGCGGGAGCCGGAAACGCGTCCTTCATGGACTACCTCTTGCCGACCGCCACGGACGTTCCGGCCATCGAGACGGCACATCTCGAGACGCCCTCCCCGCTGAACCCGCTCGGCACCAAGGGCGTCGGTGAAGCCGGCGCCATTCCGGTCGCCGCCGCGTTCGCTCAGGCCGTGGAGGATGCGCTGCGGGAGAATGCGCCAGGTCTCGAGATCGTCGACATTCCGCTCAGTCCCGGGAAACTGTTCGCGCTGCGAAACCCGGCCGACGGTGGGGAGGACTCTTGAAGCCGCCTCCGTTCGACTACGTCGCCCCGACGGATCTCGATGAGGCGCTCGCCGCTCTGGCCGACGCCGGCGAAGACGCCCGCGTGCTGGCGGGCGGGCAGAGCCTCATTCCGATGCTGAACTTTCGGCTCGCGGCCCCGGTCAAGCTGATCGACCTGAACCGGGTGTCCGAGCTTTCGGGAATCGAGCGACGACCCGATGGCGGACTCGTCCTGGGGGCGATGACTCGTCACCGACAGCTCGAGCGGGACGCGACGATCGCCGAGTACGCTCCGCTTCTTGCTGAGGCCGCGCCCTGGATCGCGCACGCGCCGATCCGGACGCGTGGGACGATCGGGGGGTCGATCGCACACGCCGACCCCGCCGCTGAGTTGCCAGCCTTGCTTCTCCTGCTCGGTGCCTCCGTTCGTGTGGCCCGGGCGGCCCGCGACGGCGAGGCGCCCGGTCGGGTCGAACGCACGCTCCCGCTGGACGACTTCTGTTTCGGACCGTTCTTCACCGCGCTCGAGGCCGACGAGGTGATCACTCGCATCGACATCCCACCGTGCGGTCCGCTCGAGGGCACGGCGTTCGAAGAGTTCGCGCGTCGGCGGGGCGACTACGCGATCGCCGGCGCCGCCAGCCGGATGATTCTCGATGAGGACGGAACCTGTTTGCACGCCGCAGTATCGCTGATCAATGCCGGACCGGCCCCGGCGCTCGTCGCTGGCGTCGAAGAACCCCTGGTCGGCCGGCCGCCGACGGAGGACCGTCTCGCCGAGGCGGCGGACGTCGCGTCGGCGGGGTGCGACCCGGCCCCGGACATGCACGGTAGCGAGGCGTATCGCCGCCACCTGGTTCGCGTTCTCGTCCTTCGCACCCTCGCGCGCGCGGCGCGCCGAGCGGCCGCGGGTCGTACGCCCGGTATCGAGACGGAGGACGGGTGAGCGCCGCATCCGCCGGCTTCCTGGGCGATCCCCGGGTCGAGACGAGCGCCTCGCTCCGCGACGCACCACTGCTGAACGCCGACCTCGCACCTACGCCTGTCGACGAGCGAACCTGGAGCATGTGGCACCTCGCGTCGCTGCTCCGGCGGAGGGAGCGTGTCCCGCGGTGACCGACCTCCCGCTGTTCCGCGCAGCCCTCGAGCAGCCCGACTCGATCGCGATCGTCGACGATTCGGGGGAGCACGATTACGGGTGGCTGGATCGCCGATCCCGTATGCGCGCGGCCCAGCTGCTCGGCGATCGTGCAGACCTCGAGGAGGCGCGGGTCGCATTTCTGATACAGCCCGGTCTCGAGTACGTCGTCACGCAATGGGCGATCTGGCGAGCCGGCGGGATCGCGGTCCCGCTGTCGCCGCACCACCCGATCCCCGAGCTGGAGCACGTGGTCGAAGATTCGGACGCCTCCATCCTCATCGCCGGCGAAGGCCTCGATCAACGGCTTCGACCCATCGCGACCGAACGGGACCTGGCGTTCCGTGCCGTCGCCTCCGGGGGGTACGAGGTCCGACCGATCCTGCCTTTCATGTCGAGCGACGAGACCGAGGGCGTAGAGTTGGACGAGGCGCCCGTCGTCCTTCCCTCGATCGACCTCGGGCGTCGCGCGATGATCCTCTACACGAGCGGCACCACCGGGCGTCCGAAGGGCGTCGTGACCACCCACGCGGCCCTCGACGCCCAGATGCGGTCGATCGTCGAAGCCTGGGGTTGGGTATCGACCGACCGGATCCTGCACGTGCTCCCCCTGCACCACACGCACGGGATCATGGTGGCGCTCGGCTGTGCCCTCTACTCGGGGGCCGCTGTCGAGTTCGCCGAATTCGACCCGAAAGACGCCTGGAACCGTCTCTCGGGCGGCGACCTGACGGTGTTCATGGCCGTTCCCACGATCTACGTGAAGTTGCTGCAGGCCTGGGAAGAGGCGGACGAGTTCACGAGGGCACGCTGGTCGAAGGGCGCGCGTACGCTCCGTCTCATGACGTCCGGTTCGGCGGCGCTCCCCGTCTCGGTATTCGATCGCTGGGAGGCGATCACGGGTTGTCGGCTTCTGGAGCGTTATGGCATGACGGAGGTCGGAATGGCCCTGTCCAATCCGTATCTCGGGGACCGGCGGGCCGGAACCGTCGGCCAGCCGCTGCCGGGAGCCGAAGTCCGCCTCGTCGCGCCCGAAGACGGTCGGGTGCTGGCCGAGGGACTGGACGTCGTCGTGGAGGGCGAATCCGGGGAGATACAGGTGCGGGGAGACGTCGTGTTCGCGGAATACTGGGGGCGTTCGGAAGAGACCGCCGAGGCGTTCGTCGACGGCTGGTTCCGAACCGGCGACGAGGCCGTGATCGAGGCACGCTACTACCGGATCCTTGGTAGGCAATCCGTGGACATCCTCAAAAGCGGCGGCTACAAGATCTCCGCGATCGAGATCGAGGAACTCCTCCGGGCCCATCCCGGGGTCAACGACTGCGCGGTCGTCGGTCTCCCCGACGAGGAGTGGGGAGAACGCGTCGCCGCGGCCGTAGTGACCGAGCCCGGCGCGTGGTTCGTGCCCGACCTCACCCCGCCCGGCCCTGCCGGACATCTGGAGCGCACTCGGGCAGCCCAGGCGGTCCTGGACCCATGGCTGCGCGAGCGCCTGGCGGGTTACAAGGTGCCCCGTGTGTGGCGCTGTGTAGACGAGCTTCCACGGAACACGATGGGCAAGGTGCAGAAACCGGAGGTCAGAAAGCTCTTCGGGACCCCGGCGGGCCCCGGGTCCGGCCACGGTTCGGGAGATGCCGGGTGAAGCCCGAGGACTACAAGCCGGATATCGACCGGATACTCGCCGAATCAGGGTACGGCAAACCACAGGAGTCACCCTTGAAGCTCTACGATCTGTCGCAACCGTTGAACCAGGACTGTTTTTTCTGGCCGTACTATCCGCCGTTCGAAGTGAAGTACATCAAACGGAAGGTCGAGCACGGCGTGAACGCGCAGTACATCCAGACGTCGAACCACATGGGCACCCATCTGGATGCGCCGCGCCATTTCGTCACGAACGGGATGACGATCGACGAGATCCCGCTCGAATGGCTCTACGGGGACGGAGTGATCGTCGACCTGCGAGACGAGATGGGCGACCTCGCGGCGTACACGCCCGAGATGATCGAGTCCCGGGTCGAAGTGAAGGACGGCGATCTCCTCATCCTCCACACCGGGTGGCATCGCTTCGCCCAGTTTGGCGAGGAGGCGAACGAGGAGCGCTACGTCCACACCCACCCGGGCGCCCACCCCGACCTGGTCCAGTGGCTCATCGACAAGAAGATCAAGATCTGGGGAGTCGACGTGATCTCGACGGACCACCCGATGAACCTTCCGATCGGACGTTTTCTGGGGAAGGGAACCTTCGGACACTGTGACCGTGTGCGGGCGCTCGCCGAGCGCGTGTTCGGCGGCGAGAACGAAGTCGATCGGCTGTTCCCCGAAGACCATTATCAGCTGACACACAACGCTCTCTTCCCGCACAACTGCATGCATATCGAGAACCTCGGAGGCCAGATCGATGCGCCGGAGCTACAGAACCGGCGACTTACCATCGGGTGCTTCCCGTGGAAGTTCAAAGGCGGCGAGGCCGCGTTCTGCCGTGTCGTCGCGTTCCTCGACGAATAGGCCGGCGGACGTCCGGGTGAAGCGTGTGTACGAGCCGGCCGACTCGGAGGACGGGTATCGCGTTCTCGTGGATCGGGTCTGGCCGCGGGGCGTCTCACGGGACCGCGCAGCCGTCGACGAGTGGCTTCGCGATGCCGGCCCGAGCGACGAGTTGAGGAAGTGGTTCGGACACAGGCCGGAACGGTGGCCGGAGTTCGTTCGCCGCTACGAGGCCGAGATCCGGGACCGACCGGAGATCGTGGACGAACTGATCGAGCGGGCGGGGCCGACGCTCACGCTGGTCTACTCGGCGCGCGATGAGGAACACAATCAGGCGGTCGCTCTGGCCGCCTTTCTGCGACGGAGGATTGCATGATCACAGAGGGGACGATCCGGCGCCCGGCGCTTCGGGCACTCACGATCGGGCTGGCGGTGTCGGGCGCAATCGCGGTGCCGGGCGCGCGGGCGCAGCAGGTCTCCCGCGACCAGCTCATCGACTATATGGAGCAGATCAGGAACGAGAACGATCTGCCGGGCCTCTCCCTGGCGGTCGCGGTCGACGGCGAGATCGTCTTCTCCGAAGGCGTGGGTTACGCGGAGATGGACAACCGGATACCGGCGAGCGGACGGACGGTGCACAACACCGGGTCGGTCTCGAAAGTCCTCTCCGTGGTCGGACTCATGCAGCTCGTAGAGCAAGGCAAGGTGGATCTCGACGCGACGATCCAGACCTACCTTCCATACTACCCGGAGCGGCGCTTCCCGATCACCGTTCGCCACATCCTCACTCACACGTCCGGCATCCGTCACTACAACGGGGTGGAGTTCGGACCCGATGGGCTTCTCGCGCTCAAGCACTACGACGACTTCGAAGAGGCGACGCGGCTGTGGCGCGACGATCCGCTCGCCTACGACACTGGCACGGCGTGGATGTATTCATCGCACGCGCACAACCTCCAGCATGGCATCGTCGAGGCCGCCTCGGGGATGGGCTTCGAAGAGTACCTCAGGCGTCACGTTTGGGAGCCCGCCGGGATGATGGCCACGCAGTTCGACGTTCCATCGCGGGTCGTGCAAAACCGGGGTCACGGGTACCTGCGAGACGGGCAAGGAAGGTTCATACACCCCGCGCCCGAGGATCCGAGCTACAAGTACGCGGGAGGCGGCATCATCTCGAACGTCGAGGACCTCGTCCGGTTCGCGCTGGCCATCAACGACGGTCGACTCCTCTCCCCCGAGACCGTGGCCGAGATGCACGGTCCACAGATCGATCCGTCGATCCAGCAGCACGTGCCGGGAGGCCAGCCGCAGCCGTTGGGGCACGAGCAGGCGCTCGCGTGGTTCATCCGGACGGACCAGGCGGGGCGGCGCTACCCCAGCCACACGGGGACGGTGAAGGGGACTCGTTCCTTCCTGGGAAACTGGAACGACTACGGAGTCGTGGTCGCCCTGCAGGTGAACGCGCTCCCGTTCGACTCGGCCCGGTACGGCGAGGCGATCGCCCAGATGTTCCTCGCGGGCCGATGACCCACGATCCGAGCCTCCTTCCGGCTCACGAGCAGCACAGACGGATCACGGCCGGCGAGCTCCAGGCGGTGGACCTGCTCGCGGCCTGCCGCGCGCAAATCGACCGGCATAACCAGGCGGTGAACGCCGTGGTGACCCTGAATGCGGATGCCGCCGACGAGGCCGCGGCCGTCGACGCGCGGATAGCCGCCGGCGAGGATCCGGGAGCGCTGGCGGGTCTTGTCGTCGGCATTAAGGACGTCACCGAGACGGCCGGTCTGAGAACCACGTACGGGTCGACCCTCTTTGCCGACCATGTGCCGGACCGCGATGCTCTGGTCGTGCGACGGCTACGCGAGGCCGGAGCGGTGATGATTGGAAAGACGAACACGCCCGAGTTCGCCGCGGGTGGGAACACCTGGAACGAGGTGTTCGGAGCGACGCACAACCCCTGGGACCTGACCCGCAGCGCCGGCGGATCCACCGGTGGCGGTGCGGCCGCGCTCGCCACGGGAATGGTGTCGCTCGCACAGGGCACCGACCTCGGCGGATCGCTTCGCATCCCCGCGTCCTTCTGTGGTGTGGTCGGTCTCCGGCCCACCGCCGGGCTGATCCCGACATGGCCGTCGAACTACCTTTGGGATGACCTCCAAACCACCGGGTTCCTGGGCCGAACGGCCGCGGACATCGGGCTGGCCCTCAAAGCGTTGGCCGGTCCGGCCGATGAGACCCCGGTGGTGGTGCCGCCCCGCCGTCGGAGAGGGGAAGTGTGGATCGAGGAAGCCGATCTGTTCCAGCGTCGCATGGCGTACTGCCCGGACGTCGCGGGGATCGGTGTGGATCCGGACATCGATCGCGTTTGCCGGGAGGGAATCGACCTGTTGCGCAGCTGGGGCGTCACCGTCGACGAAATCGAGTTGGACCTTTCCTACGGACGTGAAGCATTCCTGGCGTTGCGTGGACACTGGTTCGTCTCGCAGCTGCATGACCACCTGGAGCGCATCGATGATTTCGGCGTGAACGTCGCGGCCAATCTCCGCTCCGGTCTGGAAGTGACGACGCGCGACCTCGGCGCGGCTGAACAGGGGCGGCGGGTCATGCGGGAACAGTTCCTCGGGCTCTTTGAATCATACGCCGCGGTTCTCACACCCTGTATGGCCGTCCCGCCGTTTCTCGTGGAACAGAACTACCCGGAGGACATCGGCGGGAAACCCATGGAGACCTACATCGATTGGGTCGCTCCCACCTTCCTGCTCTCTCTTCCCGGATTGCCCGTGGCCTGCACACCCGCCGGCCTCGACGCC
>Ga0224508_10004166_pt1 | contig 11854 bp, 9 predicted proteins | sample SF_Jan12_sed_USG_4_FD_170157 | JGI IMG/M metagenome (GOLD analysis project Ga0224508, IMG submission 170157) | Sediment microbial communities from San Francisco Bay, California, United States - SF_Jan12_sed_USGS_21 | ecosystem: Environmental > Aquatic > Marine > Sediment | place: USA: California...
CTCCTTCTTCCTCAATAGGTTTAGACCCAAGGAGCTTGTTGTACATTCGCTTGCCCCATTTCCACTCCCAGCCTTTAGATTTAGCATCCAGGTAGCGTTCCTGGGCTTCAATGGACAAGGTTTGAAAAAGGACATTTTCAATAGATTTTAATATCAATTCTATACCAACTAAGATCAATAAGACCAATAAGAGGAATACCTGCGTAACGGGATATGTCAAAAATGCAGGTTTGTCGCCAGAATCAATAAAGTACTCCATCAATCCTAAAATGATGAAGAATACGACGGGGATCCTGATCCACCAGGGTGCTAGATTTTTCATAATGTCATGTCTTTAGGTTGGTCGTCTTGCAAGGGTATTTCGCTTACTTCTTTAATGTGCTCTTTTGACGTGGTAAACACCCACCAGAAAAGCAGGGCGAAAAACACGAAAAATATCAGTAATGAGATCATCGGGTATGTGGCAATGCCCTCAATACTCTCCATATGATTCTTAACAAATTTCAACATGATCTACTTATTTTGGGTGAGAGGTTCATTTGTATCTTTCACTTTAATATCTGTACCTAATCGCTGCAAATATGCGATCATGGCTACGATCTCGCGATCCCGCATTTCAACAAAATCCCTTCCGTTTTCCTGTGCAATAACCTTGTCTGCCTCGTAAGAAATCACAAATTCTGGGTCAGAGTGAAGGTTCTTTTCTATCTGCAATGCCTGGGCGTCCATATTAGATGGGGCATTGGCAATTTCCTCTTCGGTATAGGGGACACCAAGAGAAGCCATAGCTTCCATCTTTGCCTGGGTCTGGCTTCGATCGTGCTTGTTTCTTATCAGCCACTGATAGGCAGGCATTATAGATCCGGCTGAAGTGCTTTGAGGATCATACATATGATTAAAATGCCAATTATCCGAATATTTGCCACCGATCCGAAGGAGGTCGGGCCCGGTACGCTTACTACCCCAGAGGAAGGGGTGATCATATACGAATTCACCTGCCTTGGCATATTCGCCATAGCGTTCGACTTCGCTTCTAAAAGGACGTATCATCTGAGAATGGCAACCTACACATCCTTCACGGATGTACAGATCTCTACCTTCCAGTTCTAAGGGCGAATACGGTTTAACACTGCTTATGGTCGGGATGTTCGATTTAATCAGAAGTGTTGGTACGATCTGCACAATTCCCCCGATCAAAATGGCGATGGTAGCAAAAATTGTCAATTGAATAGGCTTACGCTCTAACCAGGTGTGGTATTTTTCCCCAATAGCCCGCTTCTTAGAAACGCGTGTAAGCGCTGGTGCTTCGGCCATTTCATCTTCAACTTTTTGACCCGCTCTGACAGTTACGACAATATTATAGAGCATCACTATAAATCCAACGATATATAAAGTACCGCCTATGGCTCGCATCCAATACATGGGGATGATCTCGTTAACTGTCTCCAGGAAATTTCCATAAACCAGGGTACCATCCGGATTAAAATCCTTCCACATAAGGGCTTGTGTAAACCCAGCCACATACATAGGTAAGGCATAGAGGATAATTCCCAGTGTCCCGATCCAGAAATGGAAGTTGGCCATAGGAATAGAATGCAATCGTGTCTTGAACATTTTCGGAACCAGCCAGTAGATCATTCCAAAAGTCAGGAAGCCATTCCATGCCAGAGCGCCAACATGGACATGCGCAATAATCCAATCGCTAAAGTGGGCAATGGCATTTACATTTTTGAGGGAAAGCATAGGGCCTTCAAAGGTGGCCATCCCGTATCCTGTAATAGCGACTACCATAAATTTTAGTGTCGGATCTGTGCGTACTTTATCCCAGGCACCTCGTAAGGTGAGTAATCCATTAATCATACCACCCCAGGACGGTGCGATCAGCATTACGGAAAACACAACACCCAGATTCTGAGCCCAGTCAGGTAAGGATGTATATAAAAGATGGTGGGGTCCGGCCCAGATATAAATGAATATCAAAGACCAGAAGTGTACAATAGATAGACGATAGGAGTACACCGGCCGATTAGCGGCCTTGGGCACAAAATAATACATTAGTCCAAGGAAAGGAGTGGTTAGAAAAAACGCTACTGCATTGTGTCCGTACCACCATTGGACCAGTGCATCCTGTACGCCTGCGTAAACAGAATAACTTTTTAGTGCACTTACCGGTAATTCCAGACTATTAAAAATATGAAGTACGGCAACAGTTACGATAGTTGCCAGGTAGAACCAAATGGCGACATATAAATGACGCTGTCGTCTTTTTAACAAAGTACCTATGAAGTTCCATGCAAAAACAACCCAGATCAAGGCTATGGCGATGTCGATCGGCCATTCAAGTTCAGCATATTCCTTAGAGGTAGTATAGCCAAGTGGCAAAGTGACAGCGGCCGATACTATGATGGCCTGCCATCCCCAAAAATTTACCTTGCTGAGAAAATCACTAAACATACGCGCCTTAAGAAGGCGTTGTGTAGAGTAGTAAACACCTGCAAAAATGGCATTCCCAACGAAGGCAAAAATAACTGCATTGGTATGTAAAGGCCTTAACCTTCCAAAACTAAGCCATGAGATGCCATCAGTAAGATTGGGAAATAGAAACATAAATGCGAGTAGAAGGCCTACCAGCATCCCAATGATTCCCCAGAACAACGTGGCATAAAGAAATTGCTTTACGATCTTGTTGTCATAATAAAATTGTTGTACTTCCATGATCAGATACTAATTTTTATTGGATGGATTGTTGGATTTTTCTTTTGATTCTGAGGCTGCCGGTTCTTTGACGATCTCGTCCTCAAAGAGCATTCTCACGGATGGGGTATAAGAATCATCATATTGTCCGGTTCTCACCGAAACGATAAATGCTATAAAAAAGCCGATGGCAACAGTTAGACTGATTACCAGCAACACATATATTACACTCATACCTTCCTGAATTGCGATGTAAAACTACTTTTGTTCATTGTCTTGTAATATGACAAATATCAGCTAATACTTATTTTAATTTTCGAGTTGTCCAATTGGTTGCCATTGTGGCAAATGCCACGACACTGATTGAACTTAGCGGCATTAATATAGCGGCTATTATTGGCGCCAATTGTCCGGTTACTGCAAAGTATAATCCAACAAGATTATACACTATGGAGAAAACAAGGCATAAGCGAATTATGGTCATTCCCTGTCTGCTTGCGCTCATATAATCGCCAAGATGTTGCAATTTATTGGCATCAATGATCGCATCGCATGCTGGCGAAAATACATGTACGTCTTCTGCAACAGCAATACCCACATCGCTCTGCGCCAATGCACCTGCATCATTAAGTCCATCTCCCACCATTAACACCTTTTTGTCGCTGCTTTGAAGTTTGGTTATAAACTGGAGTTTATCCTCAGGTTTTTGACCAAAAAACATAGGGGTAAGTGGAGGAACGATGTCCCGAAGCTCTTCTGATTTGCCTGATCGATCGCCAGATAATACAGCGACGTCCATTCGCTCTTTTAATGAACTAAAAAGCGGTATCATCCCTTCTCGATAGGTATTCTTAAAAGAGAAATAACCTTTGTACAGATCATTACTACTAATATGGACTGCTGTATCATTTTCATTCTTTTTTTCAGGACGGCCCACATAATCGGCTGCACCTGCCTTAATGGTTGCGCCTGAAACTTTGCCGCTAATACCCTGTCCGGGGATCTCCTGATAGGTATCTAAAGTTGTTATTTCGTGTTCTTTCAGGATCTTTCGTAAAGATCTGCTCAATGGATGATTAGAGGCATTTAGCGTATTCAGGAGTAGGGATTCTTCGGTTTTGCTAAGCGGCATTCCCGAATATGTTATATGTGTATCCCGCGTACTGGAAAGCGTCCCAGTTTTATCAAAAATAGCCGTATCTGTCTGTGCCATGCGTTCTATAACCTGAGCATTTTTTAGGTATAGTCCTTTTCTGCCCAGAATACGCACCAGATTTCCCAATGTGAAGGGCGCGGCAAGCGCAATTGCACAAGGACAGGCTATGATCAGTACAGCCGTAAAGACATTTAAGGCCAGGGAGGCATCATTATAGAGCCAAAAAGCGGTAGCTATTGCAGCAATACTTAATACGGCCAATGTGAAATGCTTGCCTATTCGATCTGTGAGGTTTTGAAAGGCTGTAGTTTTGTCTTTATCAAAAACAGCGTTATCCCAGAGCTGTGTCAGATAACTTTGTGAAACCGACTTGATCACGGAGATCTCGATCCTTCCGGCGACCTGTTTGCCGCCTGCAAAGAGCTTATCGCCCTGTTTGAGCTGTTCGGGGGCAGATTCCCCTGTCACGAAACTGTAATCTATTAAAGCATTCCCTTTGATAATTCGACTATCAGCTGGGATCAACTCTCCGTGTCGAATCGCCAGCAAATCTCCTTTTTGAATCCGGTATATTTCTATACTCTCTTCTTTTCCTTTACGGTTGATCCTGTTCGCCGCTATGGGGAAATAGGACTTATAATCTCTTTCAAAAGAGAGGGAATCGTAGGTTTTGCGTTGAAAATATTTTCCAACCAGAAGAAAGAATATCAATCCGGAGAGACTGTCAAAATAACCGGAGCCAAGATCCAGAAAGATCTCCAGTGTACTCCTGAGAAAAAGTGCAAGAATCCCAAGGGTAATGGGAACATCTATATTCAACACCCGGGATTGAATTCCTTTAAACGCTGAGATCAGATAATCCTTCCCTGCATAGAGAACCACAGGAAGGGAAAGTCCAAACATCAACCATCGAAAAAGGTCTTTGTAATAAAGAAACCAATTGTCTGCTTCAGTACCCGGTGTTCCATACAGATCAAAGTATTCCGGAAATGACAAGAACATGATATTCCCAAACGCAAATCCGGCGACACCTAATTGGTATATTAGTTTTCTGTTCTTTTTGATCTTAGGTTTCTCAAGGTCATCAGCAGACAAATAAGGCGGATAACCAATATTGTTCAAGAGGATTACCAGATCTTTCAGAGAAATAAGAGAGGACTTAAAATTCACCCGCACCGATTGCCTGGGAAAATCTACTTGCGCAGCTTGTATTCCCGGATGGATCTTGTGGAGGTTTTCAAGAACGTAAATACACGAACTGCAATGTATATTGGGGATATTGAAGGAAATCACCTTGAAATCACCATGGTCAAAGTCCAGTAATTTCTCAATGATCTCATTCTGTTCCAGGTAGTCAAATTGAGATTTGGAGGAAACCGGCGATCTGCCAGCTTCTTCCTGCAATTCATAATAGTATAACAGGTCTTTAGACCTAAATAAGTCATATACCGTTTTACACCCATGACAACAGAAGATCTTCTTATCATAGACTATTGCCGTAGACCGGCATTGATCTCCGCAATGATAACAGTGATTACTGTCCATAACACATTTACTAACCTGTAGCGACAAATGTCTAATATACCACTAGTTCTGTATATGATAATTATCAGGTTTTACATACCTTTATTCTCTATTTTTTATATATGAGCAGTGATAACCGATGTGAGAACTGTATAATAAGACAATTCAACTCTTTACGGGCGATGAGCAAGGAAGAATTGAAGAAAGTTTCTGACACCAAGTCATCCAAAACGATTAAGAAGGGAGACATACTTTTCGAAGAAGGTGAAAAGTTAAATGGTGTGTACTGTGTTCGATCTGGCATTTCTAAATTATCTAAGCTCAGCGCTAATGGGAAAGATCAAATAGTCAAATTAGCCACTAAGGGTGAAGTTATGGGGCAGCGATCGGTGATAGCTGAGGAAACTGCAAACCTAAGCGCCATTGCTGTTGATGATATGGAGGTCTGTTTCATTCCTAAGGAGTCCATCGTAAATACCTTGCATCAAAATCCGAATTTCACATTTGAAGTACTCCGCCATATGGCCCACGATCTAAGAGAGGCAGACGATGTGATCGTCAATATGTCTCAAAAAACAGTAAAACAGCGCATAGCTGAGGCCTTCCTTTATCTTAAGAATAATTTTGGTGAAGATAAAGATGGCTACTTAAGATTGGTGTTATCGAGAGAAGATATTGCCAATGTGGTAGGTACTGCTACCGAATCATGTATCCGAATCATTTCTGAATTTAAGAAGAAGGGACTTTTGAAAAGTTCAGGAAAGAAATTGGGTATCACCGATGCCAAGAAGCTACAGGATCTTGTGGATGGCTTCTGATTCAAACCTGATATAAATCATTGTTTTGGCCTGTACGGGCCATTATTTTTACGCCATAGATTATAGAACTATGGAGTGCAAGCATGTTATTGTCCCCACCGATTTTTCTGAGACTGCAGACCGCGCCTTAGAATATGCCAGAGCCTTATTTAGATCAGATACGTGCTCTTTTCATTTGCTAAATACATATACACCGGCTATATCACATAGCAGGTTTATGGCCACATCTTTACACGGTTCCGTTTTGGAAGAGAGTGTACAAAATGCTTCCGAACAAGGTTTACAGGAATTGGTAGCGAGCTTGCATAAAAAGAACGCAAATCCACTACATACGTTTAAAACCATTTCTTCTTTTAATATTCTAACAGAAGAAATTTGCAATCTATCCGAAGTTAATGATATACGACTTGTGGTAACCGGTACAACTGGAGAAAGTGCTTTAAAGGATGTGTTCTTAGGCAGCAATACGGTTCGCATATTAAATTCTGCTCAGGAATGTCCTGTGCTGACTATCCCGCCGGAGGCCAGCTTTGCCCCTCCTAAACAGATAGCTTTTATTACAGATTATAAACGGAATTTTAGCGCTATTGTGCTACAACCCTTATTGGATATTGCCTCTACATATGGCTCAAAGATCAGGGTAATGCATATTAAGGAAGAACAGGAATTAAGTAAATACCAACAATCCAACAAGAGCATACTCGAAGAATATTTATCCAGCGTATCTTATACACTTCATGAGATGCCTTATTATGGGAGTAAGTCCAAGGTAATACAACACTTCCTGGAGGATATGGAAGTTGATATGGTTTCCCTTGTGCACTACAAGCATAGCTTTCTTGAGGAAATACTGCGTGAGCCTGTAATTAAAAAAGTAATTTTTCACACTAAAACCCCTATTCTGGTACTACCTGAATGATCAGGAGTTCCTGCCAATAGGATAGTCCTCATAAAAATCATCAAAAGTTTTTTGTGTAGTATAGTCTGACTTCAAGACTCGAAGTACCATGACGATCAGGAAAGTTTGACCAAGGATGGTTAAGAAAAATACCCATTTAAAGGCAAAATCCATAGAAGCCACTAGTGTCACCAGGACTAAGATCAGCGTGGTAAAAGCTACCCAGAACATGGATCGATCCTTCATACCATGAAAATTATAGAAATAATATTCCTTTTCATGTTAAAGGGCTATTAAAAGATTTATCTCAACCAGAATTTGTCTGCAGCAGGTACATTCTTATTCCCGGCCTGCTTAAAGGGATTGAAGTTTTTTAAGGCAAAAACGTACCAGGCACTTGAAGATATAGCTGCAGCCTGGTCTGCATGCTCCCAAAGTTTTGATTCACCATAGTTGGTGCCCTGATTGACAGAATAAGGAACACCCGCAACTGAATCATTTGTCTTTGAATATATCAGCGTCTTTTTAATCTCTCGTATTAATTGTTTCCCTTCTTCTTCCATGCCCGATTGATTAAAAGCAAGAGCCATTTGGGCAGTACCTTCCAACCAGATCACATCTTTGTCTTCATCAAAGCAGTATCCACGTATTTTTTGGCCGTTTATTGATGAAATTTGCCGGGTGCCATATCTGTCAGCTTTTGTTAGAAGCTGATCCGATAAGGTCGGATAGATGAGGGAACCTAATGAATGCAGATCCATTGCATATTGATACTTTGGGTTCTCAGGCCATGCAAGAAGCAAGCTTTCTTTTTGATCCCACCGATTTTCTTTCAGATATAATAATATACCCTTGTGGAAATCGTCATAGCCGGGAACAGCGTTAAATGCGGTGATGATGCCTTCTGTGATCTTGTGGATCCTTTTGCCATTTGCCTGGATACCTCCCCATAATCCTCCATCTTCGGCTTGTTGTGTCCTTAGCCAATTCTCTAATGCTAAGGCCATAGTTTCGTATTTGGAACTTGAAAATCGTTCTGAATAATGATTGATGGCTATCAGTAGCCAGGCGTTGTCGCCAATCCACTTTCTTCGTGTCTGACTCCCGTCTCCACGTCGGAATTGATAATAGCCGCCTCCAAATTCGATAAATTCGGTGTCCAAACGATGGCTGAAATAATCTAAAATCTTCTCCGTGCTTTCGCGATCATCATGAATGGTGTAAACCAGGGCTGCAAGGGCGTTGTCGTAGAGGGATACAAAATTTGATCCTTCAGCGCTCTCCACAAGTCCGTTTGATAGCTGCCTGTTCTTGATCCATAATAAAGGTTGGTTGACTTCTTCGGGTAAAGGAATGGTATTCGAAATAATGGATGAAGTAGTCGCTATTAAAGTAGAGTCTTTTGTTCCCAGAGCAAAACTGCTCTGGCAAAGCATCACACAGAAGGTGAAAAAGATTGTAGGTTTCATGTTTTAGGCTTAGGGCAATCTAAAAATAGAGCCTAAATTGGTGGTAATTAGGATTTTACGATAAATGATGCACAAGTATCGATAAAGTGACCGTCAATATCCATTTGTCTGATAAAAGAGAATATTATCTTACTAATTCAACAAAACAAGCTTAGATTAACGATCGATTTCTCCCGATTTCCAGTAGGACAGTACTGGTGATTCGGCTCCAGATAATTGCATAATGAGGTGCAAGTCAATTAGCTTTCCTATCTTTGTACCGTTGTGTTGTGCCCCAATAAAACGGGGCAAGGTGAGGTAACCACATTTAGATGTGGATTACTAACCAATGAAAGGCTTTCCTAGCGATTATTATCGCTCTTTGGAAGGCTTTTTTTCTTTCCACTTATTTGTACCAAAGTAGTTTTAGATGCCTGAGAATTGTCGTAATTTTAGTAGATAAATCTAGCCTATGCCACTATATCATACATTAGGAAAAATACCTCATAAACGACATACCGTTTTTGAAAAACCGGATGGTTCGTTGTATTATGAGCAACTCTTTGGGACCATTGGTTTTGACGGCATGTCTTCGCTGCTTTATCATGTTCACAGGCCAACAATGGTAAAAGAGGTACAAAAAGCTGTGGATATATCACCTAAAGCAGCAATTGATCATAATATTACTTCCCGCTTGCTCAAGGGACTTGAATTACCGCCTCAAGATGATTATCTGGAGAGTAGAAAAGTCATTTTATTTAATAGCGATGTACATGTCGGACTTGCTGCACCCAGAAAATCTATGACGGATTATTTCTACAAGAATGCCGATGCCGATGAATTATTATTTATCCATGAGGGTACGGGAGTTGTAAAAACGTTTTTAGGGGAGATCCCATTTGAATACGGGGATTATATTTTGATTCCTCGCGGGATGATCTATCAGATCCATTTTGATACAGACAAAAACAGGTTGCTTGTCACAGAATCGTATCACCCAATATATACACCTAAGCGATATCGAAATTGGTTCGGACAGCACCTGGAGCATTCGCCTTTCTGCGAGCGCGATTTTAAACTGCCTCAAAACCTGCAGACTTTTGATGAGAAAGGGGATTTCCTGATGAAGGTGAAAAAAGAAGGGCAATTGCATCATATGATCTATGCTTCTCATCCGTTTGATGTTGTTGGATGGGATGGGTATAATTATCCGTACGGTTTCTCTATTCACGATTTTGAACCTATAACCGGGCGCGTACATCAGCCGCCTCCGGTACACCAGACTTTTGAAACTTCTGCCTACGTGGTTTGCAGTTTTGTTCCACGACTCTATGATTACCATCCAAAAGCAATCCCTGCGCCTTATAATCATTCGAATATAGATTCTGATGAGGTACTTTATTATGTAGATGGCGATTTTATGAGTCGGAATAATATTGATCGAGGTTATATTTCATTACATCCTGCCGGGATACCCCACGGACCACATCCGGGTACTTACGAAGCGAGTATTGGTAAAAGCAAGACGGAAGAATTGGCTGTAATGATCGATACGTTCAAGCCACTTAAGTTAACACAGGCAGCTTTAGACCTGGATGACGGTACCTACCATCAATCCTGGTTGGAATAAGTTATATCCAATCTATTATTTGATGTAAAAGACCGGCCGCTAGTTTAGCAGTTTGGTTATCCTGATCGTATGTAGGATTCATTTCTGCAATATCTAAACTGATCACTTTTTTAGAGGCGAAAATTTTCTCAAGGCAGGACAGTACGACATCTGTATCAAAACCCAATGGGGAAGGAGCACTTACGCCTGGTGCAAAGGCTGAAGAAAAACCATCTAAATCGATAGTTACATAGGCACGATCCACCTTGTTTAGAAAACCTTCAAGGGTTTTGGTAATCTGAACTAAAAAGTCTAGTCGGAAATTCTCTCTGAAAACTATATCGACACCCAGTTTCTGTGCCGTATTTAGCAGCGTAGTGCTATTTGCATCCTTCCTGACTCCCAGGCACAAATAATGAAATTCCTGACCTACATTTTCCAAAAGGCTGGCGATCTGTAAAAATGGCGTACCTGAATTCCCTTGAGGTTCTGGTTGGCGAAGATCGAGGTGGGCATCAAAATTAATGATCCCGATCCTCTCGTTTTGCTTTACATGTGAATGAATACCCATAAAATGGCCCCAGGCCATATCATGACCCCCTCCAATTATTATGGGAAAGCAGCTATGCTGCAATAGTAGCTGCACTTTTTGGGCTGTGAGTTGTTGGGCAGCTTCTAGATCAGAGTCGTCACACAAGACAGTTCCCGCATCAATTAAAAACTTCTCTGTTTTGTGAAATGGCATTTTGGCCAACTGAGAGCGTATGGCTTCGGGACCTCCTGCCGCACCAATTCTGCCCTGGTTTCTGCGAACACCTTCGTCACATGCATATCCCAAAATCCCAATAACATTCCCTTTTACCTCCGGAAAGCCTTGACTAAGATCTGCATACTGAATTTGCTCGTGTATATAGTCTGCGCCTTTTCCGGTCTTCCCGGAGTACTTAGCTGGATCAGTTGATTGGTAGATTGCCATAGCGCTAAGTTATAGATCTAAGCTATCTATGATGGTATCCTCGACACTTTCCGGCAAGGTTACTTTTAGATCTGGCGTGCGGTCCAGCTCTCTTTTAATAGCTTCCAAAGCCTCAGGATTACGCGCCCAGCTTCTCCTGGCAATGCCATTATTGACATCGTAGAATAACATTAGTTCTAGTCGCCTTTCTGCTTCCTGGCTGCCATCGAGCACCATGCCGAAGCCGCCATTAATAACTTCGCCCCAACCAACACCTCCACCATTGTGAATAGAAACCCATGTGGCCCCTCTAAAGCTGTCACCTATGACATTGTGTATTGCCATATCCGCTGTAAACTGACTCCCATCATAAATATTACTGGTTTCCCTGAATGGTGAATCCGTACCACTCACATCGTGATGATCCCGACCTAAAACTATCGGTGCTGAAATCCTTCCTGCTGCAATGGCGTCGTTAAACGCTTTTGCGATCTTGATCCTGCCCTGTGCATCTGCATATAGAATCCGCGCCTGGGAACCCACGACCAATGCATTCTCTTCGGCCTGGGAGATCCATTGGATGTTATCTTCCAGTTGCACACGAATAGATTCTGGCGCAGAAATTTTTAAGGCTTCTAATGCATCTTTTGCAATTGAATCTGTTCGTGCCAGATCCTTGGGATCAGCAGAAGTACACACCCATCTGAACGGACCAAAGCCATAATCGAAACACATTGGTCCAAGGATGTCCT
>Ga0224508_10004167_pt1 | contig 11853 bp, 10 predicted proteins | sample SF_Jan12_sed_USG_4_FD_170157 | JGI IMG/M metagenome (GOLD analysis project Ga0224508, IMG submission 170157) | Sediment microbial communities from San Francisco Bay, California, United States - SF_Jan12_sed_USGS_21 | ecosystem: Environmental > Aquatic > Marine > Sediment | place: USA...
TCAGCCCATTGTCTATGGGCTGGTGTTGCTGTTCGCGGCACGCGGACTACAACGGATCGTCTTCCAGGAGGAGATCGCCAACGCGGTGTCTATTGCAGCATCGAGGAACACCGCCAATGCGGCGTTCTTTCTGCTCATGGCCCTGGCGTTGGTCGCGCTGCTCAGGATTGCGAACAAGGAAGCCGCGGATTAATCACGCGCGAGCTCGTCCGGGTGATGTACCAGATCGCCCGGTGCGATGAACGGGCGCAGCAGGAAGATACACGTCACAACCAGGCCGACACCCGCCATGATGAGGACTGACTGGCGTACCGTGCCGTCGTAGATGGCAGCGGCCAGCAATGCGCCGCCCGCACCGAACAGGTTTTGCAGCGTGCCCATGATCGACGATGCCACCCCGGCAATGCGCGGCAAGGGATCGAGTGCGAGGACGGCCGAATTGGATGCAATGATCGCGATCGTAAACATGAACAGGCATACGCACGACCACACCCACCAGAAAGGGGCGCTATCCAGCCAGGCGATGATGGCAAGCTGCCCGCTCGCGAGAAAGATCATGGCGACGCCCAGGGCGATGAGTTGTAGCTGGTCGAATCGCAAGACCAGCCACCGGTTGGCGAATGAACCGACGAGAATCGAAACGCCGGCACACGCGAAGATCAGGCCATATTGCTGGATCGAGTAGTCGTAGATCTCGACCACAAGCGCTGCGGACACGGCGATGATCGACATAAATCCCGCCGGCGGCAGCACAATCAATAACAGGCCGAAGATGCTTTGCCGGTGTGAAAAGAACTCCCTGAAACTTGAAATCAACTGGCGGACCGGGTGCTCGTTGACATCCGGGACATGCGTCTCCGGGATGTTGGCGCGAATGCCGAACATGATGAGTCCGGCGCATACCGTGATCGCGATGAATGGTGCTCGCCAGTCCCATTGCGCGACCAGCAAGGCGCCAAAGCTCGGTGCGATCACGGGTGCTGCCGTGAAGATCATGGTCATCAGGGACATCAACCTGGCCGCATCCTTGCCTGAAGCAACATCCCGTACCATCGCGCGCGACAGTACGATGGCTGAGGCGGCGCCGATGCCCTGCACGAATCGTGCAGTGAGCATGACGTCTATGCTGTTCGACGCAGCCGCGACCGCGGCCGCAGCAAGAAAAACCGTCATGCCAACATAGAGTGTCGGGAGCCGGCCGAGCCGGTCCGAGAACAGGCCTGCCGGGATCTGTCCGCAGGCCATGCCGATCATGAAGATGCCGACGATCTGCTGGCCGCGCGACAGGCTCGTGTCCAGCGCATCGACCATAGCTGGGATGGCGGGCAAGCTCAGGTCTACGGTCAAGGCCGCAACGGCTGTGAGCAGGCCCAGCGTGATGACGAATTTCTTGCTATTGAGAAGGTCGGCGTTCAAGGCCGCGTAGCCTACATGGATTCGGCCAGTATTACTTCGATGAGCTGCGGGGTGCCGTACCAGTACGCGAGGTCGCGCGGATGGCTGATGTCCCAGACCGCGAGGTCCGCGCGCTTGCCGGTTTCCAGCGTGCCGCGATCGTCAAGACCCAAAGCTCGCGCAGCGACTCGCGTGGTCCCCGCGAGGCACTCCTCAGGCGTAAGCCTGAACTGTCGAGCCGCCAACAGCATCGCAGTTCGCAGGCTGCAAATCGGAGAAGTGCCGGGATTGCAGTCGGTCGCAATCGCGATCGGTACGCCGTGTTCGCGCATGGCGTCGATCGGAGGCAGCTGTGTTTCGCCGAGCGTCAGGAACGCACCCGGCAGCAACACAGCGACCGTATCAGCCGCCGCCATTGCGTCGACGCCGGACCGGGATGTGTATTCCAGGTGATCCGCCGACAGCGCGTTGAAGTGTGCAGCCAGTGCCGCGCCACCACCGTCAGTGAGCTGGTCTGCATGCAGTTTGACGGGTAAGCCGAGTTCGACAGCGCGGTCGAACAACCTCGACACTTGCTCTGCCGAAAAGGCGATTGACTCGCAGTAGGCATCCACGGCATCGGCGAGCTGTCCGGCGACGACCTCCGGAAGCAGTTCGTCGCATATCAGGTCGATGTATTCGTCGGCCTTGTCCCGGTACTCGGGGGGCACTGTGTGTGCCGCGAGCAAAGTCGTGCGTATGGTCGCCGGCGTTGCTTCCCCGAGCTGTCGTGCAACCGACAGCATCTTGAGTTCACTGTCGATGCTGAGTCCGTAGCCCGACTTGATCTCAATCGTGCCGACGCCCTCGGCGGTCAGCGCCTGCACGCGGGGCAGGGCAGCCGCGTACAGTTCGTCGGCCGATGCTGCGCGCGTTGCCTTTACCGTCGACATGATGCCGCCGCCGGCACGGGCGATGTCCTCGTAGCTGGCGCCACGCAATCGCTGTTCGAATTCGCCGGCACGGTCGCCGCCAAAGACCAGGTGAGTGTGACAGTCAATCATGGCGGGCGTGACCCAGCGCCCATCCAGCGAACGCGTGGTCCGGGCGGTGCCGTCGGGCAGGTCTGCCCGGGGGCCGATCCAGGCGATCTTTCCGTCATTTACAGCCATGGCGCCGTCCTCGATGACGCCATAATCATCGCCGGCCATGGTCGCGATTCTCGCGTCTGTAAGCACCAGGTCCATTGCATTGAACGGTACCATGCACTAACCTGTATATACAACTTAGAGAGGTCGGCATGACCACACTTTTCGCCCGCAAAGCCCTGCTGCCAGACGGCTGGAACGACAACGTCCGGTTGTCGGTCGCCGGTGGACGTGTCGCCGGCGTGGCAATCGACGCGTCGCCGAACGAGCGTGAGGACGTACTTGGTTGTGTGATCCCGGGTCTGTGCAATGCACACTCGCACGCCTTCCAGCGCGCGCTTGCAGGGCATACAGAGGAACGCTCGCCTGCAGGCCGCGACAACTTCTGGTCCTGGCGCGAACGCATGTACGAGCTGGCCGGGCGTGTCAGCGCGGAGGTGCTGACGGCCATCGCACGTCAGGCGTACTGCGAAATGCTCAGGTCCGGCTACACATCTGTCGCCGAGTTTCACTACCTGCATCGTGACCCGCTGGATATCGCCGCTGTGGATACGATGTTCGAGGCGATTGTGACGGCGGCGCGTGACAGTGGCATTCGACTGACCTACGTTCCGGTGCATTACGAGCGAGCCGGATTCGAAGACCCGGAACCGACGGCACAGCAGGCGTCCTTCGCCATGTCAGCTGACGAGTTCCTCGAACACTTCGAACGCGTCGCGCCCAGGTGCACAGATGCAGTCAGTATCGGGATTGGCGTGCACAGCCTGCGTGCCGTCAGCCAGGAATCGTTGCGACGCGTCGCGGCCGTCGCCGGTGAGTCGGGCGTACCAATGCATATTCATGTCGCTGAACAAGAGCGCGAAGTTAAGCAGTGCTTCTCGTCCTACGGCCGCCGCCCCGTTCGCTGGTTGCTCGAGAACTTCGATGTCGGTCCCGCCTGGAATCTCGTGCACGCAACGCACATGGACGACGATGAAATCGCCGGCCTCGCCCGGTCGGGCGCTGTGGCCGTGCTGTGCCCAAGCACGGAAGCGAACCTCGGTGATGGACTGTTCCCGCTGCACGAATATCTCGAACACGGCGGCCGCATCGCGATCGGTTCCGACAGCCATATCTCGATCAATCCCTTCGAGGAGTTGCGCTGGCTCGAATACGGACAGCGCCTGGTATCCCGTTCACGCAACGTCGCGTCGCTGCGTGACAGTCATGTGGGCAGCGAGCTGTTTGCGCGCGCACTTGAAGGAGGTGCCTCGGCGGCGGGTCACGAGCTGACCGGAATCGAAGCGGGCGCGCCCGCCGACCTCGTCGTGCTGAACGACGAAGACCCAATGCTGGCAGGTCACAATGATGACTCGCGTCTCGATGCGCTCGTCTTCTCGGGATATCCGTTACCGGTCGAACGAGTCATGGTCGACGGACGCTGGTGTGTAGAAGACGCCGTGCACGTGGATCGTGAGCGCGCACGCAACGAGTTTGCAGCGGCGCTGGAGAAACTGGGGAGCAAGGCATGAATGCGACGAAGCCGCGCTACCAGCAACTCAAAGACCTGATCATCGGCCAGATTTCCACGGGTGCTTTGCAGCCGAGTGATCGCGTGCCGTCCGAGAACGAACTCGTCGAAGCGATGAACGTATCGCGCATGACCGCCAATCGCGCGTTGCGCGAGCTCAATGACGAAGGCTACGTGAAGCGCATTGCAGGACGTGGCACGTTTGTCTCGGATTTTCGTTCGCAGTCGCACCTGCTCGAAGTGCAGAACATTGCAGACGAGATCGCAGGTCGCGGCCACAGCCACTCGAGCAAGGTCATTCGGCAGTCGCGTCAGCATGCGCGTGGCGAAGTCGCGCGTGCGCTACACGTTGAGCAGGGCACGGACATCTTTCACCTGCTGCTGGTCCACTACGAAAACGATGTGCCGGTACAGGTCGAGGACCGGGACGGGCTGGGGAGTTTTGCACCGGGCTGTCTCGACCAGGATTTCGAACAGGTAACGCCAAGTGCCTACCTGACGTCCGTGGCGCCGCTGCAGGAAGCCGAACAGATCGTGCGGGCGAGCATGCCGAACAGTGCCGTACGCGGGCACCTCGACATGGACGAGGGCGAACCGGCCCTCGTCGTGATCCGGCGTACCTGGTCGAAAGGACGCCCCGTCACGTTTGGACGACTACATCATCCGGGCAGCCGGTATGAGCTGACCGGACACTACACACCACCCGGAACACTGCGGTCGATGCCGGCCGATGTTGTGCAGCTGGAGAAGTTAAGAAAATGAGCAGAACAATCAAGGCGCCGACGGGCGTTGAACTGAGTGCAAAGAGCTGGCTGACCGAAGCCCCGTTGCGCATGTTGATGAACAACCTCGACCCGCAGGTTGCCGAAAGGCCACAGGACCTCGTCGTCTACGGCGGCATCGGCAAGGCCGCCCGCAACTGGGAGTGTTTTGACAAGATCGTCGAAACGCTGCGCGAACTCGAGGCCGATGAGACCCTGCTCGTGCAGTCGGGAAAGCCGGTTGGCGTATTCAAGACGCACGCCGATGCGCCAAGGGTGCTCATCGCCAACTCCAATCTCGTTCCGGCCTGGGCCAATTGGGAGCATTTTCGCGAACTCGATCGCAAGGGTCTCATGATGTTCGGCCAGATGACGGCGGGATCGTGGATCTATATCGGTAGCCAGGGCATCGTGCAGGGCACTTACGAGACCTTCGTCGAAATGGGCAGGCAGCACTACGACGGCGACCTCGCCGGGCGCTGGATCCTGACCGCCGGCCTGGGCGGCATGGGCGGCGCGCAGCCGCTAGCGGCGACCATGGCGGGCGCGTCCATGCTTGCCATTGAGTGCCAGGCAGATCGCATCCAGATGCGACTGGACACAGGCTATCTCGATAAGCGTGCAGACACGCTCGATGAGGCGCTTGCAATGATTGACGAAGCCGTGGCCGACAAGAAGGCCGTGTCAGTCGGCTTGTTGGGTAATGCCGCTGAAATCCTGCCCGAGATGGTCGAGCGAGGAATCCGTCCTGACGCCGTGACGGACCAAACCTCCGCACACGACCCCGCGAACGGCTACTTGCCGGCGGGATGGACAGTCGAGGAATGGTTGGAGAAGCGGGAGAGCGATCCCGATGCTGTCGCTGCGGCATCCGTGAAATCAATGGCCGTGCACGTCAAGGCTATGCTGGAATTCCAGAAGCAGGGCATCCCGACTTTCGACTACGGCAACAACATCCGCCAGGAAGCGTTCAACCAGGGCGTCGAGAATGCATTCGATTTCCCGGGCTTCGTGCCAGCCTACGTGCGGCCGTTATTCTGTCGCGGTGTCGGTCCGTTTCGCTGGGCGGCGCTGTCCGGCGACCCTGAGGACATCTACAAGACGGACGCCAAGGTGAAGGAGTTGATTCCCGATGACCCGCACCTGCACCAGTGGCTCGATGCCGCGCGCGAGCGCATTCAATTCCAGGGACTGCCATCGCGCATCTGCTGGGTCGGGCTCGGACTGCGCGACAAGCTCGGCCTCGCGTTCAATGAAATGGTCCGCAACGGCGAGCTCAAAGCGCCGGTCGTCATCGGACGCGATCACCTGGACAGCGGCTCGGTTGCGAGTCCGAACCGCGAAACCGAATCCATGAGAGACGGCAGCGATGCCGTTTCCGACTGGGCGTTGCTGAACGCGCTGCTGAGCACGGCCGGCGGTGCGACCTGGGTCTCGCTGCATCACGGTGGCGGTGTGGGCATGGGCTACTCACAACACGCGGGACTCGTGATCGTCTGTGACGGTACGGCAGAAGCCGACCGGCGCATTGGCAGGGTGCTCTGGAACGACCCGGCAAGTGGCGTTATGCGTCATGCCGACGCGGGTTATGAAATCGCGATCGACTGTGCTCGCGAGCATGGCCTAAATCTGCCAATGGTTGATACGGGGAGTCGACTATGAACCTGACGATCGACAACCAGCTCATCTCACTGGCCGAGTTGCGCCAGGCATGGCTGGAACCGGTCATCGTCGATCTCGGCGATACGGCACGCCGCCGCATCGCGGAATCCAATGAGTTGATCGACGACGTGGTTGCCCATGGCGACCAGGTCTATGGCGTCAATACCGGCTTCGGCCAGCTCGCCTCGGTACGCATCAGTAACGACGAGCTCGCGCACCTGCAGGAAAACCTCGTGCGCTCGCACGCGGTTGGCGTCGGCGAAGACCTCGATGACGATGTTGTGCGCCTGATCATGCTCATGAAAGTCATCGCACTGGCAGAAGGGTTTTCGGGCGTCAGGCTCGAACTCGTCGATCGGCTTTGTGACCTGATCAACCACCAGATCTATCCGCGGATTCCATCTCGCGGGTCGGTCGGTGCGTCCGGTGATCTTGCACCGCTCGCGCACATGGCCGGCGCATTGATCGGCATCGGCGAAGTGCGTATCAATGGCAGCCTTGCGCCCGCCGCGATTGCGCTCAAGGAAGCCGGCCTCGAACCCGTTACGCTGGCACCGAAGGAAGGCCTCGCGCTGCTCAATGGCACACAGGTCTCGACCGCCTTGGCGCTCTCCGGTGTATTCCGCACCGAAAACGTATTGTCAGCGGCATTGATGGCCGGCGCCATGTCGTCGGACGCGATCAAGGGCAGCGATACGCCGTTCGATCGCCGCATCCAGAGCGTGCGCGGGCACGGCGGCCAGATCGCTGTTGCGGCCGTGCTTCGTGACCTCATGAGCGGTAGTGACATTCGGGCATCGCATGCCGATTGCGACCGGGTCCAGGACCCGTATTCGATTCGTTGCCAGCCGCAGGTCATGGGTGCCTGTCTCGATGTGCTTCGGCATGTCTGCACGGTCCTCGAAACGGAAGCCAATGCCGTGACGGATAACCCGCTGGTGTTCACAGACTCAAGAGCAGTGCTATCCGGAGGCAACTTCCACGCCGAGCCCGTGGCCCTCGCTGCCGACTACCTGGCGCTGGCCATAGCCGAAATCGGCGCACTCTCCGAGCGGCGCATTGCGCTGCTGATCGATGCACATCTCAGTGGGCTGCCCGCTTTCCTCGTCAAGGAGGGTGGCCTGAACAGCGGTTTCATGATGGCGCAGGTCACGGCCGCCGCGCTCGCCTCGGAAAACAAGTCGCACGCACATCCTGCGAGTGTCGATAGTATTCCGACATCCGCGAACCAGGAAGATCACGTGAGCATGGCAACCTTTGCTGCGCGACGCCTGCATACCATGCTCGATAACGTCGCCGACATCGTCGCCATCGAATTGCTGGCAGCGGCACAGGGCATCGACTTTCACCGGCCAACGAAAAGTTCGCCGGCCATCGAGGATGTCATGAGTGTGGTGCGTGAGCTGTCACCCGTGTACGAGGAGGACCGGTCGTTGTCTCCCGATATCACGCGGGTAGCCGCAACCATCGACAACGGCGAGTTTTGTCATTACGCCGAATCGGTATTGCCCAGTCAGTACAAATGATCGACGTCTTCAGCTTTCACGAAGGGACCTCGCCGCTGCTCATCAGTGTGCCGCACGATGGTATCCACGTACCGCCGGACATCGGTGCGTGTATGACCGCAGCAGGAGCGGCGCTGCCGGATACCGACTGGCACGTGGCCGAGCTTTACAGTTTCGCGCGCGAGCTGGGTGCGAGCATGCTTGTCGCAAATTACTCGCGCTACGTCGTCGACCTGAATCGGCCGGCCACCGACGAGGCGCTCTACACCGGGCAGGTCGCGACGGGATTGTGCCCGCTGCAGACGTTTGAGGGTGCCGAAATCTACGCGTCAGGCAGCGTCGATGCGGAAGAGGTTGCTGCACGCGTGGCGGCCTACTGGCGGCCTTACCATGACAAGATCAGGGGCACGCTCGAGCGGCTCCGCGACCGGCATGGTGTTGCGCTTTTGTGGGACGCGCACTCGATAGCCAGCGTCGTGCCACGCCTGTTTGAAGGCGAGTTGCCCGAACTGAATCTCGGCACCAATGGCGGCACGAGCTGCGCAGCCCCGATTGCAGCGCGCGTTGCCGAAGTCGCTGGTGCCAGTCCCTACAGCCACGTGGTCAACGGCCGCTTCCGGGGCGGCTATATCACGCGTCACTATGGCGACCCCGAAGGCAGCGTGCATGCGATGCAACTCGAACTTGCACAGCGGGCCTATCTGAACGAAGCGACGACGGTCTTCGACCCGCAAAAAGCGTCGGGTCTTCGTGATACGCTCCGACTTATGTTGCAAGCATTTGTCGAGACAGCCAAAGGGTATTAGTAGCGATGACAATCAAAAATGTACGGAAAGTCCTGGTATCCGTAGTAGTACTGGTTTTTGCGTCCGGGTGTGTAGGAACGGCGACGACCGTCGATCGTAGCGCGGACCAGGCGCTGCAGGTCTTTCATGAGCAAATCGACAGCTCCCAGGTGTTCCTGGACCAGGCGGCCGGATACCTGGTGTTCCCCAGGGTGATCAAGGCCGGTGCCGGCATCGGCGGCGAAACGGGTGAGGGTGTTTTGCGCGTGGGTGGTTCGACCGTGGGCTACTACCGGACGACGAGCGGTTCCATCGGCTTCCAGTTCGGCGCGCAGGCCAAGTCCATCGTGATTGCATTCATGACGCGCGAAGCGCTTGATCGATTTCGCCGGTCGGAAGGCTGGAAGGTAGGCGTCGACGGGTCGGTGGCACTGATCGACATCGGTGCGGGCAAGACGATCGACTCTGACAATGTTCGCGACCCTGTCGTCGGGTTTATATACGGGTCCAAGGGCCTCATGTACAACCTGACGCTCGAAGGCACCAAGATCACAAGGGTCGTCAAGTAGTCAGCGACGTGATTTCGCCGCTCATCGACAAGTCGTGCGGCTTAGGGCTCTCTAGTCGACACGCACGCCGTCTATTTCGACGGTGAGTTCGCGGCGGCAGATATTGCCCTGCAGATAGGCGATCTGGTCCGCTCCCGGACCGAGCCTGCTCTTCATCTTGTCGGCGATCGCCGGGTAATCATCGGGGTTGCGCAGGTAAACGCGCAATACGCTTTGCTCGTCCAGCACGAGTCTCGGGTTGCCGTTGTTGACTTCCGATACGGCATCGCAGAGCGAGTCGAGATTGCGTAAGGTCTCGTCGAGCTGCGCCTCGGTGTCGTTGGGATGCATGGACTCGTGGCCCACGATAGCTGCTGTTCCCGATAGCAGGTGCAGGCGGTGATTGGCCGTCGCGACCGACCCGCCACGCCCGAACTTGGGACTCTGAGGACCGTACTGCCGTGGGTATTGAAAAGCGCTGACCTGGCGCGGATTCTCGGCGAGTGAGAAATCGCGCGTTGAGCACAAGGCGATAATCGAGAGACCACGATCCAGGATGGTGCCGACGCCCGTCCCGGTTGGTGCATGCTCATCGCTAACGCCCGACTCCCGAAAGGCCAGGGCGCGACCTACCGAGAACTGGCGATATCGCTCGAGGTCCCCTTCACCTTCATTGATGCCGCCGAGATAGTTCCAGATCTTGACCAGCCGCGGGTGCTGCGTCGATTGCACGACGTCCAGCAATTCGCGATAGGCCTCGTAGGTGAGCTGCTCGTGATTGTCGTGGGCGCTCTCGTCGTTCTCGTAAACGATGAACGCATAATCTGCGCATTCGGCGATGCGCATCGAGCCTTTCGTGTAGTAGTTGACCTCGTCGTCGACCCACCAGGTCTCGTAAATCTGGTCACGGTCGATCGGCTGGAGCTGCGGACTGACGATCGCGGGGTGCTCGTCCGGTGCTGGCGTGGCGCCAAAATGGAATGCGAGCAGCAGGTTGTGGGCCGGCGTAGGCGGCGTCAGATCACTCGCAAGCGATACGTGCAGGTTCGAACTCATGTGTTGCGTTATCAGGGGAAAAATCTATCATACCTTCGCTGGCGCTCCCGACACTACACATTATTGAGAGATACATGGCGGCACAAACCGAGAACGAACAGGAACTGGCGGCACTGATCGTCGAGGCATTGAACCTCGAGGACGTCGCGGCAAGCGATATTGGTCCCGAGGAACCCTTATTTGGAGAGGGGCTCGGTCTCGATTCGATTGACGCGCTCGAACTGGCGCTCGCTATCACGCAGAAGTACACCGTACAGCTCAAAGCCGAAGATGCGAACATGCACAAGGCCTTCGGTACCCTGCGCACGTTGAACAGCTACATCGAGGAACACTCCGGCTGAGCCTGATTATCGAAAGACACGCCGACGCGACCATTGCGATACGCAGTGATGGACCCGTCAGCGTGGCCACCTTCATCGCGGAAGCGAAGGGCCTGGCCGAGGAACTCCCCGACAAACAGTTTGCGATCAACCTGCACGGTGATCGCTACCTCTACCTGAGAGCATTCTGCGCGGCGATCATCGCAGGGCAATGCACCCTGATGCCGCCCAACCGTCAGCCCTATACGCTGCAGCAGCTACAGGAACTCTATCCCGACAGCTACATCATCGGCGATGACGGTGAAGAGCCGCAGTCAACGCCCGTCGCCGATGCGGGCATGCCGAGTGTCGATGACGACCAGCTCTGTGCCATAGCGTTCACCTCTGGCAGCACGGGTGCACCAACGTCCAACAGAAAGGCCTGGCGCACCTTGCGCGAAGGCACGCTCGGGAACATACGTCTGCTGCTCGGCGAGGATCACGCGCACGTCAACCTGGTCGCGACCGTGCCGCCACAGCACATGTGGGGCATGGAGACCTCGGTCCTGATGCCAATGTTCACGCGCGTTGCAGTGAGCGCAAGAACGCCGTTCTATCCGCAGGACATCGCCGACGCGATTGATGCCGTAGAGCCACCGGTCGTCCTGGTTTCATCACCCATTCACCTGGAAACTCTGCTCAAATCCGGTGTCAAACCCAAGGGACTCGAACGAATTCTCACGGCCACGGCGCCGTTGTCCAGGGAGCTGGCATTGAGACTTGAAAGTGCATTTGATACGCGGGTGCAGGATGTCTTCGGTTGCAGTGAGTCGGGCATCCTCGCAACGCGCAACACCTCGAAAGAGGAGCTCTGGACCTACGCCGACTACTTTGACCTCAGCGCATCCGATGAAGGTATTCGCATTCGCGCCGATCACCTGCTCGAAGACGTGCTCATGCCTGACATCGTCGAACTCGTCGGCGACCGGCAATACCGCTGGCTGGGCCGACAGGCCGACATGGTCAACATCGCTGGCAAGCGCGGCTCGCTGGCGGACATCAATTATCGGCTGCGCGAGTTGCCCGGCGTCATCGATGGTGTCGTCTTTGCGCGCGACGATCGGCCCGATCGCCTCGCTGCGCTGGTCGTCGCTCCGGGCATCGAGGTCGCCGATATCCTGAGCGAACTCAAAGACAGCGTGGAG
>Ga0224508_10004168_pt1 | contig 11852 bp, 16 predicted proteins | sample SF_Jan12_sed_USG_4_FD_170157 | JGI IMG/M metagenome (GOLD analysis project Ga0224508, IMG submission 170157) | Sediment microbial communities from San Francisco Bay, California, United States - SF_Jan12_sed_USGS_21 | ecosystem: Environmental > Aquatic > Marine > Sediment | place: USA...
ATTGGTCTGGGTGGCGGTTGCAACCATTGTGTTCGTGATACGTATCATCTTTATGAGGGGCAATGCTGATTGAGTCAGCGCCTAGGTGACCTCGCGAGCCTTTAGTGTAAGCACGTTAGGATTAAAGTGTCGCATGAAAAAAGAGTGGGAAGACGCAACGAATCAAGGTGAAGTGACGGCGGCGAGCAACCTGCTAGATCAGGGTGAAGCGATCGACGCCCGAGATGCGCACGGGCAGACTGCGTTGATGAACGCATCGCGCCTTGGGCATAAAGAGATCGTGTGTATGTTGATAGAGCGCGGCGCGGACTTGAATGTAACGGCCAAGTATAATCTCACGGCTTTAATGCTCGCGATTATCAATGGGCATGACGATGTCGCCCGGGCTCTGATCGAAGCGGGTGCGGATTTGAATGCCAGGGGCGGCAAAGGAGCGCCGGGTTTTCACGATTAGACAGCACTCACATTGGCACGAGGCCGGGGACAGAAACGGGTTGTCGAGTTACTCAGGCAATATGGCGCAAAAGAGTAACGGTTACACTACTAAACGAGATTCTGTGAGGCATAGGTTAGTATGGACAGGTATGTAGTTCCAGCGCGGGAGGGTCGTGGAATGCATGTCCACGCAGGGCAGCATATTCGAATTACTACGCCCCATGGACGGCAGGCCGCAGATTTTTTTGCGTTTTGCGGGGATAACTTGCAGGAGTGGCTGTCGCCGATGCATACGTGGGTATGGAGCCGTTCGGTGCGCCCGCGCCAAGGAGATACTTTTCTCAGCCGTTTCCGGCGTCCGCTGTTAGACTTCGATGAAGATGGTGCCAACGGTGTGCACGACATGTTGATTGCTGCGTGCGATCAAGCGCGTTACGAGCAATTTGGATTTGAAGGGCATCATCCGAGTTGCTCGGAAAACCTCCAAATCGCGATGCACGGGCTTGGTTTTGACCTGGATGTGGTTCCACAGCCTGTGAACTTCTTCACCCACACACAGGTACAAGCAGACGGTATGTTAGTCTCACCGCCTAACCCAGTGCCCGCCCAGGCCTATGTTGAGCTAAAGGCCCGACTAGACCTGTTTTGCGTGGTGTCCTCTTGCCCTTTCGATCTACAAGTGCCCGGTTGGACCATTAACGCCGCGGGAGGCCCCACAGAACTCATAGTGGAGGTGGGGGAATCAAACGCTCTAGCGCCATGATCTTAATGGGGTTGTGACAGATGAGCGAATCATTAGGAGAAAAGTACGATGTCTACAGTTTTGATAACTGGTGCAAATCGGGGAATTGGACTGGAACTTTGTCGACAGTACAAACAGCGAAACGATCGCGTCATCGCAGTGTGCCGACAGAGTTCCTCGGAGTTAAACGCGCTAGACGTGGAAGTTCGTGATGGCGTCGATGTAACGGAGGAGGGATCAGTAAACACGTTTGCCAGTGCCCTGCAGGGAGTGAAACTCGACACATTGATTAACAATGCCGGAATACTCAGCAGCGAAACATTGGCAAGTCTAGATTTCGATTATATCCGTCGGCAGTTCGAAGTTAACACGCTGGGTCCACTGAGAGTGACCGTTGCACTGCTGAAATGTCTCAAGCCGGGATCGAAAGTCGCAATAGTCAGCAGCCGCATGGGTTCCATCGCCGACAATACCTCGGGCGGTTATTACGGTTACCGAATGTCCAAGGCTGCGGTGAATATGGCCGGAGTCAGTCTTGCCCAAGACTTGCATGAGCGTGGTATCGCGGTGGTGCTGCTGCACCCTGGCATGGTGGCGACTGAGATGACCGGACGAACAGGTATACCGCCTGAAGAGGCGGCCTCCGGACTCATTGCAAGAATCGACGAAGTGGACCTGCAGCATAGTGGGTATTTTTGGCATGCAAGCGGAGAGCGCTTGTCATGGTGACCTTGCCCATGGTCGACAGAACCCTTCGGCGTTAGAATGTGTGAACGTGTCTGCTAAGAATCGCGAAACCATTGGATAAGCAACGACTACTTGAACTGCTGAAAGGCCTCCATTCCGAACTCGAAGCCACCGAGTCGGTGGACGCCGAGTCTGATGAGCTGTTGCGCACGGTTATGACTGATATTCATAGACTTTTGGACAACAGGGGAGAGGCCCCGTCTGATCAAGGTAAAACCATAAATGAGCGAATGAAGAAGATTGCCGTGCAGTTTGAGGCGGATCATCCGCGCTTGTCGATGACAATGAATGAAGTGATGGACGCCTTGAATAAGATGGGGATTTAGACCAGTGGGCCCTATAAACTAGGAATTCAGCTAGTTCTGGCTCGGGTAGTGGTGTTATTTCAGTCAGCCCGTTCGAGCGCAAGCTTTTTACTCTTTTTCGATACTAGTTTGTCCGCAAGTCGTGTGGGCTCCGGAAGGCGGTATCTAGTGGCACAGGCGAGGACAAGACGCTCTGCTGTGGGTAGATCGATGTTGTGGCCGACGCTAACGAAAACAGGCCTCACCCCGGTTTGAGTTCGCAGCACTGTGCCGATCCTTTCGCCGCGGTGGCTGACAACCGCCTTCGATCCGCGCCTTGTGGCCGGTTCTTTGTGTTCACCTACTAGACGGCTCTTGGCACAACCGACAACGACCGTATTAATGATTACACCAACATGACAGGCGATGCCAAAGCGGCGTGGGTGTGCGAGACCTTGGCCATCCAGCATGATGGCATCGGGCACGTGCTTTAATTTTGCTATTGCGGCCAGCACCGCTGGCGCCTCGCGAAACGACAAAAGCCCCGGCACATAAGGAAACGAAACTTCACGGCTAACAGTATGTTGCTCGATCACCTGCCGATCACGAATATCCCAAATAACGACACCCGCCAGACAACGCCCAGTGTCTCGAGGAAATGCAGCATCGACACCCGCCACGAATCGAATCTGCTTCGACTGAGCGGATGTGATCACCCGCGAGCTTAAGCGTTGCTGAATCTCGACCGCTTGCTTAGGAGTGACGGACCAGCGGTGGGGGGCTCTCGGTATTTTCATATTAACTGTCGCGGGTGATAGATGTCAGTTAGCTCGAAGATTCAAGCACATCCGAATAAATGCCCGAGGGCAGTGTACAATTCCTGCCAACGTATCGCACAGAGAGCAAGCACATGGTTGAAATTTCATGGGATGAGTTTGAGCGCGTGGAGCTTCGTGTGGGAACTATTATAGCGGCCGAAGATTTCCCAGAAGCGCGCAAACCCGCTTACAAATTACGAGCAGACTTCGGGGATCCTATCGGCATTAAGAAATCCAGCGCCCAGATCACACACCTCTATGAGAAGGAGGAGTTATTGGGGAAGCAGATCATCGGTGTGGTGAACTTTCCGGTGAAACAGATCGGACCATTCCGCTCAGAGTTTCTAGTGACTGGGTTCGGCCTGGAGGGCGGTGAAGTGGTGCTGGCGGTACCGGATAAGACGGTCGCCAACGGTCTCAAGCTGGCGTAGTGAGTCGCGCGAGCAGCCACAGTGCAACGCCGGTCGTGCGCGTTAGCACACGTGAACTTTTTGGGCTCCTCGCGATCGCGTTGTTGGCGCTTGTTGTTTCTGGAGTCAATCCCCATGACCGATTAACGTGGTTTCTTGAAGTATTTCCGGTTTTGATCGGGATCTCAGCGCTGGCCGTGTCTTATCGGCGCTTTCCGTTAACGACTCTGCTGTATCGTCTTCTTTTGATCCACGCCCTGATACTCATAGTTGGCGGCCACTATACTTACGCGCGGGTCCCGGCGGGGTTCTGGTTCCAAGATCTATTTGACCTCGGCCGCAACCACTACGATAGATTGGGGCATTTTATGCAGGGATTTGTTCCGGCAATTCTGGTGCGGGAGGTATTGCTGCGCACCTCGCCACTAGCAGCAGGGAAATGGTTGTTTTTTCTCGTCGTCTGCGTGTGTCTGGCGTTTAGTGCCTTCTATGAAATGATCGAGTGGTGGGCAGCCGTGCTTGGTGGCGACAGTGCCATGGAGTTTCTGGGCACGCAGGGCGATGTATGGGATACGCAATGGGATATGTGCTTGGCGCTCGTTGGGGCCATCACGGCATTACTACTTCTGCGGCGGCGGCATGACTTTGAGTTACGACGTATTATCTTATCTTGATATGACTTCGGTCAGCGATGCCGAGGGACCGTCTGATACTATTCTGATACTCTGAAGTTTGTGTAGGCCTTAAATCGTTAGTTAAATCACAGCGCTATCAGCTATCGAGTCGAGAGGCGGCCGTTGAAGCAATATCTTGATGTGGTCCGCGAGGTGCTTGCAAAAGGTACCCGCAAGGAAAACCGTACAGGTGTTGATACGCTGTCTACCTTCAATATCAACTATGAGATTGATTTGCGTGACGGTTTTCCCTTGCTCACCACCAAAGAGATCTCATGGAAGAACATTGTAGTTGAGAACCTGTGGTTTCTCTCCGGTGAGACTCATATCGGTTTGCTGCACAAGCACGGATGCAAGTTCTGGGATCCTTGGGCTAATGAGCAAGGTAAAGTCCCCAGTGCGTACGGGAATTTTTGGCGGCATTTCCCGATCCATGAAAACGGCAAGCCTGGCTTTAGCGACCAAATTGCTTGGGCTGTTGCAGAACTCAAGCGCAATCCCATGAGTCGGAGGTTGCTGATTTCGGCGTGGGCGCCTGGAAACGCTCAGAGCAGCGCGTTACCGCCATGCCACGCTCTATGGGTGCTTAATGTGCAGATCGATGAAAACGATGAACCTTACCTTTGTCTGCATCTCACACAACGCAGTTGCGACGTGGCATTGGGTGTACCGTATAACATCGCAGGGTACGCGTTTTTGTTAGAGTTGGTCGCGCGATTTTCAGACATCCCCACCGGGCTTTTCGCTCACACCCTTATCGATGCGCATATCTACACTGCTAAAGCAGATGGGTCCATGTCAGAGTATGACCATGTGCCCGGACTGGAACAGCAATTGAAGCGTGACATCCGTCCGCTTCCAAGATTAGTCATTGATTCCAGCATTCGTGCTTTGGAGGATATTAGGGCATTATTAGATGCCGATACTGAGACATTGGTTAACAATTTTCGCTTAGACGGATACAACCCCCATCCGCCAATCAGATTCAAGGTCGCTGTTTAGCCTAGATGTTGTACCAAAGATGCCAGGACGGTGAGGTGTTTTTGGTCTAAGTTGAACTACAGTGTCTCTCGAAAAACCACGGCCGGGCTAGATTCATGCGTGGGTTGATCGTTGCGGTCTCCCCGGAAGGTGTCATCGGCATCGATGGAAAAATGCCTTGGCACTATTCCGAAGACTTAAAGCGATTCAAGCGCATCACCATAAACTCCACCATCATCATGGGACGGGTGACGTGGGAGTCCATCGGCTCGAAACCCCTACCTGGACGGCGTAACATCGTCATCACCAGTCGAAAACTGACCGACGTGGAATGCTTTCCCGATATCCAGTCTGCACTGGATACCTGCTCGGGAACCGTTTGGTTCATTGGCGGAGCGCGGCTTTATCAAGAAGCGATCAATCATTGTGACCTAATGGATGTCACCTATGTACCTGATCGTATCGAGGCGCCTAATGCGGTTCACTTCCCGAAAGTAGAAGCCGGCGAGTGGGAGCTAGAGTCCGAGGAGACCAACGATAACGAACCCTCTCTTAGGCATTGCAGATACCGGCGAAAGTGATACGCTAGTCAACTGATCGCAAACTAAACAGAGGTGCTGCGAGATGGCTGTCGCGACTAAAGAGCAAAGAGTAGCCAAACCAACGAAGTCTGCCTTCCAGTGGGAAGATCCACTGCTGTTAGAAGAGCAGCTCACAGATGAGGAGCGCATGGTCCGCGACAGCGTGCGTAAGTACTGTCAGGACCGTTTAATGCCTCGAATTCTTGAGGCCAATCGTCACGAACATTTCGATCGTAAAATTCTTAATGAGATGGGCGAGCTTGGAATGCTGGGCTCCACCATTGAAGGCTATGGCTGCGCCGGTATGAGCTATGTTTGCTATGGCCTTATCGCCCGGGAGATCGAGCGTGTCGACAGCGGCTATCGGTCTGCCATGAGCGTGCAGTCGAGCCTGGTGATGTATCCCATCCATGCCTACGGCACCGAAACCCAGCGAGAAAAGTACTTGCCTAAGCTCGCCACCGGCGAGCTAGTTGGGTGTTTCGGTCTAACCGAGCCAGATCACGGATCCGATCCGGGCGGCATGAAGGCCCGGGCTCATAAGGTCGATGGTGGTTATTTGTTGTCTGGTTCAAAGATGTGGATCTCCAATTCACCGATCGCGGATGTGTTTGTGATCTGGGCAAAAGACGATGACGGTGTGATTCGGGGGTTTATTCTCGAGCGCGGTATGCAGGGAGTTACCACTCCAAAGATCGAGGGGAAGTTCTCTTTGAGAGCGTCCACCACCGGTGAGGTGGTGATGGATGAGGTGTTTGTACCGGAGGCGAATGCACTGCCCAATGTATCTGGACTTAAAGGGCCTTTCGGTTGTCTTAACCGCGCCCGTTATGGGATCGCTTGGGGCACCATGGGCGCGGCGGAGTTTTGTTGGCACGCGGCTCGCAATTACACACTGGAGCGCAAACAGTTTGGGCGGCCGTTGGCCGCGAATCAGTTGATTCAGAAGAAGCTCGCTGATATGCAAACTGAAATCACATTGGGATTACAGGCCTGTCTGAGGTTGGGGCGTATGTTTGACGAAGGGCTGGCGGCGCCCGAGGCCATATCTTTGTTGAAGCGAAACAATTGTGGCAAGGCGTTGGATATCGCGCGACAGGCGCGGGATATACACGGTGGAAACGGTGTCTCAGATGAATTTCATGTGATACGGCACGTCATGAATCTAGAAGCGGTCAACACTTACGAAGGCACCCACGACGTGCATGCGCTCATTCTAGGGCGCGCGCAGACAGGCATTCAGGCCTTTACCGCATAATCCGAGTCAACGGCGATAGCGCGTGAAATTTTTTGGTCCCTCTGGACTAGTGGTTGGCGCTCCCCAAGCAAACCGCGATGCGAAAAAACGCTAATGGCATCGAAGTGACCTACGAACGCTCCGGTAAACCGGAGGGCGAGGTGGTGATGCTTAGTCACTCGCTAGGTTCCAGTCTTGCGATGTGGAACCCACAGATGGACGAGCTGAACGCCAGCTTTCACACCCTGCGCTATGACACCTGCGGCCACGGCGGCACCGAAGTTGTGGACGGCCGCTACACTCTGGATCAACTCGGTGACGACGCGGTGGGGTTGATGGACGCCCTAGGTGTCGAAACCGTCCACTGGGTCGGGCTCTCGATGGGCGGAATGATCGGGCAGAATCTTGCCTTGCGCTATCCCGATCGTATGCAGACCCTGTCGCTATGTGACACCACTTCGATTATTCCCGACGAGGCACAACCCATATGGGCTGAGCGTATGGGGTTAGCACAGCAAGAGGGTATGGAGGCACTTGCCGATTCAACCATGCAGCGGTGGTTTACCGCTGCCTACCTTGACCTCGGTCCAACGTCAGTGCAGATGATCCGAGATCAATTTGTGAACACTGCGGTGGCCGGGTTTGTTGGCTGCTGTCACGCGATCCGTGCATTGGACTACCTGGACAAGCTTTCGCAGATCGAGATCCCCACCGCCATTGTAGTGGGCGCAGATGATCCTTCCACTCCTGTAGGCGCGTCCGAGGCCATGCACCAGCGCATTCGCGGCTCGTCATTTGCGGTGATACCTAATGCGGCACATCTTGCTAATTTAGAGCAGGCCGCACGGTTCAAGGGCATCTTGTTAGATTTTCTGACCGCTCACTAAAGCGGGCGAGCTAACGAGAACTTAGTCGCACTGGATCTTCGGTGGCGTGGCGCTGGTGACTGATGGACCGCCTGGGAACTGCGACGGATTTCCTTTATTCAAGGGGATAAGGGTTGCCAGCCACCCTGGTTGCGACGCTATACTGGCACTATCTTCGAGGGTTCCGACGCACGCAATCAGCATTGGCGGTGCTGAGCTTGAACGAGTTTCCCCAGTACTTTGATGAGGACCTCAGCGACGATGTCGCGGCAATTCTGCACGCCGCCGCACTGTTAGACAGTACCGAATACCTTGTATTTGAGCTTGCGTATAAGGATTGGTTTGGAGAGAAAGCGACCGACCAGCGGGTAGAACGGTATTTCACAAGGTACATGTTTGCAGAGGAGGTCCCTGTCTGGGTACGTCAGTACGCGCGAAAAGTTATCACCCTGAATCAAGAAGGAAAGCTAAATCCCAGAGCCTTGGGGGTGTATAAACCCCTGCCGAGTCGACGCATGATGTTAATCGGCAAGGTATATACTGGATTATTGCTTGCGGTTTTCCTTGGTTTAACCTATGCCGCATACAAAGAAACCGGATTATTCGGCAATTGGGGATCGTTTCCTCGAGAAACGAATTCCGACTATCGTCACGATCATCGTGCAATGCCTTGAGTGTTAGCGTAGCAGATAGGTTAGGGCAAGTGTCGACGGGCCAGGTATTCCATTGATTGCATCTCTAGTAGCCTACTGATAGTGCGTTCGAATGCGGCGGCAAGCCTGGTCCCCGTGTAAAGCTTGGGGGGTGATGTTTGCGCAGACACTATGAGGTTTACGTTTCTATCGTAGAGTTCGTCCACGAGGCTTATAAACCGTCTAGCCTGATCGTCCTGCTCTGGGCCCAGGACGGGGATCGCCGAGACAAAGATGGTATGAAAGCATTTGGCGAGCTCGATATAGTCATTCTGTGAGCGGCCATCTCCACATATTCTTTCGAACTCGATCCAGACCATGCCGTCAGTATGAAGCCTTGTATCGATGGTTCGACCATCGATTTCCAATTTCACATCTGGTGTGCCGGGGGAGGTCGCAAGTTCAGCAAATGCCGTGAGCATGTTCTGCTCAGTCTCATCGTTCAATGGTGAGCGGTAGATATTCGCCTTATCGAGTCGTCTCAGGCGATGGTCGATTTCACCATCGAGTTTCACCACAGCGGTATGGGCCTTGATGAGGTCGATGGCTGGCACAAAGCGATCACGTTGCAGGCCGCCCTGATAGAGCTTGTCGGGTTCGGTGTTCGATGTTGCTACTAAGATTACGCCGTTTGCGAACAACCCCTTCAGCAAGCCATACAAGATCATGGCATCGCCGATATCTGAGACGTAGAATTCGTCTAAGCAGATGATGCGAGTGGTTTGTGACATCCGAGCGGCCACTGTGGCTAGCGGATCTTGATCACGCGGAAGGGATTTGAGCTCAATGTGTACGGCGCGCATAAAGCGATGAAAGTGAATACGCTGTTTGCGCTCAAAGGGGAGGCACTGATAAAAGACATCCACTAGGTAAGTCTTTCCTCTTCCCACGCCGCCCCAGAGATACAGCCCTTTAATCGATGTTACTTGTGGGCCTCTGATTTTGGCCCATAATCTACTAGTCCACTTAAAAGGCGGTTCAGAAACATTGATTAGCTCATGGTATAGCCACTGTAACCGTTCGACTGTCTGTTCCTGGGCGGGATCGTGCACAAAATCTGGGCGGGCGAGATCGGCGTTATAGCGGTCCCGCGGCGTGATCATGTGGGTACAAAAAAATAACCATCTAGGCATCCGTGCCATAGATGGGTCAAGCAAAGGAGGAGGGTTATTTTATTGTTGTCGCGTCGAAAAGCCTGTCTGTGCTGTTCTATGTTTATTTTGTACACTATAACCCAACTAGGACATGAAATCAATACCTTAAGCAAAAAAGTTCGAGTAATTTATCATATAGTTCTTAATAGAGACTAAGCTATTGATCTAGTTGAGAAACTTTGTCCTTTGGGGGCTCGCCGAATAGTCACACCAACACCGTGGCGCCGGATTCCAGCGAGCGCGATGCGGTCACAATGCCGTCCAGATCGGCATACAAATGATGACCCGGTGTAAAGGTAACCCCGGCGAACATCACGGGTATGTCACCTTTGCCTTCGCCCCGTTTGTAGCTTTTCCGAGGTGAAGTTGCCAGGGCCTGAATGCCTATGGGCAATGCCCTGACAAGCTCAATGTCGCGGATGCAGCCATAGATCAGAACACCTTCCCAGCTTGACGCCACTGCCAGCTTTCCCATGGCGTCCCCCAGCAGCGCGCAGCGTAGCGATCCCCCTCCATCGACGACCAACACCCTACCGTGTCCCGATTGCTTAAGTCTTTCGCGGACTAAGGAATTGTCCTCGAAGACCCGAACCGTCACAATCATGCCGTGAAACTTACTCCGTCCCCCGAAGTGTCGAAAAATAGGCTCGGCCACCTGCAAGTCGTTTTCGTATTCATCATAAAGGTCAGCGGTGTTTAGTGACATTTGCCCCCCTGTTGGCACTTACACGAAGTGGTGCCGAGCAGTTAAACAACTACATGCGGCCGCACCTCTGCGGCGGCGGTTGCATCGCCATGGCCTGGATGTGAGTGTGGCATTGGTGTCATCGTCGAGCTGCGGTAGCGTCGCGTAATGCACGATATAGACTTCATTTCTCGTTCAAAGCCTGAAATCAGGCATGTAGAGATTGTCGCACAGTCGCGGCTGTTTCGCGTGGAGCGACTGGATCTACGATTCTCAAATGGCCGTGAAGTCCAGTTTGAGCGCCTCGCGAGTTCGTCACGGGGGGCGGTGTTAGTACTCCCCTTTGTGGACCCGGATACGATGCTGCTGGTGAGAGAGTATGGCGCCGGGGTTGACCGTTACGAACTGGGGTTTCCCAAAGGCCGTATCGAAGAGGGCGAAACCGCAGCAACCACCGCGAACCGCGAAATCATGGAAGAGATCGGCTACGGCTCGCGAAAATTGACGCCGTTAAAGTCATTGTCGCTCGCGCCAGGCTACTTTAGTCATCGCACCGAAGTAATACTCGCCGAAGAGCTTTATGCCGCCCATATCCCTGGAGACGAACCGGAGGATCTCGAAGTGGTACCGTGGCCGGTTGCAAAGTTTCAAGAGCTGCTTGCGCGGGAAGATTTCACGGAGGCACGCAGCATTGCGGCGTTGTATTTGGCTACCACCATGATTCACAAGTAAGGAGCGGGGACCTAGTGGTAATATCAGATGAGTTGCGTGCCAACATGGAATCAGTGATCGAGCTTGCGGGTCAAGCTGGCGACCGGATCCTTGAAATCTACGATAGCGAATTTGAGGTAGAACAAAAGGCTGACCAGTCTCCGCTGACACTGGCCGACAAGGCGGCACACGATTTGATCGTGAGTCGCCTTCGAGAAATTACACCCGAACTCCCAGTGCTGTCGGAAGAGGGCGCCGGGATAGAGTATGCAGAGCGGGCACGTTGGCAACGCTATTGGCTGATCGACCCGCTCGACGGTACCCGCGAGTTCGTCAATCGTAATGGCGAGTTTACCGTGAACATTGGATTGATTGAGGGCGATGCGCCGGTGATGGGTGTGGTGCATACCCCGGTCAAAGGCATACACCACTGGGCGGTGCAAGGTCATGGGGCATACCGGCGTAACAGCGACGGCGTGGATCATAAGATCGAGGTACGCCCGTATCACGGCGGTCGGGCCAAGGTCGTCGCCAGCCGCTCCCATGCAAGGGGTAGCGCATTAGCCGAATTCACGACACGCCTGGAACAGCGAGAGGGACCTTACGATACGATCAATATGGGCAGTGCGCTGAAGCTTTGTCTGATCGCCGAAGGCGCGGGCGATGTGTACCCACGGCTAGGTCCCACCTCGGAATGGGATACTGCGGCCGCGCAATGTGTAGTCGAGGAGGCTGGCGGTCAGGTGACGGATTGCAAAGGTAGCCGGTTAGTCTATAACAAGCCGTCGTTACTCAATCCCTGGTTTATCGTAAGCGGAAATAGTTACGGCTGGAT
>Ga0224508_10004169_pt1 | contig 11852 bp, 9 predicted proteins | sample SF_Jan12_sed_USG_4_FD_170157 | JGI IMG/M metagenome (GOLD analysis project Ga0224508, IMG submission 170157) | Sediment microbial communities from San Francisco Bay, California, United States - SF_Jan12_sed_USGS_21 | ecosystem: Environmental > Aquatic > Marine > Sediment | place: USA: California...
AACGGTGCGTCGCGCATTGCTCCCTATGCGCTCGACACGGGCTGCATAGGGAAACGCCGACGGCAACAACCCGCCGCCAAGCGCGATGACCTCGTCCACCGTTTTTTCTTGTCGCAATTCATAGATCGCGGGGCGCACGATTTCACCGCCGACACCGACTGTTTTCCCGATCGGTGGGATGAAGATCGCGTCACCCGGCTGCAGACGTACATCGCCACGGGTATCGCCATGCAGCAACAATCGATAGAGATCCAGTGTCTGCACAACCCGTCCCTGCCGCTTGAGCTGGATGCGGCGCAACGAGCCCTGCTCGTTGATGCCGCCACTGACAAACAGCGCGTTGGTAACCGTCGATAATCCACTGACCGTATATGAACCCGGGCGCTCGGCGTCGCCCAGTACGAATACGCGTATTGAACGCAGCTCACCCAGTGTGATGCTCGCTTCGACACCGATCATTTGCTCACCAATACGCGTCAGCAAATCACTGCGCATATCTGCAAAAGTCAGACCGGTTACCGACACCGGTCCGATCGATGGCACGCTCAGTTGTCCGTCACGGGTCACGGCAAGTTCATAGCGCTCATTCTCCTTGCCATAGAGTTGCACTATTACGGTGTCTCCCGGGCCGATAACATAGTCGGTGGGAACAGGGATATCCGTTGCCGGTGCAAACGTAGTCGGCACGCCCTCGAACAAACTGCTGCCAAATCGCTCCAGCGCCGCCACACCGACGGGCTCAAGTGGCAACAAGCTGACTTCGATCTCGAACTGACGGAAGTCACGCTCGGCCTGGATGCGTATTGCCGCCTCCTCTACAGTCAGTCCAGCCAGCGGAATCGAATAGTAATCGTCGATAATCAATGTTCCATTGCGGTCGAGTTTGAACACGGTGGAACCAAGCAATTCACGCACCCGCGGGTGCAGAGTGACTACAAGCTCGTCATGCTCCAGCTCCGAATCACTTTCCGGAAACTCTGCCCGCACGACAATTGTGCTACCCGCCGCCAGCCGCGGCTCTTCCGGCAGCAACAGCTCCTGATCAAAGGTGGAAAGGCTGCGATCCATAACCAAGGGAGGAAATTCCGGCGTTGTTTGCTCCGGCATGCCCGTCGGTTGTTCAATCATCTGCTCCAGCAGCTGGGCGCGTTGCTCGGGCGAGAGCGACTCGAGCACGCGTAACTGTTCGGGCGTCTGCGCGTTAACGCCGATCGCGATTAAAAACAAAACAAAACCGGAGATGATTCTAGGTAGATGCATGTTCAAAGATTACTCTGCCACTTGATGTGCCCGCGAATTTCAGTGTCATCTTCGGCTGTTATCCAGTTATCCACCTGATCCAAGCCGATGGAAAAATCCAGCCGGCCCCCACTCATGACACGGGTATAACCCAATTCCACATTGATCAGGTCCAAACTGGACGACGCCACTGGATTGGCGTCGCTGCCGCCACGATTCAAATCGACAACCCTGAACAGTCCGCGCCACTGATCGCCATTATCGGTGTTCAAAGTAATACCGGCGCTGATCATGCGACCATCATTATCCATCGAGTGGCCAATGCTGCGGCCACGATAACGGTATCCATCTTCATAAATGAAGTGCTCGTAAGCATAATCGTATCGAACCTGATTCTTGTAGAACTCCGCCGCCGTGTCTGCGAATTCCAGGTGCCCACGCAACATGCCAGCCAATCGCGAGGAATAACCCCAGGACTCGATTCCAAGCTGTCCGATCATACGCGATGGCAGCCCGCCGGCTTCATCCTCGCCGATGAACTGGCCATACCATGCAACCGGCAACCGCACCGGCAGGCGCCAGCGCCAATCCACACCGGCGAGCTGGTTGCCGGGTTCCTTCGACAAGTCCGTCGACTCGCCGCGATTGTCCTGCCCCAGCAGCAAATCTGCAAAGGTCTCCGCATCGCAGGGCCGGCCGTCACCGCACCACTGGGCGGTACGGGACACACCGATCTCCAGGTTGCGGGTCGGTCTGAAGTTCACACGCAGGCCGAAATAGCGAGTATCCGGGACGCTGCGGCCGCCCTCCAGCTGGCCGACCAGGGCGCTGATGGTCCACGGCCCCATCCACCGCAGCCACCTGTTCTTGAACGGGTCGGAGAAATTCCGCCGCAGCGACAAGGCCGGCACCGGTCTGGCGTTGGTCGACAGTATCAGGCTGCCATCCCAACCCGGTCCCCACCAACGCTCCAGCTCGCCTACCGCAAGCATGTAGTTGCCTAACACAACTCCCGCGTAAGAGCCATCGCGCCGGGCCGTGCGGCCGTCGTCCGCACCGGTAACAACAGTCGCCTGCAGCCGGTAGCTAAACCGCAGTCCGGTCCAGTCCGCACCCGCTGTGATCTCCGCTGATTCCCGTGGTGTATTTTCGAAAGTACGCAGCTCGCGTGGTCGGCTTGCAAGCGCAGCCTGCAAGCGTAACGCCAGTACATTGGGCTGAGTCGCAATTTTTTGTGCCTGGTGCACGCGCGACAAGGCCTGGCGTTCGGCGTGACCAAGCGTCTCCTGATGGTCGGCGAGATTCGTCAGCAGGTCGCCCCACGACAACGGCCAGGTAGTGATTGGCCCGCGAATAACTCCGGCATCGGCAAGTAACTGGATGTCGTTGCGCAGGGCGAGGTCACCCGGGTCTATCCAGGGTGTGGCCGCGATCGTTCCGGCGTAAAAGAATGCCAGGACAGGCAGCAACCGTAACGTGAATATCGGGGCCCGCATTTCGATAACTCTCTGAAAATTCCGGCCTTTCACCGACCAGGTGCCATGCCGGTGGCATGTTACACGCCTGTATTTTTAGCGCAACAGCACTAGCTGGTCTGGTAGTAATCCAGATACCAATCTACAAAGCGGGCAATTCCCTGCTCGATTGGCGTCGACGGCCGGTAACCGACGTCCCGCACCAGATCGTCAACATCCGCATAGGTGTCCGGCACGTCGCCTGGCTGCATCGGCAGCAGGTTTTTCTTTGCCTCCCGCCCGAGGCATTCTTCCAGCACCTCGATGTACCGCAGCAATTCCACTGGCTTGTTGTTACCAATGTTATAGAGGCGATAAGGCGCAAAGCTGGTTCCGGGATCCGGTTTTAGACCCGACCAGTCAGGATTCGCGCTGGGAATGATATCGGCGACTCTGGTTACACCGTCGGCGATGTCATCAATGTAGGTGAAATCTCTACGATGCTTGCCAAAATTGAATACATCAATGGGTTTTCCGGCCAGTATGTTGCGGGTAAAGCTAAACAACGCCATGTCGGGTCTTCCCCAGGGCCCGTAGACGGTAAAAAAACGCAGCCCGGTAACCGGCAAATCGTAAAGACTCGAATAGCAATGGGCCATCAGTTCGTTGGCTTTTTTTGAGGCCGCATATAAAGACAACGGATGATCGACGTTATCGTGTACCGAAAACGGCATGCGCGTGTTCGCACCGTATACGGAACTCGATGAAGCATAAACCAGGTGGCCGACACCGCCGTGACGGCAGCCTTCCAGCACGTTGCCAAAGCCGGAGAGGTTGCTATCGAAATAAGCCTGCGGGTGGTCAATCGAATACCGCACCCCGGCCTGAGCCGCCATATGAATGACCGTATCGAACCCCTCCGCAAACACCCGGGACATTGCCGCACGGTCGGCTATGTCTGCCTGCACGAACCTAAAGCCCGGCATGCCCTCGAGCCGGGCCACACGGGCCTTTTTCAATGCAACATCGTAGTAATCGTTGAGATTGTCCAGCCCCAGGACCTGATCACCGCGCGACAGCAAACGTTCGGCGACAAACATGCCGATAAATCCAGCGGCCCCCGTAACCAGAACTTTCAATTCAATTGTTCCACGAGTTTCGAACTCGGCCCACTACAACAGATAGATAACGGCCCACAGTCCGGCCGCACTCATCGTCACAGTGTAGGGCAGGGCCAGCAGCACCATGCGGCCATACGACAGCCGTATCAGTGGCGCAAGCGCCGATGTCAACAGGAACAGAAAGGCCGCCTGCCCGTTTGGAGTTGCCACGCTGGGAATGTTGGTTCCTGTGTTGATCGCGATCGCCAGTAATTCAAACTGCTCGCGCGTAATCAAACCGCTATTCAGCGCATCCTGCACCGAGGAAATATACACTGTCGCGACAAATACGTTGTCGCTGACCATCGACAGCACGCCATTGGCGACAAAGAACATGGCCAGCTGCGTCTTGCCCTGCAGACTAAGCACCCAGTTAACGACGGGCTGAAACAGGCCTTGATCGTTGATCACTGCCACAATCGCAAAAAACACGACCAACAGCGCGGTAAACGGCAGCGCCTCTTCGAAAGCATGAGCGATGCGCTGTTCTTCGATGACGCCCGTGAACGAAGTCGACAATACGATTACCATCAGTCCGATAACACCCACTTCCGCAATATGAAATGCCAACGAGATTACCAGCACAACGACGACAATGGCTTGCGCAATCAATATAGCCCGGTCCCTCAGGTCCCGCTTTCTTTCTTCTTCGGCATCGTAAGCCGACAGGACTTCGCGAACTGAGTCTGGCAGCGTCGCCCCGTAACCGAGAATTCTAGTTTTCTCAACCAACGCACATGTCGCCAGACCGACAAAGAAAACCGGAATGGAAACCGGCGCCATTCTTAGGAAAAACTCTAAAAACTCCCAACCCACGACCTTACCGATTAGCAGATTCTGCGGCTCGCCGACTATCGTCATTACACCACCCAGCGCGGTGCCAACGGCGCCATGCATCATCAGCTGGCGCAGGAAGGCGCGAAACCGGGCGAGGTCAGTCCGGTGCTCCTCGTGCACCAGCTCATCGTCGGATTGATCGTGATCATCGCTATGAAATTGCCTGCCCGACGCCACCTTGTGATAGACGGAATAAAAGCCTGCGCCGACGGTGATGATGACTGCGGTGACTGTCAAGGCATCGAGAAACGCGGACAAAACCGCCGAAACAGAACAGAACAACAACGAAAGCAGCAGCTTGGAGCGCACACCCAAAATAAGCTTGGTAAACGTAAACAGGAGCAGCTCTTTGAGGAAGAAAATACCGGCAACCATGAAGACCAATAACATGATCACAGGAAAATTGTGTAGCGTTTCGTCGTATACGTGTTGCGGCGTGCTCATACCCAGTGCTACTGCTTCGATTGCCAGCAAGCCGCCGGGCGCCAGTGGATAGCACTTCAGTGCCATCGCCAGCGTAAAAATAAATTCGAGTATTAACAGCCAACCGGTAATGAACTCCCCGGCGACAACCAGCATGAGCGGGTTGAGCAACAAGAAGCCAATGATGACCAGCTTGTACCAACCGGGCGATTGCCCGAGGAAATTGCGCGAAAATGCATGCGATATCGTGCGAGCCATCAAGAGCCCTTGGGTGGCGAATCAACAGGAAACATCTGTGCTCATGAGCGAGCGTACACCATGTACCAACAGCTCAGGAACTATTCTGCTGCAAGCGCCGCCAGATACACTGCCCGTTGCTCGCGACTTCGATGCGAGCAAGACGCTCTTCGTGCGCGGCCAGCTCGGCCCCCGAACAACGTAAAACAGTAAGCTCCAGACCCTCACGGTCGATATGCTTCGGAGCCGTTGCGGCATTGTTGTTGTCATCATCTTCGCTCAGCGACAACATCGCCTGGCCGCCTGTCATCGACAGATAGACCTCCGACAACAGCCGCGCATCCAGCAATGCCCCATGCAGCTCGCGGCCGGTGGCCGGCACGCCATAGCGTCGGCACAAAGCATCCAGGCTGTTGCGTTGGCCAGGATGCAGTCGCCGGGCCATCAACAGTGTATCCAGCACCTGGCAATAGTCATTGATCGCACCGAGTGGCTTTTCCAAGAGCGCCAACTCGTAATCGAGGAATGACACGTCAAATTCGGCATTGTGTATAACCAGCTCGGCGTCGGCGACGAAAGCGAGAAACTCATCGGCGATGCGGTTGAAGGCCGGTTGTGACGAGAGAAATTCCGCGGTAATGCCGTGCACCTGCAAAGCGGCGGCCTCGATTTCTCGCTCCGGCCGAATGTACTGGTGATAGGTATTACCGGTATGACGCCGGTTCACGAGCTCAATACAGCCAATCTCGATCACCCGGTGGCCGTCCTCCAGTTCGAGACCCGTTGTTTCGGTATCGAGTACGATCTGCCTCATTTCTTGTTACACCTGTGTTTGGAGCATCCGATCCATCGCCAAATTCGCCAGCAAGTCGGCTCGTTCGTTGCCTGGATCACCGCTATGCCCTTTGACCCAGACCCATTCAATTTCATGCTGCTCGATAACTTCCGCCATTTGTTCCCAAAGATCTCGATTTTTTACCGGCTTGCGTGACGCGGTACGCCAGCCGCGCTTTTTCCAGGCTTCCATCCACTCGGTAACACCCTTGAGTAAATAGACCGAATCGGTACGCAAAGTAACTGTGGCCGGTCGCTTTAGCGCTTCCAGTGCGCGTATTGCTGCGGTCATCTCCATGCGGTTATTGGTAGTCAGCGGCTCGGCACCGGACAGCTCTTTCTCCCGGCCACCGTAACTCATTATAGCCGCCCAGCCGCCAGGACCGGGATTCCCGCGACAGGCGCCATCAGTATTGATCTCGACTTCTTTCATGCAGCCGATCGCGTAGTCGGCTCTACCAGGCCCCCGGCCAGACGCGGTTTACGTTTCCATTGCGGTCGCATAGGCGTTACCGAGTACACGCGTTTTTGCGCGACGAGAATGTAAGCTCCGGAAAGACGCGGCCAATACCGAGCGCCGGTTTGCTCCAGTCCACTCAACCGGCGTTGCACGGACTCGCGGTCTATCGGCGGCGTGTGTACACAACGCCGCGACTTGCTGACTTCCATGCCGAGTAGTGACAACCAATCCCGCATGCGTTTTTCCGGAATCAGCCTGTGTGTTCCATTGGGGAACTTGCCGCGCGTAGCAAAATGCCGGGCACCCCAGGCACTCCACGGATTGAATCCCAACACGATCAAATGCCCTTCTCCTACCAGCACGCGATCGACTTCACGCAATACCTGGTGAGGTTCTGCATCAGTCTCCAGCGTGTGCGGCAACAACACTGCATCGACCGAGTCGGATGCAATGGCCAGCCGCGAAGGGCTGCTGAGCGCAGCAACGCCCGGTTCGCTGGTTTCGGCAATGAGTGCCTGGCGGCGGGTGCGGGCAAATTTCAGGAATTGATCGGGCTCGCCCCAGCACCCAACCTGCAATAAATGCAGGCCGAACATCTGGATCAGCGCGCGCTCGACGGCGGCCGTTTCGCTGGCAAGCAGTGCCTGACCCATAGGCCCCTGGAGCCAGCCCGGTCTCACATCGGCGGTCATGGACGCCAAATATACCGCAAAAAGCCTGAATTAGTGCGAAGCCGGGTCCAGTCGTTTAAGCCCGGCGCCCCTTTCCGGTACGATACGCGGATGCCACAAGTGCCCCGCATAGTGAATCCACTCCGTGGATGCGCAGCAGCTATGTTGCTGATGAGTACTGGTGTCGCAGCCGACACCGGCTCTGACACAGCAACTGATGTTGTGGCCGGTCCAGCACTGACGGACAACGTAACCTATCAGGCCTCGGCTGACTTGCTGACAGCCATTCCTGCCGGCTTCCGTTTGCCATACCGGGACACGCGCGCGGTTGGACAGGAATTTGACTGGTATGTACGCCACCCGGATTACCTCGATCGGGTGTTCAATCGGGCGCAGCCGTATCTGTCGCACATTGTCGAGCAAATCGAACAACGTGGCCTGCCATTGGAATTGGCCTTGTTGCCCGTTGTTGAGAGCGCTTACGATCCTTTTGCTTACTCACACGGACAGGCAGCCGGACTGTGGCAGTTTATTCCTGCGACCGGGCGTCGTTTTGGACTCGAACAAGACTGGTGGTACGACGGTCGGCGTGACGTCGTCGAGTCAACCCGTGCCGCGCTCGACTACCTCGAAAAGCTGCACAGCATTTTTGACGGCGACTGGCTACTGGCAATTGCGGCGTATAACTCCGGCGAGGGCAATGTGCGCCGTGCGCTGCGCCGTGCCGGTGGCGATGCCACATTCTGGGAATTGCGTTTACCACGTGAAACCGAAACCTATGTGCCACGATTGCTTGCATTGAGCCGGCTGGTCGCATCACCCGGTGACTTCGGGATTTCCTTACCGTATGTATCGAGTAAACCCTATTTCGACATCGTCGAAACCGGCAGCCAGATAGACCTGGCGCTGGCCGCAGAAATGGCAGAAATCGACCTCGACGACGTATACCGTCTCAATGCGGGCTTTAATCGCTGGGCCAGCAGACCGGATGGGCCACACCGTCTGATCATGCCAATTGCCAATGCCCAGCTACTGCGCATCCGGCTAACGGAACTCCCGGAAGAACACCGGGTACGGTGGAATCGCTACCTGATTCGCGACGGCGATACCTTGAGCCAGATCGCCAGGACGCATAAAACTACTGTTACAGTACTACGCGACGCCAATAACCTGCGTGGTTCGACCATACGTGCCGGCCGCTACCTGATGATCCCAACGGCAAGCCAGGCCGCGGGTAGCTATCGGCTGAGTGCCGACAGTCGGTTGGCAAAGAAAACGACGGCGCGAGCTGACACTGTGCATCACACGGTCAGGGAAGGCGACTCCCTATGGGAAATCTCGCGGCAATATCAGGTCGGAGTACGCGAGCTGGCACGATGGAATGGCATGGCACCGCGCGACACGCTGCGCGTCGGGCGCAAACTGGTCGTGCATGGCGCTGCCGCCGACAGCGTTGTTGCGCCGCCTGATGCCGGGTTTCACGCAACTCAGCGACGCATCCGATACACGGTGCGCAAAGGCGATTCCCTGGCGCGAATCTCATCAAAATTCAAAGTCAGCGTGTCGCAGCTGCAACGCTGGAACCAGTCCGTGGCCAGGCAAAAATACCTGCAACCGGGCCAAAAGCTGGTGATGTATATCGATGTACGCAAACAGTCGGGCGGCTGAATGGCGTTTCTGCAGAACAAGCGCGCTCTGATAGTTGGGCTTGCAAGCGAACGATCCATCGCCTGGGGTATTGCCAGGGCGATGCACAGGGAAGGCGCCGAAATCGCGCTAAGCTATCAAAACGAAAAACTGAAAAAACGCGTCGACAAATGTGGCGACGAACTCGATTGCAAGATTCGTATTCCACTGGACGTAGCCAGCGATGCCGAAATCGAATCCTGTTTTGAGACTCTGGCCGGACACTGGGACGGCCTGGATATACTCGTACATTCCGTTGGCTTCGCACCACGCGATCAGCTCGCAGGCGGGTTTACTGAAAGCATTAGCCGTGAGGGTTTTCAGATTGCGCACGACATCAGCTCGTACAGTTTCGCGGCACTGGCCAAAGCCGCGCGTCCGCTGATGGATAATCGCAACAGTGCGCTTTTGACTTTGAGCTATCTTGGCGCCATACGCGCAATACCGAACTACAATGTCATGGGGCCGGCAAAAGCCAGCCTGGAGGCGACAGTGCGCTTCCTGGCAGCCGACCTGGGCGCCAGTGGGACCCGGGTCAATGCGGTTTCAGCCGGACCAATCAAAACCCTGGCGGCCGCCGGCATAAGTGGCTTTCGCGGAATGCTGGGGCATGTACAAAAAGTCTCGCCGCTCAAACGCAACGTCAGCATTGACGACGTCGGCAACGCCGCCGCGTTCCTGTGCTCCGATCTTGCCGCCGGCATTACCGGTGAAATACTGTATGTCGACGCCGGTTACAGCACCGTCGGGATGAGTCTCGACTAGGCCACCAACAGGAACAAGAAATGACGATTCCGTGGTACCGCAAGCTCCACTGGCAGATTCTGATCGGTCTGATCCTCGGTTTGATCTACGGTATCGCCGCCGCAGTTTATGGTTGGTCTGAATTCACCAGCGACTGGATCGCCCCGTGGGGCAAGATCTTTATCAATCTACTGACCTTGATCGCAGTACCGCTGGTACTGGCTTCGCTCATTACTGGCGTGGCTTCGCTGGCTGATACCCGCCGGCTATCGCGCATCGGCGGTCGTACGATATTTATCTATCTGTGCACGACACTGGTCGCGTTAATAATTGGTCTGCTGCTGGTCAATATCGTAAATCCTGGCTCAGCGGTACCCGCGGATATGCGGGAACGTTTGATGCAAACCTACCAGGACGATGCGGCAAGCCGCCAGGACGCGGCCGACGCCGCGCGACAACGCGGTCCCTTGCAGCCGCTGGTCGACATGGTACCAAGCAATGTGTTCGCGTCGGTTTCCAATAATCGCGCCATGCTGCAGGTCGTGTTTTTTGCGTTATTCGCCGGGGTTACCCTGCTGATGATCCCGCGCGAGAAGGGGCAACCGCTGATCAGTTTTTTCGATTCCCTGAGCGAGTTGGTAATCAAGATGGTCGAGACCATCATGCGAATTGCGCCGTTTGGTGTGTTCTGCCTGCTGGCGTCAACGATTACGGATATTGCCGGTGATGACCCCTCGCAAATCGTCGAATTGTTGCGTGCGCTTGGTCTCTACGGTGGCGTTGTTATTGCCGCTCTGACCGCGCACGTGGTCATTACCTATGCGACGCTATTGGTGTTTTTCACTCCAAAACGGCTGGGTGAGTTCTTCTCCGCGGTAACTCCGGCTCAATTAGTCGCATTCTCGACCTCGTCCAGTGGCGCTACGCTACCGGTAACCATGGACGTGGCCGAGAAGAAACTCGGCGTGTCCGAAGAAGTGTCGTCGTTCGTGCTGCCTTTGGGTGCGACTATCAACATGGATGGCACCGGGCTTTACCAGGCGGTCGCCGCCGTGTTCATCGCGCAGACCATTGGTCTGGACCTGGATCTGACCGCGCAGGTCACAATCGTACTGACCGCCTTGTTGGCATCTATAGGCACCGCCGCGGTGCCGAGCGCGGGTATCGTCATGCTGGTGATCATCCTCGAATCGATCAGCGTTCCAGCCGCCGGGATCGCGCTCATTCTGGGCATCGACCGGATACTCGACATGTGCCGCACGGTCGTCAATGTCACCGGCGATCTGACCGTCGCCACAGTGGTAGCAAGCGCCGAAGGCCAACTCCGCAAACCGGAGCCGGAAGAGTAGCCACCGCGACTTAGCCGCTGCCGCAGCAGCCTATTGCAAGAGTTCGGGACGCAGCACGACCGAAGCATCATCACGCAATTGCGAGACATAGGCTGACAGGTCGCCGATCCCGGACTGATTGGCTATCGCATCTGGCGCACCCAGGTTATCGGTGCTGCCCGGCACGACGTCAGTCAGAGCAAATAATGCGAAACTGCCGTCATCGAGAGCCACACCCCGATAAGTAACCTGTTCCGGGGTTGGCTGCGGTGCTACGAACAACGCGTCTCGCAATACCAGCGGCAACGCGGCGGTGCGACGATACGATTCTGCGGCATGATACTCAGCGCCACTCTCGGCAGCCAGACTCTCCAACGATTCACCCGATTGTGCCCGTGCCAATAGTGCCTCGCCCTGCTCCGCCGCGAGTTGCTCTGCGGCCTCGAGTTTCAGTAGGGCGGCAATCGAATCACTGACTTCTGCAAGTGGATGCAATTCGGCGGCGCGATAATCCTCAACCCGCAATATAATCCGGCTGTCGGACGAGAGCTCGATCAGATCGCTGTTTTCACGTTGATCCAGAACTCTCTCGCTGAAAGCCGCGTCGATGATTAACGGGTTTGCAGCAATCCCTGTGCCACCATCATGGGTGACACCAGAAAGCGTTGTTACTTCGAGGCCGAGATCACTGACTATCGGATCCAGCGTGTCGGGATTTTCGAATCCCAGGTCCGAAACCTGCTCGGAAAGTTCGTAGAAACGGTCTTCGGCACGAATAC
>Ga0224508_10004170_pt1 | contig 11850 bp, 10 predicted proteins | sample SF_Jan12_sed_USG_4_FD_170157 | JGI IMG/M metagenome (GOLD analysis project Ga0224508, IMG submission 170157) | Sediment microbial communities from San Francisco Bay, California, United States - SF_Jan12_sed_USGS_21 | ecosystem: Environmental > Aquatic > Marine > Sediment | place: USA...
GACGATGTGGGTGATATTCATGCCGTACTTGACCGCCGTCGTGTAGTCGGCGAGGTACTGGCCAAGGCCGCCGTCACCTGAGACCGACACCACCTTGCGGGCGCCCTTGGTGGCGGCCCAGCACCCCAGAGCCGCCGGCAGGGCGAAACCGATTGAGCCGAGGTAGCCGGACATCACGATGTCCTGCCCTTTCGACTCGAAGTAGTGGCCGTAGGCATATGTGTTGTTACCGACGTCGACCGGCATGACGGCGTCGGCCGGCACCAAGTCGGAGAGCACAGCGAACAAGGCGGCGGGGTGCATGCGGCCTTGCGGGTCGGTGAGGCCAGCGCGGCGTTCCTTCTCGGCCCGCCACGTCTGCCACCGCGCCGCGATGTCGGTTCGTTGCTCGGGCCGCTCCCGGGCCTCGAGGCCATCTGCGAGAAGCTCGAGCGTTCGTCCCAGCTCGCCCCACAGCGGGATGTCGATGGGATGGAACTTGCCGAGCATCATGCGATCGAAGTCGATCTGGATGGTCGGTTTCTTCTGCGAGATGCCGGTGTGGTCGGAAAACGAAGCGCCGAGGACCAGGAGGGCGTCCGCCCTGCCCATCACCGCCGAGCCGACCGGCGTGCCCGAGCGCCCAAGGACGGCGCAGGCGAGGGGATGGCTGTCCGGAATGATTCCCTTGGCCTTGAAGGTGGTGATGACGGGGGCGTCGATCTTCTCGGCCAGCGCCGTTATCTGGTCTCGGAACGGGCGCGCCCCATTGCCGGCGATGATGACGGGGCGTTCGGCGCCGCGAAGCAGGTTGAGGGCTTCTTCCATCTCGGCTTCCGGGGGTGCGATGTCGGCTACGGCGACGCGGCCCTTCATCGGTTGGGGCTCGGGGTGCTCGGCGGCGGGGATCACCTGGCTGTCGTCGGGGAAAATCAGGTGGGCGACGTCCCTGTTGACGACCGCGTGTTTGATGGCAAGCGCCATGAGGTCGGTGGCGTTGTCGGCAGAGAGGACCGTCTGGCTCCACTCGCTAACGGCCGAGAACGCCTCTGCCAACGGCAGCTCCTGGAACGCCCCCGGCCCCAGTACCTGCGTTTTGACCTGTCCGGTCAGCGCCAGTATCGGCACCCGGTCGACCTTGGCATCCCACAGCCCGGTCAGGAGGTTGGTGGCCCCTGGCCCGGCGATCGAGAAGCAGGCAGCGGGGTTGCCCGTGAGCTTGGCGTAGGCGGACGCCGCGAAGGCTGCCGCCCCCTCGTGGCGGATGCCGTAGTACGAGAGCCGGCCGTCTGCCTCGGCTTTGCGCAGTGCCTCGGCGAGGCCGAGGTTGGAGTGGCCGACCATCCCGAAAACGGTGTCGATGCCCCAATCCGTCATCACATCGACCATTTGATCCATGATCGTTGAGGAGGGCTCGATGTCGGGGAGCTCGACATAGAGGCCATCGGCTCGTTCTTCGATGGCATAGGGTGTTGCGGCGTCGTCGTAGCCCTCGGGAGGGGCGCCGGTGACGGGGTCGTATTCGAAACCGTGCCACGGGCAGATGAGGCAGGCTCCTTCGAGCTGGCCTTCTCCGAGCGGCCCGCCTTGGTGGGGGCAGCGGTTGTCGAGTACCCCCCAACCATCAGCCGTTCGCGTGATGGCCAGGGCACGGTGGTCGGCCACCACCATCGTCACAGTGCCGGGCTGCATGTCTCCGGGCTCGATCTCGTGCCACGTTGTGCTCATCGCTCGCACGATCGTAAGCCGCTGCGGCAGCTAGGGCCATCTGATGGCAGAACTCCGCGAGACGCGCCGAGGCCCGCCTGTCAAGGGCGGGCCTCCCGGCGGTCTAGAGCTCTGAGCTGCGAGTCACCTCGACACCCTCGAATATCTTGAGGACGAAGTCGGTGGTCCACGATCCGTCGAAGGTGATCTGAGCGCTGCCGTTGGTGACCGTTGCCGACAGCGTGCCCGGCGTGTCGCACTCGCCCTCGACCAGCAGTACGCCGAAGATCTCGATGCCACCGTTGTACTTGATCTGTTCGTGGGCCGCCAACAGCCCGTGGGCGATCATCTGCGAGTTGAAGCGCATGTCTCCGCCAGCGATCCACAGGTAGTTGTTGCCGTCTGCGTGGGGGTGATAGATCGCTTGCCCGCTGGCATCGATCGCTCCACCGCTCGTGGAGCAGTCCCTGGCGCCGTCGACGGTGCCGGCCAGGATCGAGATGTACCTGACCTGGTCCTTCTTGGACGACATGACAACATTGGCGCCGTCCACGTAGAAGACACCGGCCTTGTTGAAGTCCTTGTCGAACGTCACCGTCCTGGTGCCGACACCACTGAGCCCCATGTTGGCGTGAACCAGTCCACCGCTGCAGGGCTCTCCGGCTGTCGCTGGGGTGGCGTCGCCGTTGGGGTAGGCGGGTCCGGCGTATACGCCAGAGAGTTTGCCGGCGCCGAACGAGAACGAGACGCTGCACACGTCGTAGTGCGCCCGGTGGTGGGCGGCCAGCGGGTCGATGGCCGGCATCGGGTGATGGACGGGAGTGGTCGTGCTGCAGTCGGGTCCGATCGCTACGACTGGGTCGAGGCCGGTCGCGCACTTGTCGCCGACGTTGGTGTGGCCCGCAACCATGGTTCCGTTGCTGTGAGCACCCCCTGTGATAAGCGATCCACCGCTCAGGGTCAGATCGTCTTCGGACAGGATGGCCAGGTCCGGATCCCACAGTTGTTCGCTCACCTCGGGGTAGTACTCGAGCACCATCACTCGCTCCTTGCGGATGCCGTCATCGATCGAAGGCGTGAACCCAACCGAGTAGACGATCAGCGTGGCGTCGTCGGGTGCGATGAGCACGACGTCGCCGTCGGGGGTGGTTCTCACCGAGCTCGGTGAGGCCGCTGCCACCTTCTCCGCGGCCGCGATGAGGTCGGCCTTGGTTGGTGATGTCGGCAGGGCGACAACGTCGAAGAGGGTGGATATGTCGATGGCTCCGACCACTTCCGCGGGATCATCGAAGCTGTCCGGCAGGCCGTCCAGCAGTGGGTCGAGAGCGAATAGCGCCAGGTCGGTGCCGCTCTCGGCGACATGGATGGCCTGCTCATAGGAGCGGTCGCCGTCAACGCTGCGCGACTGACGGATTGTTTGGCTGGCGACCAGCATGGTGAGCATCACGAGGAAGGCCCCGAGGAGGGCGACGGTGACGATGGCAACTCCGCGTTCGTCACGATCGAGTGAGCGCAGAACCCGCCGCAGCGCCGGGCGGTTCCTGAGTCGTGAATTCATGGTGGTTCTCCTACGTGTTTCTTGCCGTGATGGACGTGGTGACTTGTCGCGATTGGTAGCTGTCGGTGGGGTCGAGATCGATTGACAGCGTGATGTCGATCGTGCTGCCGGCAACTGTGAATGAGGTCTCGGCGGCAACGAGGCCTTGAGCGATGATCTTGGCTGGCTGCAAGGTGTCGTCCGTGTAGCGGGAGAGGGTGCGGTCCGCCATCACCTCGTAGGTGACGATCTCGCCGAGGGCCTTGATCTCGTCGCCGTCGTCGAGCCACATCGAGATCGAGTCGTCGCCGCTGGCCGGCGGAATGACCGCAGCGGCGAATCGCAGCTCGCGGGTCAGCTGGCTCTTGGCGAACCGGAGCTCGTCGACGGTGGCGACGGCGTCTTGGTTGCGGGTCTGGGTGCGCAGCGTGGCGGTTGCCCAGGTCATGGCGCCCGCCACGATCAGCGAAGAGACGAACAGGGCGGTGGCCAGTTCAGTGATCGTGACCCCGTCGTCGCGATTGAGTTGGCGGAACATCAGCCGGCCCTCGCTTCGGAGATGAGGGCAGATGTGTGATGGCTGCGCAGGCTGGGTCCGGCGTCCCAAGTCACCACGACCATCGCCCGGCGTAGGCCTGGCTGCACCTCGGTCACGTACTGGTAGACGTCGTAGTCGAGAAGGTCGATGGTGACTGTGTATTTGGACTGGACGGATCCATCGGTCCCGTCGATGATGAGTGTTTCGTTCGAGGGCAGGTCTACCGCCGAGGCCAGCAGCATGCCGCCGGAGATGCGGGTATCGCCCGTCTGGGTGTCGACCATGGCCAGTTCGTCCCAGGGAAGGGCCCGAGTCACCTCGATCCCTTCGACGCTGAGTTCAGTGGCAGCGGCCTGGCCTCGTGTCTCGCGCGACTGCCGGACGCTTGCCATGAGCAGCGTCCCGAGAACCGAGAACAAGATCACGGCGAGCACGAGTGATACCGACGCCTCAATGAGGGTGAAACCATCGTCGCGCTGAGCGCGCACGCGAAACTCCATATAGAGGTCATCGACTGCTGCGGGTCACGCCTTGAGGCAGGCGGTTGTCCATATTCGCCCTTGATCGAGTGACTAGTCACCTGCGGTGGTGCCCCCCGTCCGTATTTGGCCCGCCGCTACCGTGAACCACGATGCGACCCAAGGTGTTAATAGTCGGTGGCGGCTACGCAGGCGTCGAGGTGGCTAAGCGTCTCGGAACCAGCGCCGATGTGATGATCGTCTCCGACGAGAACTTCTTGACCTTCACGCCGATGCTGGCAGAGGTGGCCTTCGGCGATATCGAGCCGCGCCACATAACTGCGCCTTTGCGCCAGATGTGCCGTGACGCCACGGTCATCGTGGGGGACGTTGTAGCGGTCGATACCGCCAACCGCTCGGTCGACGTCCGGCTGGCCATCAGCAAGCGGACCGAGACACTCTCTGGGGACGCGCTGATCCTGGCATCTGGTTCGGAGGCCGCCGATTTCGGCATCCCAGGGGTGGCGGAGCATGCCGTTGCCTTCAAGACCATCGCCGACGCCTTGCGCATCCGGCGTCGCGTGCTGTCGTTGCTGGAGTCGGCGGCACACTCGGGGAAGCCGAGCGAAGCTTCCGTGATCGTCGTCGGCGCCGGTTACAGCGGCGCGGAGCTGGCATCGGGAATGGCCGACTTCCTGGGGGAGGTGATTCCCCGCTACTACCCAACCGCTCCGTCAGGGCGGGTCGCTCTCATCGACGCCGTCGATCGCCCGGTGCCGATGTTGTCGAAACGACTCAGCAGGGCGGCGACCAGGGCTCTACGGCGTCGTGGCGTCGGGCTCCTGTTGGGCAGGCGTGTCGCCGAGGTGGATGCCGACGGCGTCGTTCTCGAAGACGGCACGAGGGTCGAAGCAGCCACCACGGTGTGGGCGGCCGGGATCAAGCCGGGTCCGGCTACCGCCGGGCTGGAGGAGGGCAGGCGGCTCGCCACCGACGGCTCGATGGCCATAGGCCCTGGCGTTTACGCCCTCGGTGATGCCGCGGCGGTCCCAGATGGGCGAGGCGGGGTGTGTGCGCCGACGGCCCAGGCGGCCATCGCTCAGGGCCGCTGGCTCGGTGACCATCTGCTGAGCCTCCTCGACGGCGTGGAAGTGAAGGCGTTTCGATACAAGACCAGGGGTCAGTTGGTTTCCCTGGGCCACCGCAACGCCGTTGGCACGGTGCTCGGCATCGGCGTTTCCCGGTGGCCTGCGTGGTTCCTGTGGCGGTCCTACTACCTGTTCCGGCTGCCGACGTTTCTGCGCAAGGTGCGCGTTGCTCTGGACTGGTCGCTCGACCTGGTCTTTCCTCCCGACATCGCCGCCATCCCCAGCGGCGACCTCGGTCCCGATCTCGGGGATTTGTCCGAGAGCTGACTCCGGCCAATCATCGTGGCCATGCAATTACGCGTATTGGGCAGCTCGGGAACGGCGCCGTCCGCCGACAACCCGACGTCGGGATACCTTCTTACTGCGGGTTCCACTGCGGTCCTGCTTGACGCCGGTCCCGGGGTTGCCATGGCGCTTATGGGAGTGATGGCGCCGCAGGACCTGGACGCCGTGTTCCTGAGCCATCGCCATCCAGACCACTGTTCCGATTTCTTTGCGATCTTCCACCACCTGGCATACGGGCCGGGGGCTGGACGCGATCCGCTCTCGGTCTTCTCGCCGCGAGACACTTGGGTCGCGCTGGAGGCGTTCATCGAACCGCCGGAGGGCCATCGCTGGCATGAGGTATTCGATTGGCGCGAGGCCTCGGGCCGGGCACAGGTTGGCGGGCTGGGCCTGAGCTTCGCCGCATCCAGCCATTCGGTGCCCGTGGCTTGTGTCCGGGTGAGCGCTGGCGACTCGAGCCTCACCTACTCGGGAGACACCGGCCCCGGCGGCGGATTCCCCGACCTGGCACAGGGAACGGGGACGCTGCTGTGCGAAGCTACCTACCAGGACGACACCAAGTCCGACTACCCGTTCCACCTCACCGCTCGCCAAAGCGGAGTGCTCGCTCGTGAGGCGGGCGCCGGCCGCCTGATCATGACGCACCTGCCCCCTAGCCTCGACCCCAAGGTTTCGATCGAAGAGGCGGCACGCGAGTTCGAGGGAGAGACCCTCGTGGCAACGCCGGGAATGGTGATACAGATATGAGGCGCTCATGAGACAGGGAAGAGCCGTCGACGAGCTGCGGCCCGTGAAGCTGATTCGGGGATACACCGAGATGACTCCGGGTTCGGTGCTGGTGGAGATGGGGCGGACCCGGGTGCTGTGCACCGTCTCCATAGAAGACAAGGTGCCGCCGTGGCTCGCCATGACCGGCTCGGGCTGGGTGACCGCCGAGTACTCGATGTTGCCGGGCTCGTCGGCGGACCGCATCTCCCGGCGGTCCATCAGTGGTGGCAGGACCAAGGAGATCCAGCGGCTCATCGGCCGCTCGCTGCGGGCCGTCGTCGACATGAAGGCGATGGGGGAGCTGTCGATGCTCGTCGACTGCGATGTTCTCCAGGCAGATGGCGGCACGAGGACTGCTTCGATCACCGGCGCCTGGGTGGCCCTGCACGATGCCTTCCAGCACGCCGTCGCCGAGGGCTTGGCGCCGACGAACGCCATCACCGATCATTGCGCCGCCGTGTCCGTTGGCATCAGCGATGGCGAGCTGCTCCTCGATCTCGACTATCCCGAGGACGGAGGGGCCGAGGTCGACTGCAACGTGGTCATGACGGGTTCCGGCGACCTCATCGAGGTGCAGGGGACCGCCGAGGGCGATCCGTTCTCCCGGGCCCAGCTCGACAACCTCCTCGACTATGCAGCTGCGGGGATCTCCACTCTGGTGGCGGCCCAAAAGGAAGCGATCTCGGGGTGAGGGTGCGGCGACTCGTTGTCGCCTCGCAGAACCCCGACAAGGTGCGCGAGGTAGAGGAGGTGCTGTCCTCGCTGGCGGCACCTCCCGACATCGTGCGCGGCCTCGCCTGGGACGAGGTCGAGGAAACCGAGGACACGCTGGTCGGCAATGCCCTGCTCAAGGCTCGCGCCGTCGCGCTGGCGACGGGCCTCCCGGCGCTGAGCGACGACACCGGTCTCGAGGTCGATGCCCTCGGCGGGGCGCCGGGGGTGAGGACGGCCCGCTACGCCGGCGAGGTCTCGACCTACGACGACAACATCGCCAAGGTGCTGGCAGAACTCGAGGGTGTCGCCGAGCGATCGGCGAGGTTTCGCACCGCCGTGGCTCTGGTGACGCCGGACGGCGAGGAGATCACCGCCGAAGGGGTACTCGAGGGCGCCATCGGGATGGAGCCGTGTGGGGATGGAGGATTCGGTTACGACCCGATCTTCGTCGTTGACCATCGAACGCTGGCCGAGATCGATTCGGACGAGAAGCACGCCATCTCCCATCGCGGGAAGGCGCTGCGGTCCTTGGTGGAGATGCTGGGGGCGTAGCTCGCCCTGGCGCCGAGTAATCGGCGCCACTCTTGTCGGGCTGGCCGGATTCGAACCGGCGACCCCTTGCTCCCAAAGCAAGTGCGCTACCAAGCTGCGCCACAGCCCGAACGCCCATTCTGCCACGGCCCCGTGTCGTACCCGCCACCTATCTTGGATACGTGCACCCACCCATACCCGCTGCACTGATGCGTAAGGCTGAGATTTGGTCAGACTTGAATCGCTGGGAGCGATCCGAGTTGGCGAGGCGGCTTCGAGGTCGCGGCCTCAGCTACGGCGAGATACGGCGGGTGATCCCTGTTCCCAAGGGCACCCTCTCGAACTGGTGCAGCGATGTTCGGCTCGGATCGGAACAGGTGCGAGCGATCAAGGCGAGGACCACCGGCTTGGCCGGCGTACCTCGAGATACCCAGCGAAAGAGGAGAGCCGCCGTTGCAGCTTTGGAGAGCGAGGCGGCCATCGAGGCGCTGGGCCTGCTGAACGACCCTATCTGGGCTACTGGAGTTGCTATCTACTGGGGAGAAGGGGCCAAGACGCAGCGAGCGCTTTCAGTAACGAATGCCGACCCCGCGCTGCTTCGTCGATTCATCGTCTGGGTTCGGAGGTATCACGACGAGGGTGCCAGGTTCGTCCTGTCGCTCCATCTACACGAGGGGAACAGCGAAGAAGAAGCGAAGGAGTTCTGGCGAGAGAGTCTCGGACTCCCCGATGCCGACTTCCATAAGACGTACATCAAGGCGTCCGGAACGGGTCACCGTAAGAACTCGCTCCCTCACGGCGTTTGTCGCGTCCTTATGCGACGAAGCGCGGACGCCTCGATCAGAACTATGACATGGATTCGGGTCCTCGCAGAGGGCTTGCCTCAGTAACCTTGTTTCGGGTCGCTAGCTCAATTTGGCAGAGCAACGGACTCTTAATCCGTAGGTTGTGGGTTCAAGTCCCACGCGACCCACTCCGCGGGCGTAGCCGAACTGGTACAGGCGCCAGACTTAGGATCTGGTGGGCTCCGGCCCATTGGGGGTTCGAATCCCTCCGCCCGCACGTCGTGAGCCAGGCACAAGACCACTCGGCGCCCGCTTGCTCTTAGGCAGGTCACACCACCCGAATACAATTGCCAAACTCGCGGGTGTAGCTCAGTGGTAGAGCTCCAGCCTTCCAAGCTGGTGACGAGGGTTCGATTCCCTTCACCCGCTCGGGCCATCTGCCCCCGTAGCTCAGAGGACAGAGCAGGAGCCTTCTAAGCTCTTGGTCGGGGGTTCGAATCCTCCCGGGGGCGCGAGAATGCCGAACCGCCGGCAGCCCAAAACAGCGCGGTGGCCGTAGCTCAGTTGGTTAGAGCGCCGGGTTGTGGTCCCGGAGGTCGGGGGTTCGAGTCCCCTCGGTCACCCCCAATGCCGAGCGCGCTCTGCGCTCGGCACCATCGACTTAGGAGCAATGTGCAAACGACCCTGACCGAGACCGGACGCTTCGAGCGAATGCTGACAGTCCACCTTGACGACGCCGAGCTCGACAAGGCCAAGGACAAGGCTGCCAAGCGACTCGCCAACGATGTCAAGATCCCCGGCTTCCGGCCGGGCAAGGCACCACGACCCATGGTCGAGCGGGCGGTCGGCGAAGAACGGCTGCAAAGCGAGGCTCTCGAAGAAGCTCTTCCCGAGATCGTCGGCGAGGCGCTCAAGGACGCAGACGTATCGCCGGCTACGACCCCGACCGTCGCCGACACTCGTCAGGTCGAGGGTGGGGTCGAGGTCGACGTGAACGTTGCGCTGTGGCCCAAGTTGGACACGATCCCTTCCTACGAGGGAAGACGCATCGAGATCGAGACGGCGGAGGTTGCCGACGAAGATATCGACACCCAGCTGGACCGCCTTCGCTCTCAGTTCGCAGAACTAGAAGAGGTCGCCCGCCCCGCCGCTACGGGCGACTTCGTTCTCATCGACCTCACCGCGCGGCGCGGCGGCACGACCATCGACGAGGCCTCGGCCGCGGACCTGCTCTACGAAGTCGGTTCCGGATCATTCCTACCCGGCCTCGACGCACCGCTCGACGGAGCGACCGCCGGCACCATCGAAACGTTTCCCACCACCCTCCCCGAGGGCTTCGGTGACCGCGCCGGCGAGGGAGTTGAGATGCAGGTGCTGGTCAAGGGGGTGCGTGCTCGCAAGCTCCCCGAAGTCACCGACGAGTGGGTGAGTGAGATCAGCGAGTTCGACACCACAGACGAACTGCGCGCCGGGCTTTCCGAGGAGCTGGCACGAGTCAACATCGCGGCGACACGGGCAGAGCTGAGGGCCAAGTTGATCGAGGCCGTTCTCAGGGAGACGGATGTCGACTTCCCCGAGGGTCTCATTGGAGCCGAGATGGACGACCTGCTGCACAGCCTGCTCCATCGTCTCGAGGGCCAGGGTGTCGGCCTCGACGCCTACCTCGGAGCGGTTGGCCAAACCCAGGAGGAGTTCATCGGCGAACTGAGGGAACGTGCGGTATCGAACCTCGGCACCCGGATACTCCTCGACGCCGTGGCCGACGAAGCAGGCCTCGAAGTCGAGGCGGAGGAGGTCGACGACGTCATCTCCAGCCTCGCTCAAGCATCGGGGCAGGAGGTCGATGAATTCCGTCAAGCGCTGGTTTCGAGTGGTCGCGTGCAAGCATTGGTGGGTGATATGATTCGTCAAAAGGCGCTTGATCACATGGTCCAGTACGCCGAACCGGTCGACGGAGCGGGCCAGCCGATCGACCTCTTCCCCGCAGAAGCAGAGGCTCTGGCCGACGAAGCGGAGGCAATTGAATGACCGAGATGATGAACTACCTCGTCCCAACAGTCATTGAGCAAACGAGCCGCGGCGAGCGCTCATTCGACATCTACAGCAGGCTCCTCAAGGAGCGGATCATCTTTCTGGGCACGCCTATCGATGACACCGTCGCCAACCTCATCATGGCGCAGTTGCTACACCTCGAGGGCGATGATCCCGATAAGGACATATACCTCTATATCAACTCACCCGGCGGTGTGATGACCTCGCTCATGGCCATATACGACACGATGCACTTCATACGTCCCGACGTAGCGACCTTCTGCATGGGACAGGCTGCGTCGGCGGCGGCCGTGCTCGTCGCAGCCGGGGCGCCCGAGAAGCGCTTTGCCCTCCCTCACTCGCGGATCATGTTGCACCAGCCCCACATCGGTGGGCTCGAAGGCCAGGCCACTGACATCGAGATCCACGCCAAGGAGATCATCCGGGTGAAAGAGGAGATGAACGAGATCCTCGTCAAGCACACCGGCCAGGATCTTGAGAAGATCCAGATCGACACCGATCGCGATTTCTGGATGACGGCCGAGGAGGCGAAAGCCTACGGAGTCATCGACACGGTGCTGACTGCCCGTGAGCTGACGGCAGTGGCGGTCGGGGGCTAGGCATGGCAAAGCTCGAGGGCAGCGATCTTCTCAAGTGCAGCTTCTGCGGCAAGTCGCAGAAGCAGGTCAAGAAGCTCATCGCTGGTCCGGGCGTCTACATCTGCGACGAGTGCATCGATCTCTGTAATGAGATCATCGAGGAGGAGCTGGTCGAGACCGAAGAGGTCCCATTCGCTGAGCTTCCCAAGCCGGCCGAGATCTATGACTTCCTTGCCGACTTCGTCGTCGGCCAGGAGCGAGCCAAGAAGGTCCTCGCCGTCGCCGTCTACAACCACTACAAGCGAGTCCGTGCTGGCACTCGCGCCAACGATGAGGTCGAGCTCGCCAAGTCGAACATCCTCCTCGTGGGACCGACCGGCTCAGGCAAGACGCTGCTCGCCCAGACCCTTGCCCGGGTGTTGAACGTTCCTTTCGCCATCGCAGATGCCACTGCGTTGACCGAGGCGGGGTACGTCGGCGAGGACGTCGAGAACATCCTCCTCAAGCTCATCCAGGCGGCCGACTACGACGTCAAGCGCGCCGAGACGGGGATCATCTACATCGACGAGATCGACAAGATCGCCCGCAAGGCCGAGAACCCATCCATTACCCGCGACGTTTCGGGGGAGGGAGTACAGCAGGCCCTGCTCAAGATCCTCGAGGGAACCGTGGCGTCGGTGCCCCCGCAGGGTGGGCGCAAGCATCCGCATCAAGAGTTCATCCAGGTCGACACCACCAACATGCTCTTCATAGTCGGCGGTGCTTTTTCC
>Ga0224508_10004171_pt1 | contig 11850 bp, 9 predicted proteins | sample SF_Jan12_sed_USG_4_FD_170157 | JGI IMG/M metagenome (GOLD analysis project Ga0224508, IMG submission 170157) | Sediment microbial communities from San Francisco Bay, California, United States - SF_Jan12_sed_USGS_21 | ecosystem: Environmental > Aquatic > Marine > Sediment | place: USA: California...
GGCCGAAGAGGGTGGCCGGGAAGCCCGAGACATCATCGCCTTCGGGAGGCTGGTCGAAGTCGTAGGAGATCAGGCGGCCTGGATCGACCCGCCCAGCCTCGATCCGGACGACCAAGGTGCTCGTCGACAGTGGACGGACCCAGCTCGCTCGATGGAAGCCGTCGGCCGAGGCTGTGGCTGCCTCGAACGTTGGGTCGACGGTGATGCCGTCGACGCTCACCTCGGTCGGCTCTGCGCCGGCTCCGGCCCGGAACCGACCGAACACCATCTGGTAGCCGACGTCAGGAACCGACAGGGTGAGCTGGGGCGAGACCGGTTCCCACTCGATCGAGGTGAACGTGGGGTCGAGTCCGACCTGCATCTCGGTGGCTCCAGCCGGCGCCGTGATCAGCACGTCGAGCTCCGGTCCACCGACGATGCCGCCGCTCTCCGCGAAGCGGACACTACCTCGGTCGAGGTCCGGAGTTGCAGTCAAGGGCGGAGCCGGCCGTTGCCGGTTCGTGCGGAGCGGACCGTCATCGACACCCCAGCGCTGATAGGCGACGACGGCCGCTCCGGCAGCGAGCACGAGCGCGACGACGGCCGTAGCGACGACGACGATCGCGAGTCGTCGACGCCTCCTCGGCGCCGGGGCGAGAGCGGCCACGACCGCTAGGCCGGCGACATGACGGTGTCCGCCCGCTGCCGGTCGAGCTCCTCGTCGGCCTTTCGCTGGTAATAGCGAAGCGCTGACCATCCGACGACGACCAGGTAGATCTCGCTCACGAAGGTGCCGACCACCGCTCCCCGCCACGAGAACGAGGGAATGAGGATGACGTAGAGGAGGAGGCTCAGCACGGCCGACGAGAGGTAGATGTGCATCCGCTTGTCGGCTCGACCGAGGCCGAGGAGGCCGTTGAGCGGCGTGCTCCTCGTTGCGATGAACGGGATGAGCAAGAGGAGCCACGGCACGATGTCGATCGCCTCCTTGAACTGCTCGCTGAAGAGGAAGTCGAGCAGTGGCAGCGCGAGATAGAGGGCACCGGCCACCAGCAAGCTCGCCGCGGTCATGAGGCCGGCAAGGCGGACGGCTCGTCTCCAGTGAATGCGCGGCTCACCATGGCCCTGGGGCAGGTACCGCTGGAACGCAGCCGAGTCGAGCGCGAGGAGCGGCAGCGTGCCGAGCTGCACCATGCGATAGGCGGCCCCGTAGAGCCCGGCATCGGCCTCGAGCCGGAAGACGTTCAGCAGGTACTTGTCGGCGTCGGTCTGCATCTTCGATGCCCCCATCGGCACCGAGAACATCGCACTGGATCGCACAGCGAGCTCGCTCGGGCGGCCGAACGAGACCTGGTAGCCGTGCCGGGGCAGGTGCACCGCCAGCAGGTAGCCGGCGTACAGCGAGAAGCCGATCAGGAACCCGCCCGCGAGGTTGGCGATCGTGAGCCGTCCGGCGAGCTGAAGCGCCACCAGGGTAACGAGGCGAACGGCGATGATGCCCATGCGAACCCGAACCGAGGCGGGAAACCCCGAAGCGGCCTGCACACCGATCGCCGCTAGCCACACCAACGCCACCGCCACCAACTCGGCGACCATGACGAGGCCGATCTCCACCGCGGTGAGCCGGAGTGAGACGACCGCCACGACGATGGCGATCACCGCCGCGATCGAGCCGACGAGCAGGCCGAGCGACAGGAATGAGCGAAGCGCCCCGTTCGGTTCGTCACCGGCGCCCATCAGGCGCTGGAGCAACGCGAGCCCGACACCGGAGTGGGACACGGCCCCGAACGCCCCGACCAGACCGTACAGGCCGATGTAGGCGCCGTACTCCTCCAGCTCGAGGGCCCGTTGGAGCAGGAGAAACGACGTCAGAGCGGTGGTCAGGTGGGCGAAGTCGTGGGCCCCGCTCCACAGCGCGTCACCCGCCAGCCCGTCGAAGGCTCTCCACCCCCGTCGGGTCAGGGCCGCCACCCGCCCGTCGCTGCGCAGACCGTTCATGGTCGGCTTGATCCCAGCCCGGGAGAACGGGGAGCGTCGTCGGCGGACGTTGTGTCGCTACCTCTGCACTGCGTCACGTCGGCCTGCTCCGCGAGGTGGTCGCTCGATTGCGTTCCGGCTCAGTGTAACCACGGCGATCCCTGGCGTTCACGAACGCCGGGGAGCAAGCAGACCCAGGCGCTGGGTGGGTGAACCAGCTCTTTCTACAGGATCACGGCGTCGGCGCCGAGCAGCACGCGCAGCTCGGGAATCAGGCCATTTGACGTATCGACGCTGTAGCTGTCGGAGAGTCTGACCGCCTTGTCGGTACCGAGGTGAATGAACACCGGCGAGTCGCCTCCGTGCTCGACGAGCACCATCTTCAGCCGGTAGATCAGGTCCTCCGACAGCTGCTCGGGCCGGATGTCGAGGCGGAGTGGGGCGGAGCTTCCGGCACGGTCGGTGTCGAAGATCTCGAGCGCCTGGACGATGAGCTTCGGCTGATCGTCGCGCTTGTCGAGCCGCCCTCTGACGATGACGATGCGATCGTCTTCGAGGAGGTGGCCGTAGTCGGCGAAACTCCTCGGAAACACCATCGTCTCGGCTGAATGAGTGAGGTCTTCCAGCACGAAGACGGCCATCAGGTCGCCCTTGCGGGTCCACTTCCGCTGCAGCCCGGTGACGACCCCACCCACGACCACCGAGTGCCCGTCATCGGCGGTCTCCAGGTCGCTCAGGGTGGCCCCGTCGGTCTTGCGGGCGAGGGCGTCCTGGAGCCCCATCAACGGGTGATCCGAAACATACAGCCCGAGCATCTCTTTTTCGAAGGCCAACCGCTGCGACTTGTCGAACGTGACGTCGGGGATCGTCTGCCGGTCGTCGAAGGTGGCCGTCGCCGCATCCTCGTCGTCGCCCATCGCCCCGAAGAGCGTCATCACCCCCATGTCGTGCTCGCGCCGAGCGCTGACCGTCTTGTCGATGATGTCCTCGAACGCGAGGAGGAGACCCTTCCGGGGATGGCCGAGCGAGTCGAACGCCCCGGCCTTGATCAGCGACTCCAGCGTGCGCTTGTTCAGGACCTGGTAGTCGACCCGCTCACAGAACTCGGTGAAGCTCTGGTACGGCCCGTTGGCCTCCCGCTCGTCGAGGACGAGCTGCATGAGGCCCTGGCCGACGTTTCGCACCGCCGACAGTCCGAACGGGATGGCGTTCAGGGCCCCACCGCCGGGGTCGGGGACCGAGGCGAAGTCCAGCTGTGAGCGATTCACGTCGGGCACGAGCACGTTGATCCCCATCTGGCGGCACTCGTTGAGATAGATCGCGGCCTTGTCGAGGTTGCCCTTGACGCTGGTCAGCAGACAGGCGAAGTACTCGACCGGGTAGTTGGCTTTGAGGTATGCAGTCTGATAGCTGACGAACCCGTAGCCGTAGGAGTGGCTCTTGTTGAAGGCGTAGTCGGCGAACGGCTCCATCGTGTCGAAGAGCTGTTCACCCAGCTCCCGGCCGTAGCCGGTGGCCTCGCAACCATCGACGAAGGTCTGTCGCTCGGCCTTGATCAGCTCCCTGATCTTCTTGCCCATCGCCTTGCGCAGGTTGTCGGCTTGGGCGAGGGAGTAGCCGGCGAACTTCTGGGCGAGCTGCATCAATTCCTCTTGGTAGATGCAGAGGTTGTAGGTGCCCCCGAGGATCTCGGCGGCGTCGGGGTGGAACGGGATGGCCTCGGCCCGACCGTTCTTGCGATCCGCGTAGTCGTTGTGCATGTTGGCCGCCATCGGCCCCGGCCGGTACAGCGCGACGAGTGCGGCGACGTCTTCGAATTCGGTGGGCGCCATCGATCGCATCAGCGTCCGCATCGGTGGCGACTCCAGCTGGAACACACCGATCGAGCGGCCGTCCTTCAGGAGCTCGAACGTTGGTCCATCGTCGAGGGGGACGTTGTCGATGTCGACCTCGATCCCGTGGACTTCTTCGATGAGGGCCAGCGCGTCGGAGATGACGTCGAGGTTCCGTAAGCCGAGGAAGTCCATCTTCAGCAAGCCGAGATCCTCTACCCCGTGCATCTCATACTGGGTGACGACCGGTGCGTCCTCGATGTCCATGCCCGCCTCAGGCTTGCGTTGGATCGGGAGGTAGGTCGTCAGCGGGTCCTTCGTGATCACCACGGCGGCCGCATGGATGCCGTCTTGGCGGCGCAGGCCCTCGAGGCCCTTCGCAACCTCGACGACGCTGGCCACGTCGGGCTCGGTCTCGACCATGGCCCGCAGCTCCGCCGCAGCGGCGTAGCCGTCGCTGTACTTGTCGCTTCGCTCGAAGCAGTACTTGAGCGGCGTGTCCCGGCCCATGACGAGCGGTGGCATGGCCTTGGCGATCTTGTCGCCCACCGCGTAGGGGTAGCCGAGCACCCGGGCCCCGTCGCGCACCGCGGCTCGGGCCTTGATCTGGCTGAACGTGACGATCTGGGCGACGTGGTCGCGCCCGTAGCGCTCGGCGGCGTACCGGATCATCTCGTCCCGGTAGCGGGAGTCGAAGTCCATGTCGATGTCCGGCATCGAGATCCGAGACGGGTTGAGGAAGCGCTCGAACAGCAAGTCATAGGCGATCGGATCGAGATCGGTGATCCAGAGGCAGTAGGCGACGGCGCAGCCGGCGGCCGAGCCTCGGCCGGGGCCGACCCGGATGCTGCTCTCTCGGGCGTGGCGGATGAGGTCCCAGGTGATCAGGAAGTACGAGCTGAAGCCCATGCTCTTGATGACGTCGAGCTCGTACACGAGACGATCGACGATCTCGTCGGTGAGTCCACTCCCCCACCGCTTCTTCGCCCCCTCCATCGTCAGGTGACGCAGGTACTCGTCGGCGCCGGCGTATCCCTCGGGGATCGGGAAGTCGGGGAGCAGCGGCTTGCCGAACTCGATCTCCACGTTGGCCCGCTCGGCGATCCACAGGGTGTTGTCGCAGGCCTCGGGGAGCTCGGCCCACTGGAGCCGCATCTCCCGAGCCGACTTGAGGTAGTGCTGATCGCCGTGGAACTTGAAGCGGTCGGGATCGCTCATCAGCGAGCCGGTCTGGACACACAGGAGCGCGTCGTGTGCCGTGTGGTCGTGCTGCTCGGTGTAGTGCGAGTCGTTGGTGACGAGGAGCGGTGCACCGATCTTGCGGGCGATGTCGACGAGCTTCGGGTTCGTCTCGTGCTGGGCGGCGATCCCGTGGTCCTGCAGCTCGACGAAGAGGTTGTCCTTGCCGAAGATGTCCTGCAGCCGGGCTGCCTTCTCCAGCGCTGCCTGCTCGTTCCCGTTGAGCAGCGACTGGAGCACGTGGCCACCGAGACAGCCGGTCGTGGCGATCACGCCCTCGGCGTGTTCGGCCAGCACCTCCCAGTCGACCCGAGGCTTGTAGTAGTAGCCCTCCATGAAGGCTCGAGAGGCGAGCTGGATCAGGTTCTTGTAGCCGGTGTCGTTCTCGGCCAGCGCGATCAGGTGGTAGTAGAGCTTCTTGCCGCCGTCGGTCTCACCTCCGGAGTCGTCGATCTTGCCCCGCCGGCTCGGCCGCTCGTGGCGAGAGTCGTCCGCCTGGTACAGCTCGACACCGATGACCGGGTTGATGTCTTGCTTCTTGCACGCCCGGTAGAAGTCGAGGACGCCATACATGTTCCCGTGGTCCGTGATGCCGAGCGCCGGCATGCCGTCGGCGGCGGCCTTGGCCACGAGATCGTCGAGCCGTGACGCCCCGTCGAGCATCGAGTACTCGGTGTGAACGTGGAGGTGGGTGAACGACGAACCCACGAGTGGCAACTCCTCAGCGCAGGGGCGGGGCTGCCATCGAGGTGCCTGCGTGGTTGCCGGGTCGGCAGGCCGCGACTTCGACACCACGAGCGGGAATCCCCACCGTGTCCACAGTTGTTGCCCACAAGCTGTGGGAAACTACACAACTGTCATTTGAGCCTTGACTCTAACACAGTTGCCAACCACTGCCGCTTGGCCAGATGGGTTCCTAGCCCAGCGGTGTCTGGTACTTCTCCAGGAACTCGGCCATCGCCCAGCCCCAGACGATGACATACTCGGCGTCGTCTGTGTCGCAGCGGTCGAGGACGGCCGCCCCTTCGCAGGGCTTCGTGGACTCGTGATCGAAGACGAGGCGCTCGCCGTCGCCCTTGGCGATCATCGTGCGGTCGTCGAATGCGATCGCACCGAAGCGCTTCGCCAGCCGCCGACCCCAGGCCCGCTCCTCGCCGTTTGCCCGCTCGTCGGGCCACGGTCGGACACCGGTGAGCTCTCCGAGCATCTCCAGCGGGCCCGGCTCGATCATCCTGCAGGCAACGATCACGTCTTCGTCGGGGAAGGCCATCAGCGCCTTGTGGTAGCTCTCGTGCATCAACGCCTTCAGCACCGGGGACCGCTGCTTGGTCCTGGCCACCGAGGCGATGCCGATGACGAGGGCGGGTGTCCCGCCGATTCGCTCCAGGGTGGTGAGCATGAAGCCCCGGAGCTTGTCCTTCTCATAGGCCTGGCTGGCTAGGACCCACTCCTCGGCCTCCTTGCTGAGCATCCCGGCTTCCCACCCGACGGTCGAGGCGACGAGATCAGCCATCTCGGCGAAGTCGGCGTCGCCCAATCCGGCGCAGTCCTTCGTTAGAACATCAATCGCCACGCTTCTGAATCCCCCTCGATTCCGAATTCCCAGACATCAATTGTCACCGGGCTGAGCCGGTTGCGCAACTTGGATGGGCCTGGGTATCTCGGGTCGCGTTCGCCGACCCCCGGCCTGGGCGGTCGTCCTGGCCCTCAGCGCCTCGCTAGAGGTATACGCCACCGCCGGATTGCTGATTCTGATCGGGTTGGGGGCGTCTCTGACCAGGGGGGAGGGCCTGGGACTGCTGCATCATCTCGAGTTGCTGTCGAGCCGCGGTCTGCTGAGCGAACAGGGTGGCCTGTATCCCGTGGAAGAGACCCTCGAGCCACCCGACGAGCTGGGCCTGGGCCACGCGCAGCTCGGCTCCCGAGGGGATGTCGTCCTCGTCGAAGGGGAGGGCGAGGCGCTGCAGCTCGTCTCGCAGGTCCGGTGAGAGCGCCTCGGCCAGCTCGTCGACCGAGGTCTCGTAGATCTCGCGGAGGCGATCCCGACCGGGCTCGTCGAGATCGGTGGCTCGTACTTCCTCGAGCAGTTGCTTGATCATCGTGCCGATCCGCATGACCTTCGCCGGCTCGGAGACCGTGGTCGTTGAATCCTCTCCATCGGAGCCGGCCCCTTGAGCGTCGTCGACGATCTCGGGCGTTTCGGGCTGCTGATCCGTCATGGTCTAGTTCTATCCCCTCTACCGCCGTCTCGCCCGCTGGGCCGACGTGAGCCGGCTGCTGCTCCGATCGAGGGTCACCCGTTCAGGTGGTGGCGCTGATGCACGGGACGAGCATCTCGGCGGCGGTCACCGAGCCGTGGCGGCCGACGAGGTCGAACGGACCGGAGTCGTGCGGGTCCTCGAAGGCGATCCGGTCGAACGGCAGGAGCGCGACGTCGCCTAGCCGCGCTCGAATGTCGTCGTCCATCGTCTTGCCGAACCAGTGCTCGTCGAGCATCTGATCGATCGTGCGGACCCACGCCGACTCGCCATGAACGCTCTCCGCGGCCTCCGCCAGCTGGGTCTGCTGGCCCGGGGAGGCATGCATCCACCGGAATCGCCCCTCGCCCGAGAGCCGCACGCTGTGAGCCAAGACGTCGTCGCCGATGGGGACGAGCCGCCGTCCGCAATCGACCTGGCCGTGATCGGCGGTGAGGATGACGGAGGTGCCAGACGGGATCGCCATCAGCAAGTCGGCCACCAAGCGATCGACGAAGGCGAGCTCGGCGTCGTAGGCCGACCCGAGACCGTACTCGTGCGCCACCTTGTCGATCCCGTCGTAGTACACGTAGAGGGCGCGCTCGCCTTCGTGGAGTAGTCGGGCCGTCTCGTGGACGAGCAGCGCAGGCGTGCGATAGCCGACCATCCTCCCGCCCCGCAGGTGGGCCTCGGTGAACCCGGACCGACGGAACTCTGCCTTGGTCACCAATGTCAGCTCCTCGCCGAGGAACGGCGGATAGGGCTGGAGCAGTGCCGGGGGGATCACCGACCGGGCATCGGGTGTCGTCTCGGTGCCCCACCGAAGGCTGTTCAGGACCTGGTCGTCGACGATCATCCGGTAGCCGACGATCCCATGCTCCGACGGCGTCAGCCCGGTGGTTATCGACGTGAGGGCCGACGCGGTGGTCGAGGGGGCTACGGTCGTGATCGGCCCACCGGTCATCGCCGCCAGCGTCGGTGCGATGTCCCGGCGCTCCCCGAGCTGGACCCAGCCGAGGCCGTCGATGACGAGCAACAGACGGGCACCACCGGGCGTGAAGGAGGCGGGCAACGACTCCCCGGCCGTCTTGCCGAGCAGTGCCGGCATGAGGTCGGTCACGCAACCGCCGTCGAAGTTCGGCAAGGTCAACGCTTCCATGGACGCCCCGCCTTCGTTGTGTTCGCCATCTCCACTGCCTGCGCCGCCGTATTCGCTGCCCGTGCTCTGCTCGTGCTCTCTGCCGTATTGTGCCCCTTCGTCGTGCCCCGCCGCTCGGCGGTGCTGTCGCTGATCGCGATACTAGTTTCGCCCATCGACCAATCCGTGAACGTATCGCACGTTGTCGCAACCGCCACCGAATCCCGCACTCCGGTAGTCTTCACCAGGTGAAGGTGTCGACACGGGGAGACTATGCGAGCCGGGCCCTGCTGTCGTTGGCACTCCATGGCGAGACGGAAGGTCCGACAACCGTCCGCGACATCGCCGAGCGAACCGGGCTCCCCCAGCCCTACCTGGAGCAGATCCTCCTCGCCCTCAAAGGAGCCGGCCTGGTCCGGTCCAAGCGCGGAGTCGGCGGCGGCTACATCCTGGCCCGACCGCCCGACGAGATCCACCTCGCCGAGATCATCCGAGCCGTCGACGGGCCGATCGCGCTCGGCGACTTCGGCGAGCCCCACACCGACGGTGCGTGCGACCACGAGGGCCAGTGCGTCCTCCTCGCCCTCTGGCACCTGGTCGGATCGGAGATCCGCCACCAGCTCGAAGCCTGGACGCTCGCCGATATCGCCACGATGGCCCGTGGCGAGCGGGCGTGGCCCGAGCCGACGTGACCGAGCTCGACCGACCTGGCTGAGCCCGGAGTGGAACTCGAGGACGCCATCACCCGGCGGCGAATGGTCCGAGCCTTCGCCACGACGCCGATCGCCAGCGCCGCGATCGACGAGCTGCTCGACCTCAGCAGGCGGGCCCCGTCGGCCGGCAACACCCAGGCCCTCTCCTTCGTCGTGCTCGATACGCCGAGTGCCACCGCTCGCTACTGGGCGGTGACCCTGCCGGCCCCGCGACGCGATCGCTTTCGCTGGCGAGAGCTGCTCGACGCCCCCGTCCTCGTGCTGGTGGCCACCGAGCCCGCCGCCTATCCGGCCCGCTACGCCGAGCCCGACAAGGAACGGGCCGGCCTGGGCCGCTCGGTCGATGACTGGCCGGTCCCCTACTGGTGGGTGGACGTCGGCGCGGTCATCCAGAACCTCTTGCTGCTCGTGGTCGACCGCGGTCTCGGGGCCTGCTTGTTCGGCCCCTTCGACGACGAGCCAGAGCTGCGGGACGAGTTCGGGCTCGGCCCGGGGGTCAGGATTGCGGCCACGATCGCAATCGGTCACCCCCTGCCCGACGACCCGGGCCGGTCGGCGGGGCGGCCGCGCCCGCCGCTCGGTGCGGTCGTCAGCCGACCCGGTCGAGGGCGGCCCGCAGATCGGCGGGCAGCTCCGAGGTGAACCGTAGCCGGTCGCCTGTCGTCGGATGGTCGAACCCGAGCACCTCTGCGTGGAGGAACGGCCGGGCGAGTCCGGCCACGAGGTCGCCGTCGATCGCGCCGTCGTACGCGTCGTCGCCGGCGACCGAGTGACCGATCGCGCTCAGGTGGGCGCGGATCTGGTGGGTCCGGCCCGTCTCGAGCCGACACGACAGGAGGGTGAGTGGCGGCGTCGCTCCCGAGCCGGTGCCTCCAAAACGGTCGATGACCTCGTAATGGGTTCGTGCCGGGCGCCCGTCGGCCACGATCGCTCGCCTCGTGGCACTACGCGGTGACCGACCGAGGGGAGCGTCGATGACACCGGCTTCTGCGTCGAGGTGGCCGAGGACCAGGGCGCAGTATCGGCGCTCGACCGTCCGGCGCTCGAGCTGATCGCTCAATGCGCTGCGAGCGCGCTCGTTGCGGGCGACCATCAGCAACCCCGAGGTGCCCCGATCGAGGCGGTGGACGATCCCGGGCCGGTCCGCCGGCCCGACCGCCACAAGCTCGGGAAACCGGGCGAGGAGGCCGTGGACCATCGTGCCGTGCCCCACCCCGGAGCCCGGGTGGACGACGAGGCCGGCCGGCTTGTCGACGACGATCACGTCTCGATCGACGTACACCGTCGGTACCTCGATCGACGGCTCAGGAGCGAGACGAGCGGCGACCCGGTCCACGTCGATCGTCAGGGAGGAGCCTGCCGACACGTTCTGCGATGGCTTGTCGACCGCGATCCCGTCGATGGTGACCTTGCCCTCGGCGATCAGGTTGGCCGCCCGGCTCCGGGCCACATCGGCGAGCAGCGCCACGATCCGGTCGATCCGCTGGCCGACCAGTGCATCGGGTACGGTTTCGACCTCGATCCGCTCAGCCACCGCAACCCGATGACGGCGCCTCCGCGTCGGCGGTGGAGCCCGTGGTCGCTTCGCCGCGGCTTCCCTGGTGATCGGAGGAGCCGACGGCCTCGGAACCGGCGTCGGGCACGAGGAGCGAGTAGACCATGAAGGCGATCACCCCGACGACGACGGCGGAATCGGCGATGTTGAAGATCGGCCACCACTGGAAGTCGATGAAGTCGACGACAGCACCACTGAGCAGGCCGTCCTCGGCCCTGGCCACCCGGTCGACGAGGTTGCCGATCGCGCCTCCGGCGATCGCGCCGAGGAGTATCGGTCCGAGCCGGTCGGAGCGTTTGCGGGCGAGGCGGAGCAGGACGACCGCCATGACCAAGGCGATCAGGCCGAACAACGGACCGAGACTGGTCCCGGTGCTGAATGCGGCTCCCGGGTTGTAGTGCAGGTGCAGCCGCAAGGTCCAGAACACGTCGATGCACTCATCACCGCCGGGGGTGCACGGTCCCGGATCGAGCAGGCGATCGATCCAGAGCTTGCTCGCCTGGTCGAGCACCGCGACGACGAGCGCCATCACGGTGGCGGACCGTAGCGGCCGTCGGGCGCGCGTCACGTCGCTCCAGTTGCTCAGAACATCGATGTCTTGTGCTGTACGCACACTGCGGCCTCCGGAATGGCCTCCAACCGCTCCTTGGGGATCACGTCGTCACCGGCGATGCACAGGCCATAGGTGTTGTGGTCGAGGCGGGCCAGCGCCCCGTCGATGTCGGCCACCGCCTGGCGGGCCGCTGCCGAGAGGGCGAGGTCACGATCGCGCTCGACCGCGATCGTATCGCCTTCGCCTGACTCCTCGTCGAACTGCACATCGCCCGGTTCTCGATCGGCCATCAGTGCCGCGGCCTCAGCCGCCAGCCGGTCGGCGCTGCTGGTGTACTTCGCCCGTTCCTCGATGAGGGCGGCCCGTTGGGCGGCCAACCACTTCTTGTCGAGGAGGTGCTTGGCGCTCGCTGGGATCTTGCGGGTACCGTCGCCATCGATTGATGCGGTGGATCCTCCGGTCGCCGACTTCTTGGCCGCCGACTTCTTGGCCACGGTCGTTGCCGTCTTCTTCGCTGCCTGCTGCTTTGACACGGATTTCTTCGACGCTGCTTTCTTGGCTTGGGATTTGGCTGTGGTCTTACTGGCTGCCTTCGTGGCCGCCGCTTTCTTGCCCGCCGCCTTCTTG
>Ga0224508_10004172_pt1 | contig 11850 bp, 11 predicted proteins | sample SF_Jan12_sed_USG_4_FD_170157 | JGI IMG/M metagenome (GOLD analysis project Ga0224508, IMG submission 170157) | Sediment microbial communities from San Francisco Bay, California, United States - SF_Jan12_sed_USGS_21 | ecosystem: Environmental > Aquatic > Marine > Sediment | place: USA...
CGGCTTGGACAGTTTACCAATCAACTCGACCGGCGTCATGATCACGAGCATGACCGCGCTCATCGCCGGATTCAGGCCTTCGGGCACGTAGAATATGGTCCTGAGGTATCCCCGCGGGCCAAGCGCCACAAACCCCGCCGACTCGACGATGACCAGCGACACGAGGGCAAGCGCCGCCGTCACCATGATGTTCGACGTCGCGGTGGCCCCGAACGGAATCAGCCCGAGCAGGTTCGAGAACAGGATGAAGAAGAACAGGGTCACCACGTAGGGGACGAAACGCTCGCCCCCGTGCCCGATGTTGGCGAGGGCCACTTCGTCCCGAAGGTAGACGTAGACGGTCTCAAAGAAGTTGAGAAACCCACGCGGGGCTTCTTCCGACTGGCCCGGCTTCGAGAAACGGCGCGACGCGACCCAAACCGTGAGAATCGTCAACAGGGTCGCGATCCAGAGGAAGACCGTGTGCTTGGTCGGCGACATGTCGATCTCGATGGCGCCGATGTGAATGGGCTCCCATTCCGGCAGATGGATGACCCACCCGAAGAACTCGATTTCGCTCGAGTCGACGATGTGGTGCATCATCACAGCAGTTCCCCACTCCTCGGCGTGATCCGCGTCCTCGCCGTGCTCGACCTCCTGGGCATGGCCGCCGGACACATCCGCCTCCTCGCCGTGCTCCTGGACGAGGTGTGAGGCGTTGCGCGGAGGCTCGGGGGAATAGGCGCCCGCGTCGATCGGCACGTAGGCGCCGGTCAGCAGGATCACCGCAACCAGGGGTAAGATCATTCCGCCGTATATCCCTTTATGATCGGATCTGCGCCGACGAAGCGGCGAGCCAGATCGCCTCCAGAATTACCAGTGCTACGAGGGCCAGACCGAACGCCAGGGCCACCACCTGCCCGACCACGGCCTGCTCATAAAGCACCCACATGAACAACAGCGCTACCAGCCGCATCGCAATGCCCGACACCCAGGCGCCAATGGCATTCGAGCCGGTCGCCAGCCGGGCTGCGAGCATCCAGACCGCCACTCCCTGCGCGAGCCAGGCGATGATCAGTGCGATGGCCAGCTGAACGGGATCGGCTCCGGCGGAAGCGCCACCCCACCATGCGCAGCCGCACACAACCGCCGCGGCGATGACGAAGGTAGCGCGTCGCACGTCTTTCTAGGCTCCCCGCTCGTCCTCGGCCTGCTCATCCCTCGAAGGCTTCGTCACCAGGTCATGGTACATCCTGTAGAAGCCGCCGCCAAAGCCCAGAAACGTGCCCAGCAGTACGAACAGCGGTTTCGTCCCCATCCTCAAATCCAACTGAAGCCCCAGCCATGCGAACAGTGCGATCGACAGGCCCAACGTGATCCCGTATCCGCCGTAGCGGCCGATCTGTGACGCCTGGCCGTCCGGCTCTTTCAAGGCTCCTCCCGGGGCTCGAACCGCGGCGATGATACCCGCTTGTGAAAAATTTCGCAAGCGGTTTCGCGCAGGTGGATACGGCCCTCATCCTTGACTCTTTGGCCCTCGCGCGCCAGCCTGCGCACGGGAACTCGGAACGTCGTCGGTGTACCCGTGTGTGAGGTGTTCGAGCGTGGGTGTTTGCGGTAAGTGGGGGCCGAAGGAGATCAATTGGAAGCTAATATCGCGAAACGAGTGACCGACGAGTCCGGCGACGTCGACCTGTTGAGACGGATGCGAGAGGCCCGTGAGGCTCTCGAGTCGCAAATCGGACGTCGAATCGTTGGTCAGAGTGCCGTAATCGAGGGGCTGTTGATCACCCTCCTCGCGGGGGGCCACGCGCTGGTCGTGGGTGTGCCCGGCCTCGCTAAGACGACCTTGATCGCCACCCTGGCCGAGACGCTGCAGCTGCGGTTCAACCGCATCCAGTTCACGCCCGACCTGATGCCCTCCGACATTACCGGCACCGAGGTGCTCGAGGAGGATCACGAGACCGGTCGTCGTGTTTTCCGGTTCGTGCACGGGCCGATATTCGCCAACGTGATCCTGGCCGATGAGATCAACCGGACACCGCCGAAGACTCAGGCGGCGTTGCTGCAGGCGATGCAGGAAGGCGAGGTCACGGTCGGCAACGAGACGTTCACGCTGCAGCCGCCGTTCTTCGTTCTCGCCACACAGAATCCGATCGAACACGAGGGAACGTACCCGCTTCCCGAGGCGCAGCTGGATCGCTTCATGATGGAACTACGCATCGACTATCCGAGCTTGGAGGAAGAGAAGGCGATCGCCGCACTGACGACTGGTGCGGCGGTTGAAGAGATCGATCCGGTGCTCAGCGCCGCGGAACTGAACGCCCTCCAGGGTCTCGTCCGACGCATACCGGCGCCGCCCTCACTCGTCGAAGCCGCTGTCCGGCTGGCGCGCGCCACCCGACCCACAGACGCGGACGCGCCCGAGTTCATCCGACGGATGGTCGCCTGGGGAGCGGGGCCCAGAGCCTCGCAGTACCTGGTGCTCGCCGCGAAGGCCAGGTCCGCACTCGACGGTCGGCCGATACCCGACCTCGACGACGTCCGGGCCGTAGCGCCCGACGTGTTGCGTCACCGCGTCGTGCCCGGCTTTGAGGCCGAGGCGGCCGGACGCTCGGCGGACGACCTGATCGACGAACTCGTCCGCGCCATCCTCGTCTGATTCCTTCTAACGGAGTGTCCCGGCGCGTCCAATGACCGCCACGCTAGCAGTTCTGGCCATTCTTATTTTCGCGTCCGGGTTCTTCTCGGGAGGCGAGATCGCGCTGTTCTCCATCTCGCGAGCACGGGCTCGGGGCCTCCACGAGCAGGGCCGACGCGGCGCCGGCGCGCTGGTGGCGCTGAAGACCAACCCGGAGCGCTTGCTGGTCACGCTCCTGATCGGAAACAACGTGGCGAACATCGGAGCCGCCAGCGTGGCCACGTACTCGGCCACGTTGGCCTTTGGCTCCGCGGGAGTGGGAATCGCTACCGGCGTGATGACGCTCCTCGTCCTGTTCTTCGGAGAGATCGTCCCCAAGAGTTTCGCCGCCCGCAACGCGGAGTACTTCGCGTTGCTCATCGCACCGTTCGTCGTGTTTTTGGGACGGGTGCTCGTACCGCTGTCGATGCCTTTCGTCGCGCTTACGAGGATGATCGTGCCCCAGAGCACAGTCCTCCCAAGCGTCACGGAAGCCGAGATTCGCAGCCTGACGGAGATCGGACACCGCGGCGGCGCGATCGAGGAGCACGAGCGGGAACTCATCGAGGGGGCCTTCCGGCTCGACTCGACCCGAGCCTGGCAGGTGATGACGCCGCGTGTGGACATCCAGGCCTGGGCAGATTCGACGACGCTAGGTGAAATCGCTGATCAACTGCCGTCCGTGCGGTACAGCCGGATTCCGATTCACGGGGGCTCGCTGGACGACGTTACGGGAGTCGTGTACGTACGCGACGCCTACCAGGCGCTGGCGGAAGGCCGGAGCAACTCGCGCCTGGCGGATCTCGCGCGACCTCCGTTCTTCGTGCCGGCAACGATCTCGCTGGTTCAATTGCTGGGCGAGTTCCGGGCGCGCCGTGTCCACATGGGGATCGTGATCGACGAGCACGGAGGGACCGACGGGCTCGTCAGCCTCGAGGACATCCTCGAGGAGCTGGTGGGAGAGATCGATGACGAGAGGGATCGGCCGACGGAGCCTATACGGCGCGTCGGGCGCAACGAGATCGTCGCCGACGCCACCGCCGATCTGAAAGAGGTCAACCAGGCATTCGGCACAGACCTGCCGGTTCAGGAGCATCGGTCGCTGAATGGTCTGCTTCTGGAATCATTCGGACGCGTGCCCAGTGTGGGGGAAACCGTGGAGATCGACGGCATCACCATCGAGGTCATCGACGCGGAGGAAACGCAGGTTTTGAGGGTTCGTGTGAAGCGGACTTCGCAGGCGGGCGGGTCCCTCGACGGCTGATCCGGTTTTAGCCCATGAAGATCCCGGCGTACCAGTCCACCAGCGCATCCCCCAGCAGGAACGTCGTAGCCGCTCCCAGGGCCAGGAAGACCCCAAACGGAACCTCTCGGTCGGTGCGCAGGCTCACCGGCGCAAACACGATCGTTCCTACCAATGCTCCCAGAAATATTGTCAGCATGGCGCCGGACGGGCCGAGGAACGCGCCGACCATGGCCATCATCTTCATATCTCCCCCGCCCATCGCCGGCTTCTTGAACGCCCATTCGCCGAGGACGCCCACCAGGAGCAAGACGCTGAATCCGGCCGCGGCGCCGAGCACGGAGGTCAGCAGTGTGGGTTCACCGGGCAGCAGAGAGAGAGCCAACCCGGCGGCGAGACCGCCCAGGCTCAGAGGATCCGGGATCAGGTAGTGACGGGCATCGATGAGAGCGATCGTCAACGCGAGACTGAGCAGGACGGCGCCGGACAGGCCATGCCAGGAAGGTCCGTAGATCCAGGCCGCGCCGAGCCAGATCACGGCCGCTGCGGCCTCGACCAACGGATATTCAACGGAAATCGACGTCCGGCAACTCCGGCAGCGGCCTCGAAGGACCAGCCAGCTCACTATCGGGATGTTGTCGAACCAGGCGATCTGGGCACTGCAGTTCGGACAGCGCGAGCGTGGACGAACCGGGCTCTCGCCGCGCGGAAGCCGGGAGACGAGCACGTTCATGAACGACCCGATGGCGGCGCCTATGACCGCCGCGTACACGAAGAACACCGCCTGTAGAGCCGTCGGCACATCAGCCTCCGAACATTCGGTCCATGAGTATCGCCCCGGCGATGGCCACGTTCAGCGAATCCGTTCCCGCCAGCAATGGGACGCCCACGACTCCGCTCGCCACCTCAAGTACTGCGGCAGAGACTCCCGCACCTTCGTTGCCCAGTACCAGGGCCACCGCGCTCGTCGCCGGATCCCGTCTCGCGGGCTCACCGCCGGCGGCAGCAGCCAACAGGGCCGCTCCCTGGTCGCGGCACCAGTCCACGAGTTCCGGAACCGTGATCTCGAATACCGGCAGACGAAAGCTCGAACCTGTCGCCGCCCGCACCGTCTTGGGGTTCCACGCATCAGCAGTGCCTGGCAGCAGGGCTACCCCACCGGCCCCCAGAGCCTCAGCCGCTCGGATCAGCGTGCCGACATTGCCGGGATCCTGGACCGCGTCGAGAACGGCCAACCGGGGAGTCCGAACGTCCGCCGAAGACCAGGAAGGGATCTCTGCCACGGCGAGAAGCCCCTGCGGTGTGACGGTCCCGGCGAATTCTCCCAGCTCCGCCACCGAGACCTCCTCGACGGACACGTCAGAACCGCGGAGCCTATCGAGGGCTGAGGCTACGGCTGGATCGGCGGCGGAGGCTTTCGTATATAGCGCTTGATGCACACAGATGTCCGTGCGCAGCAGGTCGGTCACGACGCGCGGCCCTTCGGCGAGAAACATCCGGTGCTCGCTGCGTCCCTTGCGACGGTGCAGCGCACGAAGGCGCTTCGCCTCGGCGATGCTAGGCACGGATCGATAAACGAGCGGCGGAATGACAAGGCAAACTAGACAGCGGCCTGTGGCCCTCACGATCGCCGGCAGCGATTCCGGAGGCGGCGCGGGTATCCAGGCGGACCTCAAGACGTTTCACGAGTTCGGCGTGTTTGGAACCTCTGCCGTGACGGCCGTGACCGCTCAGAACACGCTCGAGGTGCGAGCTGTCAGCGTTGTCGAACCCGAGCTCGTGGCGGCCCAGATCGCGGCCGTGGCGGATGACCTCTCGCCGGTGGCCTGCAAGTCGGGGATGGTGGCTGACGCCGGCACCATCGATGCGGTCGCGCTCTCTCTCGAGGCTGCCCACATCCCTCACTACGTGCTCGACCCCGTAATGGTCTCGGCAAGCGGCAGCCCGTTGCTCGAAACATCTGCCATTGGTGCTCTGAGCGAGCGACTGATTCCGCTCGCGGATCTGGTCACCCCGAACCTGGACGAGGCCGGCATTCTCGCCGGGTTTGACGTCCGCGATCCGGAAGGCATGCAGCGAGCCGGGCAGGTCATTCTCGGGATGGGATGCCGGGCCGTCCTCATCAAGGGCGGCCACCTCCAGTCCGACCACGTGGAAGATCTTCTTGTGACACCCGATCGCTCGCGCGTCTGGCGAGCTTCCAAGCACCCTATCGGCAACGCCCACGGCACCGGGTGCACGCTGTCGGCGGCGATCACTGCCGGCCTCGCGCTCGGGCAGGAGCTCGAGGACGCGATCGATGCCGCGCTCTCGTACACGCGGCGCGCGATCGAGACGGCGCCACGGCTGGGGAGCGGCAGCCGGCCGCTCAACCATTGGGCTCGCGACTGAGCCGCTGCGCGACGCGGGCCAGGGCGGCGAGCACGAGGGATTGAAAGGTGCCGGCGATTCGATCCGTCGTCTCGATGACCTCGATATGGGACAACGGCACCGGACTGATCCCGGCGCCGTAATTCGTCATACAGCTCACACCGAAGCAGCGGACACCCATCGCCCGGGCCGTAATGACCTCCGGAACCGTGGACATGCCGACCGCGTCCGCGCCGAGCCGCGCCGCCATGCGAACCTCCGCGGGCGTCTCGAAGCTCGGGCCGAGGTTCGCCGCGTACACACCTTCGCGCAGATCTACGCGCTGCTCGATGGCCGCTGTCCTGACTTCGGCGCATAGCTCGGCATCATACGGCCGTTCCAGGTCAGGTCTGGGTAGCTCTTCGTCGAGGCCTTCTCCGGCAAGCGGGTCTCGCCCCATCAGGTTGAGGTGATCCACGATCAGCATGAGATCGCCGGGAGCGAACGTCCGGTTCACCGCCCCGGCGGCGTTGCTCACGAACAAAGCGCGAATGCCGAGACGCGCCATCGCCCGGACAGGCAGCGTGGCATGGTGAGCCGCGTGGCCTTCGTACAGGTGGGCGCGGCCGCGAAGCGCGGCGCACGGGACACCGTTGAGGAGACCGGTCCGGAATACACCGGCGTGACCTTCGACGCCCACCGAGGGAAACCCCGGGATGTCGCCGAACGGGATCTCCACCCCGCCCTCGAACCGGTCCGCCAGACCGCCGAGCCCGGAGCCCAGGATCAGGCCGACGACCGGTTGAAAACCGTCCGTGAGCCGCTCGATCTCGCGGGCCGCCGTCTCCGACGCGGGGGAAGTCAGGCCAGCACTCCCGCCAGCGACGCCGTCATCCAGGTCGCTACCGTACCACCGAGCATGGCACGCATCCCCAGCTTCGACAGGTCATGTCTGCGCTCCGGCGCGATCCCACCGATGCCACCGATCTGTATGGCGATAGACGAGAAGTTGGCGAAGCCCGTCAGCGCGTACGTCGCGATGATGATCGACTTGGGCGACAGGTTGCCGCCACCGGACAGGATATCCGACAGCATCTGAAAAGCCACGAACTCGTTGGCGACCATCTTTACGCCGAACAGACTGCCGATCTGAGCAATATCCTGAGTCGGCACTCCCATCAGCCACGCCACGGGAGCGAACACCCAGCCGAGGATAACCTCGAGGGTGATGCCTTCGACGCCGACCAGGCCGAGGCCCCACCCAAGGAGACCATTGACCAACGCAATCAGGGCCAGGAACGCGATCAGCGCCGCGCCCACGTTGAGAGCCAGCCGCAAGCCGTCCGTGGCACCCCCGGCGGCCGCATCGATCAGGTTTACGCTGTCGCCCTCGATTTCGAAGTCGAGCGAATCGCGGGTCTCCGGTTCCTCCGTCTCGGGAAACAGCATCTTGCTCACGACGATTCCGGCCGGGGCCGCCATGATGCTCGCAGCGAGCAGGTGGCCGGCGATCTGCGGAAACCAGGTGGCGAGCATGGCCACGTAGGCCGCCATCACCCCGCCGGCGACCGTTGCGAAGCCGCCGGTCATCACCGTGTTGAGCTCGGACATCGTCATCTTCTCAACGAACGGCTTGATGAGCAGGGGTGCCTCGGTCTGGCCGACAAAAATGTTGCCCGCGGCCGATGTGGTTTCGGCCCCGCTCGTCCCCAGCGTCCGCTGCATGAGCCAGGCAACGCCTCTGACGATCCACTGCATGATCCCGAGATAGTAGAGGATGGTCATCAGTGAGGAGAAGAAGATGATCGTCGGCAGGACACTGAACGCGAAGTTGGCCGCCATGTTCACAGTGCCACCACCACCCCCGTCAACCGCGACCACACGGTCAACGAGCGAACCGAACACGAAACGGGCGCCGGCGTTCGTGTAGCCGATCAGCGCCACGAAGACGTCATTGACCACGAGAAAAAAGCCGCGACCGGCATCCGTCTTCAGCACGAGCAACGCGAAGACCAACTGCAGCCCGAGCCCCTTCGCCACGAGGGCCCAGTCGATAGCCTTCCGGTGGGCCGAGGTCGCCCAGAGCACAGACAGGATGACAGAGAGAGCAAGCAAGCCCCTCAGCACTCGCAGCAGAAAGGACTCGTCGATTTCCGAGACCTGAACGAGCGAGGAGGAGGATTCCTGGGCCGGCGTAGCGGCGACACTCCCGTCGATGACAGTGCCCGCCGCGGCCGGCACGCTTGCCTCCGGCGGCGCCGAATCGACTCCGCGCGCCTGTGCGAACGCCACTCCGCCGAGCACGCACACCAGGGCTACGAACAGAAACCCCCGCTTGTTCACTGCCGACAATCGCTTGCTCACCATCCGCCAAACCTCCCGAGTTCGCTGCGCGTCACCACCCTCCCCTCCCGTTTGGCTCGGGTAAGGATCGGCTTTGCGAACAGCTTGATGAGTACGACCCCGGCCACGAAACCACCGACATGCGCCCAGAACGCCACACCGCCTCCCGAACTGACCGTCGTGGAACCTGACAGCACCTGCAATACGAACCACCACACGAGCATCACCCAGGCCGGTACCGGGAATACCCGGATGAAGATGACGAAGAAGAACAGGGTGAGGACCCGGACGCGAGGGTAGAGTACCAGGTAGGCGCCCATGATCCCGCTGATCGCGCCTGAGGCACCGACGGTCGGGATCGCACTGCCGGGAGCCGACGCCATGTGCGCACCGGCCGCCAGCGCCCCGCAGAGAAGGTAGAACACGAGGTAGCGCACATGGCCCATCGAATCCTCAATGTTGTTCCCGAACACCCACAGGAACCACATGTTTCCGATCAGGTGCATCCAGCTGCCGTGGAGAAACATCGAGGTAACGACGGTCGAAATCGAAAGCCCCCCGACCTGGCATCCGGCCGACGGACCGAGCGGTATGAAAGTGCCCGCCGGAATCCGTCCCGTGACCTCGCCGGGAATCGTCCCGTAGGCGCACAGGGACTCAAGGAACGGTTCGCCCGCCCCCGCCCCCTGGACGACGAGCCACACCAGGACGTTGGCGGCGATCAGGAACAGGGTGACGAACGGGATCAGTTCGGTCGGATTCTCATCACGTAGCGGAAACATGGCCCGAAGGGTAAATCCCCCCCGCTCGGCAACGCAACGGACTGCCGTTCTGGCGCATTCCGGGGGCCGGAGTGCCAGATTGTCTGCGTTTGCCCACTGTTCCAGCCCCAAAAACAGGCACATCGCTTGCACCCAGGTCGACTGTACCATCCGGCGAGCGGCCGGGATCGCACCCGGCGCTGTCCGGGCCGAACGCTGAATCCGCATTGAGCGAAGGGACGAATCGAATGAGCAAGGTGATCGGCATCGACCTGGGAACGACCAACTCGGTGGTCGCTGTCATGGAGGGCGGAGACCCCGTCGTCATACCCAACGCCGAGGGGGCACGCACGACGCCGTCGGTCGTGGCGTACACGAAGGACGGGGAACGCCTCGTCGGGCAGGTCGCCAAGCGACAGGCCGTTACGAATCCGACGAACACGATCTTCTCCATCAAGAGATTCATGGGCCGGAAGTCATCCGAGGTGGAGAGCGAGAAGAAGCTCGTGCCCTACGCCGTCGAATCAGACAGCCAGGGCCGCGTGGTCGTGAAGGTTGCCAATGCGGACAACCAGACGTTCACGCCGCCGGAGATATCCGCCATGATCCTGCAGAAGATGAAGCAGACAGCGGAGGACTATCTGGGTACGGAGGTGACCCGGGCCGTGATCACGGTTCCGGCCTACTTCAATGACGCCCAGCGCCAGGCGACCAAGGACGCGGGAAAAATCTCGGGTCTGGAGGTACTGCGGATCATCAACGAGCCCACGGCTGCAGCGCTCGCCTATGGTCTCGACAAGAAGGCGGAAGAGAAGATCGCCGTATTCGATCTCGGTGGCGGGACCTATGACATATCGATTCTCGAGCTCGGCGACGGTGTGTTCGAGGTGAAGGCTACAAACGGCGATACGCACCTCGGCGGTGACGATTTCGATCAGCGGGTCATCGACTGGTTGGTCGGGGAGTTCAAGAAGGATCAGGGAATCGACCTGTCGCAGGATCCGATGGCCCTCCAGCGGCTGAAGGAAGCATCGGAAAAGGCGAAGATGGAGTTGTCGTCCACCATGCAGACTGACATCAATCTACCGTTCATCACGGCTGACCAGTCAGGTCCCAAGCATCTCAACATCACGCTTACCAGGGCGCATTTCGAGAAGCTGGTCGACGACCTCATCGAGCGGACGAGGGAGCCCATGCAGAAGGCGCTGGACGACGCCGGGCTCACGCCGGAGGACATCGACGAGGTAATCCTGGTCGGTGGCTCGACGCGGATACCGAAGATCCAGACAACCGTGCAGGAGTTCTTCGGCAAGGACCCGCACAAGGGAGTGAATCCGGACGAAGTCGTCGGCATCGGAGCGGCGATCCAGGGCGGCGTGCTGGCCGGCGACGTCAAGGATGTCCTACTGCTCGACGTCACTCCCCTGTCGCTCGGAATCGAAACGCTGGGTGGCGTGATGACGGCGCTGATCCCACGCAATACGACGATTCCGACGAAGAAGAGTGAGACGTTTTCGACGGCTGAGGACAACCAGCCGTCCGTGGACATCCACGTGCTGCAGGGTGAGCGACCGATGGCGTCTGTTAACAAGACGATCGGGAAGTTCAACCTGACGGGCATCCCGCCGGCGCCGCGAGGCGTGCCACAGGTCGAAGTCACGTTCGACATCGACGCAAACGGGATTCTCCATGTGAGCGCGCGCGACAAGGCGACCGGCAAGGAACAGAAGATCCGGATCGAAGCCTCTTCGGGTCTTACGGATTCAGAGATCGATCAGATGGTCAAGGATGCCGAGGCGCACGCCACGGAAGACAAGGATCGGCGGGAAGCGGTCGAGACTCGCAACCGCCTCGATTCGCTGATCTATCAAACGGAGAAGAACCTCGAGGACTGGAAGGAACAGCTGGACGAGGATGTCCGGACGGATATCCAGTCGAAGCTGGAGGAGGGTCGCCAGGCGCTGAAACAGGATTCGCTGGATGAAATCAGTGCCGCCACGGAAGCGATCCAGACTGCTGTCCAGGAAGCCGCTCAGAAAATCTATGCCCAGGCGGGGATGGGTGACGGAGCGCCGGGCGAGGAAGAATTCGCGGCCACGGACGACGAGCCCACGTCGGAGGATGATGCGGCCGACGATGACGTAGTGGAGGCGGATTACGAGATCGTCGAGGAGCCCGAGGCGAGTTGAGGCAACGGTGCTCCAGCTAGCGGGGCGGGCAACGCTCTCCTGACCTATCGCGTCTGTAGAATATGCGGTCTCGTGCGGGGAACCGTTGGGCGCATGAGGGCTATCACGACACGGGTGGATGAACGGGACGAGTGGCCGCCCGAGGCGGCTGGACGACAGGAAGGTTGAGAGACGATGAGCGACGCGCTGCGAACGAGATTGAACCTGATCCTCACTGCCGTGGTGGCTTTCGGGGTGGGGCTGGCGCTTACAGCCCCGTTTGATGTTCCCTCCGAGAGCATGGCGAGCGCGGCTAACGCCCCGCTG
>Ga0224508_10004173_pt1 | contig 11845 bp, 14 predicted proteins | sample SF_Jan12_sed_USG_4_FD_170157 | JGI IMG/M metagenome (GOLD analysis project Ga0224508, IMG submission 170157) | Sediment microbial communities from San Francisco Bay, California, United States - SF_Jan12_sed_USGS_21 | ecosystem: Environmental > Aquatic > Marine > Sediment | place: USA...
CCGCTGATCCTGTCGCGGGAGATTTACGCGACGGCGGCCTTCGCGGCTAGCCTCGCCTACGTCTTCGCCGACCGGCTGGCGCTTGGCGACAACGTCGCGCTGGCGGTGGGCGTGCTGACAGGCCTCATCATCCGAGGCCTGGCCATTATCTACAACTGGTCGCTGCCCTCGTTCGGCGCTAGCCGCTAGGACTGCAGTCTACAGGGAGCAGCTCATATCCTGGCCGCAGCACAGCGGCGACTTGATCTTGCCGTGACCGTTCGGGCAGGACGAAATCTGGACTTCCTGGCCTTCGCCGATTTCCAGCGTGCCGTTCTCAAGCGGTGCGTCGCATTTGCCGCAGGTAGCGTTAACGCTCATACCGCATTTTTCACATTCGTACGTAGCCATGTTTACCCCTCAACGTTGGATTGCTTGACGATCATACATTGAAACGGAAGTGCAAGACGTCGCCTTCCTGGACGATGTAGTCCTTGCCCTCGAGCCGCAGTCGACCCGCTTCTTTGGCACCGCTCTCGCCGCCCAGTGTCACGTAGTCGTCATAGCCGATCGTCTCGGCGCGAATAAAGCCTTTTTCGAAGTCAGTATGAATCTCGCCCGCGGCGTTGGGTGCCGTAGCACCGACTTTCGTTGTCCAGGCACGCACTTCCTTCGGCCCGGCCGTGAAGAAAGTCTGCAGGCCGAGCAGGTTGTAGCCGTGCCGGATCACGCGATTCAGCCCTGGCTCCTTGGCGCCGAGGTCCTCCAGGAACACGGCTTTGTCTTCTTCATCGAGTACGGCAATCTCGGCCTCAATTGCGGCACAGATGGCGACGACTTCGGCGCCCTCCTTCGCCGCGTATTCCTCGACGGCCTTGAGGTGCGGATTGTCGACAAAGCCGTTCTCGTCGACGTTGGCGATGTACATCACCGGCTTGTCCGTAATCAGGTGGACACTCTTTAATATGTCTCTCTGCAGGTCCGTCTTGTCCATGGAGCGTACCGGCAGTCCTTCGTCCAGGTGCGCCTTGATGCCCGCCAGCGCATCGCGTCGGGCAATGTCTTCCTTCTTGCCCGTCTTGGCGTTCTTCGTTGCCTTGTCGAGCTGCTTCTCGACCGACTCGAGATCAGCCAGTGCCAGTTCCGTGTTAATCGTTTCGATATCATCGATCGGATTGATCGTCCCGGACACGTGCGTGACGTCGTCATTCTCAAAGCAACGCACGACATGCGCGATCGCATTGGTCTCACGAATGTTCGCCAGGAACTGGTTCCCGAGGCCCTCGCCCTTCGATGCGCCAGCGACCAGTCCTGCGATGTCGACGAACTCCATTGTCGTCGGCAGGATCTTCTGCGGTTTCGCGATCTCGGCGAGCGCCTGCAAACGCAGATCGGGTACGGGCACGATACCGACGTTCGGCTCGATCGTGCAGAACGGGTAGTTCTCGGCCGCGATCTCCGCCGCCGTCAGTGCATTGAACAGGGTCGATTTGCCGACGTTGGGCAAGCCCACGATTCCACAGGTAATAGCCATTTCTTAGTCTACGATTCGTCTTTGGTATGTAGTTGTTTCATTGCGGCCGGAATGTCGCCGTCGACAAGCAGCGGCATAACGTCCATCGCATCATCGATATCGCGCTCCACCGCCGCTTCCGTGTCGCTAGAGCCGCGCTTCAACACGTAGTTCGTGACCTGGTGCTTTTCGCCAGGATGACCGACGCCGAGCCGCAGGCGCAGGAATTCGGCACCGCAGTGCTTGATGATGTCCCGCAGTCCGTTGTGCCCGCCATGACCGCCACCTTCCTTGAGCCGCGTCGTCCCCGGCGGCAAATCGATCTCGTCGTGGGCCACGAGCAGCTCATTGACCCGCAGGCGGTAGTAATCGAGCACGCCGCGAATCGGCTGGCCGCTGCAGTTCATGTAGCTCTGCGGTTTGACCAGCCACACGTCCTCACCATGCAGGTTAATGCGGCAATAATCGGCATCGAACTTCTTCTCATACCGGAATTCGCCGCCGTACTTGCGGGCGAGCGCATCCACGAACCAGAACCCGGCGTTGTGCAGGGTCCGCTCGTATTTCTCCTCGGGGTTCCCGAGGCCGGCGATGATGCGAATTGCTTTGGACATGGCGTGGCAATGTTAAACAAAAAGACCGCCAAGCGGCGGTCTTTTCGCAATGCTTGAAGATATGCTTAGTCGCTCTCGGACTCGTCGCCAGCGGCTTCTTCGCCTGCCGGTGCTTCGCCCTCGCCTTCGGCTTCTTCGCCTGCGACGGGTACTTCGCCTGCCTCGAGCTCTTCCTCTTCCTCGATAACCTCTTCCTTGATGACGTGGATCGAGACAATCGGACGGTCCTGCTCAGGCCCTTGCTCCAGTGCCGGGATCGTAACGCCTTCAGGCAATGCGATATCCGACATGCTCAGGTGCGCGTCAAGTTCCAGCTCCGAGATATCGACTTCGATGTACTCGGGCAGGTGCTTCGGCAGACAGACGATCTCGACGTCATTCATAAGACGCGATACCGAGCCACCGCCGGTTTTCACGCCCGGGGCAACGTCTTCGCCGAGGAAATGCAGCGGGACGTTCATCTTGATCTCTTCGTCTTCGACAATGCGCTGGAAGTCCATGTGCATGATCAAAGGTTTTGAGGGATGGCGCTGCAGATCCTTGAGGATCGCCGCCTGGCTATTGCCTCGCACCTTGATGTTCAGGATGCTCGAATAGAACGACTCGTTCTCGAGCTGCTGGATGACCCTGTTGTGGTCGAATGCCAGTGCGCGGGGCGGGCGCCCTGCACCGTAGATGATTGCGGGTACTTTTCCTTCATGACGCAGGCGGCGGCTCGCACCCTTCCCCTGGTCCTCTCGGAGTTCCGCAATCAGATCAAAGTCGTCACTCATGACAGTATTCCTTATCTGATTGATTTTGCTAGGTTTTAACTAGCGATTAACAACGCGCGGGTCGCGACCAACCCACGCAAGGGCGCGCATCTTAACTGATTGGCTAGTCTACGTACAGTGAGCTGACAGATTCTTCGTAGCTGATCCGGCGCATCGTCTCGGCGAGCATCTCGGCGACCGAGAGCTGGCGAATCCTGTCGCAGGCCTGCGCCTCCTCGTTGAGAGGAATTGTGTCGGTGACGACGATCTCATCGAGGTTCGAATCGGAAATTCGCGAGACGGCCGGCCCCGAGAGGACCGGGTGCGTGATGTAGGCGGCGACACTGACGGCGCCCTGCTCTTTCAGAGCGCTGGCCGCATGGCAGAGCGTGCCGGCTGTATCGACCATGTCGTCGATCATGACGCAGTTCTTGCCCTCGACCTCGCCGATGATATTCATCACCTCGGACTGGTTGGCCTTGTCGCGTCGTTTGTCGATGATGGCGAGATCCGCGTCGCCCAGGCGCTTCGCCAGGGCCCGCGCGCGAACGACACCGCCGACGTCGGGTGAGACCACGACCATGTCGTCATACTTCTGCTTCCAGACATCCGCCAGCAGGATGGGCGACGCGTACACATTGTCTACGGCGATGTCGAAGAAGCCCTGGATCTGGTCGGCGTGCAGGTCCACGGTCAGCACACGATCAACCCCGGCTGTTCCGATCAGCTTGGCGACAAGCTTGGCCGTGATCGGCACGCGCGAGGCGCGTGGGCGCCGGTCCTGGCGGGCAAAACCGAAGTAAGGAATGACAGCCGTGATGCGTGCCGCGGACGCCCGCCTGGCCGCATCAGTCATGACGAGCAATTCCATCAGGTTCTCGGAGGTCGGCGGACACGTCGGCTGGACGATAAACGTCTCACGGCCACGGATGTTCTCGAGAATCTCGACGTGGTGCTCGCCATCCGAGAAATGGCCAACGTGGGCACGGGCGAGCGGTATACGGAGGTAGCGGGCGATGTCCTGCGCGAGCTGCGGGTGGGCGTTACCCGAAAAAACCGCCATTGATCCCAGTTCCACGATGACTCCCTGGTTGTTAGATGGCTGGGGCGGCAGGATTCGAACCTGCGATACACGGGATCAAAACCCGATGCCTTACCACTTGGCTACGCCCCACTAATCCGATTTCCGCGTTGCGGGGCGCAATTGTGCGGGGAGGCCCGGTAGCTGTCAACGCTCGAAGAACAACCAGCGGTCGATGACCATACGCACACGCGTGTCCGGGTTCGTCGCCGATAAGATGCGCGGCATTTGCTGTCCACCGCCTTCCCGGTAACGCGAGATTTCGACGACCCAGTCACTTTGTTTCAGGCGCACCAGGCGCCCCGTGTCATCCAGTTCGGTCACGGCCGGCAGACCCGGATCCGGAATGCCAAGCGCCCAGTACGGCAGACTGGCAACCGGAATTGTCCAGCCGTAACGCCAACCAAGCTCGACTTCGGCGTCCTCGAGGACCGTCTCTGTGCCGTCCTTGTCGGTCAGCGTCACGGTCTTGCCATCGCCCTCGATACGGACCGTGCCCACGCCGAGCGGCCCGCCTACCGTCGCATTGAATGCGTCGCCTTGCTGGGCCCAGTTGAACTTGCCGTTGAAGCCGTCGTCGCCGGCCTTGACGGCGATACGACCCTTGAACTCCCAGTCCCGGACGCCGCCGAGCACCTGGGTACGCACGTCCCAGCCGTCCAGGGGCGGGAGGTCGATGCTTGCGGGAGTCGCGGCGCAGCCCGCGAGCACCAGTAGTGCTGCGAGCAGGCCGATCGGGCGCATGTCAGGGCACATCGTCAAACAGGCGTTTGCGAACGTTCTCGAGTAACTCGCTCTCAGGGTCCTTGGCCTCCGCCTCTTCCAGGCGCTTGAGCGCGTCTTCCTTGCGACCCAACATATAGAGCGTCTCGACGATATGGGCAGCCACCTCGTGGTCAGCCATTCCCTCATACGCCCGCTCGAGTTCAACGAGCGCTTCCTCGTACTGCCCCTGCTTGAACAGGACCCAGCCCAGGCTGTCGATGATCGCAGGGTTGTCGGGCGCGTAGCGCAGCGCCTTGCGAATCAGTTTCTCGCCTTCGCGGAATCGGTCCGTGCGATCGACCAGCGTATAGCCGTAGGCATTCAGCGCAAGCGCGCTCTTCGGCCAGCGCCGCGCCGCTTCGGCATAGCGTTCCAGTGCCTCGTCGAGGCGCCCCATGCCCAGCAGGAGTTCTGCGTAGCCGAGCGCCGTCCGGGTATCGTCGGGACGAAACTCGACGGCTTTTTCGTACAGCTTCAGGGCCGCATCGTTGTCATTGACGGAGGCCAGCAATTCGGCCTTGGACAACAGTGCATCGACTGCATTGGATGGAGCCCCCTGCGCAAAGCTGTCCAGCTGTTCGAGGGCGCCGTCCAGATCGTCCTTGCGATGGGTCCGCAGGAACGCCGCCCGTCGCTGGGACTCCAGCGCGTTGGATCCCTGCCGAACTTCGCTGAAGAACCGGATCGCACGATCGGTCTCGTCGCGATAATCCGCGATGCGGCCCAGGTAGTAGAGTGCATCCATCGAGAAGCGACCGCTCGCGAGCAGGTCGTGGAAATCATCCCACGCCTCGTCGAGGCTCCCCTTGTGGAACAGGATGATGGCCCTGAGACGCAGCGCGTCCATGCGGCCCGCTTGCTCGAGCATGACCTGGTCCACCTGGCTCAGCGCATCGTCGCCGCGGTCCGCCAGGACATACAGGACCGCAAGCTCCATGCGCGCGTCGGGATCCGGGTCCGGATCGTCACCGACAATGCGCGCAATGTAATCGATCGCCTTGTCGGCCTCACCGTGAGAGAGCAGCACCCGCGCGTACAGTAACTTCGGTTTCAGGCCCTCGGGTTCGAGTTCGATCGCACGCTCGGCACGTTCGAGCGCGTACTCCGTGTCGCCGGAACGCAGCGCCAACGTGGCTACCGCGTAGTGGGCCAGTGCCGATTCCGGGTAGGGGCGCGCGAGCGAACGCATGAGATCGTCTGCCTTCTCGAGGTCGCCCCCATCGGACAGGTACCGAACCAGCGACAGCAGCGTCTCGCCGGGCGCTTCCTTTTCCTGCTCGAGTAAATATGTGAAATGCCGGCGCGCTGTTTTGATGTCCCCGGTCCGGAAGCTCAGTTGCGCGAGGATCATGCGTGCGTCGGTGCTCTTGCGATCCAGCTTGTGCCAGCGGCGCGCTGCGACCAGTGCTTCACGGTCGAAGCCGTAGGTCATCCCCATGATCGCCGCCTGGCGTGCGACGTCGGGACTGTCACTGATTTCGGCGGCCTTGCGATATTCCTCGGCGGCCTCCCGGTAGTCCTCGCGCTGCAGGGCCATTTCTGCCTGCAGGATATAGGCGCTCGGGTCTTCGTCGTTTTGTTCCTGCGCCGCGAGCGGGCAGCTGATGGCGATTAGCGAGAACAGCGCGGCCGCTGCGAGCCATCGTGGGGATTCATGCATAAAAAGTCGTCCAGTTACCAGAGGTGGCACTCAAACAGACAAGGAACTCGCCGTTCAGTTCGCTTATCATACGCACTTCGTTTTTCTTGAGCGCCCGCTGGGCCCAAAACATAACGTATGCCGCTCCAAATACTCGGGCTGAACCATAACACGGCACCTGTCGAAATTCGCGAGCAAGTCGCTTTCGCGGGTGACGAGGTCACGCGTGCGCTCGAGCGGCTAACGGCGCTGGATGGGGTGGACGAAGCTGTGTTGCTTTCGACCTGCAATCGCACCGAATTCTACGTTATTGGTGAGGACGCTGGCCGCGAGCGCCTCAAGCAATGGCTGCACGACGATCGGCGGCTTGGAGACAATTTCGCCGAGTCCCTGTTTGCGCTCGACGATGAAGATGCGATCAGGCACATCTTTCGCGTGGCCTGCGGACTGGACTCGATGGTCCTGGGCGAGCCGCAGATTCTCGGCCAGCTCAAGGATGCCTATCGCTACGCGCAGCAGGCCGACACGCTCGGCGGCAACCTGGGCCGCCTGTTCCAGCATACGTTTGCCGTTGCCAAGAAAATCCGCACGGACACGGAAATCGGCGCAAGCCCGGTATCGGTTGCCTCGGCCGCCGTCAACCTCGCGCAGCAGTTCTTCGCCGGGTTCAAGAAACACACGGCCTTGCTGGTAGGCGCCGGTGTCACGATCGAACTCGTCGCCAAGCACCTGGTGAGTCACGAGATCGGCCGCCTGTTCGTTGCCAATCGAAGTGTCGAACGCGCACAGAAACTCGCGGGACAGTTTGGCGGCTTCGCCCTGCCCCTGTCGGAAATCGAGGGCACACTGCCCGAGGCCGACATTCTTATTACATCGACTGCGGCAACAGAACCGGTCGTCACGACCGAGCAGGTTGCCAACGCGCTCAAGGCGCGAAAACGCAAGCCGATCTTTGCATGTGACATCGCCGTGCCGCGCGACATCGAAGTCGGCGCCGGCGAACTCAACGACTTCTACCTGTACACAATCGACGACCTCGACAAGGTCATCCTCGAAGGCCAGGGGAATCGCGAGGCGGCGGCCGTCGAAGCGCACCGTCTGCTCGACGATGAGATCCGGCGCTATGCCGCTATTGAACGCTCCAAGCAGGTCGCACCGATCATCGCCACCTTGCGAGACAGCAATGAGGCGATGCGCAAGCAGGTCGCGAAGAAAGCGCGTAAGCGCATGGCCAGGGGCGAGTCGGCCGAAGACGCGATCGAGTTTGCGACCGCAGCGCTGATGAAGAAGATGCTGCACAAGCCCAGCGTTGCCCTGCGCAAGGCTGGCGAAGCCGAGGACGTTGGGATGATCGCCTCGGCGCGCAAGCTGTTCGGCCTCGACGACGACTGAGCAGCCAACGATGAAAGAATCCATACGTTTCAAGCTCGAGTCCGTACGCGATCGCTTTGAGGAAATCGCGGGGCTGCTTGCCGACCCCGATGTCATCTCGGACCAGAACCAGTTTCGTGACCTGTCCAAGGAATACGCGCGCGTCGAACCCGTGGTGCAGTCCTTCCAGCGCTACGAAGGCATTCTCGACGACATCGCCGCCGCTGAAGAAATGACGAAAGACGACGATGCGGATGTGCGCGAGATGGGCCAGGAGGAACTGGCCGGTCTGGAAGAACGTCGTGAGCAGTTGTTGCTCGACCTGCAAAAGGCACTGATTCCGCCAGACCCCTATGACGATGCCAACGTCTACCTCGAAGTGCGCGCGGGTACCGGTGGCGACGAAGCTGCAATATTTGCGGGCGACCTGTTTCGCATGTATTCGAAATTTGCGGAGAACTCGGGATGGAATATCGAGATTCTCTCAGCGCGCGAAGGCGAGCACGGCGGCTACAAGGAGATCATCAGCCGCGTTACCGGCAGCCGCACCTACGCAAAGCTCAAGTTCGAGTCCGGGGCTCATCGTGTGCAGCGCGTACCGGCGACCGAGTCGCAGGGCCGCATTCACACGTCAGCCTGCACCGTGGCCGTGTTGCCTGAACCGGACGAGGTTGAGGAAGTCGACATTAACCCGGCCGATTTGCGTGTGGACACGTACCGCGCATCCGGCGCCGGCGGCCAGCACGTCAACAAGACGGATTCGGCCGTTCGCCTGACCCACCTGCCCACGGGCATTGTCGTCGAATGCCAGGACGAGCGCTCCCAGCACAAGAACCGGGCGCGGGCGATGTCGTTGCTGCAGGCCCGCCTGCTGGATCAACAGGTATCAGCCCAGGAAACCGAGCAGGCCGAGAAGCGCAAGCTGCTCGTCGGCTCCGGAGATCGCTCCGAACGCATCCGTACCTACAACTACCCCCAGGGACGAGTCACCGACCACCGCATCAACCTGACCCTCTATAAACTGGATGAAATCCTCGAAGGAGGTCTCAATCAGGTCGTAGAACCTTTAATAAATGAGTACCAGGCCGATAAATTGGCCGCTCTGAACGATTAAACTGTGTGAAAACCTGCATTTAGGGAGGGTTGAGGGATGCACGTAATCATTGGGCTATTGGGGTCGCTCGTCACGATCTTCTACCTGCTCGATCGCCTGGGCATAGACATTGGCGGCCTGAACCCCTTCTATTGGTATCGCCGACGGGCATTTCACAAGAAGCTCACGGCAGACCCGATTTACTCGATCGAGGATCCTTTGCACATCGCATCGTTGCTCGTCATCGGGGTCGCGAAGCTGGATGGCGACCTCACGGCAGAGCAAAAGAGAGTCGCGCATGAGCAGTTTGAATCCAGTTTCTCGATGAGCCCGAAAGCCGCCTCTGAATTGTTTGGCTCGGCTGCCCACTTGCTGGCTGCGCCGCAGCTGATAGACACGCAGCTGCAAAAGCTCGCTCACCAGAACAAGGATCGATTCTCCCAGGAACAGACCGAATCGATGCTCGAGATGATGGGACGCGTAGCGGCGGCGGAAGGGCAGCCCAGCGAAGCACAGGTGCAGTTCATTAACACCGTGCGATCGCAGTTGTCTGTTGGACAGGAGCCGGAGGGAACATGGACCTGAGGTTCGACCATGAGGAGCGGCCGTCGAGCAAGAGCTACGGCGTCGCGGTCAGCCTCTCGGCCGTATTTGGCGTCATCGGCATCCAGCACTTCTACCTGGGGCGCTGGCTGGAGGCGTTTATCGACCTGGGGCTCGCCATATCCACGCTGGTGCTGTTCCTGATGGGCTACCCGCTCTGGGCGCTTCTTGTCGGTGTAATTGATGCCATCCACACATTCATTGTTACTATCATGCTGTTGACTGGTTCGTTCCGGGACGGTCAAGGGCGTTTGGTTTGTTACCCGGGTCAAAGGCTAGTTAGAGGAGATTGAGGATGAGTGAAGACACCAGCATTAAGGGATTCGTCCCGACACTACTGCTTTGCTTCTTTTTTGGGGTGCTTGGAATTCACCGTTTCTACGTAGGCAAGATAGGCACAGGCATTTTGCAGCTGCTAACCCTGGGTGGGCTCGGTATCTGGGCACTCGTTGATTTCATCATGATCGTTGTCGGATCGTTTACCGACAAGCAAGGCAAGTTCATCAAAGCCGGTAACTAGTTTGCCGGGCCAAGGTGCGGCTGCTCGCAGCCGCTTCCTTAATTCATAGTCGGAGGGGCTAGTGGCGAGCGTCCGCGCTCTGCTCTCTGACTGCCTTAAATTCGGAACCCTCTTTCCACTGCGGCCAGCGCGTGGAGTTTCCGAGATCCTCCAGCAAGTACCTGAACAGCTCTATGTCCTGGGCGGCACCGCGAAGATCCCAGTCAGAGCTCCACGCGTCGCAGGTCTGGTGATAGCAGTTGCCAATGTAGTCGGCGATCCACTGATCGCCTGCTTCGCGTCCACCGTCAACCAGATCCGCGCCGCCTGCAATCCCCATGAGCAGCAGCACCGGCACGCCGCGCTGTGCCAGTGAAAAGTGGTCAGCACGATAGAACAGGCCATTCTCGGGGAGGTTTTCAGGCGTTACAACGCGTCCCTGGCCGGCCGCGGCGCTTGCGAGGTCGTCCTCGAGGTCACTCTGGCCTTCACCGACGAGGATCACATCGCGGGCCGGACCAGCGGTCTGCAGAATATCCAGCGTGAAATTCGCGACAGTCTTCTCCAGCGGATAGATGGGATTGCGGGCATAAGCTTCTGACCCAAGCAGACCGCTCTCCTCTGCAGTCCACACAGCGAACACTACGCTGCGCTCCAGCTGGGGACCTGCGGAGAGGACGCGGGCGATTTCGAGAATACCGGCTGTGCCAAGAGCATCGTCATTGGCGCCCGGCCGCACCGTACGACCTTGCTCATCGGGCTCACCAATGCCGTAGGCATCCCAGTGCGCGGTCGCCATGAGAACTTCGTCGGGGCGGCTCGTGCCCGGCAGCTTCGCGAGCACGTTGCTGCTTTCGATCGTCTCGACATTGACCGACAGGTCGGCACCGAACGTGACGCCGGCAAGCTCGAATGCCTCGAAATCAGGGCTGCGCGCGCGCGTACGCAACTCGTCAAGATCGTAACCCGCAGCATCGAGGAGATTCGCAGCCGCATCGCCATGCAACCACCCCTGCAAGGTCACCGGCTCCACATCCGATCCGGCCTGCACCACGGCAAGGTTCTCACCCGGTGAGGATGACGCGACATTCCAGCCGTAACCGGCCGCCTCAGTTTCATGGATTACCAGTGCAGCCCTGGCGCCGCGGCGCGCCGCTTCAGCATACTTGTACGCCCAGCGACCGTAGTAGGTCATGCGGCGGTCGCCAAAACGACCGGCAGCAGGTTCATCGGGCGCTGCCGCAAAATCCGGGTCGTTGACCAGGTAGAGCGCGACCTTGCCGGTCAGGTCCATGTCACCATAGTCGTCCCAGTCGCGCTCCGGTGCGTACGCACCGAAACCCACGAATACGACGGGTGCATCGATCTTTATCGACTCGACCGGACGCACCGTATCGACGTTAATGTCGGTCTGCTGCTGTAGCGTTTGCGTCGCGCCAGCAATGTTGAATTGCAGTATCGCGGGAGTCTGCACCTGCGTTCGGATCAGTGGTACTGAGTGGGTCCACGTGCCGTCGGTCCCGCCCGGCTCGAGACCCAGCGCTTCAAACTGCTCGATCAGGTACTTGACGGTCTTCTTGCCCCCGGCTGTTCCGGGAGCCCGACCCTCGAATTCATCAGAGGCCAGGACCTTGACGACGGCCGACAAGTGCTCTGTTTCAATCTGTTCAACGGATTCCTGGTCGGCGACGTCGCAGCCAACCAGACCTGTGACGATCGACCCGATCAGCAGTACTCGATACAACATTGTCTTCTTCCTCTTTTCGAACCGGTGGTGCTGCAGGCCACAAGCAGGGTCGCCGGCAGGCTGCCTCCTAAAGAGCCTGATCGAGGTCGGCAATCAGGTCATCGACTGACTCGATACCCACCGACAGGCGAATCAGCGTGTCGCTGATCCCCAGATTCGCACGCTCTTCGGGCGGCACGCTTGCGTGCG
>Ga0224508_10004174_pt1 | contig 11843 bp, 10 predicted proteins | sample SF_Jan12_sed_USG_4_FD_170157 | JGI IMG/M metagenome (GOLD analysis project Ga0224508, IMG submission 170157) | Sediment microbial communities from San Francisco Bay, California, United States - SF_Jan12_sed_USGS_21 | ecosystem: Environmental > Aquatic > Marine > Sediment | place: USA...
AGGGTTGGTCGACCTTGCGCCCGATGATCAACGAACTTCGCCGCTCGATGATCCGGCTCGTCGCGCGCACTTCGATCGAACCCGATACGGAACGGACCGCGGAGATCGGTGCCCGTTTGCGCGAGGTCTTGCTCGGTCCGTTTGAAGAGATGATCGCGGAAACAGAGCGGCTGTTGATCGTTCCGGATCAGGATCTCGCGCTAGTCCCGTTCGCCGCGCTTCCACGGCGCCAAGGCGGCGAGTGGGAATACCTGGCGCAATCGGTCGAAATAGGCATGCTCCCGATGGCCGGCCGCGCACCGGATTGGGCGGAACCGCGTTTACCGTTGTTGCTCGCCGGGAATCCGTTACCCGACGCCGCCGGCGAGTTCGAAGCACTCCCGACGACGAAACAGGAGATCGCCGGGATCGCCGCGGTCTGGAAACGCGATGCCGATTTTTCGCTTTTGCCCTCGGGCTGCGTCGGCGAGGCCTCGGTCGTCAAATTGCAGCGTGGGCGCTTGACCGCCTCGACGTTGAGACGGGCGGGCCTCTCATCGTTCAACACGATTCACCTTGCGACGCACGCGGTCGCATCTTCTCTCGACCCGCGGCGCTGTGCCGTAATCCTGTCCAACGGTGAAAGACTCTCGATGAACGAGATCGCGGAACTCGAACTGGGTGCAGCTCTGGTCGTGCTTTCCGCGTGCCGTACCGGTGAGGGCGAGATCGTACCCGGCGAAGGCGTCGTGGGACTCACCTGGGCCTTCCTGCATGCCGGGGCGAAGGCCGTCGCGGCAAGTTTGTGGAGCGTCGAAGATGAGGCGACCGCCGCTTTGATGTTGGCTTTTCACCGCTACCTGAGCGAGGGCGCGGACCCCGTCTCCGCCATGGCTCGGGCTCAACGGGAACGGATGCGGGTTCAGCCGCACCCGGCCTTCTGGTCGCCTTTTGTGGTGGTGCTGAAACCGCAGTCTCGCTAAAGCCTCACGGCGACAACAGGTCGAGCAGCCGCCCGGCTTCGACCGCGCCCGGCCCGTCTTGGATCGACTCGAGCAACTCGCGCGCCACAACTGGATTCCCGGCCCCGATCTGCGCAAGTGCGAGGTAGTACGTCGCCTCCCCCGAGACACCGTCGGTCATCGCTCGTTCGCGGGCCTCGGTCAGCCGCTCGACGGCGAGCGGGATCTCGTGGTTGAGCAGATGACTCACCCCGGCATAGAACTCGGCATCGGCAGAGCGCGGATCTTCCGCTTCGACGCTCTCGAACGCCGCCGCCGCCGTGCTCCATTCCCGTGCCGCAAACGCGGCACGCCCACGGGCAAAATCGCCGCCGTCGCGGACCAGAGGCGGCGGCGCGGGCGCCTGGAACGCGAACGACTCGCCGTCGGGCAGCATCACACTGTGAACGAGTTCGGGCGAGCGCAGGAATTGAAACGATACGATCCCAACGATCGCGATCAGCGCCGCCGCGCTCAACAACCAATTCGGAACAATTCGTCGTCTCGGAGGGCCTGCGCTTCGCCCGAGTTCGCTTCGCAACGCATCGCGTTGCGCCGCGGCGGAGGCTTCGAAGTCTCTCCGTTCGGATTCCAGCGCGCCGTCGGTGAGCACCTTTCGAAAGGCCTGCATATCGGCGTCGAACATGGAGCAAGGGCCACACCCCGCCGCCTGGTGCGCCGAGAACATCGCGCCCCGTTCGGCAGTCAGGGTGCCCGAGAAATACGCCTCGATGTCGGCTTCGGTCAGGAAGCCGCAGCCGGCCCCGCGGCCGCCGTCGATGACTTGAAACCCCTTGGCCATGCTCTCACTCCACCGATGTCACGCCGGAGCTTTCGAGGCAGCGGCGTAATTTTCGTTGCGCGGCGATCAGAGACGCCCGAGCTCCGCTTTTGTTTTGCATTTCGAATCGATTTGTCAGGTCCTGGAGCGAAACTCCGTCGTAATAAAGACCGACCACGACCGCGCGTTCGATCTCCGGAAGATGCGCGAGGCAGCGATGCAGCATCGTTCGAACTTTCTCACGGTCGACAACCGCGTCAGGTGCCTGATCTTCGGAATCGCTCAGTTGGTCGACCAGGGTCTCGGGAGCGGCATCGGGCAGCTCGTCGAGGTGTGTACGCCAGCGGCGGCGAAGGTTCGACAGACGGTTTTGCGCCATACGGAAGAGCCACGTCTTGAAACTGGCTTCACCGCGGAACCGGTCCAGCGACTGGATCACGCTGATGTACAACTCTTGGTTCAGTTCGGCCGCTAGATCGACGTTTCCAAGACGGCGCGCGAAGAACGCGTGAGTCAACACGCCGTACCGCTCGAACAACTCCATGATCGCGCCGTCGCGATCCGTACCGTCCTGAAACCGGTGGACGAGGTCTTCGTCCGGTGCGGCCTCTGCGGTCTTCCGCTGCATCGAACCCCCACTCCCCGCGATTCGATGGGAGGAAGGCAGTTCTACCACAGAGGGTTGGAGAAGGCGGACGGGGCCATTGCCCCGCCCGCCCAGGGGGAGGTCTCCGCTTCCCGCACGCCGAGTCCCGTTCCGGCGCCTCGGAAAACTACAAGTCCGAGCACTACTGGGCCCCCAAAATCCTTGTTGAGGCCCCCCTGGGCACCCGGCAAGCGTTTCCTGTTGACTCTGTAGCATCGTCCTTGCTTACCTCGTGGGGGTAGAACCCGGTGGGATGGTTTTTCACCAGATAGCGCTATAATTTTTTTGAACCCCGTTACTGAGAGGAATAAGAGATTGCCCCCAAATCGCGCCAGATTTGCTTTTTTTGCGGCGGCGGTTTTCGTGCTCGCGGCCGGCTGCGGTCTGTCGCCCGAACGGGCTCGGGCGAAGATCGAGGCGCTCGAGTTGACCTTCGACGAGAACGGGCTCGGCAATGCCGTGCTGTCCCCCGACACGGAGTTGGTCGAACTCTTCCTGGCAGCGGGTTACGACGTCAGTACGTTCGACGATCCGAAAAAGGCTCCGCTGATGCTGGCCGCACGGGGCGTCCATCTGGCGACGATGGAACTTCTCATCGAAGCGGGCGCACGCGCCGACGAATTACCGGGTGTGTTGGTCGTCCCGGTGATGCGCAGGGAACTGAAAAAAGTGTCCATGCTGCTGGACGCCGGTGCCGAGGTGGATGCAAGGGATCAATCCGGCCAAACGGCCCTTCTCGCGGCCATCGCGGTCGGCAACATTGAAGGCGTCCGCCTACTGTTGGATCGCGGCGCAAATCCCGACGGAGTTCCCGGGTTACGGCCTCGACGACGCGGTAACAACCCGCTCATCGCGGCGCTCGAGGCCGAGCGATCGGAAATCGTGGATGCGCTGATCGCAGCAGGTGCGAACGTGAATGCGACCGACAAGCGGAAGACCCCGTTGATCGCGGCGGCCCATAGCGGAAGCGAAGAGATGGTCGATCGTCTGCTCGCCGCCGGCGCAGATCCGGCGCTGGAGAATGCGGGAGTCACCGCCGCGCAGACCGCGATGCGGGCGGGTAACGACGAATTGGCCGCGCGGCTCGAACAGGCCTCGGCGCCCTAAGCGTTTTGCAGGGTGTAGAGCGTGCGATACACCCCCTCCGACTTTGCGATCAGTTCCTCATGCTGGCCCTGTTCGATCAATCGGCCGTGATGTAAGACGAGGATGCGATCGGCATCCCGTACGGTCGCAAGGCGGTGAGCGATGAGGATCGAGGTGCGCCCGGAAAGGACGGTTGCGAGCGCGCGTTGGACACCCCGTTCGGTTTCAGGGTCGACGGAAGCGGTTGCTTCATCGAGCACGAGGACCGCGGGGTCGAACGCTATTGCGCGGGCGAAGGACAAGAGCTGTTTTTCCCCGGCCGAAAAATTGCTGCCGCGTTCCCGCACCGCTTCGTCGTAACCCGACGGTAACCGCTGGATCAGGCGGTCGATCCGAACGGCTTCCGCAGCTTCACGAACACCCTCGCGGGTTACGCGCGGGTCGCCCAGCGAAATATTGCTCTCGATCGTCCCTGAAAAGAGAAATTGATCCTGGAGCACAACGCCGACCGAGCGGCGCAGTTCGGCGAGATCGTACTCGCGGATATCGACGCCATCGACGAGGATCGCACCGCTTTGAACGTCATAGAGGCGTACCAACAGCCGTATCAACGTGCTCTTGCCCGATCCGGTCCAACCGACGACACCGATTCGCTCGCCCGGCGCTATGCGGAAGGAGACGTTGTGCAACACGGGCCGATCGGGATCATACCCGAAGGTAACGTCGTCGAAAACGATCTCCCCCTTCAGACGTTCGCGGATTCGGCGGGGCCGGGGGGGAGACTTGATCGTGACCGGCGTATCGAGAAGCCCGAAGATCCGCTCGCCCGCGGCCATCGCCGATTGCATCACGGTGTAGCGTTGCGAAAGCTCCTGAACCGGGCGGAAACACTTGGCCGAGTACTCGATGAACGCGACGAGCGTCCCGAACGTGACCCAGCCCTCGAGAATGCCCCAGCCTCCGGCCCAGACGATCGCAGCCAGCGTGATCGAACCGAACAATTCGGCCACAGCGGTAAAAATGGAGTCGTAACGCACACCGAGCAGCTGCGCCCGTTCGTGTTCGCGGTTCGTTTCGCCGAAGCGTTCCAGCGTCTCGCGTTCGCGCGCGAACAGCTGCACGACGCGCATCCCGCTGACGCTTTCCTGGAGTTCGATGTTGAGCTTGGCCACCATGGCGCGGACGTGGCGGTAGGTCTCGCGCATGCGCGAGCGGAAGAACCAGGTCAGAACCAGAGTCGGCGGAACGACGGCAAAAGTGATCAACGCCAGACGCCAGTCCATCCACAGTAGGATCGCGGCGATGGCGAACAGCTTGAGCAAATCCGCGAGGATCATGACCACGCCGGAGGTGAAAAGTTCATGGAGTGCTTCGACATCGCTGGTCAACCGGGTCATCAGCTTGCCGACCGGGTTTCGATCGAAGAAAGAGGATGGAAGCCGCTGGAGGTGGGCAAAGCTCTCGTTCCGGAGATCGAAGACCACATTTTGCCCGGTCTGTTCGAGCACGTAGATTTGCGCGAAGCGTAGCCCGAATTCGGCGACGAGCGCGGCGAGGAACAGCAACGCGAGGAAACCCAACCCTTCGAGCTTTGCAGCGCCGATCTGATCGTCGATCACGCGTTTGATCAGGTAGGGCTGAACCAACTGGACGGCACTGACGGCGAACAGCAGGACGAGCGAACGAGTGACAAGCCCGCGGTAGGGCCGGATGTAGCCCCACAAGCGACGCATCATCTTGGCGTCGTAGGCCTTCCCCGGTGCGTCGCGCGAACTCATAGATCTTCCAGCCCTTGCTCGAGCCGTTGTCGTTCGAACAGCCGGGTGTAAAGACCCGCGCGGGCAAGCAACTCCTCGTGGCTTCCTTCTTCCACGATGCAACCGTCCTCGAGGACGACGATCCGCTGCATACCCACCAGCGTGGACGGCCGGTGTGTGATGAAGATCGACGTGCGATCGCGCATCAACTCGTCGAGTCCCGCCATCACGGATCGCTCGGTGTCGGCATCGAGACTCGAGAGGGCGTCGTCGAGGATCAGAAGAGACGGATTCCCGAGGATCGCGCGGGCCAGTGTCGCGCGTTGCCGCTGTCCCCCGGACAGGGTGAAGCCGCGCTCCCCGATCACGGTGTCGAGCCCGTCCGGCATTTCCTCCAGATCTTGGGTCAAACGTGCGAGGTCCACGGCCCGTTTGACCGCCGCATCGTCCGCGTCGGGGTCGACGAATGCCACATTGCCGCGCAGCGTTCGCGAGAACAGGAACGGTTCTTGCGGTACGTAACCGATCGCGCGACGCCAGGCCCGGGCGGGGATGTCGTTGAGATCGTCCCCACCGATTGAGACCGTACCCGGAGGTGCTGCGTAGACGCGGGCGATCAGGTTCGCGAGGGTCGATTTGCCGGAACCCACCGGGCCGACCAGCGCCAGACGACTGCCGGAAGGAATGCTCAGAGTCAGGTTTTTCAATGCCGGCTCGCGGTGGCCGTCCTGCCCGGCACGGGGGTACGTGAACGTGAGATCCCGAATCTCGATCGATCCGACCTCCCGCGGCGGATCGGCACTGTCCTCGACCTTTGTCTCGTCGAACCCCGATGAATCCTGCGGTTGGGCGGCGAGAACCTCGTTGAGCCGCTCCATGGCGCCGAGACCTCGCTGGAACGTGTTGATGATCCAGCCCATCGCGATCGTCGGCCAGACGAGCAACCCGAGGTAAGCGTTGAACGCGACGAAATCGCCGAACCCGATACGCCCGGAGATAACGAACCGGCCGCCGACGTAGAGCACCACGAGCGTCCCGACACCGGTCACGATGCCGATCAACGACAACATCACGCCGCGCAGTGCGGCCATCGAGAGATTGCGGCGGCGAAACTCCGAGCACAACTCGCGGAAGGCCGCGATTTCCCGCGCTTCCTGGACGTAAGTCTTGACCTGCTGAATCCCGCTGATGTTCTCCTGGGCGTGGTTGGAGATCGTCGCCAACTGCTCCTGAACCGCCAGCGAGCGAGCGTAGACCCGGCGGCTCGCGCGATTCACGGCGAACATCAAAGGCGGATAGATCGTCAGGGACACCAGCGTGAGCAGCGCGTCGATTCTCAAGAGCAACACCACGGTCGCGACGTACACGATTGTCGTGTTCAGCAGGTTGAGAACGCCGGGGCCAAAGAACGCCTGAACGAGACGAGTATCGTTGATCCCACGAGACATCACGTCCCCGGTGCGGTTGGCGTCGTAGAACGTGGCGTCCAGCCGCAACAATTGCGCGAAGAAACTGCGTCTGGCGTCGTGCGCGATCTTCCGGCTGTTACCCAGGATCGCCAGCCTCGACGCGGTCCGCGCACAGGCTTGCAACACCGCAACGACGCCCATCGCCCACGCAAGCCAGGCGATCGAGGAGAGTTTCGAACCGTTCTCCAACTTTTCGATCGCCTCGCGCAGCAACCATGGAATCCACAGTGCCAACCCGTTGGTCAAGAATAGGAGGAGCAATCCGAGGGCGTAGACACCCAGGTAGGGGCGAGCGAACTCGCGGAAGCGTGATGACACGGCTGTGCGCATCAGGCCAGTTTAGAGGACGGCGCTACGGGAGTTGAATCAGGTACAAAACGGAGACGGTAATCGAGACTGCGGCCGCCGCGACCAGGACGAATGCCGCGGCGCGGCCGGCGAAGCGCTGGGCTCCGCGCCGCCTGGGGGCCGGTTCAGTGGGGCCGGCATCGGGCGTCCTGGTCCCGATGCGATCGACACTGAAAGCCTCGCCCAAGTCCTGCGCCATCTGCGGGGCCAGGGTTCCCAGCAGGCCGAACCTGTGCGTCTCGGGACGAGTTGTCATCTTGTGTCCATCCCTCGGGGAAACTGGGCCCCGAGGGGCACGGATTCGCGCTACGGTCCGCATATCATTTTTAGCCTATAGAACGTGCCAAAAACCGGTGGCATGGAGCCGAGCACCTAAGGTACGACATATGAGCGGTTTATGCACCTATCAATCGGCGGAATGCCACTATTTTGAAGCTGCTTTTGCCTAGACACCCCGAATTTGGCACCTGGGCCTCGGAAGTCGTTTCGGGTGGGGCCGGGACGGAGTGAGGGACGGATTTAGGCCAACAAAGACGCGATCAGGCTGGGGTCGACGTTCCCCCCGCTGACGACGCAGGCGATCGTCTTGCCCTTTTGCCCCGTCTTTCCCGAAAGAACGGCGGCCAACGCGGCGGCCCCCGAGGGCTCGGCGGCGAGTTTGCATCGCGTCCATACGAGCCTGAGCGCATCGAGGATTTCACGGTCCTCGACGATCACGATGCGATCGACGAATCGCCGCGCGTGGCGGAGTGTGTGTTCGCCCGCGAAGGGCGCGCACAGACCATCCGCCACCGAGTTCGGCTTGGCCTGCGTCTCGACCCCCCCGGACGCCAGGCTTCGGGTCATGACATCGGCTCCACGAGGCTCGACCCCGATCACCTCCACGCCCGGACGCCTCGACTTGACCGCCGCCGCAATACCTCCGATCAGCCCGCCGCCGCCGACCGGGACGACGACCGTATCGAGATCGGGCGAATCTTCCAGGATCTCCAAGCCGGCCACACCGTGTCCCGCCAGAACGTCGAGATCGTCGAACGGGTGAACGAACGTCAAATCGCGCTCGTCCTGGATCGAGCGGCACGTTCCCATGTAATCGCCATCCGTGAAGACGACTTCTCCCCCGTAGTTCTGCGTCGCCTCGATCTTCGACTGAACCGCGGTGGCCGGCATCACGATCGTCGCGTGGCTGCCGATACGGGCCGCCGCCCAGGCGAGGGCCGCGGCCGCGTTTCCGGCCGAAATCGAGATGAAGCCCCGGTCGCGTTCGGCTGGAGTGGTGCGCAGCAACCGGAACAGGATGCCTCTAGGTTTGAACGAGCCGGTCTTCTGGAACAACTCTGCCTTGAGCAGGAGGCGATTGCCGGCCAACTCGGAGAGAGACTTCGATGGGATCAGCGGCGTGCGATGTACGGCATCGCCCAGCGCCTCCCGCGCGGCGATCAGGTCGTTCTCTTCCAACAGGCCCTCGTGCATCGGGGCCAGGTTACATTGCGGGTTGAGTTTTAGAGTAATCAAATCTATGATCTTGGGCATTCAAAAAAGGAATTCCCATGCGTGCCCATGTTTGGTTCGTCTCGCTCGTGCCGCTCCTCTTTTCGGCGTTCGCATTTGCCTCCGCTCCCGAGTTGGTCACCGACCGGCCCGATCAGACCGAATCGACCGAGATCGTGCCCCGAGGCTGGGTCCAGACCGAGCTTGGATTCGGGGACGTCGACCGCGGGGACGCCACGGCGATGGCCCTCGTGCGCGTTGGGCTGACCGAACGCGTCGAGTTTCGGGCCGGCCTCGACGAGGTCTTCCTCAGCGGACCCGACGATGCGATCGATTTGGGGCTCGGCGCGAAAATCCGTCTGTCCGACGAAAATGGTTCGCGACCGGCGATCGCCGTGCTCGCAGCGCTCAACCAGAAGATCGGCGATTCGCTGTCCCCGTCTTCCGACGGCGTCCGTCCGTCGTTCCGCTTCGTCTTCAGCCATACGCTCAGCGAACGTCTCTCACTCGGTTACAACGCGGGTGTTTCGTGGGACGAGAGCTTTTCGCCGCTGGGGGGACTGCCGGCGGCGTTCGATCGCGATCTCCTGTCACGGTTCGTGTGGACCGCCGCGCTCGGCATCGGCGCCACCGATCGTGTCGGCTTCTTCGTCGAGGCCTTCGGCGACTCCGGGCTCTCCGACCATGGTCGCACGGAGACCGCCTTGGACGGCGGGGTCACGTTTCTGGTCCGACCCAATATCCAACTGGATTTGTTCGTCGGCACGGGTGTCTCGAACGCTGCCCCCGACTGGCTCGCCGGTGCGGGCGTCAGTTTCCGTCTGCCGGAATGATCGGGCTCTAGCGCCAGGGGATCGGAAACGTGTAAGGCGTGTAGGGGGTGTCCGGCTTACTCTGCAACTCGAGCTCGGACACGACGAGCGCGGGGCTGATCGTGGACACCGGCACGTAGCCGGACTCGGCGCCGCACCAGGCGTTGTCCACCTCGTAACGGTCGCCCGCCGCTAGGATCCCCCGGACGGCGTTGAGCGGGGTCCCGACAAAATTGACCCCGCGCACCCATTCCTCACGGCCATCCGGGAAGACTTTTGCCGCAAGGTTTACCTCGCCCATGAAGGCCTGAAAATTGTAGGCATCGGTCGCGGTCTCTCCGCTTGTCGCCTCGACGATACGAACTCCGTAGGGAACGCCCTGACGCACGATTTCCTCGACCAGTCGCTGCTTCAAAGCTCGCGGCGAATGACCCTTGTCCGTACTGGCGATCAACACGCCCATGCGACTGATCGGACGTTGATGCAACCGGCAACGGGCGTGGCCGTTGCCGCTGTGACCCTTGACGACACCGGTTCGTCCCGTCAGGTAGCCCGCCAACCGGCCGGCCTCGATCAAGCGGGCATCCGCGGCGGGGCTCCCCTCGTCGTCGTAGCGGTAGTGCCCCACAAGAGAACGGCCCTCGAACGTGGCCGCGGTGGGATCGTCCCGCAAATGCATGTATTCCGGTAGAACGCGCTCGCCAAGCGCTCCCTTGAACGTCTGCCCCTCGCCGGAAGCGAGCAATCGGTGGCCCTCGAGCCTGTGGCCGAGCGCCTCGTGCAGCAGCAGACCCGCCGGCACGGGTTCGAGCAACGCCGGACCGCTGAACGAGTTGAGCAGCGGTGCTGCACTCAACTCAGCCAACGTTTCGACCGCCTTCCGGATCGCACGCGTAAACGTCCTTTCGTCGGGTAGTTCGCTCGGGTCGGTCACGGTGTAGCTCACGGTCCAGGGGAAGGCATCTCCCCGCGGCGAAAGCATCCAGAGGTATGCCTCGAGCGACCAGACCGAGGAACACTCGATCAGGCGCGAACCTTCCGAGTTGACGAACACCCGGCACAGGTGCTCGGCTTCGAACTCCACGTGTGAGTCGGCAATGTCGGGGTATTTCTTGATCTTGCGCGACGTTCGCTCGACAAAGTCACGCCAATATTCTTCATCGACCGTCGGAAGCTCGCGCCAATCCAGGTCGACCCTGGGCTCGGAACGGTGAAACGAGGGTAGGTGTTTGTTCTCGTCGCGGTAGGTCAATTCGTGAGATCTCTTGGTCAACAAGGTCTCGACGGCCTCGCGGTAGCGCGCATCGATCAACCGCCACAGGCCGTGGCGCAACCCATCGGGATCCGAACCCCAGGGCAAATCGATATAGCCGTACGATTCAGCGTCCTTGTCGTTGTCGTCGAGACCGCCGTCACGAATCTGGTCATTCCGGTACGAACCCACGCGCACATCGACGTAGGCACTTCGCTTTCGATCGCTTGTGTCCGCACTGAGCGAGCCGTACTTCGCCTGGATCGTCCAAGACTTCTCATCGCGGATCAGTGTCGAGAGATAATAGGGACGCGGATGCCCGGGAATAAGCATCGCCTTCATCGCTCGACTGATCTCGAGCGTGGCGATCCCGGCCGTACGTCGCGCGATCTTACGATTCAACGGTCAGCGATTCTTTTCTAGATTCGACAAACGTTTTTCGATCGCCATCAGCTTGTGCAGGATCAACACGTGGGTCTTCTTCGCGTCGATGCCGACCGGGCTCGTCGTGTCGGCGATCAGGGCCTCGATCTCACGGTACTCGTCGCTGCCGATTTCGGGTTCGCTCATCTTTACTCCAGACCCAGGATGCGATCGATCGTGGCCAGCAGCCCACGGATCTCCCATTCCTGAGTGTCGCCCATGTGGGCGATGCGGAAGGTTTTCTCTTTCAAGACTCCATAACCGTTGGAGATCATGGCCCACTGCTTACCGAGCTCGTCGTTGAGATCCGCAACGGAGATCCCTCGCGTGTTCTCGACACAGGTGACGGTCGGCGACTCGTAGCCCTCGGCGGAGAACACGGCGAAGTGCCGGCGGGCCCATTCCCGAACGATCTCCGCGAGGCGTGCATGGCGCTCAAAACGAGTGTCCAGACCCTCTTCGAAGAAATCGTCGAGTTGAGAGTCGAGCGCCTGGATTTGCGGGATTGCCGGGGTCGCGGGCGTCATCCCCCTGGCGTCGTATTTGGCGATCTCGAGCAGGTCGAAGTAGTAACCGCGTTGTTCGATCGTCGCGGCCTTTTCGAGCGCGCGTTCCGAAACTCCGGCGACCGCCAGACCGGCAGGAAGCGAAAACGCTTTCTGTAAGCCGGCGAGGCAAATATCGATACCCAATGCCTCGAAATCGATCTTGGTTCCCGCCATCGAAGAGACTGCATCGACAAGAAAACTCACTTCGGGGTACTTCTTCATCACGGCGGCGATCTCGTCCAGGTGGTTC